>Ga0196976_1000070_pt1 | contig 66869 bp, 55 predicted proteins | sample S3v_513CmetaG_FD_148644 | JGI IMG/M metagenome (GOLD analysis project Ga0196976, IMG submission 148644) | Soil microbial communities from Anza Borrego desert, Southern California, United States - S3+v_5-13C | ecosystem: Environmental > Terrestrial > Soil > Desert | place: USA: California...
GCGCCCTGCTGCTGGACCACGGCCGGCTGATCCTGGCGGGGGCGCCGAAGACGGTGATCACCCAGTACCAGCGCCTGCTCTACGCGCCGGTCGAGCAGCGCGACCAGATCCTCCAGGAAATATCCGGCATGGGCGAGGCGGCCGGCGGCGACGCGGCCGAGGCGCCGCCGGAACCGGAGTCGAACGGCGTGGCGGCCGTCGACGGCGGCGACCCGTTCCACGACCCCAACCTCGTGGCCAAGAGCCGGACCGAGTACCCGGTCAACGGTGCCCGTATTGTCGATCCGCGTATCGAGACGCCGGACGGCCGCACGGTCAACGTGCTGCGCCGCGGGCAGGATTACGTCTATCGCTACGAGGTGCACGTCGAGCGCGACGCCTACCAAGTGCTGTGCATGATGATCTTCCGCACGCTCCAGGGCTACGGCCTGGGCGGCATGGGCTCGCACCGCCCCTCGCAGCTGATCCCGGAGGTGACGGCCGGCAGCGTGCTGGAGGTGTCGTTCCGCTTCACCTGCCGGCTGTTCGGCGGCACTTACCTGACCAACTGCGGCGTCACCGCGTCGGAATACGGCGAGCGGCAGTACCTGCACCGCATCGTCGACGCCGTGATGTTCCGCGTGGAGGCCGAACCCGACATGCCGCCGACCGGCACCGTCGACTTCGGCCTGGAGCCCACCGTCACCATCCGCGCCGCCGCCGCGGCGGCGGCGGAGCGGGGGTAGCGTTTGGACGTTGGGTTTTCGCCTCCGGCTCAACCCAACCCACGTGGAAAGCGCCTGTAGGTTGGGTTGAGCGCAGCGAAAACCCAACACCGGCCACGTTACGCCTTGCGCTGGGCGGCGAACAGCATGCGCTCGCGCTCGGCGGTCCACAGGTCGGCGTAGCCGCAGTCGCGGAACTCCTCGAAATACGGCCCGCCGATCGTGTAGTGCAGGTTGGAGGTCTCTTCCACCGGCGCCGGCGGGTCGTAGTCGACGAGGTGGTTCCAGCGGTGCGGGATCTCGCCGATCAGCCCGTCGTCGCCCAGCCACTTGAACTGGTGCAGGTCGGTGCCGGTCGCTGTGTTGACGTATTCCGGCGTCAGCGCGGTGCAACGTGCGCAGTTGAACAGCATGACGCTCGACCAGTTCTTCTTTTCATACCTGGTCTGCGGCGCGCCCAGGAACTTCACCGTCTCCTGCGGCACGTGGTCGTGCTTGACCACCTGCACGGCATAGCGGTCGTCGCGCAGGTCGTACAGCTTGGCGACGTCGTCGAGCATCAGCATGTCGCAGTCGAAGAACAGCGCCCAACCCTCGAAGCCGGCGAGGTACGGCACCAGGAAGCGCGAGAACGAGAAGTCGGTCGACTGCAGCGGGTGACGTTCGCGCCACATCAGTTCGCCGAGCTGGCTCAGCATCAGCGGCGCCACCGTGACAGGCCGCGAGGCGCGGGTCAGGATCGAATGCGCGAACACATGGTAGGCGGCCGCTTCGCGCGGGTCGTAGCCGATGAAGATGCGGATCATGGACGAGACTTCCTGGATCGCCTGAGGCGGGCGCACGATAGACCACGCCCCGGGCCGCCGGTAGTGGCAAACCTGTCGCGGGAGCTGTGCCGGTCATGCTCACACAAAATTAACGGACTGCTAGAAGTTCCCGGATACGGTACAAGGCCATTTCGACCTCATAAGCATGCAGCATCGGGGCTCCCCTTGACCGACCGCAGCCGATCAGCCTCCATCAGCAAGCGCCTTGCCAACCCCTCGGCGACCTGGATGCAGGACGCGCTGGCGGAACTGGAAGGCTGTTCGGTGCTTGTCACCGGCGGCACCGGCTCCTTCGGGCGCCGCTTCGTCGAGACGCTTCTGACGCGCGCCAAGCCCCGGCGCGTCATCATCTTCTCGCGCGACGAGTTCAAGCAGTACGAGATGCAGCAGCACCTCGGGCCCGAGTGGGGGGCGAAGCTGCGCTTCTTCATCGGCGACGTGCGCGACCGCGAGCGGCTGGAGCTGGCCATGCGCGAGGTCGACGTGTGCGTCCACGCCGCGGCGCTGAAGCACGTGCCGGCGGCCGAATACAACCCCATGGAGTGCATCCACACCAACGTCTACGGCGCGGAGAACGTGGTGCGCGCCGCGCTGAACACCGGCGTGAAGAAGGTGGTGGCGCTGTCCACCGACAAGGCGGCCAACCCCATCAACCTCTATGGCGCCTCCAAGCTGGCGGCCGACAAGATCTTCATCGCCGCCAACAACCTGTCGGGCTCGCTGGGCACACGCTTCTCGGTGGTGCGCTACGGTAACGTCGTGGGCTCGCGCGGCAGCGTCATCCCGCTGTTCCGCAAGATGGTGACCGACGGCGCCACCTGCCTGCCCATCACCGACGATCGGATGACGCGCTTCTGGATCACCTTGCAGCACGGCGTCGACTTCGTGGTGTCGTGCTTCGCGCTGATGCAGGGCGGCGAGATCTTCGTGCCGAAGATCCCCAGCATGCGCATGGTCGACGTGGCGCGCACCCTGGGGCCGGGGCTGCCGTACAAGGTGGTGGGCATCCGCCCGGGCGAGAAGCTGCACGAGGTGATGATCACCGAGGACGACTCACGCCAGACCTTCGAATTGGCCGACCGCTACGTCATCGAGCCGACCTTCACCTTCTGGAGCCACGAATCCTACGAACGGCTGGGGGCCAAACCGGTGCCGGACGGCTTCCGCTACGCCTCCGACACCAACACCCAATGGCTCGACAGCGACAGCCTCACCAAGCTGCTGGCCGAGGCCCTGTGACAGATGTTGCGAGAGACGCGGTGAGCGCCGGCTTCCTGCCCTACGGGCGCCAGAGCATCGACGAGGACGACATCGCCGCCGTGGCCGCCGTGCTGCGCGGCGACTGGCTGACCCAGGGGCCGGCGGTCGAGGCGTTCGAGAACGCGCTGGCCGCGCGCACCGGGGCCGCCCACGCGGTGGCCTGCGCCAACGGCACGGCGGCGCTGCACCTCGCCTGTCTGGCGCTGGGGCTCGGCCCCGGCAACGCGGTCGTCGTTCCCTCCATCACCTTCCTGGCCACCGCCAACGCCGCGCGTTATGTCGGCGCCGAGGTGGCCTTCGCCGACGTCGATCCCGACACTGGCCTGATGCGGCCGGAGGACGCCGCCGCCGCCGTGGCCCGCGCCCAGGCCGCCGGCTGGTGCGTGCGCGCGCTGGCGCCGGTGCATTTCGCCGGGCAGACGGCCGACATGGCCGGCCTCGCCGATGTCGCGGCGTCCCGCGGCCTCGCCCTGATCGAGGATGCCTGCCACGCCGTCGGTACGCAGACACAAGGAGCCGACGGGACGTGGGCCGAAGTGGGGGCGTGCCGGCACGGTGGCCTCGCCGCCTTTTCCTTCCACCCGGTCAAGACCATCGCGGCGGGCGAGGGCGGGGCGGTCACCACCGACGACCCGGCACTCGCCGAGCGGCTGCGCCGCTTCCGCAACCACGGCATGGTGCGCGAGCCGGACCGCTTCACCGACCAGGACCTGGGGTTCGAGCCCGACGGCACCGCGCGGCCCTGGGTCTATGAGATGCCGGAGCCCGGCTTCAACTACCGCCTGACGGACATCCACAGCGCCCTGGCGCTCAGCCAGCTCGGCAAGCTCGACCGCTTCGCGGCGCGGCGGAGCCGGCTGATGGACCTCTACGCGCACCGCCTGGACCCGCTGGCGCCGCTGGTCCGCCCGCTGGCGCGGGTGGCGGGTTGCCGGCCGGCGTGGCACCTGTGCGTGGCGCTGGTCGACTTCGTCGCCGCCGGGCGCAGCCGCGGCGCGGTGATGGCGGCCCTGCGCGCCCGCGGCATCGGCACGCAGGTGCACTACGTGCCCGTGCACCGCCAGCCCTACTACCGCGACCGCTACGGCGCCCTGGACCTGCCGGGGGTGGAGGCGTACTACGCGCGCGCCCTGACGCTGCCGCTGTTCCCCGCCATGGCGGACGGCGACGTCGGCCGCGTCGTGGACGCGCTGGCCGAAACGCTGGGCATCGCCTGACCATGCTTCATCACGCGCGCGCCCTGGCCCTGGCTTGCGCCGGCACGGTGCTGTTGGCGCTGCTGGCCATGGCCGCCTACTTCGCGCTGAACGTCGCCGCGACCTTCATCGACCGCGACGCCGCCACCGCGCGCATCCGGCAGGCGGCGGAGGCCGGCGACTTCGCCCGCGCGGTGCCGCTGCCGCTGGGTGCCGACGAGGTGCTGCCGCGCATCGCCGGCAACGACTGCCGGGTGCTGGCCGGCGTCGTCTTCCCCTATCCCAGCCGCGTGGACGAGGCGCTGTCGCCGCGCATGACGGCGGAGGAGCCGCCGGTCATCCCGCCCACCGCCAACGGCCTGCCGCGCCCGCCCTGCCTGCGCCTGATCACGCTGGCCGGGATGGACGATCCGGGCGCGGCGGCCAGCTACGTCTACCACCGCTACCTGCATGGCCACCGGCTGTTCGCCCGCGTTCTGGCGCCCTATGTGCCGCCGCTGATGCTGGGCGCCGTCACGCTGGTCGCCACGCACGCGCTCGTCCTCGTCCTGCTGGGCGCCGCCCTGGCGCAGGCGGCGGCGCGCCATGGGCCGGGCAGTGCGCCGGGCCGAGCGCGCGACCATTCCTTCGCCGCGCTGGCGCTGGCCTTCCTGCTGTTCTACGGGCTGGGCCTGTTCGGCTGGAACTTCTCGCTGGCGCTGCCGGACGTGGTCATCCTCGGCTTCATCCTCTTCGCCTACCTCCGCCCGCTGGGGCGGCTGGGCGAACGCGCCTTCGTCCTGGCGGTGGCCGGCTTCGGCGTGCTGACGGCGGTGTTCGAGTTCCTGACCGGCGGCATCCCGCTGGGCCTCACCGTGCTGCTGGGCATGGTGGCGCTGGGCGAGGCCCCGGACCGGCGCACGCTGGTGTGGCGCGCCGTGCTGGGCACGGCGGTGTTCGGCACCGCCATCGCCGCCTGCTTCGCCATCAAGCTGGCCTTCCTGGTGCTGTACGCCGGGCCGGGGGAGGCCGCCACCTTCTTCGCCTCGCTGTCGGAGCGCACCGGCGGCCGCTTCGTCTACGGCCTGACGCCGGCCGACGTGGCGACGGCCCGGCGCGTCGGCTTCGACCTGAACGCCGCCGAGGGGCACCTGCTGCCCAGCCTCGCCTACCTGCTGTTCCGCCTGGGCGAGGCCAGCCACCGCATCACCTTTGGCTCCGGCGCGCTGGGCATCGCCGTGCTGGCCGGGGCGACGGTCGCGGCGCCCGTTCTGGCGCTGCTGGCGCTGGGCCGGGCGGGCGGGAGCGACGCGGGCGTGCGGCGGGCGGAGACGGTGCTTCTGCTGCTGACGCCGCTGGTCCTGCTGGCGTGGTTCCTGGCCTTCGTCAACCACACGATCCTGCACGCGGTGTGGATGGTGCGCGTGCTGGCGTGGATGCCGGCGCTGGCCGCCGTGCTGGCGGTGCGCGCCGCCGCCTGGCCGGAAGGCCTAGGCCTGAGGCACATGGCCGCATTCCGCCCGGCCGATGGGCAGCCGCGCGGCGGTTCCGTTTGAATTGCCGGGGGGCGGACGCTAAATTGCCCGCGCCGACGGTCTCGGCATCGTAACAAAGCTTGGTGACATCCCGACATGACGCAGAAAATCCTGATCACCGGTGGCGCCGGATTCATCGGATCCGCCGTGATCCGCCATCTCATCGCCGAGACGGACGCGGCGGTCGTCAATGTCGACAAGCTGACCTACGCCGCCAACCTGGACTCGCTCAAGCCGGTCGCCGACAACCCGCGCTACGCCTTCGAGAAGGCCGACATCTGCGACGGCGCGGCGATGGCGCATCTCCTGGAGAAGCACCGCCCGACCGCGATCATGCACCTGGCGGCCGAGAGCCACGTGGACCGCTCCATCGACGGCCCCGGCGCCTTCATCATGACCAACGTGGTCGGCACCTACGCGCTGCTGGACGCCTCCGTCGCCTACTGGCGCTCGCTGGACGAGGCGGGGCGCGCCCGCTTCCGCTTCCACCACATCTCCACGGACGAGGTGTTCGGGTCGCTGGGGGAGACCGGCTTCTTCACCGAGACCACGCCCTACGACCCCAGCTCCCCCTATTCGTCGAGCAAGGCGTCGTCCGACCATCTGGTGCGCGCGTGGCACCGCACCTACGGGCTGCCGGTGGTGCTGTCCAACTGCTCGAACAACTACGGCCCCTGCCAGTTTCCCGAGAAGCTGATCCCGCTGATGATCCTGAACGCGCTGGAGGGGCGCCCGCTGCCGGTCTACGGCCAGGGCACCAACGTGCGCGACTGGCTGTACGTCGAGGACCACGCCCGCGCGCTGTGGGAAGTTCTGTCGAAGGGTGCGCCCGGCGAGTCCTACAACGTCGGCGGCAACAACGAGATGAAGAACATCGAGGTGGTGCAGATGATCTGCGACATCCTCGACGATGTGGTGGACCCGCTGCCCGGCGGCCCGCGCCGCGGCCTGATCACCCACGTCAAGGACCGCCCCGGCCACGACCAGCGCTACGCCATCGACGCCTCCAAGATCCGCCGCGACCTGGGGTGGGAGCCGCGCGAGACCTTCGACACCGGCCTGCGCCGCACCGTCGACTGGTACCTGGACAACCGCGACTGGTGGCAGCCGCTGCGCGACGGCGTCTACGCCGGCGGCCGTCTCGGCCTCGCCGTCTGAAGCAAAGCCACACCAGCGCAGCCACAGGAACGGGAGAAGGCCGTACCATGAAGGGGATCATTCTCGCCGGCGGTTTGGGCACGCGCCTCTACCCCGTGACGCACGTCGTGACCAAGCAGCTGCTGCCGGTCTACGACAAGCCGATGATCTACTACCCGCTGTCCACGCTGATGATGGCGGGCATCCGCGACATCCTGGTGATCTCCACGCCGCACGACCGGCCGCTGTTCGAACGCCTGCTGGGCGACGGCACGCAGTGGGGCATCCGCCTCAGCTACGCCATCCAGCCGGAGCCGGCGGGCATCGCCCAGGCCTTCATCATCGGCAAGGACTTCATCGGCGGCGAGCCGTGCTCGCTGATCCTCGGCGACAACATCTACTTCGGCCACGGCCTGCCGGCCATGCTGCAGGAGGCCGCCAAGCGGACCGAGGGCGCCACCGTCTTCGGCTACTGGGTCAGCGATCCGGAGCGTTACGGCGTCGCCACCTTCGACGCCCAGGGCCGCGCCATCGACATCGAGGAGAAGCCGGCGCAGCCCAAGTCCAACTGGGCCGTCACCGGCATCTACTTCTACGACCGCCACGTGGTCGAGATCGCCGAGAACCTGAAGCCGTCGGCGCGCGGCGAGCTGGAGATCACCGACCTCAACCGCGTCTACCTGCAGGCCGGCACCCTGCGGGTGGAGCGCATGGGCCGCGGCTTCGCGTGGCTGGACACCGGCACGCACGACAGCCTGCTGCAGGCCGGCCAGTTCGTGCAGACGGTGGAGGCCCGCCAGGGCCTGAAGATCGCCTGCCCGGAGGAGGTCGCCTTCCAGATGGGCTACATCGACGCCGCGCAGCTTCAGCGCCTCGCCGAGCCGCTGCGCAAGAGCGGCTACGGCCAGTACCTTCTGGGCCTCGTGGAGCGGTCGCACCCCTGATCCGGGCATGCCCGAAATGGCCATTTGGGCGTCCGTCGTCATTCCGACCAAGAACGGCGGCGCCCTGTTCCGGCGCGTGCTCGACGGCGTGCGCGCGCAATCCACGCCCGCGCCGTTCGAGGTGGTGGTCGTCGACAGCGGCTCCACCGACGGCACGGCGGAGGCGTGTGAGGGGCTGGACGGCGTGCGCCTGCACCGCATCCCGCCGCAGGACTTCGGCCACGGCCGCACCCGCAACCTCGGCATCTCGCTGGCGCGCGGCAATTACGTCGCCCTGATCACGCAGGACGCGCTGCCCGCCGACGGCCGCTGGCTGGCCGAGCTGCTGGCCCCCTTCGACACCGACCCCACGATCGCCGGCGTTTTCGGCCGGCACGCCGCGCACGCCGGTGCCGACCCCTTCACCCGCCGCGACCTCGACGCCTTCTTCGACGGCCTGGCGGCCGGACCGGCGGTGGTGCGGGTGGACGACCCGGCGCGCTGGCGCCGCGACGCCGTGTGGCGCCGCAAACTCGCGTACTTCTCCAACAACAACTCCGCGCTTCGCCGCTCGGTGTGGGAGCGCATTCCCTTCCCCGACGTGGAGTTCGCCGAGGATCAGGCGTGGGCGCGCAAGGCGCTGGAGGCCGGCTACGCCACGGCCTACGCCGACCGCGCGCTGGTCTTCCACTCGCACGCCTACGGCTTTTCGGAGCGGCTGACCCGCTGCTTCGACGAGGCGGCGGCCCTGCGGGCGCTGGACGGGCGCAAGCTATGCCGGTCGCCGCTGCACTTCCTCACCGGGCTCGGCGGGCGGATCGTGCTGGACCAGCTCTACGCGCTGCGCAGCGGCCTGTACGCCCGCGACCCGCGCGCCGCGCTGGCGCGGCCGGCCGACACGCTGGCGCGCCAGACCGGCTACCTGCTGGGCAGCCACGCGGCGTGGCTGCCGGCGCGCTGGCGGCGGGGGCTGTCCCGCGAAGCCATGCTGAAGGGCGTGTGAGGGCCATCCGATGTCGTTCGCCGAGAACCTGTCCCGCCTGCGCCTGATCGCCCGGCAGTCCGGCCCGCTGGGGGCGCTGCGCTTCGGCTGGCGGCATTTCCGCGAGCGCGTGTGGACGGTGGACGTGGCGGCGCGCTACGGCTTCGTCTCCGCCCCGCCGTTCGGCGCCCTGCCGGAACGGCCGGAACCGGGGTTCGAGCGCACGGTCAATTGGATCGTCCCGGTGTTCTTCCCCGGCTCGGGCGGGCACTACACCGCCTTCCGGCTGGTGAAGCACCTGGAGGGGCAGGGGTTCCGCTGCCGCATCGCGCTCAACGCCGGCATGGGCTTCGCCAGCGCCGCCGCGGCGAAGGATGCCATCCACAAGCACTTCCTGCCGCTGGACGCCGAGGTGTATTTGCGGCCGGAGGACATGCCGCCGGCCAACACGGCGATCGCCACCGGCTGGCACACCGCCTACACGCTGCGCCGCTTCCAGGGGGCGCGGCACAAGGTCTACCTCGTGCAGGACTTCGAGCCGTACTTCACCCCGCCGGGCAGCGAGTACGCGCTGGCCGAGGCCACCTACCGCTTCGGCTTCACCGGCGTCACGGCCGGCGGCTGGCTGGCGGACGTGCTGGCGCGCGATTACGGCATGGAGACGCACGCCTTCGGCTTCAGCGCCGACCGCGCGCTGTACCGCCCGGACGGGCCGGCGCCGGGCCGGCGGCCGGGCGTGCGGCGGGTGCTGTTCTACGCCCGCCCCATCACGCCCCGCCGCGGCTTCGAGCTGGGCCTGCTCGCTTTGCAGCATCTCTGCGCGCGCATGCCGGACGTGGAGGTGGTGTTCGTCGGCTGGGACCTGAAGCGCTTCCGCATTCCCTTCCGCCACGTCGACGCCGGGGTTGTGCCGATGGGGGCGCTGCCCGACCTCTACCGCAGCTGCGACGCCGCCCTGGTGCTGTCCTTCACCAACCTGTCGCTGCTGCCGCTGGAGTTGATGGCCTGCGGCGTGCCGGTGGTCAGCAACCGCGGCCCCAACGTGGAATGGCTGCTGACGCCCGACAACAGCGTGCTGGCCGAGCCGAGCGTGGAGGGCCTGTCCGACGCCGTGGCCGATGTGCTGGAAGACGGCGACCGGCGCGCTCGCCTGATCGCCAGCGGGCTGGAGCGCGCCGCCCGGGCCGACGCGGCGACGGAGGCGGAGGTGGTGGCCGGCGTGCTGAGAGCGTTGAGCGATACGTCTAGGATCACGTCATGACCTACTTCAAGGCCGTCGACGCCTTTCAGAAAAATATGAGGGGCGAGGCCCACGCCCTGTGCAGCACGATTCTGGAACACGATCCCGAACACGTCGGAGCGCTCGACTTGCTTGGCTTGCTGGCCCACAATGACGGGCGGTCTGCGGATGCACTGCCGTTTTTCCGGCGTGCATTGGCTGTGAAGCCGAGCGAAGCTGTGGCGCACGCGCATATGGCTCTTGCGCTGGGCGCGCTGCAACGGACCAACGACGCTGCGCGCTGTCTGGATCATGGGCTTCGCATCGCCCCCGATGCACACTGGATGCGCTTCAATCTCGGTGCCATCCTGGCAAACGCCCGCCGCCCGTATGCGGCGATCACGCCACTGCGTAGCGCCCTGGCAGCCAAGCCGGATGATGATCAAGCGTTCGTGCTGCTTGCTCAGACTCTTGCGGTGGTTCGCGCCGATGTGGAAGCGATTCGGGCCTACCGCCATGCACTGGCGATCAGGCCGGCCAATGCCGGAGCTGCCGTATCGCTTGCTCACCTGTTGCTGCGGAACGGTCGTGTCGGAGAGGCCTACGTCCAGTATGAGCAGCGTTTCGAGACGCGTGGCTATCCGGTGGCGCGGCGCCGCTTCGAAGTCCCGGAGTGGGACGGCGCCCCGCTTGCCGGACGAACCGTGCTTCTCTACGCGGAACGGGATTTCGGCGACACGCTCCAACACATCCGTTTCGCCTGTGACATCGCGAAGGACGGTGGACGGATCGTCGTCGAATGCCAGCCCGAGTTGGCCGCCCTGTTCGCCCGCATACCGGCGGTAGACGCGGTGGTACCGGCTGGCGGGCCGCTGCCGGCCTTTGATTGCCACGCGGCAATCGGCAGCCTGCCACGCTTCACGCAGCCGGCCGCGGCGGCGTTGGCGGCGCATGTGCCTTATCTGGTGGCGGAACCGCGCTACGATGTGGTCCCCGCGGACCCGCGCCGGCTGTCCGTCGGATTCGTGTGGGCGGGACGAGGGGGGGGCAAGCGTGGTTGCCCGCTCGCCGCTCTGCGCCCCCTGCTGGAGGTCGAAGGGGTCGATGCCTACTCCCTCCAAGTCGGCGACGCAGCCGACGACATCGCACGGCTTGGCCAGTCGGGAAGGCTGCGCGACCTTCGCCCGGTCCTTCGCAGCTTCGACGACACGGCCGGCGTGATGGCGGCCCTTGACCTCGTCATCACCATCGATACGGCCACCGTCCACCTGTCCGGGGCCTTGGGGCGGCCGACCTGGCTGATGCTGAACGTACCCTTCGCCTACCGCTGGCAGATGGCCCAAGGGCGCACTCCCTGGTATCCCTCAGTCGAACTGATGCCGCAGCCCGGGCGTGGCGATTGGAGCGGACTCGTGGACGCGCTGGCTTCCAGGCTGCGGCGTGCCGTGGAACGGCACGCCGCCGGATCACCGCGTGGTTCCCTGAGCGCAGGATACCCGCAGCGATCATGACAAAGATGCTTGGATTCCGCTACGGCCGCGTGTTTTTAATGAACCGGACCGGCCATGGTCGGTGTGGCTTGCCTGCCGTTTCCGGCCGGCAGCCGCTTCCTTCCGTGTAAATTCGCTTTTTTCTCGCAGGGAACTCATCTGATGACGACCACCCTTACCACGCCTTCGGCAGATCTTCCTGCCCCCTGGTCGGTCATGCTCGACAACTATCTGCTGGCGCGGACCCTGACCCGCGCCAACGACAAAAGTGCGCACTGGGATGTCTTTCCGGAGAATTACGAAGACGTGATCCGTCATCAGGCTCCCTGGGAAACCTTTTTGCGGAACGGTATATCGGTTGGCTTCAACGACGATCTCTTGTACGTGAACGACCGGTGGCAATACCGTTTGAATCACGATTTCCGGGATCTGATCCCGGAGACCGTACCCACCGGACCGGCGCGGGAAAACATAAGAGCGATGATCCGCTTCGTCATGCGGATCTGCGGGACGGACTTTGTGAAACAGGTTGCCGCGCCGGCAATCGGGTCACCACAGCATCTGGCCTTCACTTGGCAGGAGACGCCAAGCAGCCCGCAGCACCCGATGCGGTTGGCCAGACATGATCTCTCCTTGATCTATTACGCGTGGCAGATTTCCCGGCTCGCCTCACCCTTTATGCCGTCATCGGCGGTCTTCGCCGAGATCGGTGCCGGGTATGGCGAGACAATGGCAAAAGTAAAAACCATATTTCCGGATGCACGTTGCATTCTGTTTGATCTTGCCGAAATGAATGCGGTGCAAACATACTATTTGTCTCGCCGCTTTCCCGATGCCCGCATCCTTTATCTTCGGGATTTGGAGGAGCGTGGCAGTGCTGTCTTCTCAGAATCTTACGATTTCCTGATCCTGCCAGGCTGGTCGATCGAGCGTGTGCCCGACGGGTACCTGAACTTCACCTACACGACCAGGGCGCTCCAGGAAATGCGCAACAGCGTGATCAAGTTCTATTTTGAACAGATCCAACGCGCTCAGGCGATCGGCGGCGTATATTACTGCGTAAGCCGGTACTTGAAAACATCGAACGACGAAGCGGTGGAATTTTCCAAGTTCCCGTATGATGATTGTTGGCGGATGTTGTTGTCGCATCCCTGCAGCTTTCAGTCGAACTGCCATGAATTGGCTGTCTGCCGTACCAATCAACGTGAGCCCTTCACAGTTGCCGAGGCCATGGCGGGAATCGATGGAAGAGTGTTGGATGCACGGCGCGGCGGTCAGGCGAAGGCCCTAGGCGCCCTGACCCTCAGGGGAAAACGGAGTTGAGTCCAAGCAGGGGTTGAAAGGGTGGCGCTGAACAGCCGATTGTAGGCGCAGTCTCTCGCAGGACAGGAACGTCATATGGAAGGAAAACCTCTTTCATCATGGCCGCGTCCTTGGGCATTTCTCTGCAATCAATAGGCTTTCTGCCCACCCTCCAGATCCTGGATCACATCGATCCGGGCTTCCACCGGATCACCGTGCGGGCGCAGCCAGCCGCCGCCTCGGCGTCCTGCACGGGGTGCGGCGTGCCGTCACGCCGCGTTCACGGCGCCTGCTGGCGCAGCCTCGGTGACGTGGCGTGCTTCGGCCGGCCAACCGTCTTGCTGGTCCGCATCCGGCGCTTCCGCTACTCCGATACCGCGTGTCCGCGCCGCACCTTCAGAAAACGCCTTGCCTGGCGTTGCGCGCCCCGCGCGCACGCCAGACCGACCGGCTGCGGGCCGTGCACCGGAGCATCGGCCTGACGCTCGGCGGCAAGCCCGGGTCCTGCCATGCCGCCGCCATGGGCGTGCCGGTCAGCCGCACGACGCTGGTGCACCGGGTGCGCGCCACCACCGGAACGCCGGCTGCTCCGGTGACGGTTCTCGGGGTGGACGAGTGATGGGATGGACGGCCCCCGTTTCCGGCACCGCGGTGCCACATGAAGGGGGGTGATGCCCTTCAGCAAGGAGACCGCCCCGATGCATGCGACGACCATCGGCCTTGATCTGGCAATGTCCCTCTTCCTGGTTCACGGCGTTGACGGCCACGGGAAGGTGGTGGTGACCAAACGCCTGCGCCGGGGTTGCTGTGCTCGGATTTTTCGCCACCCTGTCGCCCTGCGTGGTCGGCATGGAGGCCTGCGCCACCCCTGGAGTTGGCCGTCGCCGACGGCGCGCTCGGGTTCTGGAAGGCGCTGGAGGAGGTGTTCCCGGCCACGCGGCATCAGCGCTGCTGGCATCGCAAGGCCGTCAACGTCTTGAACAAGGTGCCCAAGACGCTCCAGCCGGCGGTAAAGACCGACTTGAAAGACATCGTCGCCCAGCGTCACGCCGCGGGACAAGAGGTTCTCGACGATGACATCGCCCGTGTCTTGCCCGTGCTGCACGCCCACATCATGCCGAACAGCGGCTATTTCCAGTCGCCGCGGCGCCAATCGGTGCTCACCGCGGAGTTCGTTCGGTAGATGCTCGGCCCCGCCACCAACCCGGACCACAACACTGCAGAAAATACGCTAACGTACATTTTCGCATGGTTGGGCCATCCGGCCCTAATGTTCTGGCGCCGCTCCGGATTGGCGTTTTTCATTTTTTCAGAGCCGGCGGATGCGCTAGAACAGATGCGCTAGAGGGGGGCGCGACCAACGACCGGCGGTGCCATGAACAGTGTCGAGCGGCGGGCCGCCGAGGCGTTGACAAAGGGGGACGCCCGTTCGGCTCTGCGTCTGGTGGGCGAAGCACTGGCGGGGGGGAGCATCGCGGCGGAAACCGCCAATCTTGCCGGCCGCGCCCTGCTCCGGCTCGATCGGCTGGGACCAGCGGCCCGCGCCTTCCGCACCGCCGCTGCGCTGGCCCCGGACACGCCGGGGCCGTTTGCGAACCTCGCCTCCGCGCTGCGCCGGGCCGGCCTTGCCGCCGAAGGGCGCCGCGTCCTGGACTGGGCCGTCCGGCTCGCCCCGGAGGATGCGCGGCTGCGGTTCAACGTTGCCAACTTGCTGCTCGACGATGGTGACAAGGAGGCGGCCGCGCGGGGGTTGCGCATCGCCCTTATCCTCCTTCCCGATCTGGCGGAGGGGTTGTGCAACCTCGCCACGCTGCAGGAGCGGCCGGCAGATGCGTTGCGGAGCGCCGCGCGCGCGGTACGGTGCCGGCCCGTCTACGCGGAGGCACTGGCGATCCTGGCGACCGCGGCAAACGACGCCGGTCGGTACGGGTTGGCAGCGGCGGCGGCGCGCGACGCGATCACCGTCGCTCCGGAACGTTTCACATCCTACGCCGCGATGGCGGCGATGCAACTGCGCCAGGACCGCTTTGCAGACGCAGAGGCGGCTGCTCGCCGCGCCGTCACCGCTGCACCCGAGCGGGGCGAGGCGTGGCTGCCGTTGGCCACGGTCCTGCTGCGGCGGTCCCACCTGGGCCCGGCGCTCGCCGCCGCCGTCCGGGCGGTATGCCTCGAGCCGGAACGGGCGGCGTCGTGGGAGATGCTGGCGTCGCTCCACGCGGTCCGGCACGGCAACCTCGCCGCCGCCGGTTTCCGCCGGGCCGTGGTGCTGGATCCCGGGCTTGCCGGCTCGTGGCTCGGCCTGTCCACGGCGCACCTGCTGCCGGTCTATGGCGAGGACGACGACATCGCCGCGCACCTCAGCGCCTACGAGGCGACCCTGCGGGAAGCCCGCGCCCGCTTGCTGGCGCTGCCGCGGCGGGCGCAGGCGGCCGCCGCGGCGGAAGTCGACCGCTACCTGCCGTTCTACCTGCCCTATGTGCAGGGGAACGACCGCCGCCTTCAGGGGCTGTACGGCGACTTGGTGTGCCAGCTCATGGCCGCCGCCTATCCGCAATGGTCCGAGCACCTCCCTCTGCCGATCCTTGCGCCGGGCGAGCGCGTCCGCGTGGCATTCGTGTCGGCCTTCGTCGAGCGCCACTCGGTGTGGGCCACGAACCTACGGGGATTCGTGCAGAATCTGGACCGGACGCGCTTCGCCGTGACCCTCTGCCACACTGGGAGCCGGCGCGACGACGAGACGGACGCCGCCCGCGCCATGGCGGACCGCTTCGTTGCCGGACCGATGGAGTTCGAGGATTGGTGCCGGACCATTCGCGCCGCCGCACCACACGTGCTGATCTATCCGGACGTTGCGGTGGACCGCACCTCTCTGAAGTTGGCAGCGCTGCGGCTGGCACCGCTGCAGTGCGTGACCTGGGGGCACCCGATCACCTCAGGCCTGCCGACCATCGACGCCTTCCTGAGCGGCGAGCGCCTGGAACCGCCCGGCGCGAGGGAGCACTACACGGAGACCCTCGTCTGCCTGCCGGGCACCGCCTCGTGCTATGCACCGTACGCGCTGCCGCACGTCGCGGCAGTGCGGGCGGACTTCGGGCTGCCGGACGACGCCGTCCTGCTCGCCTGCTGCCAGACACCGTTCAAATACGTGCCGTTTTACGACGACGTTCTGATCCGCATCGCGCGCGCCGCGCCCCAGGCACGCTTCGTCTTTTTCAGGCCGGTGCGCGACGCGCAGCTGTTTGACCGGTTGATGGCGCGCCTCGCCCGGTGCTTCGCCGCCGCCGGGCTGGCGCGCGATGCGCATTGCATCGTCCTGCCGCACCTTGACGGCGCCCGTTTCGAGGCGGCGCTGAGGGTGATGGACGGCTATCTGGACAGCGTCGGCTTTTCCAGCTTCAACGTGGCGATCCACGGGATCCGCGCGGGACTGCCGATCGTCACCGTGCGCGCAGGGCGCATGCGCGGGCGGCTGGCGTCCGCCCTTCTGGAGACCGCGGGCGTGCCGGACACTATCGCCGACGACATCGACGGATACGTGGAGGTTGCGGTGCGATTGTGCGCCGACATAGAGTGGCGTGCCTCGTTGCGCGCGCGTCTCGCCGCCGGCATGCCGCGGATCTTCCATGACCTTGCCCCGGTACGGGCCCTGGAAGCATTCATTCTCTCGCGCCTTTCGGGTTCGGATGTTACCGGAACGAGCCATGCCCCAGCCTGACCTGACCACCGCGTCCAATCCCGAAGCCGCCGACACCCCGGCCGCGCGCATGGTCCGCCGAATCCTGAAGGACGACCCGCAGGCCCCGTCGACCCTCACCCGGCTCGTCGCCAAGGCGCAGCAGAGCGGCCGTGAGGCCGAGGCGGCGACGATCATCGAAACCGCCGCCGCGGCGCCTGGGCGCACGGCCCTGTTCCACACCTACCTCGGGCTGGCGCTCGAAGCCCTCGGGCGCGGGCATGCGGCCGAGGCGGCGTACCGGCGGGCCCTGGCGCTCGACGGCGACTTCTTCCAGGCTCATATGGCGCTCGCCCGCATCCGCATGCCAGGGCCGTCCTACTACGCGGTACTCGAACAGATCCATGCGCTGGTCCGGCCGCGGGTGTACGTCGAGATCGGCGTGGACTCGGGCCGGAGCTTGGCCTTGGCCGGAGGCAGCGAGCTTGCCATCGGCGTCGATCCGGCACCGCAGCTGTCAGTGCCGCTGCCGCCCTGCGCACGGGTTCTGGAGGCAACCAGCGACGACGCTCTGGCCGGCCCGGCGTTCCCGGCGCTGCTGGACGGACGGCGGGTGGATATGGCGTTCATCGATGGCCTGCACACCTTCGACCAAGCGTTGCGAGATTTCGTGAATCTGGAGCGCCTCGCCGCGCCCGGCGCGATCTATCTGTTCCACGACGTCGTGCCGCTCGACCCGGAGACCGCCGACCGGCAGCGCCGGACCACGTTCTGGAGCGGCGACACCTGGAAGGTACTGCTGTGCCTGTGCCGGTACCGGCCGGATCTGGGCCTTGCCGTCATCCCCGCGTCGCCCACCGGGCTGGGCGTCGTCGTCGGTCTAGATCCGGCAAACACCCGGATCGCCGGGCAGTTCTCTGCCATCGTCGCCGAGGGTATGGCGGCTGGCTTCGCCGAGGGCGTTGGCGAGTGCACCGCCGGTATCCCGGTGATCCCCAACGATCCCGAGGCGATCCGCGACGCGCTGGCGGATCTGCGGGGCCGCTAGGGCACCGCAGGGAACTACCTGCTCAAGATGTTGGCTGGGGAACGGTAATCTCACGTCGTCGGCGGTGACGGGAGTTACCGATGTCCTCCTCCGTTGTCCATCCGTGCGGCTGTCCGCGCTGCCGCGCCGACGAGCCGCACCGGGATCGTGCCCTTCACGAGCATATCAATCTGCTGATCAGCCGTCTGGATGAGCAGCAGCGCCGCTGGTTCGTAGCGCTCGAAGCCGAGCGCCTTGGCCGCGGTGGAGAAACCTTGCTGGCGCAGATCACGGGCCTGGTGCTGGACGGCTGATGCCGTGTTGGTGCACGATTGGCCCCAAGATGCGGTTGGCCAAGCAACCCCCTAGGGCATCTACGATCTGACGAGCAATTGCGGTTTCGTGTGCATCGGCGACTGCTTCGTCACTGCGCGCTTTGCGGTCGAGGCAATCTGTGACTGGTGGGCCCACGAGGGAAGCCGTCGCTTCCCCGAGGCCGAGCGCCTGCTCCTCCTGGCCGAGGCCGGCGGCTCGAACAGCTGCCGCTCGCGTGCCTGGAAAGCGCAACTCTAAGAACAGCTTTGCGACTCGTGCGGACTGGCGGTCACGGTGTGGCACTATCCCAGCGGCTGCTCGAAGTGGAACCTCATCGAGCATCGGCTCTTCAGCGCCATCAGCGTGAACTGGGTCGGAATGCCGTTGCGCACCTTGGCCACCGTCATGCGCTACATCGCCGGGACCGTCACCGCCGCGGGGCTGCGCGTGACCGCTCGGCTCAAGCGCGGCGGCAATGAGACCGTCGAGCGCGTCTCCGATGCCGAGATGCGCTGTCTCCGCTTGGTTCCGCACTCCGTCTGCCCGGCGTGGAATTACACACTCTCACCACCAACTGACTGGGAGAATTGAACACGCAATTCCCTGCCGTGCCCTAGGCCTTGAAGGAGCACCGCGAGGCCTTGAAGGCCCACGGCATCGTGCCGTCGATGAGCCGCAAAGGGAACTGCCGGGACAACGCGCCTATGGAGAGCTTCTTCGACGGCTTGAAGGCCGAACTCGTCCGTGAGCAGCACCATCCCTCGCGCGAGGTTGCCAAGCGGGATCCGTTCGCCGATATCAAAGGCTACGACATTCGCCAGCGGCTCCACTCGGCTCTCGGCTACTTTACCCCGGAAAAGGCCGAAATGCGGGCCGCATAACCCGGTGTCCATGCCGCCGCGGGAAGCTCAAGGCCGGAATAGACCTCAGACAGGTGCAGGTTGATCGTGGCGAGGACAATGGTCAAGCCGTTGCCTTAAGCGCTTCGTCCGGCCGCCGCAGCGGCCATCCGTTGTCGCGGGCGGCGTGCGGCATTCGCCAGGGTTTTAATGGAACCGCCATGACCTCTGGTATAGAGTGCGAGCCGTTTTCATATGGCTTCCCGGCTGGACCGTGACCCTCACCGACACCGCGACCCGTATCCTCGTCATCGGCGCCCAGGGGCAGATCGCCCGCGAACTGGAGCGTGCCGCCCTGCCGTCCGGCTTCGTCCTGCGCACGGCCGGGCGTGCCACGCTGGACATCGCCCGCCGCGACGCGGTGATGGAGGCGGTGGCGCGCGAGCGGCCGGCCCTAGTCATCAACGCCGCCGCCTACACCGCCGTCGACCGCGCCGAGACGGAGCCGGAGGCGGCCCGGGCCATCAACGCCGACGGGCCGGGCTGGCTGGCCGAGGCGACGGCGGCCCGGGGCGTGCCGCTGGTCCACATCTCCACCGACTACGTCTTCGACGGCAGCAAGGACGGCGCCTACGTGGAAGCCGACCCGGTGCGGCCGCTGGGCGCCTACGGCACCAGCAAGGAGGCGGGGGAGCGCGCGGTGCGCGCCGCCAACCCGCGCCACGTCATCCTGCGCACCGCCTGGGTCTACAGCCCGTTCGGCCAGAATTTCGTCAAGACCATGCTGCGCCTGGGCGCCGAGCGGGACGAGCTGCGCGTCGTCGCCGACCAGCGCGGCTGCCCGACCTCGGCGGGCGAGATGGCGCGCGGCATCGTCGAGATCGCCCGCCAGCTTCTGCTCGACCGCCGCGAGGATGCCTGGGGCACCTACCACCTCGCCGGCTCCGGCGAGACGACGTGGCACGGCCTGGCCGAGGCGGTGTTCGAACTGGCCGCCCCGGCGCTCGGCCGCCGTCCGGTGGTGCACGCCATCACCACGGCCGACTACCCGACGCCGGCCCGCCGCCCGGCCAACTCGGTGCTCGACTGCACCAGGGCGGAGCGTGCCTTCGGCGTGCGCCTGCGCCCCTGGCGCGACGCGCTGGCCGACGTGGTGGCGGAGCTGACCGCCGCGCCCGTTCCCGTGCCGTGATGCCGGACGCGCCGACGTGATCACCATCGCGCACCTCATCACCGGGCTGCAGACCGGCGGGGCGGAGACCATGCTGGCCAAGCTGGTCGGCTCCATGGACACCACCCGCTTCCGCAACATCGTCATCTCGATGACCGACGGCGGCAGCATCGCGACCGAGCTGTCGACGAGCGGCGTGCGCATCCTGTCCCTGCAGATGCGCCGCGGCGTGGCCGATCCGCGCGGCCTGACGCGCCTGCTCCAGGTCCTGCGCGAGGAGAAGCCGGACGTCCTGCAGACGTGGCTGTACCACGCCGACCTGATGGGCGCGCTGGCCGGGCGGCTGGCTGGCGTGCCGCGGGTGGTGTGGAACCTGCGCTGCTCGGACATGAACCGGCCCAATTACCGCTGGCTGTCGCGTCACCTGCCGCTGCTGCTGGCGCGCCTCTCGGGCATGCCCGACGCGGTGATCGTCAACTCCGGTGCCGGGCGCGCGGTGCACGAACGCTACGGCTACCGGCCGCGGGCGTGGCAGCTCATTCCCAACGGCTTCGACGTTGCCCGCTTCCACCCGGACCCGGAGGCGCGCGGGCGCTTCCTGGCCGAACACGGGCTGCCGGACAACGCCTTCCTCATCGGTCTGCCGGCGCGCCTGGACCCGATGAAGGACCACTGCACCTTCCTGGCCGCCGCCACCGACTTCGCCTCCAAGCACCCGCAGGCGCGCTTCGTCCTGATGGGGTCGGGCCTGCAGGCGCAGAACCCGCGCGTCCGCCGGCTGATCGCCGCCTGCAACCTGGACGGCCGCGTCCTGCTGCTGGGCGAGCGGCGCGACATCGACCGCATTCTGCCGTCGCTGGACCTCGTCACCCTGTCCTCGGCCTTCGGCGAGGGCTTCCCCAACGTGCTGGGGGAGGCGATGGCCTGCGGCGTGCCGTGCGTCAGCACCGACGTGGGCGACGCCGCGGCGATCGTGGGCGACACCGGCACCATCGTGGCGCCGCGCGACCCGGTGGCGCTGGCCGTCGCCTGGCAGCAGATGATGGCGCTGGGACCGGAGGGCCGCGCGGCACTGGGTGCCGACGCCCGGCGGCGGATCGAGCGGCACTTCTCGCTCTCCATCGTCGCCGCGCAGTACGAGGCCTTCTACGAACGCATCACGGCGCAGCCCGGCCCCTCGCCGGCCGCCGCCCTGCTCGGCAATGCCTGAGGCGCCCACCTTCATCTTCGGCCGCATGCGCAAGCCGGTGGGCGGCTGCAGCGTCGTGCGGATGGAGGAGCCGCTGGGCCTGATCGGGCGACGGCCCGGCGTGCGCGTCCACCTGGAGGACGGCCCGATCCGCCTGTCGCTGCACCGGCCGGAGGAGCGGCGGATCTTCGTCTGGCAGCGCCCGATCGTGCGCTGGCCGGCCGACGCCGCACTGCTGCGCGGGCTGCTCCAGCACGGCTACCTGATCGTCCACGAAATGGACGACTGGCCGGAGCACCCCGGCTACGCCGGAAACGGTTTCATCGGCTTCCGCGGGGTGCACGCGGTGCAGGTCTCCACGCCGCCGATCGCCGACTTCGCGCGCCGCTTCAACCCGCACGTGGGCCTGTTCCCCAACCAGCTCGCCACCCTGCCGCCGCGCCGCCCGGCGCCGGCGCGGGACGAGGCGGTGCTGTTCTTCGGCGCGCTGAACCGCACGGCCGACGCCCAGGCGATCCTGCCGGCGCTCAACCGCGTGCTGGCGGCGCGGCCGCAGGTGCGCGTCGACGTCATCCACGACGAGGCCTTCTTTCGGGGACTCGCCACCGCGCGCAAGACCTTCCGGCCGCTGTGCGCCTACGACGTCTACCGGCAGGCCCTGGCCGATGCCGACGTCGCGGTGCTGCCGCTGGCCGACACCGAGTTCAACCGCGCCAAATCCGACCTGAAGTTCCTGGAATGCGCCGCCGAAGGCACGGCGGTGCTGGCCAGCCCCGTTGTCTACGCCGCCAGCGTCGAACCCGGCCGCACCGGCCTGCTGTTCCACGACGCCGACGAGTTCGAGCGCCAGCTGCTGCGCCTCGTCGACGAGCCGGCGCTGCGCGCCACCCTGGCCGACGCGGCCTACGCGCACGTCGCCGAACACCGCATGCTGGCGCCGTACGCCGAGGCGCAGTGGGCGTGGTACGACGGGCTGCTTGCCCGGCAGGAGGAACTGACGGCGGAACTGCTCCGCCGCACGCCGGAACTGGTGGGGTAGGGGAAGGCGGCTTACAGCCGGCGCAGGGTCACGCCGTCCGGCGTGGTGGCGCGGTCGAGGCGGCCCTTCACGTCGAATACGACACCGCGGCCCTGCTTCAGCAGGCCGGTGACGAAGTCCCACGACAGCGGCTGGTAGGCCTTGTGCGGCACCGCCAGCACGATGGCGTCGGCTGGCTGTAGCGCGTCCAGCGCGGTCAGGGTCAGGCCGTACTCGTGCTCGGTCTGCGCCGGGTCGGCCAGCGGGTCGTGCACCTGCACGGCGATGCCGAAGTCCTTCAGTTCGGCGATGATGTCGGTCACCCGCGTGTTGCGGATATCCGGCACGTCCTCCTTGAAGGTCAGTCCGAGCACGGTGACGCACAGCTCGTGTGCCGGATGGCCGATCCGCAGCAGGCGCTTCACAATGTCGCGGGCAATGTACTGGCCCATCGCGTCGTTGATTCGGCGGCCGGCAAGGATGACGTCGGGGTGGTAGCCGACCTGCTCGGCGCGGTGCGTCAGGTAATAGGGGTCGACACCGATGCAGTGGCCGCCGACGAGGCCGGGCACGAACTTCAGGAAGTTCCACTTGGTGCCGGCGGCGGCCAACACGTCCTGGGTGTCGATGCCCAGGCGGTCGAAGATCAGCGCCAGTTCGTTCATCAGCGCGATGTTGAGATCGCGCTGGGTGTTCTCGATCACCTTCGCGGCCTCGGCGACGGCGATGGAGGGCGCCTTGTGGATGCCCGCCTTGACGACGCTGCCGTAGACCCGGGCGACGATCTCGGCGGTGGCCGGGTCGCTGCCCGAGACGACCTTGGTGATCGTCTCGAACCGGTGCTCGCGGTCGCCGGGGTTGATTCGCTCGGGCGAATAGCCGACGGAGAAGTCGCGCCCGAAGGTCAGGCCCGATTCCCGTTCCAGGATCGGCACGCAGTCCATCTCGGTGGCGCCGGGATAGACGGTCGATTCGTAGACGACGATGTCGCCCTTCTTGAGCTGCCGTCCGACCGAACGCGTGGCCGAGAACAGTGGTCCCAAGTCGGGCCGGTTGCCCGCGGTGATCGGCGTGGGCACGGTAACGATGTGGAAGTCGGCCTCCCGCAGGAGCGCCGGATCGGTGCCGAGGATGAGCTTGGCATCGGCGAGTTCCGCCGGGTCGATCTCGTCCGTGCGGTCGAAGCCGCGCTGCAGCTCCTCGATACGCGACGGATCGATGTCGAACGCGATCACCGGCAGGCCGGCACGACCGAAGGCCACCGCAACGGGAAGGCCGACATAGCCGAGGCCGACGACGGAGATACGGCGCCCGTGGCTCATCTGAACAGCACCATGAAAACCCAAGATTGGGAAGAAGAACTCAATTCGTCCGCTTCCGAAACGTCCCGCCGCGGCCGGCGGGGTGGGACGGTTCGGAAACGCGACGAGCCGGGAGGTGACACAAAGATGTGGCGATGGTCAAGTGCCGAAGCTCGGACATCGCGCTTGCCGGACGGCCCGGCGCGCCGTACACCCGTCGCCGTCCCCAGCCCGGAGACCGCCCATGGCGCCCAACATCGTCGTCCTGACAGAGCCGAAGTACTCCATCGTCCTGCTCAGCATCATCGAGCATTTTGAGCCACGGGCGCAGGTGCGCTTCCTGTTCACGGCCGAGGAACTGGATGACTACTTCGCTCGGCCTGCAGAAATCTCGCGCTTCCTCGCCTTCTTCACGCCCGTGGTGGTGCCGGCCGCTGTTCTTGAGCGGATCGGCAGTCCGGCCTACAACTTCCACCCCGGCCCGCCGGCTTATCCTGGCCGCTATCCGGTGGCATTCGCTCTGTACGACGGGGTGCGCCGCTTCGGCACCACCGCTCATGTCATGACGGCGCAGGTCGACAGCGGACCAATTGTCGCGGTTGCCGAATTCGACGTGGAGGATGGCGCCGACCTCGACTGGCTCAACGCCCGGACCTACAAGGCGGCGCTGAAGCTTTTCATGCACCTCTGCCCGCGGCTGCTGCGCACCGCGGAGCCGCTGCCCACCTCGACCATACGCTGGAGCGGCAGGCGTTCGACCCGTGCAACGCTTCGGGCCATGTGCGAAATCCCGCCGGACATCGCGCCTGACGAACTGGAGCGCCGGCTGCGCGCCTTCTGCCTTGTGGCGCCGGAGCCCTTCCGCCTGACTCTGCACGGCCGCCGGTTCCGTCTGGTGCCGGAGGGTTGAATGCCGGGCCTGACGGTGCGGGCCCTGCCCGATTCGTCGGCATATTGATGCTTTCTTGGCATGTGGTGACATGCTTTTGAAATTAATTTCGAGGCCACGGAAACACCCTTACGTATTCAAAGAACGAAATTAGGTCAGAGCATGAACATCCGTGCTCCCCGTTATGCTGCGGCGTTCTTTCATGAACGCGGGAACCATGATAGGGGCTTGGGTCGGGGTGCGACAAAGTGCGCGTCATACGACTGCACTCCGCAAGAACTGGAGGTAACGCCGCCGTTGGGCGCATCATCTTGATCGTCGCCGCAGCGTAAGCGGGGCGTCACCAAATGCCAAATGGCGGAAGCGACGTTGCTTGCGCAGGTTGAACGCCAGAACGGAGGGAAGCCGCCGATTGGCTGAGATCCACGATCTGATCGCCCGCCACGGGCACAGCGCTGCGCGCGACATGGTCGCCGCGTCGGAGCGGCGATACGTCGATCTGGCGGCACTGGTGCTGGGTGATGATCGCGGCAGTCCGGCCTATCTCTACTCCGGTTTCGCCATGACCGCGTTGCCGCACCGCCGGCCAACGAGCGATAACGACGCGTGGCAGCGGACCAACGGCCGCTTCGGCCTGATGGTCGAACCTGGCTTCATCCCCGGGCCGGACGGCAAGCCGTGCCGGCAGGGCGTTCCCTTCGGCAGCCGGGCCCGGCTGATCCTGCTGTACCTGCAAAGCGAGGCGATGCGCACCGGTTCGCCTGAGGTGCGGCTGGGAAACACCATGCACCACTGGCTGGAGCGTATGGGCGTGAAGTCTGGCGGCAGCAGCTACGCCGCCATCCGCGATCAGGCGCGGCGCCTGTCCGCCTGCCGTCTGACCGTGAGTTGGACGGCCGAGGACGGCCGGAGCGGATTCGAGCGCGCCAACATCGTCAGTGCCATGCTGTTGTCCCCCAGCGTTGGCGGCCCTGGCGGCGCATGGGATGAGACGGCGCGTTTGTCGCCCGAATTCTTCCGGGCACTGCGCGAGCACCCGCTGCCCGTTTCGGAGAACGCGATCAAGGCCATCCAGAATTCCAGCGCCGTCATCGATATCTACGTGTGGCTGTGCTACCGGCTGTTTACGCTGACCCGAATCACCGACATCCCCTGGCCGGCGCTGCGCGAGAAGTTCGGGCCGGAGTACAAGCACCTGCGCCAATTCCGCGCCAAGTTCGTGCCTGCGCTCAAGGAGGCGCTGGCGGTCTATCCGGGGGCCAACGTCGAGCTGCTGCCGGACGGGCTGCGTCTTCTGCCATCCCGGCCGGCCATACCGGCACCGCGCACCTTCTACATCGGGGCGGTCGCCGGGCAGCGGTGACCGGGCGGCGCTTCAGTAGTTTCCGCTGCGGTAGAGAATGTTCAGCTTGGCGCGGCGGCCGTCCGTGCACATGGCGGTGACGTCGGAAAACTTGCCCAGCTTGTCCGGGCCGGCCAGATGCACGATGCCGAGCGGCTCGTGCGGGTAGTAATGGTCCACCAGCCGTTTGGCGGCCGGGCCGTGCATCGGGAACGCGCTGTTGCACAGCCAGTTGTGCCGAGCCGGCAGGATCGCCTCGCCGCCCATCCGCCAGACGGCGAGGTTGAGCGACATCCGGTCGCCGTAGTCCATGCGCTCGACCTTCATGGCCTTGGCCAGCCGGTCACGGTAGGCTTCCCAATTGGGGCTCGACTCGCTCAGCGCGAAGGCGCCGGCGTTCAGCATCGGCCGCAGGCAATAGCGGTCAGCGACTTCCGAGCCGAAGTAATGCGCGAACCAAAAGTGCTTCTCCCTCAGGTGTTCGTTCGCCATCTCGGGCGTGCAGCCGAGGTCGGGAAGCAGACGTCGACGTCCGCGTCCGCTGCCTCGAGCGACAGCACGAGGCCCTGCAGAAGCCGGAAGTAGCCAGAGTTGGAGACAGTGACGACGGCGACGCGACGGGCCATCAGGCGGCCCCTGCGGGAACGAGCCGCAGCAGCCCCATCTTCAGCAGCCAGCCCAGCGAGCGGTGCAGGCGCTGGGGGTCGTTGGGCGCCAATGCCTCCAACTGGGCGACCGTCATGGTGCTGGCGGCGGCGACGCGGTCGAGAAGCGCCTGCATGCCCGCAGCATCGAACTGCCAATAGCGGGCGAAGGTGTTGATGTCGACGGCGCGGATGGCGGCCAGCCGCCGGGGCGCCGATTCGTCGGCGAGCGTCAGGACACTGTCGGGACCTAGGCTCTCCGTGGCGAAATTGGCGAACAGTGCGTAGGGGTCGCGCATCAGCGGGTAGCCGGGGTGCGTCTCCTCTTCCGCCCCGGCGCGGACGGCGGCGAGGTCGGCCCACAGCGCGCGGTACTGCCGCGCGATCACCGGCCAGTCGAACACCTGGAGCGCGCGGGTCCGCGCCGCCTCGCCGAATCGACGGCGCAGTTCCGCATCGTCGGCCAGGGTGGCGAAGGCCTGGGCGGCCGCCTCGATGTCCACCGCGGTGCTCTGCGCCACCGCGCCCACGTAGTTCTGGTAGCTCATATGATGCGACGTGTGCGTGCGGGTCAGTTCGAAGCCGCAGCCGGCGGCGGGCATGATGGTGCGGATGCGGAAGCCCACCTCGCCTTCGGTGACGGTATCGCGGTAGCCGTCCCAGTCGCTGACCACCGAGGGCAGGCCGGCGGCCATGGCCTCCACCGGCGCCAGTCCGAAGGTTTCCTGAACATTGTCCACCAGTGACGTGAAGACGTCGGCCGCGTACCAGATTCCGTTCTGCACGTCCGGGTTGTTGCCGTCCACGAAGTGAACGGTCACCGACGGGGCGAAGGCGGTGGCCAGCTGGCGGTACTGTGCTTCGTGCGCCTCGTGCGGGAACCAGCCGGCGAAGATCAGGTGCAGCTTGCGTGACGTCCGCTTCGCCGCCATCTCGGCCGCGGCCAGCGTAGCGAAGGGGTGCATCTTCTCGAAGAAGGAAAGACGGCCCATCCACAGGATGGCGACCTCGCCGTCCTGGATGCGCAGCCGCTTGCGCCATTCCTGTCCCTTTGCGAGGCGGGCCGGCGTGCGCTCGAACCGCGCGCAGTCGACGCCCAGCGGGATGATGGGCAACTGGATCTGCGGCACGCGGCTGCCGCCGAAGCGCGCCTTGTGGAACTCACCCCAACCGTCCAGCAGGTCGCGCACGGTGTGCAGCACGGCGCGCGACGTGCACACCAGGGCGTCCCAGGGCTGCACGGGCGTGGTCAGCACCTTGCCGATGACGTCCTGCGTGGCCGGCGGGGCCAGCGTGTGGATCAGGCCGCACAGGCTGAAGGCGCGCGCGTGCTCCGGCCGGCGCTGCCAGGCGAAGTGGTAGATGTTCGGCTGCCCGTGCATCAGCACGTCGACGCCCGGTGCCTGCGTGATCTGGTCGAAGGCGATCGGCCGTACACGCGCCGCCGTTGGCTTGTCGAAGCCGAACTGCGCGGCGATGGCGTCCGGCGTGCGCCGGTCGGCCACGCAGAAGTGCAGCGGCCGCTCGGCCTGTGCGCCGACCAGGGCGCGGATCAGGCCGGCGTTGGCAACGTCCTTGCCGAACAGGCGCGGGCCGGTGTTGCTGGTGCCCTCGGTCAGGAAAATGGCGGCGTCGTGCATGCGTCAGCCCGGTTCCAGTCAAGCGTGACCGGCCGTTTTCACTTGGCCGGTGCGGCGGGAGCCGCTAAGCGTACCAACGTACCCCCGGCGCCGGCGATTCCGGCCGGCGACTCTGGTACGATCCGATTCGAACCGTCGAACTAGCAGGAAGGCGTCGTCTTGAGCAATCCCGTGCGTATCGGCGTGCTCGGCTGCGGCCGTGTGGCGCAACGCTATCTCGAAGTGTTCCGCGACGAATTGGCGGGCGAGGCCCAGGTGGTGGCCTGCGCCGATCTGGTGCCGGAGAAGGCGGAGCGCTTCGCCGCCGCATTAGGGGCTCGCGTCGTCAACGGCCTGGACGGCCTCGCCGCGGCGGAGCCGGACCTGGTCTGCGTGCTCACCGAATCCGGCAACCATGCCAAGCACGTGCTGGCGCTGATCGAGCGCGGCGTGAACGTGGTCGTCGAAAAGCCGGTCGCCCTGCGGCCCGAGGACGCGCTGGCCATGCGCGACGCCGCCGCGACGCGCGGCCTGATCTGCGCCGTAGTGAAGCAGAACCGCTACAACCCGGCAATGCGCTTCGTGCGCGGCGCCGTGGAGGAGGGGCGGTTCGGCCGCATCGTGCTGGCCGGCGTGCGTGTGCACTGGTGCCGCACCCAGGCCTACTACGATGACCCCTGGCACGGCCGCTGGTCGATGGACGGCGGCGTCCTGGCGCAGCAGGCCATCCACCACCTGGACGCGCTGCAGTGGGTGGCCGGCCCGGTCGAGGCCGTATGCGCCGCCGGCCAAGCCGTGCTGAACAGCCTGGAGGCCGAGGACACGGCGGTGGCCGCGGTGCGCTTCGCATCTGGCGCCATGGGCACCATCGAGGCGACGACCTCGGCCCGCCCGCGCGACTTCGAAGCGTCGCTGCATCTGGTCGGCGAGAAAGCGCTGGCCAAGATCGGCGGCATCGCGCTGAACCGCATCGAGACGTGGGAACCGGTCGACGCGCACCCTGGCGACGCCGACGTGCCGGCGCTGCATTCGCAGGAGGTGCCGACCGGCTACGGCCTGGGCCACGGCCCCTACCTGCGCGGCGTCCTGGAGACGCTGCGGCAGGGACGCACCGATGTGCCCGTCGGCGTGGACGAGGGCATGAAGTCGCTGCGGCTGCTGCACGCGCTGTACACCAGCATGGAGCGGGGCGGCTGGGTGTCGCTGGCCGACGCCCCCGTCTCGGCGCGCCTTGGCCTTTGATCCCCTTCAAACGGCGAGACTGATTTCGAAGGCCGGACAGGCGCTCGCCACGGGGCAACTGGCGCAGGCGCTGGGCACGCTGACCTTGCTGTTGGAGCATGCTCCCGACAACGCCGAAGCTCGCATGTTGGCGGGTCGGGTGCTGCTGCGCACCGGCCGGATCGAGGCGGCCATTGCCGCCTACCGCCGGCTGATTGCCTGCGTTCCGCATCAGGCCACTGCCTTCGCCAATCTCGCCCAGGCGCTGCGCCGTGACGGGGCGGCGGCCGAGGCCGAGGTGATGATGGACCGGGCGCTGCGGCTGGAGCCCGAGCGCGCCGAACTGCACTTCAACTTCGGCAATTTGCTGCGGGCCGGCGCACGGCACGAGGCGGCCGTGCACGCCTTCCAACGCGCTGTCGCCCTCAAGCCGGAGTTCGCCGAAGCGTGGTGCAATCTCGGCCTTTGCCGGAAGGACCTCGGACGATCCGGCCACGCGATGGCGGCCTTGCGTCACGCCGTCGCAGTGCAGCCCGACTTCGCGGATGCCCACACCAACGTCGCCGCGCTTCTCGTCAGCACCGAACGCTTTGCCGAAGCCCTGGCCGCCTATGGCGACGCCCTTCGCCTCGCGCCCGCGCAGCCGGCGGTGTGGCGCAACTGCGGCGCCGTACTGCTCATACTCGACCGTCCTGAGGAGGCAGCTGACACGCTGTGCAAGGCCCTCACCCTGGCCCCCGGCGACGGAGGCGCCTGGGAGCAGTTGGCCAAGGCGCGGCGGAAGACGGGGGACGCAGGCGGCAGCATCGCTGCTTGGAACCGGGCGCTCCGTCTCGCCCCCGACGCGCGGGAGCCCCGTCTGGCGCTGTGCAGACTGTATCTGGACCGGAACCGTCCGGAGGAAGCCGCAGCAGTCGCCCGCGACGCTCTCGTCCGGACGCCCGACGACGCGCCGGTGCTGACGCGCCTCGCCGAAGCCCTGTGCCGCCAGAGCCGATTCGTCGAGGGCGAACGCTGGGCGCGGCGGGCGCTGGCGCTGGACACCCGCGACCGTGCGGCGATGAATTGCATCACCTCGGCCCTAACCGGGCAGTTGCGCTTCGACGCCGCCGTCGCCTGGACGCGGCGGACGCTGGCCCGTTATCCGGACGATCCGTGGCTGTATGCCAACGCTCAGGCGCCTCTGGTCGAGGTGCGCCGCTGGCGTGAGGCGGAACGGCTGGCGCGGCGCGCGCTGCGCGTTGCCCCGAATCAGGGGGCATTCCACTATGGCTTGGCGATGGTGCTGAAGAATCGGGGGCGGATCGACGAGGCGATGCCGCACTATGATGAAGGTGCGCGGCTGACGCCCGACGCCCCGCGCGGCCGGTTCAACCGGGCCGTCGCCCTGCTGGCCGTCGGGCGTGCCGAAGAGGGCCTGCCCGAGTATGAATGGCGGTGGAAGTTGCCGGACTTCCCCTCCGCCCGTCAGCTCTGGCCGCTGCAATCCTTTCCGCAACCGGTGTGGAACGGCGAACCGCTGAACGGCCGCACGCTGCTGGTCTGGGCCGAACAGGGCATCGGTGACGAGATCTGGGATTCGGGATACCTGGAGCCGCTTCTGCGTGGCGGCACCCGGTGCGTTGTGGAGTGCGATCACCGGCTCGTCGGGCTTATGCAGCGCTCGTTCCCCAGCGCGCGCGTCGTCGAGCGCACCGCGCCGCCCGACCGCGCCGCCGGGACGACCGATGTGCAGTGCGCGATGGGCGGCCTCGCGTGGCGGCTGGGCGCCGCCGGCCGGCCCGTTCCGTCGGGCTATTTCAAGGCTGACCCCGACCTTGTCCGGCGCCTGTGCCGCCGGTACCGCCGCACCGGGGGGCCCGTCGTCGGCATCGCGTGGCGCAGTTTGAAACCAATCGCGCACCGGTCGTTTGCCTTCCCGTTGGAGCATTGGGGACCGGTGTTTTCGCTGCCGGGGATCACTTTCGTCAGCCTGCAATATGGCGACGTCGCAGCAGATCTTGCCGCCGTGCGGGCCATGCACGGTGTCGACGTCCTGTCCGATCCCGACCTCGACGCGCTGAGGAGCCTGGATGCGCTCGCTGCGCAGGTTGCGGCCTGCGACGCCGTCGTTTCAATCGCCAACTCCACCATACCGATGGCCCACGCCATTGGTCGCCCAGCCTTCGCGCTCCTTCGCCGCGACCAGAACGACTGGCGCTATGATTTCAAAGGGAGGTGCTCGCGCTGGCTCCCCACCGTTCGTGGCTTCTGGCAGGAAGAACAGGACGATTGGGACACCGTGGTTGAGCGATTGGCCTCTGAACTGGGGACTTGGCTGTCGAATCACCCTTCTGGTGCGGTTTCGCCCGCCTGAGTCGGCTACGGCGAGGGCTCTCGGCACAGGTTCCGGGGCGTTTCAGGCGCAAACGGACGGTCGGAGGGGCTCGGAAGCGGCTTGGGACGGGATTTGCCGCGTGCGAGTGTTGCGCGCCCGCCACACTCGAAAGCTACAAAACTCAAAGGCCGTCTGCATATTATCAGGAGTTGCGTGCCGCGCTTGCGTGCGCCGCTAGGTCACTGTACAAGAAGCTTGCTTCGTCCCCCTTGGCCGGCAAGGGCGCGGGGTTCGTGATTGATGGGGGGTACATGTGAATTGTAAGGTAATAGATCCTCGTCAGGAGCTGACCTTAATTCAGCCTCCCCAACAATTCTCGCAATAGCTTCGAAGCTTACGGGAGTTATAAATATGGCGAACATCACTGGTACCACTTCGAGCGATTCGCTCACCGGAACGTCGGGCGCCGACTCGATCAGCGGCCTGGCGGGTTCCGACACCATCGTCGCTCTGGACGGCAACGACATCGTTTACGGCAACCAGGGCAGCGACCTGATCTCCAGCGGCGCTGGTGTCGACACCGTGTTCGGCGGTCAGGACGGCGACATCATCGACGGTGGCAGCAGCGGCGACGTGCTGTACGGCAACCTTGGCGCCGACAGCATCGCCGGTGGCGAAGACGCTGACACGCTGTACGGCGGTCAGGATAACGACACGTTGCTGGGCGACGCTGGCGACGACGTCCTCGAGGGCAATCTCGGTGCCGACCTGCTGAGCGGTGGCGACGGCGCCGATTCGCTGTTCGGCGGCCAGGGCAACGACGTGGCTCGCGGCGCGACCGGTGCCGACTTGCTGTATGGCAACCTGGGCGACGACGTGCTCGATGGCGGTGATGGCAACGACTCGCTGTTCGGTGGCCAGGGCAACGATGTCCTGACGGGCGCCGCCGGCACCGACCTGCTGTACGGCAACCTGGGCGACGACGCCCTGTCGGGTGGTTCGGATGCCGACAGCCTGTTCGGCGGCGACGGCAACGACAACCTCGACGGCGGCGTGGGCAACGACCTGCTGTACGGTGATGCCGGCAACGACACCGTCGACGGCACGGACGGCAACGACTCGCTGTTCGGCGGCGACGGCAACGACAGCCTGATCGCCGGCGCTGGCGACGACCTCGTGTCGGGCGGCGCGGGCAACGACGTCATCAACGCCATTGCCGGCACCGACACGCTGTACGGCGGTGAGGGTGCGGATACCGTCACGGGTGGCACGGGCGCGACCCTGCGCATCTTCGGCGAGGCCGGCAACGACTTCCTCGGCCTGTCGGACGCTGCGGCCGCCACCATCTTCGGCGGCGACGGCGATGACACCATCGACGGTCTGAACGGCACGGGCACCGCCCTGCTGTACGGCGGCACGGGCAATGACCTGATCATCACCTCGACCGCTTCGCAGACCGTGTATGGTGACGACGGCAACGACACCATCACCGGCACCTCGACCGGTGGTCTCGGCGCCAACGCCGGCACCACCGCTGGTGACACGCTGTTCGGTGGCGCCGGCAACGACCTGATGTACGGCAACGTCAGCGTTGCCGACATCCTGTCGGGCGGTGACGGCAACGACACCCTGTGGGCTGGTGACAGCAGCATTGCCAACGACACCCTGTACGGTGGCGACGGTGCCGATCGCTTCGTCTTCTCGCAGGTCGGCGTGTCGTTCGCGGCTGCCGGCACGCACCAGGTGTACGGCTTCCAGGACGGTTCGGACAAGATCCGCCTCGTCGGCTTCGGTTCGTACGCTGGTGGCGCTCCGGGCTTCACCGCGGTGGCCAGCGCTGGCGCGGTGGGCACCCCGGCCGTCAGCACCGTCACCTTCTACTCGTCGGGTGACAACCAGGTGACCGTGCTCATCCACGGCACGGGTTCGCAGTACCTGACGCTGCAGATCCAGGGCGTCAGCACCGTTGACGCCAACGATTTCGAGTTCTAATCGAAATCACGGGTCTAGGGCGGGGGCGCTTCGGCGCCCCCGTTTTTTTTGTGCCTATGCCTGCCGTACCGCGAAACGTGCTATGGTCCCGCGGCACGATTCCGCCCGACACACGGCCTTAGAGAACGACAGCTTCACCCATGGACGCACGTATCAGCGAAGCGCGATCCGCCCTGGCGCACGGTCACGTGGACCATGCCTCCACCCTCGTCCGGGCTGCCCTAGAGCACGATCCGAAATCGGTGGATGGCCTGAACCTCCTTGCCAACATCGCCATCCAGTGCGGAAACCCGCGCGAGGCGGCGGAGCTGCTTGCCCAGGCCGCGCCGCTCGACAGCACGCCGCGCTCCGCGATGAACCATGCCTTGGCGCTGGAGATGATCGGCGACCGGGAGCAGGCCATCGCAGTCTACGAAGCCATTCTGGCGGCGCAGCCCGAACACCGGAAAGCGCGCGAACGCCTGATCCGCACCTGCACCGCTGTAGGCGCCACGGAGCGCGCCGTCGCCGTGGCTGATTTTTGGGCCGAGCCCACCGATTTGGCGCCCGAAACCCGGTACGCCCTTGCCCTGTGTTACCTGAAGCTGGGCAGGCCAGCGGCAGGCGAGGCGCTGCTGGACCAGCTCCTGCACACAGCTCCGGACCACCTTCCGGCGCAGCTGGCGAAGGCCGGGCTGCTCGCCGCACGCTCGCAGAACGCGCCGACGCTGTCCATGCTTCGCCGCGTCCTCGCCCAGGACCCCGCCAGCGCCGACGCGATCCTGCTCCTCGGGCAGACGTTCGTGCGCACCCACGAGGCGCCGCAGGCCGAATCCTGGCTGCTTCGCGCCACCCTGTTCCCGACGCAGCGCGTACCGGCGAGCCGTGAACTTGGCCTGTTCCTGCGCTCGCGCAACCGCCACCAGGACGCGGTCGCTTTTCTGAAGATCGGCCACGACGCCGACCCCGAGAGCGCGACGCTCACTGACGCCCTGGTCCAGAGCCTTCTCCAGCTCAAGCGCAACGCTGAGGTGACGGAACTCATCCGCTCCGTCCTCGACAAGGTGCCGGACGACCCCACGTGCTGGAACGCGCTGAGCATCGAGCTGAAGACGGCCGGGCAGCCGGAACTGGCGACGCAGTACATGCGCCGGTCCGTCGCCCTCTTTCCGAGCGAGCCGGTTCTTCTGTACAACCTCGGCAACACGCTCAACGAGCTGACCCGCGCCGAGGAGGCGGAGCAGGCGCTGAAGCGGGCGGTCATCCTGGCCCCGAAGTATGCCAAGGCGTGGAACTCCCTGTGCGTTGCCCTCAGCTTCCAGTTCCGCAACGAGGAGGCGGCCGCCGCGGCTCAGGCCGCCCTGAAGCTCAACCCGAAGCTCAAGTCCGCCTACCTCAACCTGTCCGCGGTGATGCGCGGCCGCGGCGATTTCGGTGCCTCCATCCGATGTTTGCGCAAGGCGCTGGAACTCGATCCGAAGTACGTTGAGGCCGAACATGGGCTGGCCTACGCGCTGCTGACCGTCGGCGAGATCGAGCAGGGCTTCAAGGCCTACGATTCCCGCTGGGCCATTCCGGGTTTCACCTCCGCGCGGCGCCCCTACCGCAAGCCCATCTGGGACGGCCAGGATCTCACCGAAGACGGCATCCTCGTCTACATGGAACAGGGAATGGGCGACGAGATCATGTTCTCGTGGTATTTGCACCTCCTACGGCGCGATGCAAAGCGCGTCATGCTGGAGTGCGACCACCGGCTGATCCCGCTGTTCAAGCGCACCTTCCCGGAGTTCGAGTACGTCCAGCGCCGGGTCAAGGTGGATCCGCGCGCGGCCGACCCCGGCCTGCGTTACAAGGCGCCGGTCGGCCACCTGCCCAAGCACTATTGGTATGAAACGCGCGAGCACATCCGCACGGTCTGGAGCCTTGCCAACCGGCATATGGTCCGCACCGATCCGTACCTTGTCGCCGATGCCACCCGCGTCGAGTATTGGCGCGCGTACCTGCGCGACCGCTTCGGCGGGCGTCCGCTGATCGGCGTATCGTGGCGCAGCGCAATCCACAACCGTATGCGCGACCTTCAGTACACGGCCCCCGAAGACATCGCGCAGATCTTTGGCTACGACATCGCCCTTATCAATCTTCAGTATGCGACGGAGCCCGAGGAAGTCGAGATCTTTACGAAGGCCGGGCAGCGGTTTGGCTTCCATTTCCTGCATCCGGAGGGCGTCGACCTCAAGGATGACCTGGACGACGTGATGGCGCTGATATCGGCCCTGGATCTGGTGGTGACGCCGCTGATCTCGGTGGCTTGGATGGCGGGCGCCCTCGGCGTGCCCACCTGGGTTCTGCGGACCTCGGAGACCCCGCTGATCTGGCAGCAGCTGGGCACTCCCATGATCCCCTGGTGTCCGAGCATGCGCCTGTTCTTCCGCCACCCGCTGGCGTCGTGGGAAACGTCGTTCAACACTGTGCGCAGCGAGCTGAAGGCATGGTTGGCCGGGGAATGGAAGATAGGCGACCCGATCACCGGCCCATAAGGACCCGGAGTTCCTGGGCGACGCGGGCGAGCACACCGTCCCAGTCGCCCAGCCGGTCCTGACGGAAGAGGCGGGCCGTGGGATACCAGGGCGTATCGTCGCGGTCCACCAGCCAGCGCCAGTCGGCGTTGCGCGCCAGCAGGATCCACACCGGCTTGCCTAGCGCCCCCGCCAAGTGCGCCACGGACGTGTCGACGGAGATGACCAGATCGAGCTGTTCGATAACGGCCGCGGTGTCGGCGAAATCGTCCAGCAGGGGCCCGAGATTCCGCATCCCCGACGTTTCAACGGCGCCCGCCTTCTGAAGGGCATAGAAGTCGACCCCCGCTACGTCCAGCAGCCTTGCGAAGCGGGCAAAGGGGATCGATCGCCAGCGGTCGCGCACGTGGGCCGGGTTACCTGCCCACACCAGCCCGACGCGCAGCCGGCCAGTACTTTCCAGCCGGATCGGCGCCTGCGCTGGTGCCGAAATGTAGGGGATGTTCGCAGGCACCGTGTCCGGTCGCGTGGCTAGGCGATGGGGCAGGCTCATCAGCAGTTCGATGAAGTCGCACGAGCCGATGCGCCCTTCGACGATCCCAGCGACGCCCGGCACAGTTGGGATCAGACGGCGCAGCCCGGGCTGAGCGTGGATCCGCACCTCAGCTCCTTGGGCGGCGAGCAGGGATGCGTAACGCAAGAAATGTATGGTGTCGCCCACCCCCTGCTCGGCGACCAGCACGATGGTCCGGCCGTCCAAGGGGCTGCCATCCCACATTGGCACTTCGGCGGCGCGAGCTGCCTGGATCACCTGCTGCCGGGCGGAGCGACGCTCATACTCGTCAAAGCCCTCTTCCCATTCCCCAATCTGGAGAAGCGTCAGCGCAAGCCCGACACGGATCTTCTCGACGTGGGGCGCTACACGTGCGGCACGGCGGTAGATGGCGAGGGCACCCCGCATGTCGCCGGAATTGCGCAGGGCGTTGCCCAGGTTGAAGAGGAGCTTGGCCAAGCGCGGCTCGCTGGCCACCACCCGCCGCAGCAACACCACCGCTTCGTCGAACCGTTCTAGGCGTTGCAGGGCCTTGGCCCGCAGATCCGCTGCACGAATGTGGCCGGGTTTTGCCTGTTCGACCTGCCGGCAAATCCCGATCGCCCGGTCGAATCGCCCGCGGGCCAACTCCCGCCGCGCTTCCTCTAGCGCGGCATCGATGGTTACTAGCCGTTCGGTCATCACAAACGGATCTCTTCGCGCCAGAAGGCTAGAAGTTCGGCGGCCATGCGATCCAGGGTGTAACCGTTCACCGTCTGCCTCATGGCGGCCCGCCGCCGACGGGTCTCCTCGTTGGGCTGCTCGCACAGCGACATGGCGCGGGCGAGCTGGTCGGCGCACGACACGAGGTCCTCGGCATCACACCAAAAGCCGTTATCGTCGGTGGCGAACTCACGGCCACCGTCGCCCTTGAAGCCGACGACGAAGCAACCCGCCGCCATCGCCTCCAACGGCGGCAGCCCAACGCCCTCCAGCTTGCCTAGAGAAAGGAACACGGCCGACTCGCCAAGGATACGGGCAACCTCCGACTGTGGCAGGTCATGGATGCCGATCCAGGGGACGTTCTTGTACTGCGGGTGGCGGCAACGGAAGGTGCCGCGGATGAAAGTCGACTCCACGGTCATCTTGCGCGGCATATAGGCGATTACGCGGCGCTTCACGCGGGGCTTGAAGAGATCTAGGTCGATGCCGTTGTGAACCACTGGCACGCGCTGGTAGCCCAGACTATTCCGCAAGTATTCTGCGATGACGTCGCCACAACAGAACACCGTCGAGACGCCGTAGGACTTCTCGTAGCTCTCGCCGCGGCCGATTCCATAAAAGATGTAATGGTGATTCTGGCAGAAAACAACCTTGCGGCAGTCCCGGTCCTTGAACGCCAACAGTTGGTCGTTCCACGGTTCGGGAATGACATAGATATCCGTCGACCGGGTGACGAAATCCTCTGTCCACGGTACGGACGGCACGTCGATGTCGAAAAACGTCGGCCCCATATCGCGCCGCAGCAGCAGCATCGCGTCGAAGCCGTTGTCCACCAGGATCTTGACATGCCGGCGCGCGATCAGGCCACCGCCCGTTGGCGTCGAGGTGTTGTCGGTGATGTAGAATATCCGGGGGTTATCCATGAGTGAGTGCTTGATCCAGGTGGCGAGTCACCGCGATACGCGCTTAGGGTTCACGCAGCGCCAGTTCGAAGCTTTGCAGCAACGGCGTCAGCCAGTAGGCGAGCAGCGTCCGCTCGCCCACCGAAATCAGGCACATCACCGGCATGCCCGACGCCAGTTCGATGCCCGGCAGCACGCGTTCACGTGCTTCCTTGTCCAGCCGGATCAGGGCGCGGTAGTACGGGCCGATTGGGTTTCCCTGCTCGGTAATGGCGTCGGCGGAAATCGACACGAGGGTGGCGTCGATGGGGTGGGTGTAGCGCTGGCTGAAGGACGTCAGCCGGACCTGCACGCTGGCACCGACCGAGACGTTGTCAATGTCGCGGGGTAGGACCCGTGCTTCGACGATCAGTTCGTCGTCTTGCGGCACGATGTCAAACAGCGGCTGGCCAGCCTGGACGAGGCCGCCCACGGTGTGAATCTTCAGGTCCACCACCCGGCCGCTGCGCGGGGCTGCGATGTCCAGGTGGCGCAGGTTGTCCTGGGCGATGCGGGTGCGTTCGCGCAGATCGTTGAGCTGGACGTCGGCGGTGCGCAACTCATCGCTGATGCCCTTGTCGAACTGAGTCGTCAGGTCGATGATCTGCAGTTCCATCTCGCCGACACGCTGGTAAGCGCGGGCGACCGAGGCGTCCAGATTGTTGATATCTCCCTGCATGGAGACTTCCGCCCGTTCCTGCGCGAGCAGGCGGGGCAGGCGCTCCATCCCCTTGTTGTACAGTTCGCGTACGCCCTCGGTTTCCCGGTGGATCAGTTCGAGCTGCTTGACGAGAGACTTACGGCGGTCGGTGAAGGCGTTGATCTCGGTGCGGGTCTGCGCGATGCGCTCATTCAGGATCTTCGCTTGGCCCTCAAGCGACAGCCGGCGCTTGGCAAAGACATTCTGCTGGGTCTCGATCAGCCGATCGACCAGGGGCGTGCCGCGCAGCGCCTCGATCTCCGCGGGGTAGACGATGGCCGGCAGCTGGTCGCGCTCGGCCAGCAGGCGCGCCTCCTGGACGCGCACGGCGTAGTATTGGTTGCGGACCAGATCAAGCTGCGCCTCGGTCTGCAGACGGTTGAGGCGCACCAGCACCTGCCCCTCGCGCACCATCTGGCCTTCCTGCACCAGCAACTCGTCGACGACGCCGCTGATGATGGGCTGCACGGTCTTGCGCGCCGTGTCGACGCGAAGCGAGCCCTGGGCGATCACCGCGCTGCCAAGGGGAACGGTTGCGGCCCAAGTGCCGAAGCCGCCGAAGAAGACCAAGATCATCAGGTAGCCGGCGAGACTCGCCTTGCGCCAGGGCGGCGAGGGCGGCCGCCGGTCGATAGACGGCGGGAGGCCGGTGGTCTGCGGCAGGCCGGCGTGGCTCACGGCCGGCACGGTCCCTGTGTCTTGGGTCAGGGCGTTCTGACTCACGGCGGTCATCCGTTGACCTGCTTGCTGATCATCGTGACGTTCTGAGCGGGTGCGGCGATGGGACGGCCGCCTGTGATGAGCGGCAGGATCTGGTCGCGCTCACCCAGGCGCTGCACGGTGCCGTTCTGCAGCACCAGGATGCGGTCGGCGACGCTCAGGATGCTCGGCCGGTGGGCGATGATGATGATCGCCGCCCCGCGTTTCTTGGCTGCGGCGACCGCCTTCAGCAGCGCCTGCTCGCCGCTGGCATCGAGGCTGGCGTTCGGTTCATCGAGGATGAGCAGGCGCGGGTTACCGTACAGCGCGCGCGCCAAGCCGACGCGCTGGCGCTGGCCGCCCGACAGCAACGCCGCCTGATCGCCCACCTCGGTGTCGTATCCGCGCGGCAGGTGCATGATCATCTCGTGCAGGCCGGCCAATTCAGCCGCTTCGATGATGTCTTCCGGCGAAGCGTTGGGGGCGAGGCGGCAGATGTTGTCCTTCAAGGGGCCGCCGAACAGCTCGACGTCCTGCGGAAGGTAGCCGATGTAGCGGCCAAGGTCTTCCGACGGCCAGGCGTACACATCGGCGTTGTCAAGGCGGACATGCCCCTGCGTCGGCGCCTGAAGACCGACGAGCAGATGCGCCAGCGTCGACTTGCCGGCGGCCGAGGGGCCGACGATGCCCAGCACCTCGCCCGGCTCGACGGCGAAGGTGATGCGCGACAGCACCGGCCGCTCTGCGCCGCGCGGATGGAACCACACGTTCTCCACCGACAGCCGGCCCTTGGGTGTCGGCGGCACCACGCTGGCCCGCGGCCGTGCCGCGACGCGCCGCAGGATCTCCTTGAGTTCGTGGTAGCTCTGCCGTGCGTCCGCCAACTGGCGCCAGTTGGTGATGATCTGCTCCAAAGGCATCAGGGCACGGCCAGACAGGATCGTGCAGGCCATCATGGCGCCGCCCGTCAATGTGCTGTTGGGGGCGATGATCTCCATCGCCGCCACCGACATGATGCTCATCTGAATGAGCATGCGGGCGTACTTCGACGTGGCGGCGATGATCGCTGCCTTCTGGCTCGCCGCCCCCTGCTCGTCCAGCACGCGCTCGTTGTTCTGGCTCCAGCGCGCCAACACGTGCGGCGTCATGCCCATGGCTTCAACCACGTTGGCGTTGCGCACCGCCGCTGTCACCGACTTAGTCGCCTTGCTGTGGGCGGCGTTGGCCCGCTTCAGGGCGGGCCGCGTCACGAACTCGTTGGCCAGCGTCAGCACCACCAACAGCACGGCGCCGCCCAGGGCCACCATGCCGATCCAGAAGTTCAGCAGGAAGAGCACGCCCAGGAACACCGGGATCCAGGGCGCGTCCATGATGACGTAGATGGTTTGGCCGGACAGGAATTGGCGCAGGGACTGCAGCTTGTTCAGGGCAGCCATGTCGCGCGGCGCGCCGCGCACCAGCGCCCCCGCGATGCAGGCGTTCAGGACCGGCGTGCTCAGGCCGCGGTCCAGCCACGCGCTGAGGTGCACCAGGACGAAGGAGCGGGCGACGTCGACCGCGAGTTGCACCAGGAGCGCGAAGTTGGCGATCAGGAACAGAAAGAGCAGTGTCGGCAGACTGTGGCTGTTCAGCACGCGGTCGAAGACCGAGAACATGTACAGCGGCAGCACCAGCACGAACAGGTTGACCACCAGGCTGAACACGCCGACGGCGGCCAGGGCGCTCCTGCAAGACGTGAACACCTGACGCATCAGATCGTCGGGATCACCGTTGGTCGCCACGGCAGCCGCTTTGCCGGTCACGCTCATGCTCGTCCATTCCCGAATGTGAATCCAACTGGGGTAACACTGGGTCCCAGCATCATACAAAATTGGCGGACCGAAGTGGCAGGGCCTTTCGCGGTGCCAAAAAAGAATGCGCTGGCGGCAGCGGCCATGATGGGCCGGCCGAAGAGCCTGCCGCTGTGATCCCCGCCACGATCGCGCATTGATCGTTGCGCGGTCGTGAGTGTATAGCCCTGTGCCGGCTGCCCGGACAACGGAATTCTCCCGCATGCCAGGGCAGCGACGACGCCAACCGATCACCGTACGGGCCTGTCATACCCATGAAGATCCTGTTCATACACCAGAACATGCCTGGCCAGTACAAGCATCTGGCCAGGATCATGGCCGCAGATCCGGGCAATCAGGTGGCGTTCATCACCAAGGGCGAGAAGCCCGACATTCCCGGCGTGGCGCGGGTTTCGTACAAGCCGGCGCGGGAGCCGCACCCGTCGACCCACCATTACCTGCGCTTCGTGGAGGGGCACGTGCTGTACGGTCAGGCGACGGTGCGGGCCGCCCTGCAGTTGCGCCAGCGCGGCTTCGTCCCCGACATCGTCTGCGCCCACACCGGCTGGGGTGAGGCGATGTTCATCAAGGACGTGTTTCCGGAAAGCGCGCTGCTGGCGTACTGCGAATTCTACTACCGTGCCAAGGGCGCCGACATCGGCTTCGAGCCGGGCACAGATCCGGACGTCGACAAGATGGCCCGCACGCGCTGCCGCAATTCCCACATGCTGATCAGCATGGAAGCGATGGACTGGGGCGTGACTCCCACCCGCTGGCAGTGGCAGCAGCATCCGGAGGCGTTTCGCGACCGCATCTCGGTCATCCACGAAGGCGTTGACACCGGCTTGTGCAAGCCGAACCCGGCGGCGGCTCTGGTGCTGCCCAACGGCCGCGTGCTGACCCGCGATGACGAGGTGATCACCTACGTCGCCCGCAACCTGGAGCCGTACCGCGGGTTCCACATCTTCATGCGGGCGCTGGAAGAGGTGTGCCGGCGGCGGCCGAACGCGCAGGTGGTGATCGTCGGCGGCGACGACGTCAGCTACGGTTCGGCGCCCGAGGGGTCGCCGAACTGGCGCGAGAAGATGCTGGCCGAGGTGCGAATCGATCCCAACCGCGTGCACTTCCTGGGCAAGGTTCCCTACCAGCAGTTCCTGACCGTCCTGCAGGTATCGCGCGCCCACGTTTATCTCACCTTTCCGTTCGTCCTGTCGTGGTCGATGCTGGAGGCGATGTCGACGGGTTGCCTGATCGTCGGCTCCAGCACCGCGCCGGTGATGGAAGCCATCGAGGATGGCCGCAACGGCCTGCTGACCGACTTCTTCGATCCCCGGGGGGTCGCCGACCGGCTCGACGCCGTCCTCGACCATTCCGACCACATGGCGGCGCTGCGCGAGGCCGCGCGGCGAACCGTCGTCGAACGCTACGACCTGCACAGCGTGTGCATCCCGGCCCAGCTCAAGCTGATAGAGGACGTGGCTGCGCGCCGCCGGCCGGCCGGTCTCGGCGCGCCGTGAGCCGAAGCCTGGCCGATACCGCTGTATCCGCCGAGGAGCGGGCGGCGGTGGCGGCGGTCAACGCCGCGCCCGCCGACGCGGCGGCCCGCCTGCGTCTGGCCGCGCTGCTGGCACGGCGCGGCGCCTTCGCCGAAGCGATCAGGCAAATGGAGCAGGCCGAGCGCCTGGGTGAGCGTTCGGCGAAGCTGTACCACAACCTCGGTGTGGCATACGGCCGCCTGGGCGACACCGGGCGTGCCGCAGACCGCTACCAGCAGGCGCTGTCCGCCGACCCGTTCCACGCGGGGGCGCGCACCAACCTGGGGCAGGTGCTCGTGGCCGCAGGCGACCTTCCCCGGGCCGAAGCACTCTACCGTGAGGGAGTCGCGGCTGCGGTGGACGATCCGCGCGCCCACAACAACCTTGGCCTCGTGCTCATGCTGCGCGACGACGTCGCCGGTGCCGACCAGCACTTGCGCGCCGCCGTCGCACTGGATCCGGGTTACGGCCACGCCCATTACAACCTTGCCCTGCTGCACGACCGACGCCATGCGCCCGATGCGGCCGCCGCGGCCTATCGCCGCGCCCTGGAGTGCGGCAACGCGCCAGCGCGGGCGGCTTACGGCCTTGCGGTGATCGAGCAGATGCGTGGCCGGGCCGATCTGGCTATCCCGCTCTATGAACACGCCCTGGCGCACGACCCGTCGGACCTAGACCCGCGCGCCAACCTCGCCATCGCGCTGCAGGAGGTGGGCCGTCTGGACGAGGCGCTGGCCCAGGCCGACGCGCTGCTGGCGCGCTGCCCGGACCATCCGAGCGCCGTCTACGTGCGCGGCTGGGTGCGGCTGCTGCGCGGCGACCTCGGGGGATACGCGGACTACGACATCCGCTGGCGCCGGCCGGGCCCTGACTTGCGCCAGCACCGTTTCCCGGCGCCCTTGTGGAACGGCGAGCCGCTCTGCCCGGGACAGCGGCTTCTGCTGTGGGGGGAGTTCGGCGTCGGCGACGAGTTGGTAATGGCCGGGCTTCTGGGCGACGTGCTGGCGCGCGGCATCCCGGTGGTGCTGGAGTGCGACCCGCGCTTCGTGCCGCTGTTCCGACGCTCCTGGCCTGCCGTCACGGTGGTGCCGCGCAGCGATCCGCCGGACGGGCGGACGTGCGCGCCGGACATCGCGGCGCAAAGCTCGCTGATGCGCCTGCCGATGCTGTTCCGCCACGGCATGGACGATTTCCCCCGGCACGGCGGCTACCTGCAGCCCGATCCCGAGCGGGTGCGGGCGCACCGCGCAGCGTTCATGGCGCTCGGGCCGGGCGCCAAGATCGGGCTGGCGTGGTCCAGCGACAACCCGCGCACCGGCGGGCGCAAGTCGATCCCGCTGGAGCAGTGGGCCGCGGTCCTGGCGGTGCCCGGCGTCCACTTCGTCAGCCTGCAGTACGCGGGTGCCGACGACGACATCGTGCAGGCCCGCGCGCGGGGGGTGACCAACCTGACGGCAAATCCCAACCCGCGGCTGCGCGACGACCTGGAGGATCTGGCGGCACAGGTCGCCGCGCTGGACGCCGTCGTCACCATCGCCGGCATAAACGCCCACATGGCCGGTGCGCTGGGCAGGCCGGGACTGGTGCTGGTGCCGCGTACTCCGTTGTGGTTTTGGTTCGATCAAGGCGAGGAGTCGCCCTGGTACCCCAGCCTCCGGCTCATCCGCCAGGCGCGGGAGGGTAATTGGGGCGAGCCCATCGCGCGGCTGGCGGCGCTGCTTGAAGAAGCCCTGCCATGGCATGGCTGATTTGCGGGAAAGATATTGGATCGGCCCGGTCTTTCAGCAGTACCGCGCCCCGTGGGTGTCGACGCGCGTGATGGCCTGCTCTGGCGCGGGTTCCCGGGCGATGCGGTAATGCACGGCGTGCCGCGTGCGGTAGGCCACGGTCGGCTGGTCAAGGAAACCGAAACGCACGCCTTGCCGCAGCATGTACTTCCACAAGAATTGATCGCCGGTCGCTGCCGTCTCCTGCGGTGCTAGAGCCCATCCGATCAGGTGTGGGAAAGCCGCCTTGCGCACCAACAGGCAGTTCGTATCGATATGCCGCCGGCCGTCCACGTGCGGGCACTTCACCATGGGAGTGCCGTCCAGGCGATGCAGCATCCGGGCCGACGCACACACGTCCAGCCCGTTGGCGTCGGCGAAGCCGAGCAGGCCGGCGATGTGGTCGGGCTGGAGCCAGTTATCGGCGTCCAGGAAGGCGATGGCGTCCGCGCCCCGGCTTACAGCAGAATAACAGCCGATCAGGCGTGGGGTGTTTCCATAGTCACTGTGATTGCGGGGGAGGACGATGTGTTCGCCGGTGAATCCATCCAGGTTGATTTGCTCCGAGCCGTCGCAGACAAGTATGTGATGCACCGGTACGGTCTGCGCCTTTACGCTTTCGTGTGCTTGGCGGAGCCAGGCAGGGTCGGCGCGGTAATAGGGCGTGACGACGAATACTTTCATGTCTCGTCTCCGGTGTGCACGTCGGGCGGCGCGCATCCTTGTAGAAACAAGGGGGTAGGGAGACAAGCGGATTCGGCCGTGCCTGGGCCGGGCTCCTCATGATTTTTCCTCTGTATCCGGGCCGTCCACATCGTAAGATCCGCCGAGTTTTCGGGGGTGAGGCTGCTATGGCGAAGAATGATCCGTTGCACACGCTGCTGGCCTTCATGGCCGCCGACCGCTACCAGCCGCAGACGCCGCCCTCGGCCGAACGGCCGCCGGTCATCACCGTGGCGCGCAGCCATGGTTCGGGTGGGGAGGCGATCGCCGCACGTGTCGCGGCCACACTCGGCATAACCTGCTTCGATAAGGAGCTGATGGACGGCGTGGTGGGCGCGGCGCAGACCGACAAGGCGGCTATGCGCACGTTGGACGAGAAGCTGCCAGTACGGGAAGGGACTTTCCTGTTCGCCAGCCTGCTGGGCCTCAACGACCCCCTGCCGGAATACCAGCGCACGCTGGCCCGCGTGGTGAAGGGCATCGCCTGGGGCGGTGGCGTCATCGTCGGCCGCGGCGCCCACCTGATCCTGCGCGGCACGCCGTGCTTTCGCGTACGCGTCGTCGGCTCCGAGGAGGTCTGCGCCCGCCGCCTCGCCGGCGGCGATGCCACGCGGGTGCCGGCGCTGGTGGAGGAGGTCCGCACGGTGAACCGGCAGCGCACGGAGTTCCTGACCGAGACGTTCAGGGTGCCGCCTGACGACCCGCTGCAGTACGACCTGGTGGTCAACACCGACACGCTGGGCGACGTCGAGGCCGTCGCGACGCTGGTGGTGCAGGCGTTCCGCGCCGGCTCCGGGATGACGATGGCGGACGGAGCTACGCCCCGTAAAGGCTGAAGGGCGGCCTGCGGCGCGCAGCCTCCCATGGCTCGCGAGCCGGCCGAAAGTGCAGGGGCAGGGACCAGCGGTCGAGCATGGCCAGGGGCAATTCGCGCTGACGGGCAAGTTCCAGGCAGGCGCATAGCCCCACCTGATCGATGTACCACCGGGCCGAGCCGTCGGTGAGGTAATGGCTGAGGTAGGCGCAGAGACGATCCAGCAGGGTCGCGGTTGCCGCGGTGGGGCGCAGGACCATGAGCCCCGCGAGATAGCGGATGTGCGGCTCGAAGATCCAGTTCTTGCCAATGACGGCGACGTCCGCGTGGACGCTGCCAAGAAAGTCACCGATGTCGACTTCGAGCACGGCGTCGACATCCGCGATCACTAGGGGTTGACTGTACAGCGCCAGGAGGCGCGGCGCGATCAGGAAGCGCATACACGAATAGATTACCCGGGGCTCGGCCCGGAACCCGTCCGGGAGCGGGCCCCGCGTCAGCCGGTAGAGAATGCCCAGTTGATCGAGCAGGGCGGCCGAAGCGGCGATCCGTTCCGCCGGAGCGTCGCACACGTGGACGTGCAGCAGCGTTCCGGAGTCCTGCGTGGCGGCGAACGAGCGGGCGAACATGCCGCCGAAGGCCTCCAGGTAGCTCCCATCGCACGCTACCAAGACGACGCGCCGCACGTCGCCGCCGCGCTCCGCGACCGCTTCCATGGCAACGTCGGGTGGTGGTGGCAAGGCGTCGATGAAGGCCGGGTCGCAGCGGAATGTCGCGAGGATCTGCGCCGCGCGGGGGTCGCGAGCAGCCGGGTCGGACCGGAAGCGCCGGTCCGCCTCGACAAGGTCGCCGTCGTGCAGGGCGAATTCCGCTTCGCAATCGCCGACGCGCGCTTGGATCGCGGGATCCACTACCCGTCGGGCGTGCTGGAGGTGGGCTTGTGCGGCGGCACGGTCCTTTGTCAGGAGCGTGCGGGCGAGGCGAAGGTGGATATCGCCGACAATCGTGTCCGGTCCGTGGTGTTCCACCAGATGCAGTGCGCGGACGTAGTCGTCCGCCGCCCTGTCAAGCAGCCCGCGCATGTACCGGTTCGCGCCGGCGGTGAGCCATGCCGATGGTGCGTCCGGTTGCAACCGGCATGCCCGGTCGGCCCACGCGATGTCCAGCAGGGAGCCGGCCATTCCGAGCGCCGCCAAACCGAGATCGGGCTCACACACCAGCGCGCGTTCGAACAGTGCTACGGCGCGGCCGTGCTCGTCGCGCCCGGCCGCCGTCAGGCCCAGAAGGCAGGCAGCTTCCGCGAGCCGTGCCGGTTCCGTCTGGGCCATCGCCAGAACCTTGAGCAGAGCGGCCTCAGCCTCGGCCAGCCGCCCTTCGGCCAGCGCTCGCCGGCCGAAGGCGCACTGGACCCGGCTCAGGCGGGCCTTCGCCGGTTCGTGATCCGGAAAGCGGGCGAGCAGGGCCTCGTAGGCGACGGCCGCGGCTGGCGCGTCGTCCGTGGTTTCCACGGCCATGGCGTGGTTCATGGCCGATTGCGGGGCATCGTCGAGCAGGGTCGCGCGGCTAAAATGGCGGATGGCATCGCCTGTACACCCCATGCGCATGGCGATTACGCCCAACGCGTTCAGGACGCCCACGCCGGCCGGGTCTGAAGGAAGCGCCGTCCGTACGGCGGCAAGGGCGCCGGGAAGATCGCCCGCCTTCAGGCAAGCGCGCGCCGTTGACAGCAGCCGATGTGAAACATCCATGTGCAGATCCAGGTGGGGGAGAGTGGATTTTTTAGGGCGCGGCGCGCGCCACGTCGATGACGATGCGGTGGCCGCGCGCCCCTTCCGGCGGGAAGGCGGCGGCCTGCTTGATGCGGATGTCGTCGCGGCCGGTCAGCGTCAGGCGGGTGCCGCCGGGCATGGGGTCGGCGTGGAAGGCGATGGGCGGGGCCGTGCGGACCACGCTGCCCTCCGGCGTCGTCTCCCAGCGGGCGCCGGGCAGCTCGACGATGATGGTCCGCGGGTCCGTCTGCACCATCGACCGGAAGGGCGTGACCGTCGAGACGTCGAGCACCACGCGCGTGGAATCCGGGTGCATGCCGAAGCGGATGCCGGTCACCGACCCGGCGGGCTTCTCGTCGGACGCGGCGGCCGGCGACGGAGGCGCTGGCGGCAGCGCCGCCAGGGTCACGCGGGGTTCCGGCGGCGCGGCGGCGACCGCGGGAGCCGGGGCGGGTGCGGCCGGCAGCGCCAGCACCGTGCCGGGACCGAGCCAGGTGTTGGGCACGCCGGGGTTGGCCTTCTGGATGTCGGCCAGCGGGATCCCCGTCACCTCGGCGACCTTTGCCATGGTGCCGCCGTTGCGGATCACGTAGCGGTCGGCGGTGGGCGGCGCCTTGGGCGCCTCCTGCCGCTGCGCCGCCAGGACAGAGGGCAGGGCCGGCGGCAGCGGGGCGGGCGAGGCGCCGCCGGGTGCCGGGGCCGGTGCCGGTTCGGGGGGCTCCGGCGGGGGCGCCGGGCGACGGCCGGGCAGCGGGGCGGCAACCGGTGGGGCAGGCGGGGCCGCGGCGACCGTGGGGGCGGGCGGCGGCACCGGTGGCCGGGCGGCGGCCGGCGGCGGCGATGGTGTTGGCGAGGGTGCTGGCGAGGGCGGCGATGGCGGTTCGGCCGACGGCGGGTCGATGGCCACGGCCATGGCCGGGCCGGGTCCTTGCGGCAGGCCGGCGGTGCGGCCCTCGTTGCGGCCGTTCAGGCGGAAGTGCTCGTAGCCGGTGGCGAAGTGGCCCTTCCTCACGGCGTCGGCCACGTCCGGGTAGGCGGCGAGGTAGGCGTCCTCCCGCCAGCCGGGCATGGGCTTCAGGTCGTCCCAGATGTCTTCCGCGGTGGGCTTGCCGAAGATCCGCTCCGCGAAGTCGGCGCGCACCCCCATCCAGTGGGCGACGGTGGACGCCCACCAGGGCAGCAGCGCCACCAGGGCCAGGATGACGACGCTCCTCGTCATTGCGGCGCCAACCCCTTGCACGCGTTCCGCAGGATCACGGGAGACCCGCCCCAGATAACACCGCGCGCGGTAAACAAAGCCTCAACGCACCCTCGTGGCCGGTGCTCAGCGCCCGCCGTGCTCCTGAAGGTAGCGGTAGGCCTGGTCGGCCAGCCACAGGTCGAAGGCGTCGTGGATGTCGATGCCGGACTCGGTGCTGCTCACCTCGATGATCTCGACGCGGTCGCCGATGCGGCGCCCCTGCTTGATCAGGGACGCGCGGCTGGCGCAGGCCAGCCCGGTGTCCTCGCGGTAGATCGGCGTGCGGGTCTGGCGCGGCCCGTACACGGCCATCCAGTCGAAGACGCGCTTCAGCTCGCCTTCGGGCGTGCGGAACCAGAAGTTCTTGTGCGTCTTGTAGGCGGCGAAGGCGCTGTCCAGCTCCGGCTTCTCCTTCAGGAGCGTGACGGCGCGGGTGATCCACTCCGGCTTGCGGAAGATGTCGGTGGGCTGGAGGAAGACGACGATGTCGAAGGGACCGTCGATCGCCTCGGCGCGCTCCAGCGCGTCCTTCAGCACCGGCTCGGTCGGGGTCAGGTCCTCGGCCAGGGTCGGCTCGCGCATGAAGGGCGCCCAGGCGCCGGCGGCCACGGCGGCGTCGCGGATCGCCTCGCTGTCGGTGGTGATCAGCACGCGGTCGCACACGCCGGACTGCACGGCGTGCTCCACCGAATGCGCGATCAGCGGCTTGCCGCCGACGGGCAGGACGTTCTTGTTGGGCAGCCCCTTGGAGCCGCCGCGGGCGGGAATGATGGCGAGGACGCGGCTCATGATATCGTGTCTTCCAGGGTTTCGAGTTTGTCGGCGATGACCTGCGCCACCGCGAGGCTGACCGCGTCGCGGATGTCGACGAGGCCCCAGAACTGGTCCACCACCTCGAAGCCGACGGCGTCGCCCAGGCGCCGGCCCTGGCGCAGCAGGTGCGGCCGGGTGGCGAGGCCCAGGCCCACCAGCTCCTGGTAGTAGGTCTGGTCGCGGCGGTCGCCGCCGGGGCCGAGCGCCGTGATCGTGCTGTCCTCGTCCAGGTGCCAGAGGTTGGCCTTGAACTGGCGCACGCAGACGACGCTGTCCAGGTGCGGCCGGGCGCGCAGGTTCGCCGCCGTGCGGCCGACCAGCCCGCGCGGGCGGAAGGGGTGGGTGGGCTCCAGCACCACGACGATCTCGGCGTCGCCGCGCACCTCCTGGAGGGCGGCGAGGAGTGCCGGGACGTAGTCGTGGATGGTGCGGTCGTGCACCACCACGCCGGGCACCGCCGCCGCCGCGGCCTTGGCCGCGTCGCTGTCGGTGGTGACGACGACGGTGGCGTCCGGCATCTCCTCCACCGCGGCGGCCAGCGTGCGCTCCAGGCTGGAGCGGCCGGCGAGCGGGGTCAGCAGCCGGTCGATGGAACCGCCGGCGAGGACGGGGACGAGAACCAGAGGCGCGGCCATCACTTGGAACTCCGGATGATCTCGATGACCTCGGCGACCCGCTTGGCGCGGCCCTCGTCGCGGCCCTGGTGGATGCCGTGGTGGTGGTAGACGCGCATGTGCGGCTCGTAGACGATCTCGTGGCCGGCGTTGATCATGCGCCGGCCCCACTCGCGGTCCTCGACGCCGCGGATCAACTCGTCGAACGGCTCCTTGCGCCAGATCGACTTGCGGATGCCGGAGTTGGCGTTGTGGAAGAAGTAGTCCTTGCGCTGGCGCACCCGCTCCTCGCGGAAGGTCGTCCACAGGTCGCGGCGGTCCATGAACGAGGTCTCGGGCAGCGGCTCCTGCCGGCCGTAGACGCCGCACACGGCGGGGTCGCCGTCCGGCCCCAGGTGGGCCAGCAGGTAGTCGGCCCACAGCTCGTCCACCGGCACGCAGTGGGCGGAGACCAGCGCCACCACCTCGTGGCTGGCCGCCTCGATGCCGACGTTGAGCGCGCGGCCGTAGGTGAAGTCCTCGCGCGTGATGTTCAGCACCGTGACGCCGAACCGCCTGGCGATGGCGACCGTGTCGTCGGTGGATTCATTGTCCACCAGGATGATCTCGATGTCGCGGACGCGCTGGTTCTGCAGGGCGGTGCAGCACCGGCCGATCCAGGTGGCTTCGTTCTTGGAGCGGAGGACGACGCTGATCATGACATACCGAGGGGAAACGGATGCCGATCAACTACCGCATCCGCCCCACCGGTGACAACGGATTCGGAAGGCGCGCCGCCCCGCGGAACCGGGCGGATGCAACGGGATGCAACCGGATGCAACGGATCGGGCAGGGTGTTGCATCGGGGCACCGGCGTCGTTTTCGGGCAAATGTAACCGGATGATACGGGATGATACAGGTTTGATGGGGGTGTCACATTCGGGGACCCGCGTCGTTTTCGGTCAGGCGCTCCACGCCGTCGCCACGGGCGGTGCCGGGCGCGGGCGTCATGGGTACGGGAATTGCCAGATTATCGTCCGTATTCTGGCATGAGATAGGACCATTGTCAATTCTCTATCCCTTCATCTGTGTCCATCTGTGTCCATCTGTGGCAAAATCACAGCCCGCTGGAAAAGAAGCGCAACGGAGAACGGGGGTTTGGCCACAGATGAACACAGATTAACACAGATAAAGATGATATGGATTTATCTTCTATCCATGTGAGTCCGTGTCTCAAATTCTCTTTCTCCGAAGCAGAGCTTCGTCGCAGGCCGGAGTTGGGAGGCCCGCGTCAGGCGGTCACCAGCCAGCCGGGCGGCAGGCGGGTGGGGTCGATGCCGAGCAGGGTGATGCCGGAGCCGTCGGCGAAGTCCAGGCGCGCGCCCTCCGCCACGGCGGCGAGGACCGGGGAGGCGTCGGGCCAGAGCAGCAGGCGGTCGCCGGACAACGGGTCGAAGTCGAGGATGGTGTCGTGGCCGCCCTGCGGGCCGAACAGGAAGGTGTCGGCGCCCAGGCCGCCCGCCAGCACGTCGCCGCCGTGGCCGCCGGCCAGCAGGTCGGCCCCCTGGCCGCCGAACAGCGTGTCGGAATCCCGCCCGCCGAACAGCGCGTCGTCGCCCGGACGGCCGTACAGCGCGTCCGGATCCTCGTTGCCGTACAGCACGTCGGCGAAGGCGCTGCCCTCCAGCACGTCGTAGCCGGGACCGCCGCTGACCGGCAGGCCGTCGCCGGGCGCCGCCATCGCGTGGTCCGGGCCGTACAGCCGCTGCACGGCGGCGACGTCCAACGGCATGGGCCGGTCGGGCAGGGCGCCGCCGTCGGGGGTGTTGTAGGACATGACGGTCAGCGACTGGTCGCCCGCGTCGCCCAGCCGGTGTCCGTGCGGGTGCGACAGGCCCAGCGCGTGCCCGGCCTCGTGCAGGGCCGTCCACAGCGCCTCGCCCGGCGGCATGGCGTTGGGATCCGAGGCGGGGTCGAGGCCGATGAAGCCGTGCACGATCGCCGTGCCTTCCTCGGCCGTCCAGAAGCCGCTCCAGGCCACGGCGTCGGCGGGGGCGTCGACGGCCTTCAGCGTGGTCACTAGGATGTCGGGCTTCGCGCCGGGATCGGCGGGGGCGAAGGACAACCCGCTGGCGAGGTCCCAGCGCTCCAGCGCCGCCTTCACCCACGGGGTCCACTGCGCCACGGCGGGGTCAATACCAAAAGTCAGTGCCGTTTTTTCCCAGGTCCAGCCGTCCGGATAAAGAATATCGGTTTCGTCCATCGGCACCCCATAAGACGACGCCCGCTGCATGCGTGATGCAGCGCTGGTGGCAACCTGCTTTTGTCGGCGTCTTGACTTTCGCTGCGGCGTTTTGGCCGGAGCTGATGGGTGTATTGAACGACAAGAGGGGCGATCCGGTCGCCGTCTCATAAGACGATAATTCGTGTATTTATGTTTGCTACGGGCGAGGGGATGTACAGCGACGGGATAGACCCTTGAGACGCTGCGGCTATCGATGGTAGATCTCGCACGCCTCGCCTTCGGCGCGGAGGAAAGAGCCAGACAGCCAGAGGATTGCGACGGATGCACAGCAAGTTCATCATCACGAACGACAAGGGTGGCGTCGGGAAGAGCACCCTGGCGCAGTTCGTCATCCTGCATCTGTCGCGTCAGGTGCGGCCCATCCGCGCCGTGGAGTACGACCGCCAGCCGAAGTTGCGCCGCTTCTTCGGCGACGGCGTCGTCAGCCATTCGATCGGCCCGGAGTGGGAGAGGCAGTTCGCCGACAGCGCCTCGCTCGCCACCTTCTGGGACCCGCTGGTGAAGTGGTTCCAGGTGGAACGGCCGCTGGTCGTCGACTTCGGCGCGCAGGTCTGGGACTATTTCCGCGCGTGGGGCGAGGCGGCGATGTTCAGCGAGATCGTCGACAGCCGGCGCGTGTGCCTGCTGATCCCGGTGACGGCGGACGCCGAGGCGGTGGTCGCCGCCCAGCGCATCGTCGAATCCTCGGCGGCGATCCTGCCGCACGCGCGGCGCGTCGTGCTGTTCTGCGACAAGGACGGCGAGGTCGACATGCTGAAGGGCCTGCCGGAGTACGAGGCGTTCCGCGCCACGCTGGCCCGCCACGGCGTGGAGGTGCGCCGCATCCCCGTGCTGTCGCGCGAGGGGTACCCGATGCTGGCCGGGCGCGGCTGGCGCTTCGACAAGATCTACACGGCCAAGCCGATCGACGTGGTGCGCGCCACCGGCGCCTCGCTGATGGTGGGCGGGCGCACGATCACCGCCGTGCGCGGTTGGGTGGACGCCATGACCGGGGCGCTGGGGGACGTGCTGGCGCAGCCGCGGGTGGAGGCGGCGGCCGCGGGATCACCGGCGGTGGTGGGTTGAGCAGGGGGAAATCCCTATAGCCCCTCTCCCCTTGCGGGAGAGGGGTTGGGGAGAGGGGGAATTTTAGCCACAGATGCACACAGATAGACACAGATGAAGGCTGATCCGCTGCCGTTCAGCGGCGTAGCGTCGGCATCGGAGAAAATCTGTGTTCATCTGTGTTCATCTGTGGCCCCCAATCGCCGGCCGATGAGTGGCTCGCCGGGAAAGGTGCCGTCCCCCTCTCCCCAAACCCCTCTCCCGCCAGGGGAGAGGGGCTTTCCAGCCCGATCGCCGGGCCGGGGGAGGGGTAAACAGGGGCGCGTCAGCCCACCACGCCGAAATCCAGCGGGGCGCCTTCGGGCAGGTCGTAGAGGGCGGAGCGGCCGATGACGTGGGCCGCGCAGTCGGCCCCGGCGCCTTGCCCGCCCACCTCGTAGGCCACGTCGGCGGCGGACAGGACGACGCCGCGCGGCAGGTCGCGGGCCGCCTTCAGCGTGCGGCGGGTGCGCACCAGCACGTCCAGCCGCGCCAGCGGCGAGGGCATGAACACCAGATCGCCCGGCGGCGGGTTGCGCAGGGCCACTTCGAACGCCGTCAGGTCGGTGCACAGGAAGGCCACCCGCGCGCCGGCGCCCAGCAGGGGCGGGCGGTGCGGCTGGTCATAGGGCACCAGCACGTCGTAGCGGCCGGAGAGCGCCGCGGCGGTGCCCTCGACGGCCTCGTCGAAGCGGTCGGCCCAGCCGGGGACGGCGCGGATGCGCGCGAGGTCGGCGGCGTCCGGGCAGAGCAGGATGGTCCTGGCGGCGGTCTTTGCGGCAGCCTTGGCGGCGGCCTCGGCGGCCGGGGTGCGCATCATGTTCATTTCCCGGCCTCCGCCATCACGCGGCGCAGCGCGTCGCGGCCGGGGGAGCCGGGATAGGCGCCGGGATTGGACTTGTCGAAGGCGATCACCGCCTGGTCCAGGTTCATGCCCAGGCCGTTGGCGGTCTTCAGGCCGCGGGCACGGGCGCGGGCCAGCAGATCCGTCTCCGCCGGCTGGTAGATGATGTCGTAGACCAGGGCGCCGGCCGGCAGCGCGGCCAGCAGCGCGTCGGTGTCGGGGCCCAGCGGGCTGCCGGCCGGGCCGCTGGCGAAGCCGACGGAGGAGCCGTTGACCAGGATATCGATGCCGGCGAGGTCGGCCGCGGTGACCGGGCCGGGCAGCGCCACGACGCCCTTGCCCAGGCGGGCGGCGAGGTCGGCGGCCGTCCGTGGCGTGCGGTTGGCGAGCGCCAGCGCGGCGACCCGGCCGGCGAGGTAGGCGGCCACGGCGCAGCCGGCGCCGCCGGTGCCGACCAGCAGGACGCGCTTGCCCGCCAGCGCGCCGCCGGTGAGGTCCTCCAGCTGCGAAAGCGCGCCGGCCCCGTCGGTGTTGGCGCCGACCAGCGCGTCGCCGTCGCGGTACAACGCGTTGACGGCGCCGATGGCCGCCGCCTCCGGCTCCACGCGGTCGAGGTGGGGGAGGATGGCCTGCTTGTGCGGCATGGTCACCGCGCCGCCGAGGAAGCGGGCGTCGGCCTTCAGCGCCGCCACCAGCGCCGGCAGCCGGTCGAGCGGCACGTCCATCGGCACCATGCGGGCGTCGATCCCGGCGGCGGCGAAGGCGGCGTTCCACAACAGCGGCGAGCGCGCCCCCTTGGACGGGGCCAAACCGAGGATGGCGGCGTAGCGGCCCGTTTCCAGGACGACCGGATTGTCGATCAGGCCGGGGAAGAGCGCGGCGTTCGGCGTCACGGGGCTGTCCATCCGATAGAAAAGGGCACCATCGGGCCGGAAATACCGCGCCCCGGTGGGCGGATCAAGCATACTCTGTGGGCGCATGGCGGCCCTTCCAACGCCGTCGGGCAGCGGAAACGGCCCTGAAACGGCCCCGAAACAGATGAAATTCATCACTTGTTCACCATGCGAAGCCACAATGCGCGGCATCGATTCGGCAGGCGGTGCAATGGGTCCAGAGCAGGAAGCCAAGATCAGGAGCGTCCCCGAACTGGCGGCCGCGGCAGAGAGCCTGCGCGTGGCCGGCCGGCGCGTCGTGCTGGCGCACGGCACCTTCGACCTGCTGCACCTGGGGCACGTCCGCCACCTGGAGGCGGCGCGCAAGGAAGGCGACGCGCTGGTGGTGACCATCACCGCCGACGCCTTCGTCAACAAGGGTCCCGGCCGGCCGGTGTTCAACCAGTTCATCCGGGCGGAGATGCTGGCCTCGCTGGGCTGCGTCGACTTCGTGGGCATCGTCGACGGCGCCACGGCCGAGCCGGCGCTGGAGGCCATCCGGCCGGACGTCTACGTGAAGGGCAGCGACTACGCCAACGCCGAGGACGACGTCACCGGCAAGATCACCTGCGAGCGCAACCTCGTGGAAAGCCATGGCGGGCGGATCGTCTTCACCGACGAGGTGACGTTCAGCTCGTCCGCGCTGATCAACCGGCACCTAGACGTCTACGACCCGCCGCTGCGCGCCTTCCTGAACGAGCACCGCCAGCGCAACGCGCTGGAGCGGCTGAGCGGCGTGATCGAGCGGGCGAGCGGGCTGAAGGTCCTGATGGTGGGCGACACCATCGTGGACGAGTACCAGTACGTCCAGCCCCAGGGCAAATCGCCCAAGGAGAACATGATCGCCACCCGCTTCCACAACGCCGAGCTGTTCGCCGGCGGCGTGGTGGCGGCGGCCAACCACACGGCCAGCTTCTGCCGGGAGGTGGAGGTGCTGTCGCTGCTGGGCGGCGGCGAGGACAGCCACGAGGAGCTGGTGCGGCGCAGCCTGAAGCCCAACGTGCGCTTCTGGAACCTGACGCGGCCCAACGTGCCGACGACGCGCAAGTGCCGCTTCATCGACCAGAGCTACCTGCGCAAGCTGTTCGAGGTCTACCACATGGACGACACGCCGCTGGACGCGGCGGAGGAGGCGGAGTTCATCGCCACGCTGCGCGAGCGGGCGAAGGCGGCCGACCTCGTCATCGTCACCGACTTCGGGCACGGGCTGGTCACGCCGAACGTCATCCGCGCGCTGAGCGAGTGCGCCCCGTTCCTGGCGGTGAACGCGCAGACCAACAGCGCCAACACCGGCTTCAACCTGATCACCCGGTACCCGCGCGCCGACTTCATCTGCATCGACGCGCCGGAGGCCCGCCTCGCCGTCGCCGACAAGCACATCGAGGTGGAACGGCTGGTCAGCGAGCTGCTGCCGGCGCGCATCGACTGCAAGCACCTGATCATCACGAACGGCCGGCACGGCTGCGTCACTTATGGCCCGGACGAGCTGGTGGTGCACATCCCCGCCTTCACCAAGACGGTGGTCGACACGGTGGGAGCGGGCGACGCCTTCTTCGCCGTGACCGCCCCGCTGGTGGCGGCCGGCGCCACCATGGCGGAGGCCGGCTTCGTCGGCAACGTGGCCGGCGCCTTGAAGGTGGGCATCGTCGGCCACCGGCAGTCGGTGGAGAAGGGTGCGGTTCTCAAATACTTGCAGACGCTGCTGAAGTAGCGATGGCTGACGGAGGGCGGACCATGGACGGCGGCAGCCGGCTGCGCGAGGCGGCCGGGCATTTCGAGGCGTACGTCGAGACGCTGGCGCGCCTGTGCCGCACCACCGAGGCGACGGACGGGACCGGTGCCCGCCTGCCGCTGGGGCAGGCCATCGCCTGGGTGCAGCACGCCGCGCGCACCACGCACGCCTGCGGCAACACGGTGATGTTCGTCGGCAACGGCGGCAGTGCCGCCATCGCCAGCCACTGCGCCACCGACTGGGCGCGCACCGCGGGACTGCGCACGCGGACGTTCAGCGACGCGGCGGCGCTCACCTGCTTCGGCAACGACTTCGGGTACGAGGAGGTGTTCGCCCGCCAGGTCGCGCTGCACGCCCGGCCGGGCGACCTGCTGGTGGCGATCAGCAGCTCCGGCCGGTCGATGAACATCCGCAACGCGGCCGAGGCGGCGCGGGCGCAGGGCTGCGCCGTGGCGACGCTGAGCGGCTTCGCGGCGGACAACCCGCTGCGCGGCATGGGCGACCTGAACCTGTACGTGGCGAGCGCGGAGTATGGCTTCGTCGAGCTGGCGCACCAGACGATCTGCCACGCGGTGCTCGACCTGGGCATGGGGTGGCAGCCGGCGGCGGCCACCGCGTCGGCCGTGACGGCGTGAGCGTTCGAACCGGAGTTGCGTCGATGAAGGTCCGCTATTCCTACCTGCCGCAGCAGTTCGCCGAGATCGACGACCTGATGGCGGAGATCCGGCGCTTCGTCGCCACCGGCGACTTCACGCTGGGCAAGCCGGTGGCGGAGTTCGAGGCGCGGTTCGCCGGCCTGATCGGCACGCGGCACGCCATCGGCGTCGGGTCGGGGACGGACGCCATCAAGCTGTCGCTGAAGGCGCTGGGCGTGGGGCACGGGGACGAGGTGATCACCGCCGCCAACACCTTCATCGCCACCGTGGGCGCCATCGCCGAGTTGGGCGCGCGGCCGGTGTTCGTCGACTGCGACGATACCTTCTGCATGGACGTGGGACAGGTGGAGGCGGCGATCACGCCGCGCACCAGGGCCATCGTGCCCGTGCACTTCACCGGCTACATGACCGACATGACGCGGCTGGCGCCCATCGCCGAGGCGCACGGCCTGCCCATCGTCGAGGACGCCTGCCAGGCCATCCTGGCCAGCCAGCAGGGGCGCAACGCCGGCACCTGGGGGCGGGCGGGCGCCTTCTCGCTGCACCCGCTGAAGAACCTGAACGTCTGGGGCGACGCCGGGATCATCGTCACCGACGACGACGAACTGGCGCACCGGCTGCGCCTGCTGCGCAACCACGGCATGCGCAACCGGGACGAGATCGAGATCCTCGGCTGCAACAGCCGGCTGGACAGCTTGCAGGCGGTGGTCGGCAACTGGCTGATCGGGTCGGCGCGCGCCATCTCCGACCAGCGCATCGCGAACGCCGAGTACTTCGACCGGGAGCTGTCGGCGATCCCGCAGATCCGCATCCCGCCGCGGGTGCCGGGCATGCGGCTGGTCTATCACCTGTACATCGTCTTCGCCGAGGACCGCGACGGGCTGCTGCGGCACCTGCTGGACCAGGGCATCGAGGCCAAGGTGCACTACCCGATCCCGCTGTACCGGCAGGACGCGCTCAAGCACCTGGGCTATCCGGACGGCGCCTTCCCGGTGACCGACCGCCACACGCGGGAGATCATCACCTTCCCCACCGACCAGCACATCAGCCGGGCGGAGCAGGACTTCGTCGTCGAGCAGGTCAGGGCGTACTATGAGCGGCGCTGAAGACATCGCCTTGGGGCCCATTCCCTACGTCGACCTCTCCCGCCAGTTCGACGAGGAGCGGGACGAGCTGCTGGCCGTGGTCACCGAGGCGCTGGCGCGCGGCGACTGGGTGGGCGGGGCGGCCGTGGGCGAGCTGGAACGGGCGCTGAGCGAGTTTCACGGCGGGCTGGAGGCGGTGGCGCTCAATTCCGGCACCGACGCGCTGGCGCTGGCGCTCAAGGGGCTGGGCGTCGGGCCGGGGGACGAGGTGATCACGCCGGCCAACTCCTTCTTCGCCTCGACGGCGGCGGTGGTGCAGGCCGGCGCCACGCCGGTGCTGGTGGACGTGCTGCCCGACCAGAACATGGACCCGAAGGCGGCGGAGCGCGCGATCACGCCGCGCACCAGGGCAATCATGCCCGTGCACCTGACCGGGCGCATGGGCGACATGGACGCGCTGATGGCGGTGGCCGAGGCGCACGGGCTGAAGGTGGTGGAGGACGCGGCGCAGTCCATCGGATCGGCCCATCGGGGGCGGCTGGCCGGGACGATCGGCGACGCCGGGTGCTTCTCGGCGCATCCGCTGAAGAACCTGAACGCCTGCGGCGACGCCGGATTCCTGGTGACGCGCGACGCGGAGATGGCGGCGCGGCTGCGCCGGCTGCGCAACCACGGCATGGTGGACCGCAACACGGTGGCGGAGTTCGGCATCGTCTCCCGCCTGGACACGCTGCAGGCGGCGATCCTGCTGATGCGGCTGAAGCGCCTGCCCGGCGTGATCGAGCGGCGGCGGCGCAACGCGCGCCTCTACCGCGATCTGCTGGACCCCGCGCACGTCTTCATGCCGGCGGAGCGGGAGGAGGCGTTCGACACCCACCACACCTTCGTCATCCAGGTGGACCGGCGGGACGAATTGCAGGCGCATCTGGCGGCGCAGGGCATCGGCACCGGCATCCACTACCCCATCCCCATCCACTTGCAGCCGGCGGCGGCGCGCCTGGGCTATCGCGAGGGCGACTTCCCGGCGGTGGAGGCGCAGGCGCGGCGCATCCTGACGCTGCCGGTCAACCAGTTCATGACGCCCGACGACATCGCCCGCGTGGCGCGCGCGGTGAACCGCTTCTTCGGGAGTGCCCGATGACCGAGCCCATCCTCTACGAGGCCGCCGTCGCGGAGTTCGAGGCCGGGCTGCTCGACGCCGTGCGCGGCCATGCGACGTCGCATGGCGCCCTGGAGATGTGGGTGCCCGACGAGGACCCGGTGCGCAGCCTGCTGAACATGGCGGAATCGGCGGAGAGCTGTGGTGCTTCGGAGATCGCCGTGGATGTGCGCCGCGCAACCCTGCCGGCGGACCGCGACGCCGAACTGCTGGCGCTGCTGGCGGAGCTGGGCACGGCGGCGATCGAGCCGGAGGGGGATGGGGTCGTCGTGCGCGTCACCGGCCTGGGGGCCGCGGCGGCGGTGCACGGTGTGCACCCGTCGCTGCGCGAGGGCATCCAGCGGCGCCTGTCGGCGCCGACGCACGAAGGCCCCTTGCCGGAGGCCGCCGGGTGCCTCCGCCTGGGTGCCGTGGAGGGGGACATCGCGCTCTCGATCCTCGTCGATCCGACGGGGCGCACGGTGACGGCGGCGCGGCACGGCGGGGCCGCGAACCCGGTGGAGCGCGCCATCCTCGACGCGCTGTGCGCGGAGATCGAGGGCACGCCGGTGGCCGACGCGGCCGAGCATGGGCTGGTCCGCGTGCTGGGCGCGCTGCACGACCCGGACAAGGGCCGCCCGGTGCCCGGCATCCTGCACCCCGGCAACGCCGACCCGGCCTTCGCCTCGGCGCTGCGCCTGATCCGCGCGCTGCGCGACCGGTACGAGGAGAAGGCGGGCGCGCCGCAAAGCTACAACGAGTTCGACCGGCCGCCCACGGACGCGTGGCGGGCACTGGGCGACGCGGAGCGGCTGGGGCGCGTCACGGCGGCGGTGGCGGCGTTCCCGCCCGGCGCGATGCGCGTGCTGGGCCTGGAGCCGGACCTGCACGGCCACCCCGTGCGCGCCGTCGTCGGCTTCGCCGACGGTATCGCGGCAGCGGAGAAGCCGGGGCTGATGCGCGCGCTGGAACGGCACCTGAAGCGCACCGTGGAGCGCAGCCTGCAAACCCACCACGCCGCGCTGAAGGACCAGAACGCCATCCGGCGGCTGTGAGGATCGACCCACGATGACGAACGCCGCGATGACGAACGCCTTGCCGGAGCACACGCAGCTCATCCTCGACGGCACCAAGATCGCCTGGCACCTGGACCGCGTGCGCGCGTGGGAGCGGGGGGAGCGCGTGGCCCCCATCACCATCGACATGGCGCTGACGCGGGCCTGCAACTATGGCTGCCACTTCTGCTACGCCATGCTGCAGGAGAACGACCGGGGCGTGATCAACCAGCGGGTCATCTACGACTTCCTGGAGGACTGCGCGGACATCGGCGTCAAGGGCATCTCCCTGGTGTCGGACGGCGAGAGCACCATCTCCCCCGTCTTCGTCGACACCGTCGTGCGCGGATCGCAGCTCGGCCTGTCCATGGCGGCGGGGACCAACGGCTTCGTGCTGAACCGGCGCAAGCTGGAGGAGATCCTGCCGCACATGACCTACCTGCGGGTCAACATCTCGGCCGGCGAGCGGCACCGCTATGCCGAGATCATGGGCGTGAAGGAGCACTGGTTCGACCGCGTGGTGGAGAACATCCGCGAGATGGTCGCCATCAAGAAGCGCCTGAACCTCTCCGTCACCATCGGGCTGCAGATGGTGCTGATGCCGCAGTACGCCGACCAGATCCTGCCGCTGGCGCGCCTGGGCAAGGAGCTGCGGCCGGACTATCTGGTGATCAAGCACTGTTCGGACGACGAGGACGGCTCGCTCGGCGTCGATTACAGCGGCTACGAGGCGCTGTACGACCGCCTGCGCGAGGCGGAGGCGCTGTCGGACGAGGGGTACCAGGTCTCCGTCAAGTGGTCGAAGATCCAGGACGGGCACCGCCGCTCCTACCAGCGCTGCTACGGCCCGCCGTTCATCATCCAGCTGTCGGGATCGGGGCTGGTGGCGCCGTGCGGCATGCTGTTCAACGAGCGCTACAAGAAGTTCCACATCGGCAACATCTGCGACACCCGCTTCAAGGACCTGTGGGCATCCGAGCGCTATTGGGAGGTGATGAACCTCCTGGCCGGGCCGGACTTCAACGCGCAGACCATGTGCGGCACGCTGTGCCTGCAGCACAAGGTGAACGAGGTTCTGGACGCCCACCGCAAGGGCCGCCTCGTGCTGGAAACCCCCGCCGGCGCGCCGCCGCAGCATCTGGATTTCATTTGAGGGGTTAGGAAGCCCCTCTCCCGCTCTCAGCGGGTCCAAAGGACCCGCCTGTCGCGTCAGCCGGATCGAAGATCCGGCGAGAGCCAGGGGAGAGGGGCTTTTGACGTCACGCGCGCATCAGGCGGTCCTGCTGCACGTGCAGCCACAGGGCGAAGGCGTCGTAGGGGGTGACGGGGGCCAGCGCCAGGGCCTCGCGGCCGGTGAAGGCCTCCATGCGGCGGCCCTCGTTCAGGCGCAGGGTGGCGAAGGCGGCGTCGCTCACCGTCACCTCGAAGAAGGTGCGGAACAGCCGGCCGTGGCCGGCGAAGGTGCAGTCGAAGTCGATGCGCGTGAAATAGCGCGCGGCGGCGGCGTCCACGCGCAGGTTCAGCTCCTCCTCCAACTCGCGCAGCAGGGCCTGCAGCTCGTCCTCGCCGGGCTCGATGCCGCCGCCGAACAGGCCCCAGTGGGCGGGGAAGAAGATCTCCGGCTTGGGGTCGCGCAGCTGCATCAGGTAGCGGCCATCGGCGCGCCGCAGGATGGCGGCGACCGCGTCGCCGGGCACCAGCCGGCTCGTGCCGTCGAGATAGGGATCGTCCATCGGCGTCACCTGTGCGGTTTGCGTGAACGAGAGTAGCCGTGGCCGGGGCGGCGTTTCCAGAGTTGGCGTTTCCAGAGTTGGCGCTTCCGGAGTTGCCGCTTCCGGAGTCAGGGCGCTGTTCAGGGCCGGGGCGCTTCTGCTATACGGCCGGATCCACGGACGGCGGACGCCGGGTTCGGTCCCGCCGCGGAACCGATGCAGACATTCCGAGGACCAGCATGACCATCAGCAACGCCGCGCCCGGCAAGGACGTCTCCGCCGAGGACCTCGTCAGCAAGTTCCCGCTGGCCGCCAAGAAGTCGCCCGACCACGTCACCCGCTTCAGCGTGCGCGGCGTGGAGTTCGGCGGCCCGCTGATCCCGGTCATGGCCGGGCCGAACACGGTCGAGAACGAGCCGATGATCGTCGAGACCGCCAAGGCGGTGCGCGACGCCGGCGGCCACATCCTGCGCGGCGGCGCCTTCAAGCCGCTGACCTTCCCCTACCGCTCGGAAAAGTACTTCGAGCCGCGCGAGCAGGGGCTGGAGTGGATGGCCAAGGCCCGCGACGCCAGCGGCCTGCCGATCATCACCGAGGTGATGTCGACCGAGACCATCCCGGCGGTCGCCGCGGTGGCCGACATCCTGCAGATCGGCACCCGCAACATGCAGAACTACCCGCTGCTGACCGCGGTGGCGAAGACCGGCAAGCCGATCATGCTGAAGCGCGGCTTCGGCGCGTCGTTGCGCGACTGGCTGGGGGCGGCCGAATACATCCTGCTGGAGGGCAACACGCAGGTCATCCTGTGCGAGCGCGGCGTCGTCGCCCCGCACACGCACCGCGGCTCGTCGCGCTTCCTCCTGGACCTGCAGGTGGTGCCGGCGGCCAAGGAGGTGACGCACCTGCCGGTGGTCACCGACCCGTCGCACGCCACCTTCTGGCGCCCGTGGGTGCAGCCGATGGCGCTGGCCTCCATCGGCGCCGGGGCCGACGGCATCATGATCGAGGTGCACCCGGATCCGTCGAACGCGGCGGTCGACCCGCTGCAGCCGGTGGACTACGCGGAGTTCGCCTCCATGATGAAGGCGATGGACGCCGTGGCGCGGGCGGTGGGCCGCAAGGTTCTGGTGTGAGATTGAAGCCTTAGGTTGGGTTGAGGCGTCAGCCGAAAACCCGAAGTGGTGGCATGGCGAGGATCGTTGGGTTTTCGCTGGCGCTAGAAAGAAACAAGAGGCAGGTGCTCCTCATAGCCCCTCCCCCTTGACGGGGGAGGGGTTGGGGAGAGGGTGGTTACGCCTCTCACGCTGGCCGAAGGCCAGCGCTGCCGGCGTCAGGCGGATGCCTTTGGCATCCGCTGAGAGCCCGGCAGGGCGGAAGAGAGTCTTGTCCCGGCTGCCGCCGGTAATCCCCCTCTCCCCAACCCCTCTCCCGCGAGGGGAGAGGGACTTTGCCCTCGTTTCATCCCGCTGCGGGTCGGCGCGCTCGCCGGTGAGAACTCAACCCAACCTACGGCTCTACGGCTCTACGGCTTCGCGTAGCCGAAGGCTTCCAGCAGCGCCGGATCGACGAGGGCGCGCAGGCGTGCGTCCCCGGCCGATGTGGCGTCGATGCCGGCGGCGAGCTGCGCAACGGTGGCGGACACCGGGTCGCTGAACAGCTCGGGCGCGCGGCGCTGGCGGGCGAGGAAGGCGGTTGTGCCGTCGTCGCGGCGCAGGCCGATGAACGCCAGGATCCGGTCGGCGTTCTCCTCGGGGGCGGCCAGCAGCGCGTCGTAGCGCACCTCCAGGTACCGGCCCTCGGCGAGGCCGGCGCCGAAGCGCCGCGCGGTGGCGGTGACGCGCGACCACAGGGCGGCGGCCCCGGCCGCGTCCGCCCAGCCCTTGGCGACCAGGGACCGGACGACGGCGGCGGGGTCGCGGTGGATGTGCAGGAAACGGGCGTCCGGCAGCACCGCGCCGATGAAATCCAGGCAGCCGGGACTGTGCACCGGATCGGCGTAGAAGGGGTTCTTGTCGCCCCACACCGCCGGCACCGCTGGATAGGCGCGCAGGCGAAAATAGCGCTCCACCGCCCGCAGGCCGTCCTCGCGCAGCACGTCCAGGAAATGGTCCTTCTGCGGCTGGCCGTGCAGGAGGAACTCCGCCGTGTCCGCGGGCGCGTGGGGCGCCACCTCCAGCACGTGGCGCAGGAAGGCGAAGAGGCGCAGCTCCTCCGTCAGGTACACGGCGCCATGCGCGTTCAGGAGGCGCGTGAGGTAGGTGGTGCCGGAGCGCGGGGCGCCGAGGATGAACAGCGGCGTGCCCAGGGCGGCGAGGCCGGGCAGGGGGATGGCGACCTCGCGCGGGCTGCCGGCCAGCGGCGCGCCGGCCTCCTCCACGACGGCCTCCAGCCGGTGCGGGCGGCCGTCGGCCAGGGCCGGGGGTGCGGGGACCTGGAAGCTGTGGGCGCCGTCGCCCACCCCGGCAGCGGCGATGTCGGCGCGGAAGCGGTCGGCGGCCACGGTGGCGAACGGAACGCCGTCGATGGACAGCGTGACGAACAGGCGCCGGCCGGGTTGCGCGGGATCGGCCACCCAGCCGTGGATCAGGCCGTCGGCCAGCCCGTCGAACCAGCCGGCGATGCCGTGGCCGTTCTCCATGGCCGTTCCCCCGCGCCTCAGCCGCCGAGCAGGCCGAGGGCGGCGAGCCGGCGGCGGTAGCGGGCGCCAACCACCGCCGGGGCGTGGTGCGCCTCGACGTATGCGCGCGCGGCGCGGCCGAGGGCGCGGGCGCGCGCCGGATCGGCGGCAAGCGCCGCCATGTGGGCCGCCGCCTCGTCCACGTCGGGGTCGGCCCAGCTCTGCCCCTCGCCGCAGGGGTAGTCGCCGGGCTCCAACGGCACGGTCCGGTAGCCGACGAGGCAGGCGGTGTGCGGGTGGCAGAACTCCAGGTTGCCGGAAAAGGCGGTGGCGACGACCGGCTTTTCCAGCAGCATCGCCTCCGCCAGCCCGCGGCCGAAGCCCTCGGCGCGGTGCAGCGAGACGAAGGCGTCGCAGGCGGCGTACAGGCCCAGCACGCCGGCGCGGTCCAGGGTGCGGGGGATCAGCACGATGCGCGGGTCGCGCTCGGCCTCGGCGCACAGGTACTCCCACTCCGGGCGGCCGGCGACGTTCATCGCCTTGATCACCAGCCCGACGGGCTCGCTGCCGCGCGGGAAGGCGCGGCGGAAAGCGTGCACGGCGGCCAGCGGGTTCTTGCGGGCCAGATACGACAGCCCGTCGAAGGCGAAGACGAACAGGAACCGGTCCTCCGGCAGGCCGAAGGCGGAACGCGGCGGGCGCCGGGGCAGGTCCACGGTGACGGCCATCGGCATGTGCACCACCGGCACCGGCGACACCAATTCGTAGGCCGCCTGGGTGTAGCGGCTGGACACCCACACCTCGTCCACCACGTCGAAGGCGACGCGCCACGCGTCGGGCCATTCCGGCAGCTCCCACGGCCAGTAGCCGATGGTGTAGCGGCCGGCGAAGGGCGCCGTGCCCAGCTGGGCGAAGGCGCGCACCGTCTCGAACCCGGTCATGCACAGCACGTTGGCGGCGTGGTCGAACCCCGGACGGACGTGGGCGGACAGGCTGGTGTCCTGCTGGCGCACCTCGGCGCCGGGGGCGAAGTTGACGACGCCGAAGGGCAGGGCGGCGGCCTCGCACGCCCGCGCGGCCATGCGCACGTCCTCGCCGATGCCCAGCTCGCCGAAGGCGTAGCCGAGCAGGTTGACGCCCGGCCGGTGGCCGTCCGCCCGCGCGGCGGCCGGGGCCGGCCGCGGCGGGGCGGGGGAGAACAGCAGGGCGGTGTCGTAGCCGTACTGCCCCGGCCCCTCCACCGCCAGCCACGCGGCGAAGGCGCGGCGCCCGTCCGGCGTGGCGAGGGAGAAGGCGTGCTGCAGGTCCTCCCGCGCCTTCCAGATCCAGCAGCCGAGCAGGCTGATGGCGGCGTCGGCGCCCGGCTCGGCGCCGCCGATCACCGGGCGGGCGAGCACCGCCGCGTCGGCCTCGCCCGGCAGGCCGGG
>Ga0196976_1000072_pt1 | contig 66723 bp, 113 predicted proteins | sample S3v_513CmetaG_FD_148644 | JGI IMG/M metagenome (GOLD analysis project Ga0196976, IMG submission 148644) | Soil microbial communities from Anza Borrego desert, Southern California, United States - S3+v_5-13C | ecosystem: Environmental > Terrestrial > Soil > Desert | place: USA: California...
GGCTTGTCGTCCTTCTTCGGCGGACAGGGTGGATTGACTACCTGGTACGATACGCGGTTGCCCACGACGCATCGTACCAGGCGGCTGGCCTTTTTGCTTTCTAGGCAGCCTAGATGTTGCCCGTCCAGAGCAACAAGGCCACGAGCCCGGAAGCGATGGCAGCGATGGTCGACTTGGTCCCGCGCCGGGTCCCGCTGTACTTGCCAGCGTCGAGGGCGGCGCCGATGGCGGTGACGGTGAATGCGAGCAGGAAGAACCACTCCCCTGCGTGAAGGGTTGGAATCTCGGTCATCTTAGCGTGTCTCCTCGCCGCCGCAGACGGCAGCTGAGTGGGGTAGCCCCACGTCTAGCTCAGCTCCGATCGGCGGTCAAACCGTGAGATCGCCGCGGCTGTCCATCACTTCACCTCATCGACCTGGGCCCGAGAGAGCACATAGCGTGTGAGCTCCACACCCTTCCACGTTCGCTTACCTTTGCGGGGGCCGCGGCTGATGATGCGCGGGATACCTCCCTCGATCACGAACGCATCGTGGGGTTTGTCGCCGATCACCTCAGAGCGACACCAGGCCCACCCAGCGGGCGGCTTGTGAAAGCGCTCGATCGCGACCTGTATCCAATCCTTGGTCTCGCTCACTGACCACCGTACTTGATCGGCTGGTAGTCGAACTGACCACCGGTTGCGAGCTGGCCGCTGACGACCTGGGCGAGCCGGGTGTCAGGCTGCTTCTTCTCGAAGTCGGGCCGGTAGAGCTCGACGAGCGAGCGAAGCACCCTGCCCCGATCCTCCGGCTTCAAGGTCTCAAGCTGCTGAGCGCAGTTGGTCCAGATCTGAACGTGGAGAGGGGGTTTCTCTGCTGCGTCTTGGGGGTCTTGTTGGTCCATGTGTGTTAATAACCACGTCTTCAAAAACAGTTAGAATTGTGCTAGAATCACTGGGCTACCGAGTTGCGAAGGTGCCAAAGCGCAGCGACGCACCGGAGCGACGGGGAAGCGGAGCTAGCCGACCAGCTGTCCCTCAGCCATTTTGTTCTGGGGTTCGTGATGGTGCTTCCATCTTGCTGTCAGAACCCTCGGCGGCAGCGCGGTCTCGGTTCGTGCACATTGGGCACCGCCACATCGGGCTGCGAACGTAGTCGAGGCGCCACCACTGGTGCCCGCACTCCTCGCACTCGTCGAGGCGCCAGCCCTTCATGTCGCAGCCACCGGGCCCCTTGGGCTTGGGCGGGGTGGGCTGACCGGGTTCGCTTGGTGTGTTCCCCATGTGGGTCCCTCGTCGCTATGTCCGGCCGCGTGTGACGCCCTTCGGCTTATCGAGCACTGTGGTTCCGACGATAGGCACGCCGTCGCGTGGTCCCTCCCCGGCAGCACTCACCTTGACCTCGACGCCCCCGGAGAACCAGCCACACGCTGCCCTTGCTCCGAAGGTGCCATGCGTCCATTTCCGACCATGACCCCGCGGACGCGCCCGCGATTGCCCCGAGAGTAAGCGAAAATGTCTTCGCTGCAAAGGCAGAGGCCCCGTGCTGACTTCCCACCAGCTCCGAGGCCCAACCGTGTCTTCAGTTTGCAGCGTCAGACGCACCGAGCGTAGCAGACTCCGGCCCAGGCAACGAGTCTGCTACCGCCGGGCCAGCATTGGTGCCGCCCTATGCCCATGGCCGGTGCTGAATGGTACCAGGATTTTTGGGTCCCCTTTGCCGCGAAAGGTGGTCCCCCCACCCCCTAACCCTGTTCGGAAGTAAAAAGAAGTCGCGGACACCCGGTTGATCCCGACCTACTGGCAGATGGACTGGGGTGAACGCGACGGCTGCAGCATATCAAAATAGTCGCGGACACACGTGCCCCTCTCCCCCCGCTCTATGGGACCCGCGGGAAACCATCGGGGGGTATCACTTCGATTCGCGCGTCGCGTCGTCGCGCACGTCGTCTGCCGCCGTCAGCTGCATCGCGTCATCATTACTCACAGCTGCGGGCACTGCCTCTACTATGCGTTGCCGCTCTGAGCTGCGTTGCTTCATCGCATAGCGACGTTGCAACTCACGCGTCACCGCATCGCCGCCAACAGCTGCAAGGATCTTCGCTGCGTTGCGTGTCGTGCCGCCGCTACCAGCTGCAGCCATACCAAGACACCCATCAATCACATGCATCGCCGCCGTAAGCTGCACCTTCATTGCAGCCGACTGCGCAATGTTGTCGAGCGACCCAACGTCTAGTTCGAGAATCCGACGCAGCGCGGACGTTGCGCTTGGCAGGAGCTTCTGCACCTCTTGCTCTGCCCTAGCCTTAGGCGTAGCCAACGCCTCCCCTTTCACCATGTCATCTTGCGCACTTAGCGCATTTGTGACGCCGCTTACCTCTGCCATCGCACTTCACCTCTACCTCAGCGATATTTCCGTTGAGATATCGATATTTTAGACCGTCCCCCGGATAAAATCGACACGAGCCACGTGAACAATGCTTGACGGTTTGTTCACGCCGCGTTAGGTTCTGGGAGTGGTTGGCGGTTGGGACGGGCGAAAGGGTCGCCTCTCCACGACACGCTAAGACGCCAGCCGCCTAAGGAACCCATGTCTACATCCGGTTACACGCGCTGTGCTTGCCGCGATTGCTTCAACACTGCCGTCAGCTCCGACATGTCCAAGCCAGGCCTGTGTTCTGGCTGCGCTGAGAACGACTGCGACCCCTCGGGCAAGTCTGAGTGCCTAGACCCCGATGCCTACTGCTCTGCCGAATGCGGCTGCAATGGGGAGGGCTGAGCCATGGCCTACACGGTGGAACACACCGATACGTTCGGCGGCGAAGCTAACTACAGCTGGGTGCGCCGCTACCAGCTGCCCGACAACCTATCGAAGCTGCAACGCGTGCGGAGAGCAAAGGCGCTGTGCGGTCTCGCCGGTGTGCGCTGCGAGGTCTCAGATTTCGGAGATGAGCTGCACATTAGGCCGCAGGGTTTGGCGCAGATCGTCTTCGTGTCCTGGACCGAGCAAGAAGAAAGCTGCGTGATGCAGCGCGAAAGGGCTGAGCCATGACGCGACTCATCAACGCCAAGCTACGTTTGCAGCGTGCTCGCGAGGCATGCCCGCATTGGGATCAGGAGTCGGATGGCGGCACCGATTGCGACATGAACACTCGCGATTGCTGCATCGAAGTCTATGAAGCGCGCGCCGCGCTATGGCGTGCCAAGCAGTCCGCGCACAAAGGGGAGCGCTGAGCCATGTTCAAAGCCAACACTGAAGAGACAGCGCGCGAGCTGGCGCGCGAGCACAACCTATCGCACGGGTTCAGCGTGTTTGATGGCAAGTGGTACGTGGGCACAACAGAACAGCTCGCGGCAATCGGCTGCATTCTATCCAAGCAGGAGGGCTGAGCCATGGCTCTCAATGCAGGATGCCTGTTGCTCAAGCTCAACGGTGAGGACGTGCTTGCTCTCGACATCATCAAGAGCAACGCCCTATTCGCCGCAGACCGCAACGCTAAAGACTTCAAGACCGCTCGCGAGCAGGTAGCGAGCTACCGCAACAATGCAGTAGCCACGCTCGTAGGCTGCGGCGTGAGCGCGCAGCTTGCCACCGCACTAGTCAAAGCCAACTGGGCGCAATGCGTGCGACACGAACGACTTAAGCGCCGAGTGGCAAGCGCGCACGTGGGGAGGGCTGAGCCATGCGCGTGAACAGCTTCAACAGCAAAGCAATCATCGAAGCGCAAAAGGCATACGCCTCCTGCAAGTGCGCGGCTTGCGAAGGTCCGTTCGGGGAAGCGGCCGCTGGCGCTTGCGATGCCATGCGCAAGCTTCTAGCCGAGATCGAGCGCGGCGAGGATATGTACCTTGCTGCACATGGGGTGAAGCCGTGAGCAAACCTATCTACTGCGAAGTGTGTGGCGATCTCAAAGGCAAGCGTGCGTGCTCCTACGGCTCAGCCGCCGACTACATGGGCGAGCCGCTCCACAACATGAGCACCGTACGCCTCGATTCGCTGTATGCGGGTGCATGGGACGCCAACAATCCCGATCGCAAGGTCCTGCTGCACGAACGCAGGCGGCGTCAGCAACGCGACGCACTTCGCGCAAAGTCTGACTTTGGCTTTGGATACGCCAAGGATCCGCACACGCTACCGCGCTGAACCGTTGGGAGTGGCTGCAGCTCATGGCTGCAGCCTATCCGAGCGATTCAGCTCACAACAAAGGACACGCTATGTCACGCAAGCTTCCAAACGCTATCCGCACAGACAGAGACGAGCGAACCGGACGCCTGGACAAGCGCCTGCCTCGCGGTTTCCACCTCGCCTACTTCAAGAATCAATCCTATTTCGTGCGCAACGGGTACGAGCTGCAGGAATGCCCGTACGAGCACAACGCCCACGTTGACAACTGCATGCGCTGCGCTCCGCTTTGGGGCGTGATTGCGGTGCAGTCATGACCCCAGCACAAGAGCAAGCGGCAAGCGCCGCACGTCGTGCGTGCATTGAATGGCTCAAGAGCTACCCCGGTCCGACTCCGCCATCACAAGCGGCCGACGCCGCATGGCGCAAATGGTCCCAAGACCTACCCTATGCCCACGAAATAAAAAACGCATTCCTCGCCGCATGGCGCGCGCAGTGGGAGATCCGGTGAACCAATCGGACAAGCTAGACGCGATCGGCGGGCTTCTCTCAGAGAACGGCTGCGATTGCGACTGCGATCACTCCCAAGATGAGCACGATGCAGACTGCGCGCGGTGCCTCGCATGCAGAATCACAATGGTAATCCTTGACCTCGACTACAGAGGAGGCCCGCTACCGTGAGCCTATCTCTCGACTCGAAAACGCTCGCGCCTCTGTTCAATCGCCTGGCCTGGCGCCTCTGTTCTAACCGCCACCTGGACGCCTCGGTCTACCTGCAGCACCGTGTGCAGCGCGTATGCGCTCACGAGTACGGCCCTACCCTCAACCTCGTGCGCGGGTGCTTCGCCTATTGCGAGCTATGCGGGCACGAAACAGAAATCAGCTACTGAAAGGATACGCCAGATGAAAACGTACATCGTCTACGTAGACGGACTCGAAGTCCGCAAGATCAAAGCAGGAAACCACAACGCGGCCGAGAAGAAGGCTCAAAAGCTCTACCCCGCTCTACCCCGCCATCGCGTTTCAGTCGCATACACCGAAGTTTGACACCACACGCTCGCATAAAAGGACACGCTAATGCCTAAGACCGCCGACCAACACGCAGCGAACGAGCTGGAGCTCTACCTTGAGAATGACGAACCACTTTACCGCGACACGCAAGCCTGTTACGCGAACCTGCTACGCAAGCAAAAGCGCGGGACCTACGACAGCGCGCGCGCCGTTGCCGCTTTTGAACACGTGGTTTACACAGCTGCAAAAAAATACGTCCGCGAGTTTGGCGGGAACGTCGCCAGCACATTCGACAAGCCCACACGCACAGCTGTTGCCATCTCACTGCGCGACAGCTTCGAGGCGCAGGTGAAGAATGGCGAGCTGTCACACCTGCTCGACGGCTGAACATTGGGAGCGGGGCGCGACGGAAGCGCGCCCCCATCCGAGCATTCAGACCACACAACGAAAGGACACGCTAAAATGCCTACATTTCACCGCGTTGCACAATGCACAAACCCGTTTCACCTATGGGCGGACAGGCGATCGCAGCCACGCGGCGCGCGACGCCTCGCCCTACTCCACCTCGCAGCCGTTGGCATGGGCGAGCTGGACAACATGGTCACGGGCTCGCAAAACAGCGCGCTGTCTGAAGACATAACCAGCTTCTATGATTTTTGCGCCGACAAGGACATCAGCACACGTTTCGTGCACATACGCATGCACGCCGCCGCGTACATCGAAGACACCCTAGAGATTCTCGTGCGCGAGGCGTCGTTATGAGCAAGAAACGCCCCCTAGCCCTACGCACAACCACAAGCGACATTTGCGCGATCGTGGTGAAGCGTACGAACGACCGCAACGGCAACAGCATCTACACCGCCACGTGCGGAAGCGAAAAGCGCGTGCACAAGTACGATCCCGCGCTCACACGCGAACAGAACATCGAGGCGGCTGCCGATCTGTGCCTCACAACGTCTGACCTTGACGGCAACACGCGCGCGCTACTGCGAGGCGCCTACCTGGACAACTCCACCTTTGTGTTTGTGAGGCTCGACCAATGAACAGCCCATTCGAAACCCTGCACAAATCGATCGCTGTCCCGCAGCTCGTAACACAATACGCACACCTCACTTGCGCGGCCCGCGGTTTAGAAGATCTGCGCATCCTGTGCCTTGCAGCGGATCGCTCCGACGCAATGATCACCCACATGACAATGGTACACGAGCGTCTAACGGGCAGCGCGCGGCTGTCCTGGCACGACCACCTGAACAACGCCAAGCAATACCTGCGCGACCACCTATAGAAACCGAAAACGCTTTCCTGTTTGACACGTGAACAATCCCTGTTATTTGTTCACTTCACGAAAAGGGCACGCATCATGAGCACCGGATTTCCCAAGGTCTACAAGGCACGCGATAGCCAAGCATTCGAGGCACTCTACGCACGCAGCGCCAGCGCTCGGTCTGAAGTGCTGAAAGCCGAGGGATCGCAATCCATCCGAGACTTCACCGAACACATGGAAAACGCAATCAGCGACCTAGAGCTCAGCCTTGCGCACGCTCGCGAGGCACTGGCCATCGCCAAAGATTGAGGCCCGGGTTCCCATATCCGCGGTGACCCGAACACGTGCCGCGGCACGGTTGCGCAACTCGAACACTCTACACGAAAGGACACGCTCATGACTGACACGCTTTTGACTGTTCTCAAGATGGCCCGCGGCCGCATCGACACGCCCGAGAAATGGGCAAAGGGCGCGTTTGCGCTGGACGCTGAAGGCAATGCCATCAATCCGCGTTACGAAGGCGCTGTCTGCCTTTGTGCAGAAGGCGCTATCCGCTGGGCACTGTGGGAGTTCAAACAGGAAGAGCCCAATGAATACGGGGAGCACAACCTAACCGGCCATGACGCGTACGAGATCAAGCGCTTGGCCTATAACGCTGTTTGGAAAGCAGCGCATGAGGCCGGGGTGCCGGGGGTAGACGCCCCCTCGGAGGATTTCGACTACCCATCCAACTTCAACGACCTCGACACCACAACACACGAACACGTGCTGGCGGCATTCGATGGCGCCATTGCTGCCGTCGAATCACAGCTGTAACCAAAAACGCCTACATCGAAAGCAGACCATGACCGCAATCCACACCAGTCCCAAGTTCAAGCCCGGTTCCATCGGCGCCACTGTCCAAAGGCTCGGCGAAGCCAACCCCGGCATGAAAGCCGACGCCATGTACCAAGCGGTACTCGCGGCTGGCCACAAGTGCGCGAAGAGCACCGTCTTACAGCTGCGGTCCGTGCTCGGCTACGTGGACAGCGCACGCAGCGCTGCGCAGACGGCCGCTGTTGCCGCCAAGAAAGCCAAGCGCCGCACAAAGAAAGGCGTCAAGCGCGGCCCGTACAAAACCAGCAAGGCCAAGGCAGCGGAGCCGGCCACCAATGGCCACACGACCGAGCCAGCGCTCCCAGGTGACTCCGGACGCGAGTTCCGTGCGCTGGTGTCGCGCATCGGCACGGACGCCGCTGACCGGATGCTCGCCGCCGTAAAGCAGGGGCGCTGACCATGGCGGTGCGCTGCAAGCCGGACTGCGACGAGTGCTGTTGCAAGCCTTGCGCTTTGTGCATAGAGCGCGAGCGGGAAGGCTACAGCGAAGACGAGATCACCGAAGTGATCCCCGACATGGAAGCGCATGTCCGGGAGCTGGACGCGGCCTATGCAAGCTCCGAAGAATAACCCCGTGTTCTGGCGCAGCCGCGCCGACCTCATTCGCGAGCTCGCGGACGCAGGGCTGTCTACGAAGGCCATCCGCGAGCGCTGCGTGGCTGAAGGCTACGAAGCACCAAAGCGCGAGGCGATCTACCGCGCGAAGACCTACGAAGCGCAGGGTCGGCCGCTCGCATCGCGCCCGAGCTATTACCACCTGTGGAAGTTCTTCTTGGAAGAGTACGACCGCGCCTACCGCGCGGGCCGGCTCATCGCCATCACGCAAGAAATGAAGCGCCTGATCGACGTAGCTGAAAGCTGCGTCACCCAGGACCAAACACGCGAACCCATCACAGACCGACGAAAACGAAAGGCCAAACGCTAATGCACTACCTCACCGCGCTCGTATTCTGTTTCATCTTCAACGCCCTTTTTTGTGGCGGCTGCGCGCCAGCAAGCCCCGTTCAAGCGCAACCGACCGAATACGGCGGCCGATGCATGGGCATCCGGCCACTCTGCGGTCCAGGTCTGCACCCCGAGTGCATTTGCTACGACGCGTTCGGAAACAACTGCACGTGGCAATGCGTGCACTGAGCTAACACCCCAACCCACCCACGCAAAGGAAGCCGACCATGATGACACCAGAGGAACTCGCCAAGGCCGCGTCTAACCACGCGCTGCAGACCGCGCTCTTGGATGCGTACATCGAAGACGAATGCGGAGACATCGACACGGAGCTGGACCGCGTGGTCGACATGCTTCGCCGCGACTCGGCGCATGAGCTTCTGTGCGGACGCGATGCCGAGAGGCGCTTGATCGACAACATCATTGCGCGCCTAGAGCGGCACGAACATCGCTGACAATCACCCCTGAAAGGACGCGCTACATGAACAACAACAACAAGCTGTGCTTGACCCTGATCGTCATAGAATTGATGACGCTCGGGTATTTGATCTACGACGAAATGGTCGCAAACCCTCAACGGCGAGCTTCGGGCGAATCACTCGAGCGTGGCAGAGCCAACTTAGGCCGGTACATCCAGGACCGGACCACGCGCTAGGAAAGTACGTAGGGGCCGCGTGCACCATGCGCGCGGCCCCCGTCCATCAGGAACGACCAGATAGGAGCTGAGAATAGCACGTGGCCATCGAGACGATCGAAAACCCTAAGACATCTTTCGTCTACAAGTGGCATTGCGCCTATACGCCTTGCAGCGCCTATCTGCGCGGCACCATCGGTGACGCGGTTGCGCGTGGCCTGGACTCCATCTCCTTCGACTGCCCGCACTGCGCGCGGCGCACCATCGTTCCCTTGAGGCCCGAGCAGTGACCAAGCGCAAACCTCACCCGCTGGAAGGCACGCTTGAACGCTCGCGTGTAGCGCTCGATGAGGGCGCGCTAGTCCACAACGCGATCTACGTCATCCGGAACGCGTGGGGTCGCATCGGGCTCGCGCGGCGCGAGGCAGAGGCACTCGTTGCGGCCTACTTCAAAGCAAAGTCCGCGCTCTACGAAGCGCAGATCGAGGCACAGCGGTCGGCCGATGATGCAGCCGCACAGCGTGCCCTCGTTGAACTCTTGACTAACGAGTTGGACCAAAAACAGAAGGGACACAGCTAACATGACTACACCGAAACCGCTTTACGAACGCGCCCGCGAAGCGGGCGCTGAAGCCCGCGCTAAGCAGCTAAGCGAACTGTCAACCGCAGTTTTCACGCACGAGCAGGCCTTGAACGGGTTCGTTCTCTTCATGTGCAAAGAGCAACCGGGCACCGAAGCCGCTTGGCGTCAGTTCGCTGTCGCCTTCGACCCACGAAACAAGCGCTGGGCGGAAGGGAACGACGACTGACATGAAGGTTCTCGAAGAGCCCACGTACAAAGGCCCGCGCTCATACACGTTTCGCTGCAAAAACACGCGCTGCGGAGCCAAGCTCCAAGCCACCGAAGACGAGGGCAAGATTCACTACGACCAGCGCGACGGTGACAGTTACGAGTTCCATTGCGTGTGCTGCGGACACGCCAACTACATCGACGTGCATTGCTTCGACGGGCGCTAACATGCGGAAACTCACGCTTCAGAGCACCTGCCTCGTGACCGAGGACGGACCGCACGACGTGATTGCTCGGCCCGGCGCGCGCAACATGTACGGCTGCCTTCCGTGCCCCCGCTGCGGCGCGGGATACCGCGCCGCCTTCAAGCGCAAAGGTGTTTGGAAAATCCTGTGCGACGAGTGCGGGCATGAGCAGAAGGCTGTGCTCGGCAACGGCTACGCCGGATAGAGCGCGATCAACCGATCGGCTTCGCGCTTGCCGCTCGCGTATGCACCGGGCACTTGCGCGAAGCCGGTATCGAGCGTCGCCTCGCCTGCAAAGCAGAGTTTGTTGCTCGCCACCGGCGCACGCAGGAGCGCGCGATCACCGAGCTTCGTCTGCATGTTGCACGTGGAGTACGCGCCGCGCGCGTACGGGTCTTGGCCCCAGCGCGTAACCTTCACGCTGATCGGATCGGGTGCGGCGGCGCTGACCGTCGCGCGCAAGCGCACCATGGCCTCGGCGGCAATCTGCGCGTCGGTCCAGCCCTCGCGCTCGAGCGCAGCATCACCCACCAACCAGCCCATCAGCACGGGCTTGCCGGTGACGTGCTGCATGTTGAGGAACGTGCTGAACGCGCCGCGCACGGGGCTCGACGTGCCAAGCACAGCCCGGTCAGCAGGCCAAAACTGCGTGCCCGCTGGGAACTCCAAAAAGCACTTGTTCAGAAGGCCCGAGCCGAGGCGTGAGATCGCGCCAGCTTTGGCCGTGGGCAGCGCAGGCGTGAACAGGATGGTGTTTGCTTTGAGCACGCCGATCGGCACCGTCACGATCACGTGTGCGGCCGTGTGGACGGCCGCGCTTGTGGCGACAAGGGCCTGCGCTCCTGAGTAGTCGATGCTCGACACTGGCTCGCTGAGCCGAATGTCGAGGCCCGCCGCGAGCTGCGTTGCGACCTGGCTGAAGCCTCCGGGGAATGCCGTGTTGTCGCCTTCGGAAGACGACATAAACGCGTCCCACGCCTGTGCGTCGCCGTAGTTTGGCACCAGCTCGAGCGCGGCCTCAGCGGGGATTTTACTCGCGGTGTTGGCGAACTCGGTGTCGAGCGCGGCCGTTGTGAAGTTGGCAATGAGCCCTGACGAGTAGCTGCCGAACCCACCTGTCGCAGCGTGGATGTCCACCACCGTCTGCATCGAGCGCCGGCCGTGAAACACCGAGTTCCACGACACAGCATCCACAAGCCGGTACTTCAGATCGTTCCAGATCGCCTGTGTGATCACAGTCGGCAGACCGTTCGTCCGGAAGTAGGTCATCTTGCGGAAGTCGCTGTTGACCGTGGCGAGGCTCATGCCCGCGACGAGCGACTCGAAGTCGGTCTGATTGCCGTGGATCCACGTCGCACCGAGCTCGACCGTCGTGCCGCTCGGGTTCGTGCTCGTGTGCACGCGTCCGCCGATGCGATCGCGCGCCTCGAGCACCACCACCTCGAAGCCCGCCGCCTTGAGCCGCTGCGCCGCCGCGAGGCCTGCAATGCCAGCACCTACCACAATCACTTTCACCACTGGCCTACCTCGAAGTGCATAGCGTCTCGCTGCTTTGGCGACCAATCGATGCCACATACGATTCCTGCTTCCCACGTTTCCCCGTTGGGGTCGGTGACAGGCACGCGTACCTCGCGCGCCAACTCGATCACGCGATGCAGACTGCCCGGGTGGCCCTTCGGCACGCCGGGCTGACCTTGCTTGTTGCCAGCAGCGCTGTGGTTCAGGTCCATCGCGATGCCGCGCGAGTGACGCGACAGGAAGCTATTCCAGTCGCGCGTAGGGTTCGTGGTCTTCGGCAGGTTCTTCGCCATGCGCATAAGACGCGGCACAAAAGACCCGCCGAACTCCTTCACCTCGCCGCACGCCTCTTTGTCCCAGCTGCGAAACCAAGCCTGGAACACCGGAGCCGCGCGCTTGTGCACGCGCACGCCGCGCAGAATGCCAGTGGGGATCGGTAGCTTGAGCGTGACCAGATTCTCGCTCTCCCACTTGAGCGGAACCTTGACCCTGCCGTCTTGATCGCACGTGTAGGTGAGATCGAAGCTCGACCACAACCGTACTTTACTCAGCTGTTTGCACCGAAGAACGGGCATGACTCCTCCCGGTTCCAACGCGACAGCTCCACCGTGCACAGCACACACTGAGGCTTCGCGAGCCTGCGATATCCCTGATCGCCCGGCTTCCACGAGCTGTACTGATTCCAGACGTGCTGGACATGCCGTGGGGCGATCGGGGCCGGCGGCGGGACGGTGGCGACAACAGAGCTGGAAGGCCCGGCTGCCTTCCGCCAATGGCGTACCGCATGCCAGAGACGTACAGCAGCCGGGACCAAGCGCAGCGCACGGTGCCAACTACTCAGCCGCACGCATTATATGTAGCACAGATCACAAACGGAATGCATTTGCGTCACGCACGTATTGCGTTGTTTTTAGCGGCATTGTGAGTGTTTTGCGCTGTGCGCCCTACTTAATCGAAGGCTGGTTTCAGGTCCCGTACAGAAGCTGCGGAAGCAGCTCGACGAACTCTGTTCTGAAGCGAAACACGTAGGCGATGCCGTAGCCATCGGCGTGCGCTTGGTTGTACTGGCACGGAACGAAGCCGGCTTTGTTGTTGTCGTCTTCGTCTTGCCCGAGCCAGATCGGATCGCCGTTCTTGTTCAGCTTCATACCGGCCCACACGTCATAGACGCCGTCGCGCAGGTGATGGCACCAATGGATCAAGCTGTCGTCCTCGAAGAACTTGTGCTTGCGCTTTTTCGCTGCGCCGACAAACGTCGGCACGAGCCGGCACACGCCCACGCTTTCAAGATAGGGCTTCAGTCCCGGCATCCACGGCGCATTGCGCGCGTCGTATCCGAAGTCGTAGCCGATGTCGCGCAGCGCGCGCGTACACAGCGCGCGCGAGCTCTGCCGCATCATGCTTCGGTAGTCCGCACTGTCCGGCCAATCGCGCCAGCCTGGGATGTAGATTGAGCGCGTGACGACGTAGTCCTGCCCCATCCAGCGCGCGGCAACGAACGGCTCCTTGCCGATGCCAGTGCCGATCACTTTACCGTGCTCCGCCAAGCTGAGCAGCGAGCCATTCGCCGATCTCTTTCTCTTCTCGCGTTGGCTCATGCCGCGCTGCGCGCTTTCCCGCAGCCGCAGCTCCGGGTTCGCTTCGCGCATTTGCTCCCGCACGAGGTCGAGCAGCGTTTGCCGCGGCTTTCGTTTTCCCCACCGGCTCGAACGCTTCGAGTTCCACATGCCGCTCCTCTTCCCTCTTCACCATCAGCACATCGAAGATAGTCATCTGGCCGCGCGCTTCCAGCACTGTTTGCTGCTCGCGTTCTGACAGCTTGGGCTCAGAAAGCGTTTTTGTCTTCTTCGTTTTTGGTTTGTACTGGTACGGCTTTTTGGGGCGACTCATGACGCCCTCGCCGTGAGATCGAGCGGGCACTTCATGCAAGGCAGCACCTGCCAGTCCTCGCCGCTGCCCTTGATGTCTCGGTCGTTTGCGGGATCGAGCAAGCGAAAGACCTGGCTGAGCTTCGCGCGTGGTGCAAAACGGCGCACAAGCTGCTGCAAAAGCAGCGCACCACACCGCTCGCACTCGAGCTGCATCGCGGGTTCGTGGGGACGCACGGTGATCGTCCCGATGCTGTGCCGGCTCATGTGCCCACCGCCTCGAGCTCGGGTGCTTGCGCCATACGCTTGCGCAAGTTCGAGGAGATCAAGCGGCTCATCACGGCCGGGTCTGGTTCGTCGAGACACTCACGGATGGCGCCGTTGATCTCAGCCTGCTGGATGCGCTCGGCCTCGCGTTGCCACGCGGGCGGCTCCCATTGCTGGCGCGGAGCGCTCGCCTGTGGCTTCGGAGCACTGGGGGCGGCGCCAAGGAACTCCGGAGGGTTTGCCGCGGCCCACACGAGCGGATAGGCCCGCTGTGCGGCCCGTTCGCTGCCTAGCAGCCCGTCGCATACCCGCTTGGCCAACGTGATCGCATCCGAACGCCAGTCTTCCTGTGAGCTAGCCAACAAACACCACTCAGCGAGCCGGCGCGCGGAGTTGCGGTCTGGCTTGGGCGTGAAGCCTGCGACCTGCTTTCCCTTGTCGCGCATGTAGTCGCAGATGCGCTCTGTGAGCTGACGGAGCTGGGCTTCTGGCGTGGGGCCTGGCTTGGGCAAGTCAGGCGGAGGCTCCGGAAGGGGAGGACGAAACGAGACCGGCTCTTCGGGTTTCGTCTCTGCCCTCTCGGGCTGATCACCCTCGGGGGGGGTCGCGCGCACGCGCGTCTCCCTCTCTTCTCTTTCTAATTTAATCTGATCTGTCGGATCGACATCGAGTGTTTCCGATGGTTTAGCTTGAGTTGGGAATGCCGAAGTGCCGACTTCGGTATTCCGATCGCAGTCCGATCGGATCTCAGTCGAGATCCGAACTTCGGATCCGAGGTCGATCAGGAACCCTTCGGCGAACAGTTTGTCGATCGCGCGCTGTGCGTTAACCCGGTCGCCTTTCTTAGGCGCGTCGAGATCGCGCACGATGTGCGCGCGTCGGATGTTCAGCACACCGCCATCAGACTGACGCCATAGCTCTCCCATGATCAGACGTGGGTAGAGATCCAGATCGCGCCAAGCCAAAGGCATAACCGCATGCGCTGGCTTAAACGGATACCCCACCTTATTGCGTAGGCTCATTGCGCACCGCCAAGCCGCGCGCTTGCATGTAGGGAAACTCCGGTGTACGACACCCTTGAAGAAAGCATTTCAGTCTCCATATTGGGCGCTGAGCCGGGACAAGCCGACGCCCTGTTTGTTGTGACGGATTGAGAAAGCACAGACGGCTGTGGGCCGTCTGTGACTTGGTTGCTGGAACCCAGCGGCTGAACAACTGTTTTGCTCGCTGACACATCGTGGGTAAGTGGCTTGTCGGGGTGCTGCCTGACAAGCCACGCGTTCTTTCGACGAAGACAAAAAGTCATTCAATCCTCCTATTGCGTGGGTGGGTTGGTGAGACAGACCGCAAAAACGACACCGCCGCCGTCAGCTGCACAGGCTCTAGTAGGGGTACTCAGAGCGCAGAAGACGGCGGCGTAGTCGTAACCGAGAGCAAACAGCGCGCGGGGGACTCCGCGACAGGGCTGAGAGCGCTCAGCGCAAATTGCAGGGGGATGCAAGTTGCGGTCAGTGCCTCGGCCCCGAATGACTTCATGCGGTCCTCTTAGGACGGTCCCAGCTGTCAGCCGGCACGAAGCATAGCGCCTCGAACGCCTTTCGTAGAGGCATTCCTGGCGTCTGCAGACCATTAAGCACACGTGACACACTTGCCTGCGAGTGGTTGAGCCGCACCGACAAGTCATCCAAACTTCGGATGCCGAAGAGCCGCATGTAGGACAACACGGCCACAACGGGGTCGAGTGTAGGTGCGACTTCCTTGAACACCGTTCGGCCGGTCGCGCAGTCGCGACACACCTTGTCCACGTAAGGCTTGTATTTGTGCTGGATCAGTACCCTCGTCATGCCTGGACACGTAACATTTCATCCCCAACGATGCAAGGGGGCCCTTGGCGTTTTCGGAGTGAATGTGCGCCGTGTCGGATATCGATATTTGAAATAAAATAACGATCGAACGTTGACACGATCGATATTTGACGCCATGTTTCGTTCATGACCGGGACGAAAACTGATCTTCAGACGAAGTGGAGCGAGACGCGGCGCGTTGTGGGCACGCTCTTGATGAAGCGGTCCAACACGCTGCGCCCCATGTTGGCGCTGGGGCGCCACAACCGCGCGGCTGTGGCGCAGCGCGGGATACAGCCGATCTACGCGCATCCTTTGGAGCGCTCGCAGTTCGAGGCATCGATGCGAGCGGTCGCGTTTTTCGATGCGCTCGAGGCGCTTCGGCACGCGGCTGTGGCTTTGGGCGAGTCGATCGATACCGTCGAGGTGTTGGTCAACGAGGAGGACGATGTTGACCAGAACGCCTGATGACGACGTGTCCGACTTCTACGCCGGCTTTGAAGGCTGGCTGAAATGGGCGGGCATTGAGCAACTCGAAAAGGCCTACGAGGCCATCGGCGTTGCCATCGCGATGGCTACCGACGAGGCCAAGCGCGCTGCCAAGGCGAAGGAGCTCGAGGCCAAACAAGGCGAGGCGCTCATGAAGCGGCTCGGCATCAGCCAGCCCACCAAAGCGCGCAAAACGCGCAAGGATAAGGGCCTCAAACGCGTCGTGATTCCTGTTCCAGAACCCCTACCCGACCAGGTGACCGAATGACCGCCCTCGCCCGCACCGAAGCCGCCGCAGTCGTTGTGCACCAGCCCACCCACGCCGAGACGTGGAACAACGAGCGGCGCTCCATGATCCGCCGCGTGTATGCGCCCAAGGCGACCGACGATGAGTTTCGCGCGTTTGAAGCGGCGTGCGCGCGCACCAACCTCTCGCCCGAGACGCGTCAGATCTTCGCGATCGCGCGTTGGGACAGCATGAAGGGCGCCGAGGTCACCTCGATCCAAGTCAGCATCGACGGCCTTCGCCTGATCGCTGAGCGTACCGGACGCTACGCCGGCCAAACACCGACGCAATGGTGCGGCAAGGATGGCAAGTGGGTGGATATCTGGCTCGAAGACGCGCCGCCGTTCGCGGCACGCGTAGGCGTGCTCAAGGTTGGCTTCGCCGAGCCGCTCTATCGTGTCGCGAAATACAGCGCGTTCGTGCAGCTCAAGCAAAACAAGCAGCCGACAGCCATGTGGTTCAAGATGGCCGACCACATGCTCGCGAAGTGCGCCGAAGCGCTCGCGCTGCGCGCGGCCTTCCCACAAGAGTGCTCCGGCCTCTTCACGATCGAGGAGATGGGCCAGGCCGAGAACGACCGCCAGCCGCCGCCGCCGCAAGTTCAGGCAACCGTGGTCGAACCGGAAGTCAAACAGCTCGCCCAGAGCAACCAGCCCCCCGACATGCTCGCGCCGCAGCACGAAAAGCCTGCGCCGGCGATCTTCTCGAAGAAGCACCCGCGCTACCGCGAGGATGAGCGCGGCAAGCCCTGCGCGCTCGTCTCCGAGCTCAGCGACGAGGAGCTCTACAAGTGGGGCCGCGGGCTCAGCATCATGCTCGAGGGCTACACGGCCAAGGGCGACGAGAAGAACGTTGCTATCTACACCCGCGAACTCGGGTGGGTGAAGGACTACGCCGCCACGCGCGGCATCACCGATTTTTCCGAGAGGAAAGAGGATCGCAACGCGCAGCTGCAGGCAGCGATCGGCCCGAAGCCTGAACCGAAGCCTGAGCCCGAGAACGTCGGCAAGTACGAGTACAGCGACGAGATGTACCTGTGCGTAGATCCGAAGACCAATGCAGACGATCTCGATATCCGCACGTGGACCAACATCGAGAGCCTCGTGGAGTATGAGATCTGGCTGCAGAAGTTCTTCATCGAGCCCACGCAAACCACGCGGATTGCGCTTGTGCAGGCGCGCACCAAGCAGCTCGTCGACGAAGAAGCGAAGCTCGCCGAGCAAGCGCTCAGCGTGCAGTAACCACCTACGTCAGTAGCTCAGTTGGTAGAGCACCGGATTCCAAATCCGGCGGCCGGCGGTTCGAGTCCGCCCTGACGTGCCACCCGTTGTGAAACCCCTACCACAAAGGACACGCTAGACATGACCACGCAAGCCATGAACAACGCTCCCGCTCCTGCCCCCGCACTGAAGCCCAAGCGCACGCTCGCTGCGATCATCGACGACTACATCAACGAGCTGAACGCGAGTGAGGGCGAGGTGACGCTCGAGCTCGACGAGCTCGACGGCGAGATCGACGAAAAGGCCCTCGCCTACCAGTACGCCGCCAAGAAGATCAAGGCGGCGATCAAGGGCCAGGAAGCCCAGGCCGACTACTTCAAGAAGCAGGCGAAGAAGCACGCCGACCGCGCCGATTCCCTCAACAGGGGCTACGAGCGCATGCGGGAGCGCCTCGCCGAGGGCATGCGGGTCTCGCGCAAGACGGAGATCCCCACCGTGGTTGGCAAGATCTACTTCCAGGACTTCCCGACTGTGCGGCTCCCGCCCGACTGGGCCAGAGAGGCTTACGAAGCCCGCGACGACTACCAGCGCTATGTAAACAAGAAGGTTGTGTTCGAGCCCAAGAAGACCGTCATGCTCGACGACTTCAAAAAGCACCTCGCCGACTTCAGGACAGCGCTGCCCGAGGACCAGGCGTGGGCCGCGGCCATCGAGCAAATGCCAGAAGGCTTCAGCGTCGATCGAAACACCAAGCTCTGCGGACTCTGAGTGCTTGTGCGCGTCGTCGCACCCTACTTCGTAGCCGGTTTTGTGATCGAGGCCGGCTACGTCGTAGAGGCCGCGCCCATCATTCGCTACATGCAGTGGCGGAAGTGGACGGCTGAGCGCGCTCGCGCGTACATTGCGAAGCGCGGCTGGCGCGCAACGATCGTGAAAGGACACGCCCCATGTCCGTAGACAAAAACGACTTCGACGAGCAGCTCGAACTCGCTGCGATTCGCGAAATGCGCAAGCACGACGACCACGGGCCGATCCAAGAGATCGTGCTGGGCGTTCTGCTGCTGGTGATATCGATATGTGTCGCCGTGATGTCGAGCTAACACCCACGCTTGGAGACAGACCTGCATGGAAAAGAAAAACGGGATCGCAACGCTTGGAGAGCTGCACAACAACCGCGACAAGGTGTCTGGGCTCGTCGACCTGCACACGACCAGGTCACAGCTCGAACGCTGGAAGCAGCAGGCGTCCGACGAGAAGAACGCCAAGGCTGAGCTTGGAGAGGTCCTCGGCAAGATCAACCGCATGGTGGGCGGCAACGGCTGGAAGGACCCCAACGAGGTCATCGCCGCGGTTGCGGAGAGGCTCAAGAGCGCACCGGAGATGGAGACGCGAGTCATCATGGCTGGGCGCGTGGAGCAGGAGCTGAAGGCCAACCTGGAGCTCGAACGCAAGCGCCTGACAGACGCGCAGGAACAAGCGCGCACTGCGCTCACTAAGCTCCATGCGGAGCAGATCGACCACAACAAGCTCAAGGAGCGGTTCCAGGCGCAGCAGGAAGAGCTCAACCGCATGGGCTCCATGCAAGTCGCTGCGCCCAAGGACATGACCGACGAAGAGCGCGAGGCGCTCCTGAACGTGATCCAGATGAATCGCGAGGATCACGAAAAGACGCTGCGCGAGACGATGCAAGCTGCGGCCAACGCAGCTGACGAAGTGCGCAAGGCCGAGCTGCCGATGATGGCCGGCAGTCGCTCGATCAACTACTTCAACCGCGGTCTGCTGCTTGGCGCTGCCGCAGTTGAAACTGCGGTCGCCCGCGTAATCCAAGGGATCAAGCCCTCGGAGCCGGGATGACGCCGTCGCACGAATTGCCGTACGCACCTAACCTCCGGATGCGTCACTCACGCTGCGGAACCTGCGGGCACTTCTACGCGTCCGAGCTACCGGAGGCAGGGCTAGACTTATGGTGTCCACGATGTGCTTACAAGGCAGTCGAGGAGCTGACCCAGAAGCTGGCGGCGGCGGGCGATGCGCTGCGTGTGGCGGAGCAGCGCATCAAGCAACCGGCTGCGCCTGGAGTAAAGCGACGCTCGTCTGCGGGCCGTGCGCGCGCTCGTTCTGGGCGTGGGTGAGAAACCATACTCGGGCGCGCAAGGGCCGCCCGAGTTTCTACGATGCAGCCCTGAAGAAAGATGGTGACTAATGGCTGAGGGACTCAATCGCGTCATATTGATCGGCAACCTCGGGCAAGACCCTGAGCTCCGGTTCACACAGAGCAACCAGGGCGTGCTGTCGATCCGCATGGCGACGACCGAAAGCTACTTCGACAAGGAGTCGAAGGAGAAAAAGGAGACCACCGAGTGGCATTCGGTGATCGTGTGGGGAAAGCGCGGTGAAGCGCTGAACAAGATCCTGTCGAAAGGCAGCCGCGTTGCGATCGAGGGCAAGCTCAAGACGCGCAGCTGGGACGACAAGAACGGCGGAGGCAAACGCTACGCCACAGAGATCGTCGCGCAGAACGTCATCCTGCTTGGCGGTCGCGGCGAAGGTCGCAGCGCTGGGAGTGAAGAACCCGCGGGCGGATCCCCGCATGACGGGTACGCCGGCGACGCGCCGGTCGACGACGACATTCCGTTTTGAGAAAGCGATTTGACTTTCTCGAACACGACCCTATCTTAGCTTCGCTTTTGGACACGCAACCTACTACCGGGATTGAAACACATGACTGATTTTCAGATTGTCGAAAAGGGCGAGACGCTCGAGATCAAAAACAAGCAGGGCAAGTCGATCGCTGAGGTGTACATCGGCGCTGGGTGGGACTTCACCGGCCAACCTGTGGATCTGGATCTCGTGGCCGCTTGTCTCGACAAGCACGGTAAGCTCACCAAGCAGACGCGCTTGGTGTACTTCGGCGACCGCAATGAGCCAGGCATCCAGCTGTCGGAAGACAACCGCTCCGGAAAGGGCGATGGAGACGACGAAAGCCTCGTGCTCAAGCTTGCTGATGTCGAAGCTGACGTGCACACGATTGCCTTTGGCATCGTGGCCTACGCTGGCGCCGATCTCTCCAGCGCGGCGAACGTTCACTTCCGCGTAGTGGAAGGCCTCCGGGAGAGCGGCGATCAGCTGCTCGACGTGCCCGTGACCAAGGCGACTGCCGGCCAAACCGTGCTGCACGCCGGCAACCTGGTTCGCGGCGAGAACGGCTGGAGCGTTGAAAACGTCAGCCGTTTTGAGGCGGCTGGCAACGGCAGCGACGCCATCAACGGCTTCGCGAAGCTCTTCCGCTAAACCAACAGATCACACGTAAGAACAGGCCCCGGTGTTGGGAACGCAGCACCGGGGCCGCTTTTTGTCCGGCACCTCTACCCCAAGGACCGCCAATGTTTGAACTACTGCAACTGATCTGGATCGTGCTCGTGGACGCGGCTCTAAGTCTCGACAACGCCCTATTGATCTCCACCGTCGCGAACGACGTGAAGGAAGAAGACCGCGACAAGGTGAAGCTGTACGGCATCGCCGGCGCTGTGATCGCGCGGCTCGTGCTCGCATTCTTCGCTGGGTTTCTGCTCAAGTTCACGGCGTTCACGCTCGTCGGCGGCGCCTATCTCGTGTGGGTCGCCTGGAACATGTGGCGCAAGCACGACAGAAAGCAGGAGCTCGGCGGCGCCGGGTTCTTCGGCCCGATCGCGCAAGTGATCATCGCCGATGTGATGATGAGCGGAGACAACGTGCTCGCGATCGCGCACACCGCGCGCGGCAACGGCTGGCTCATGGTGTTTGGGATCGTGCTGTCGATCGCGCTGATGTTCGTCGCGACGAAGTGGATCAGCCTCGCGCTCGAGAAGTGGCCGCGACTCTTCTACGGCGCATGCGGCATCGTCGCCGCGACCGGCCTGCACATGGTCTGGGCTGGCGCGTTCACGCGCGTCTAACCAAGCGTGATGCCGCTCAGCTGGATCGCTTCGAGCAGCACACGCGCAGACACTTCGGCGCTGCCCGTCGAGGTTCGCCAGAGCGCGACCTGCTCCGCAGACCACGTCAGGTGGCTGTGGAGCAGCAGCGCGCAGCGCAGCAGGTTGCGGTGACGCACTGCCCGCGGACCGCGCGGATCAACATACGTGATCGCGTCGCCAGTCCAATCGCCGGGGTCAAGCGATCGTACATCTGACTCCATGGCCCCACCCTAGCACAGGGCTCAGACGCCGCCAGGGAGCTTGTGACGCTGTAACGGCTTGTTATCGACAGGGGTATCCCTGACGTGGGTCACCGCCATCAGCTGTGCTTGGGCGCGTCCTGTTTTGGGCACGGGGAGCAGCGCTGCCTTGGTCTCGGTGGCATTGCGCGCGCCTTCGAGTGCGGCGCCGCGCACAGCGACGCCGATCCAGTGACGGAGCTCGTCCATCACCTCCGGCGTCATCCGTGCGCGCGCGTTCTCGGCAAAGAGCGTGGCCGCGTGCACGGTGAGGCTGTCTGCAATGCCTTGCAGCCGCTCGCTCAGCTCTTCGCTGCTCATCTACGCCTCCGTCTTACTGTTACGGCTCCGACATGATCCTCGACTCGGTTGAGCCGGAGCTCGATCTCGTGCAGGCGTTCAACCTCGTGGGGATCGCCGCGCTCGAGCGTGTTGATGCGGTCGCGCAGCGCGGACACTTCGTCCGAGAGTCGTACGAGGTGCGTAAGCTGATTGGCTTGCCGCTCCTCAATGACGACGAACCGTGTCCACACCGCCGCCGCAGCCCCGAGCACAGCCAGCCCAACCGAGGCGTACTGAGCCAAGGGGCTGTCGGCCATGGTTCACCTACTTCGCTACCGGACCCTCCGACTTGGGCTCAGCCGCAGCCTTCAGCTGCGCTCCGACCACATCCTTGATGCTGAAGTCACCAAAGAGTGCGCCGGTGCGGGCGTAGCCGATCGCCAGCGTACCCACGGCCAAAAGCACCTTGGACACCATCGGCGACAAGATACCCAGCGCGGGGATTCCAGCCAGGGTTAGGGCATCGTCAAACTCGCTCACCGCGATCAGCGTGGCGCCGATCGCATAGAACGCAGCGCGCAAAGCCTCGGGAGACATCGTCCTACTGCTACTACTTCTACTGCCGGAGCTTGCGAGGTTGCCGAAACCGCTCGGGCACCCTCGCCGCTCTTGGCGGCAATGAAGATATTATGCCGCAGCTCAGAGCGGCACGCTAGAGCGACAAACGGATCGCTCGGTGTGACACCTACAGCTGACAATCCAAGATCAACGCACGTGTCTACGTGATGTGCCAGCAGCCACCGACACGCGCCCGCGCGTACCATCTCCGCCTGCGCCACCCGACACGGGAGTCGTGCCGCCGCTCATGGTCGCACCCAAGCTAGTGCTCGTGTCCATCTCACCAGTGAGCGCAATCTGCGCGCTAACCGACAGGTTCCCTGTGAAGGTGCTGGCCGAGCTGGCCGATCCAAAGAGCCGGCCAGTCAGCGCAGCGACGAGCGCGCTTGTTGTGGTCGCGTCGCCCTCGAAGCGTCGAAGGATATCGAGCGTGGCCGATTGGAATGCGCTCTGCGATCCCATGTCTCCGAAGAGCGTGCTCGTGATGCCGGTCAACTCGCTGCCCGTCGTGGCCTCGCCTGAGAGCAGCGCGATCAGCGTGCCCTGCAGCTGCGAGCTCGAGGTTGCTGTACCTGAAAAGGTGCGCTCAACATCGAGCACCGGCGGCGGGAACCCGGACTCGGTGACAGCCAAGCCAGAGAAAACGCCTGTCACGCCGAGGTTGCCGCTCAGCGCCGACTGTGAGGTGAGCGCGGGGCCAGTGAGCGCATGCGCCAGGGCAAGCGCCGCCGCGGGGATCTCCGAGGCGCTGGCGAGCGCGTTGGCAGTCAGCGGCACCGAGGCGAGCATGGCTCCGGTAAACTCGCTGCTCGACGCCATGGGCGGCGCCGTGAGCGGCTGCGCTTGGATCAGCGCGCCAGTGAGCCCCGAGCTCGACGCGAACCCGCTCGAGGCCATCGGCTTGAGCGTGGTGAGCAGTGCCGCTGGGAACTCTGACTCGGTCTCGAGCGGCGTGCCTGCAGCCGCGTAGACCTGCGTCAGCGTCGCACTGGGGAAGCCGGTGTTCGAGGCCGCTGTGCCCGCGAGCGCAAAGGTCTGGTTCAGCACTGCAGCGGGGAACCCGGAGCTTGAAGCCAAGGCGCCGGCAAGCGGGTAGCTCTGCACGAGCGCCGCAGCCGGAAAGCCCGTGCTCGAGGCGAGTGTGCCGGCGAGCGCGGTGAAGGCTTCGCCTGGAGACTCGTGTTGCGCCTCAAGAGACCCGTTGTCCGTGAGTAGCGGACGACCCTTCCCCGAGCTGTCAACGAGCACGCCATCCCAAGCGAGTTGCCACCACATCCAGACCTGTGAATCGTTGTGGTGGGGAGTGTAGTACGTCGCCTCACTCGCGATGTCAGACGCGCTCAGCGCTGCGCCTGCCCAGCCTTTGGCATGCGCGTACTCCGCGAGCGCACCGTTACTAGCGACGAAGTTGAAGAACGACACGTTGCCGGTGATCGCAGCAGATGCTGATGCCACCAGTGACCCATCGATGTATGCGCGCGCCGTTGTCCCGTCGTAGGTAAGTGCCGCGTGGTGCCAATCGCCGTCGTTGGTCGCGATGTAGTTGATGGGGAAGCCCGACCCGCCTGAGTCCGCAGCGTAAACCACATAGCGAACCACGCCGCTTGTCTGCTGTACGCCAAGGCCAACGTTGTCGCCAGACGCCGAGTACATGCCGAACACGGAGAAGATCCCGTCCGTTGAGAACGACACTGGCTTTAGCCACACCATGACGGTCCATGGCGACGCCATCGAAAAGCCGGCGCTCGCGCGCGCGAGCGCCGAAGGGCCGCCTGCGTAGCCAATCCGCCTACCCCATCGAGGCCTGATCCAAGCTGTGAGACCTGTGCTCGATGCTGCCGTGCCAGCGACTTGGCGCGGCATCGCGCCGACGAGTCCGCTGCTCGTGGTCGCCGTGCCCGCAATGTGCGCGCGCAGCTGTCCAGTGAGCCCGCTCGAAGTGACCGCCGTCGTGCCTACGATCGGCTTGGTGACGCGCAGCAGCGCGCTCGCGCTTACGAAGCCAGAGCTCGACGCTGCCGTGCCCGACATTGCGACGGTGGGGGTCTCAGGCTGCGGCGGATTATCCGCAGTGCTCCAGCTGACAGCCGGGGTTCCGCCGCTCTCGGCGCCGTTGTTGCCGTTGCCACTGGAGTCGGTGGCGTTTGCGTCAAGCCGCCAGAACGTGACCAAGCCGCTTGTGACTTGCGGCACGCGGTAGGCCGCCATGGTAGCGATTTCGCCATCGCTCAGCGCGCGGTTGAACAGCGCCGCGTCGGCAAACTTGCCGTTGTGGGCACCGATGATGAACTGGGTTGCCGTCGTGCTCGTGGTGCGCGTGGTTGCGGACGATTGCTCACCAATGTACACGCCATCGATGTACGCCCGCTTCATTCCCGTTGTGGCGTTGTAGACGAGCGCTACGTGGTACCACGTAGATGTGTTGCCGTAGCAAGTGCTGTAGGTGGCTTCGTCGCGCGCATAAGGCCACGCAGCCTGACGCGTCCAGTCGAGGCTGGTGCCTACAGCGCCGTCGTCACGCCCGATGTAACTGCCGGTGACGTCGGACTGCGCAATGTAGGAGATGATGATCGAGTGATAGTTGGTGGTGGTCAGGCCGTGTTTGACGCGGCACATGATCGTGTGCGAAGCGCGCAGGTTGACGCTGGTGAGGCTGTCGCCGACAAACTCGCCGGCTGGAATGCCGTCTTCGTCGGTCGTTGTTGTTGAGATCAGCGCCATCGTTCAACCTGCGGCCTGCACCGTTACCCGCCGTCACACGCTTGAGAAGTTGTGCACGAGCGCGCCGGCAGCGAAGCTTGCCGTGTTGCCCGCGTTGATCACCTGCGACGCGCTCAGCGAGCTCGCGCCGATGAAGTTCGCTGCCGCGGTGTTCGAAACGTGGTTCCAGATCCCGAAGTGCGTGATCGTGCCCCAGTTGCTCGGGGTCGCGGTCGGGAACGTCACGGTGCCGCTGTTGCTCGTGACCGAGGGGTTCGCCGCAGTCGGCGCTCCAAAGGTCACAGCCTGGCGCGCATAAGCGTTGCCGCTCACCTCGCCGGCGGACTGTCCGTCGACACCAGGATCAGCCGTGTGCAGGCTGACGTACACAGTCGTCGGCGATGTGTACGTGACGTTACGGAGAACTGCGTTTACGATGTTCTGTCGAAGAGTTTGTCCAAAACCAGCCATTTCCTCGTGTCTTTTCTCATCCCGGAGAAAAGTGGTTTGCTCACCAAAGATCGCGGTTTGCCGTGATCGTGAGCGTCATGGGCTCGAACCGCAGCGTTTCGGTCCAAACGTCGTACGACTTCCCTGTCACGTTGACGCTGCGAGCGACTTCGCGCGGACCGCCAAACGCGTTGGCGTTCCACGCCGACACGCGATTGCCGAGCTGACTGTCCATGAGCGAGACGCCCGTGAAGACCACCGGAACGAGGTTGACGAACTCGAGCCCGTCGTCGTCAACCTGAGCCCACTCGTCGGCGATCGAGCCAGACGCTGTGGCTGCGATGTTTACGTGTCCGAGCTCGGGTGGCTTGTCAGGTTTTTGGAAGTAGAGGGTTGCTGCGGCCATTTAGAGATTGCTCCGGTAGCGCGTGAGCACACCGTCATCTGTGCCAGCACGGATGACGCGAAAGTTGGGATCAGACGTGTCGTTGACCCACCAGTCGTAGGTTTCCTGCGCCTTCATTGGGAAGCTGTAGACTGCAGAGGCTGCTGAGTCCGTGTCCCCGCCGAAGTGGATCCAGCAGTCGACGCTGGACACGAACGTTACCCAGCATCCACCGAAGGGAATGGTGGCGGAGCCGAGCACCGCCGCAAGCGTCGAGCTCGACGTGATATCGGTCTTGTAGACCGCCATCGGATGGCCCGAGCCGGCTGCATGCGGTGGGCGTTTTGCGATTGCTTGAGCTTGTCCGAGCACTTCAGCGAGTCGTTTCTCATCCCGGAGAAACTAGGCCGTACCTCACACGCTCCACGAGCCGATCACCACACGCACATCGACGGCGCCGCCGCCCGAGTCGTAGTCAAAGACGGGGCGGACCCACTTCGGGAACCTGGTGAACGCAAGGGTCACTTCGTGCGTTCCAACTTCAGGGCTGGCATATGCCAGAACACCTGTCGCGGCAGTGTAGGTGATCTCAGTCGGCGCGACCGTGATGATCTCACCAGTGTTGAGCGTCGGCAAGATCGAGCTCGGATCGAGCGCGCTTGCGTCATCGTTCGTGCCGGTAAGCCGCAGCGCAGCCACGAGCGTCGCTGCATCCACCGATGCTGTCACCGTCAGCGTGAGCGACTGACAGTTAGATACCTGGACGGTTTGACCTGACACGTTCGCGGTGGACGCGACCAGGACGGTTTGACTCTTCAGAATATCGGTCACGCGATCTCTCCGCGGATGGTGGGGAACACATTGCGTGCAAACTGCGGATCTGTGCGATAGAGACGCTCAGTCACCGCAGCGCGTCGGTCGTCCGTGCCGGCCTGCGAGTAGTCGTCGGCGTACGGCTGGAACGCGTCGGGGTTCGCCAGCATGGCGTCCGTCGTCTCGCGCCCGAGGAACTCGCCGGGAGACAGCGCGCTCGTTGATCCGTCAGGGACACCCGACTGTTCCGCTGCAGCTTCCGGCGGCGGAGGCTCGCGCATCATGTCGCCAAAGCTCGCAGTAAGTGAGCCAACAGGCTTCTGACCGAACCGCGAAAGCCGATCCATCATTGCGCCCGTCTCGCTGCTCAGCCATTTTGCTTGCAACGCATGTCGCCGTGGCAGCGCCCAACCCGCTGCCGCCGCGCCTGCGCCGAGCGCTAAGCCCATCGGAAGATTCAGTGCGCCGGCGAGGTGTGCCGCTGTACCGCCGCCGCCAAGCACGCTTGCTGCGCCGCCCAACATGCGCGGCGTGGAGCCGCTGGCTGCACGTGCGCCTTCCTGCGCGATCGTGTTGAGTAGGCCCTCTTGCGTGTTCGCTTGGTCCCACTGCTGCGTAAGCTCGGCGGGATGCGCGTAGGGGATCTGCGGCTGCGCTTGCGGGAAGCCCTCGCGCGCAGCGTTCATGAGCGAGCCGTACTGCGCGCGCAAGCGGTTGTTCTGCGCGTCGAAGTTGCGCTCGTCGATGGCCTCTCCGACGAAGTTCTTCTCGTCGAGGAACTCTTGCACGCCCATGCCGTGCACCTGCGTCTGCATCGGCTGGTTTGGACTCGGCACGCCACGCACGAACTGCTCGGGCGGTGCAGCTGGCGGCTGCGCTTGCGCCGCGAGTGCGCCTACCGGATCGGGCGGAGGCGGTGCAACAGGAGGAGTAGTCGCCTGTGCGCCCGGCGCCCCGGAGGGGCCCGCCGGCATGGCTTCCGGTTGGGGCTGGTAGCGCGCCGAGGGGCGCACAGGCGTCACATGCTGCGGCGCGAGCTCGGGCACCTGCGGCTCTTGGTAGCGCGCGCTCGGGCGCGGCGGAGGTGGCCCGCCCATGTTGCGCTCCATGCCGGCCGTATGCCCCCTCTCCATGAGCTCAGCCGGGTCGATCTCCCCGCGCTCGAGCATGCTGGCGATCATGTCGTCTTCCATGAGCGCAGCCATGTCGTCCGGCGGCGCTTGCGCGGCGAGCGCGCCCACAGGATCGGGTGGGAGGTCTTGCGGGGGCACATAGCCTTCGCCGATCGGCGGGTTGATGTGCCGCGGCGCACGCGCACTTGGACGCGGCGGCGGAGCTGGCGGCGGGGGCTGGTAACGCGCTGACGGCGGCACAGCGGTCACTGCGCTGTCCGGAAGGATGCGCGTGCCGTCTGCGTCGAACTCCGGAAGCGGAGGCGGTGCGGCGCGCTGTGTGGGCGGCGCAGCGGCTGGTAGCGGCGGCGGCCCTGCGGGCAGCGGAGGCGGAGGCAGCGGAGGTGGCGCCGCTTCGGGCACTGCGTCGAGCTCCATGGTGTCACTGGGCTGCGCTGAGACCCGTCGTTCCATGTCGTTGTAACGTTGCGCGGAAGCGTCTACAGCCTGGTTGTGATCGGAGATGCGAGGCGCGGTGCCAGGCTTCACGCCGTGAGTCGGGTGGTTGCGGATGCCCTGCGCGACCAGGTCCGGATCGACTTCGGCACCGAGCGCAGCGAGTGCACCGATCGCACCTTCTTTGTCGTTGCGCGCGGAGTCGGCAGCCTTGCGCGCGCGCAGGTTCATCTGCTGGACGCTCGGGGCGTCTCGCCAGCGCTCGCCGCCCTGCGCGGCAAGCATCTCCACTTCAGCCAAAATCTCCGCAGCCTTCTCCGGGCCGAGCTGTGAGATATTCACTGGATCAAGACCAGCGCTCTTGAGCCGTTGCGCGACATACTCCTCGTGTCGCAGCTGCATCGCCTCGGGCCGCGTCTGCCGGTAGTGCGAGCGCGCGCCCACGCCGCCGAGCACAGCGCCCGGCGCAGAGAGTGCTACGTCGAGCCCGATCTCCCCTTTGGTCGTTTGACCGAGCGCGTCGGACACGCTCAGATCAAGATCGTCGCCGTAGCGACGCGCGGCTGTGTCAACAGCGCCGAGCCCAGTCTGCATGGCCACGTCGCCCGCAACGCGGCCGAGTGTGCTGAGCTTCGTTGCCGCGGGGATGAGCCGCGTGACCTGCGCGACCTTGTTGAGCGGGTTGATCGGCAGAAGCGTGGCTCCCACGTCGCCTGCCGCGAAGGGCATGGGATGAGCGCGCTCGGCTTCGATGCTCCACTCGCGCACGCCCGGAACGCGACGCTCGAGGCCCGCGGCGGTACCGTGCACAGCGCCCGCGGCCGTGGAGTTCAACTGGCCGGGAATGTCGCCCCACTCCTCGGGGCCAACCGTGCTTAGCGCGCTCGCTGCGCCCGTGGGGTCGCCGCCAGACATAAGGCCGCGCATCCAGTCGGTGCCAGCTGGCGCCTCGGGCGTCGTCCCACGCACCTCAGACATGCTGAGCGTGCGGCCGAGCGGCGCTTGCTCCGAGTCGAAGCTCTCGGCGGAAGTCGGCCCTTTGATCACCTCGGGCGTGCCGACGTGCATCGGGTCGCTTGCCTCCTCGGGGAGCTCGTGGCCTCCGGACAGCTCGCGGTAGGCCGCGTAGGCCTCTTCCTCGGGGATGTCGTAGGTGTCCGAGCCGATCGTGAACGTGCGAACGCGGCCGGGCATTACTGTTGTCTCCGATACTTGTTCCAGCGCTTTTTGGCCGCCTCTTGCTCAGGCGTGAGCGGAGGCAGACCCGGCGTCTTGCCAAGCGTGAGCGAATCCGGCTGCGCGGCGAGACCTGGCTCGACGAGCTCCTCAGGAGGCAGGTCGTAGCCACCTGCCCCCGCGCCAGCACCTTCGACGACTTCCTCGCCGTCCTCGTTGAGTACGACGGTCTGGCCTGCTCCGAGCGTCGGGTCGATCGCCGCCGATGGCTGCGTGCCTTGGTAGGCGGAGATCCAGCGCTTCGGATCTCTGACGCCGCCGCTGGCAAGCGTTCGGCCCGCGAGCTCGGGGTTTGTCACCGCGAGTCCGCCGCCGATGTCTGTCTGCAGAAGACCACGAACCTTCCTGAGCGTGGCTTCGATCTCAGGAAGCGTGGCGTACTTCGAGGTTGCGTTCGCGATCTCAGCCGCGATTTCTTCGCGCGCGTTACCGCTTGCGCCGGTATCGATGCGGTAGAGCGTCGTGCCCAAGCGCTGCAGAAGCTGCTGGTTCATGATCGCTTCGTTCTGGAAGTCTTGGTGCTCGCCGCCGGCGAGCACGCCCACCCAGCCGCGCGCGCTTTGATCCAGGGGGAACTTGGTGATGTCTTGCAGTGCGGCCTCAGCGCCGAGGCCCGCCGGCATACGCTTTTCGCTCTTGGCTTTGGCGATTACGTCATCGAGCTCGTCGAGAATCTTGGCCGCGGCGCGGGTCTTCTCGGTGTCGTTCGAGTACTTCGTGACCTGTGCGGTCTCGGCGTTCGTCGCCTTCTCGGCAGCCGCTGCCTTGGCCGCTGCTGCGCGCTCTGCACGCGCGCGCTTCGCTTCGTCGAGCGTTTCGCGCTGCATCTTGTCAGCTGCGATCTGATCGGGCGTCTGCGGACGCGTCGCAAGGTGTGGGGCCTGCGCTGCAGCGACTGCGTCTGCAACCTGCGCTTTGTCGCCGGACACCGTGTCGATGTTCTCGTGAGTCTCTTTGATGCGGCCGCGCGTGGTGCCCGCCGCTTTGTGCTCAGAGAGCCTCTCTTGACCGGCCACGTTCTCGTCCGAGACTTCGTAGCGCTTCCGGAACGTCGGCATGACGAGGTTGAAACCCTTCTCGTCGAGACCGCCGAGGTACTCGAGCTCCTCCGGAGTCGCACCCATCCGGCTGAGCTGATCGAGGACACCCTTCCTGTTTTGCACCGTCTGCGCTGCCGCCGCAGCGTCCTTGCCGGACAAGCGCTCCTGAGTCTGGTGGCGCGCGCCGAGGTTGCCCTGCGCGACCTTGATGCGCTCCATCGCCAACATCTGGCTCACGGGGTCGTTGCCCGCGCCGCTGGTCAGAAGCTTCGCGCGGCCGTCGCGCCATGCGCGCTTGTCGTTGTCGACCTGTGCGAGCATGCCGGGGATCGACTTGCCTTTGTTGAACGCCACGTCAGCCAAGAGCGCCCAGCCGTTGATCGACGGCTCGTTTTTGCCGTACTCGTCGAGCGCGCGCTGGCGCTGCTCTTCACCCTTGCGCATGAGCGCGTCGAATGGGTCTTGCTCGGGCGGCGGGGCCGGCGTGCTCGTTGCCGCAGCCGTGGGCGCCGCTGTCGGCGGCGGAGCTGGTTTGCCCGCTGCCGCGAGCGCGGCGGCAGCTACAGGCTCCGGGCCGGGTGCCGGCGGTTCCAAGTCGGGCGCGTAGAACGCGCTGAGCTGGGGGTCGGGCCGCAGCGACATGGCGTCAACGGGGTCGCGTCCCGACAGAATGTCCGCGCCCTCGGGGCCGCCCACGTCGAGCTCGGGCGTGAACGCCTCGGCCCCGGTCGAAGGATTGGCGCTTGCGGCGAGCGCGGCGAGTGCCGCGGTGCGCTTGCGCTCTTCTTCTTCGGGGTCGTAGTCGAGCAGTGATGATGTGAGCTGATATGGATCCATGATCACCCTCGCCCCAAGCGCGCTCGCGCGTCGGCGCGCTGCTGGTCGTAGTCAGGCTTGCTTGCTCCGAGGCCTGAAAACAGGCCGTAGTCTGACGAGCCGATGATCGGCAGGCCCAAAAAGCCCTTCTTGCCGGCGGCCTCGGCTGCGTCGATCGACGTGAGCGCCGTCTGGAGTGCAGCCTTGTCGGACGCGTGCTGGCCTGCGATCGCCATGTCGTTGGCGATGAGCCCATTGGCGGTCCACTGGTTGTTGGCGATGTTCTGGCCGATGACGCCGCTGTCGAAGTTGCGGCTGTCGGTGTTGATGCCGATCTGCTGGCCTTGCACGCCGAGCCGCCGGTCGAGCTGCGTCTGCTCGCCTTGCCACTGCCGCTGGCTCGCGAGGTCCCAGCCCTGCACCACGTCGCGGTCGCGCACGTAGTTGTTGTTCGCGACGCTCGTTTCGCCCTGGAAGATGTTCGAGGCGTTGTTGCTGTTCTGCGCGCTCGCGTTGAGCCCGAGCCCGGTGAAGTCCGTCGCGCGACCCCAAAGCGCGTCGCGCTCAGCCTGGTTGAACTCTGCGTTGAACATATCCACGCCGAGCGAGCCTTCGCGGTTGAAGCGCGACATATCGTCCGCCGCCATGCCGCGGTTGAACGCTTGCTGCTGCATGGTGTTCGCCTGATTGCCGTAGGCGATGCCGCTCTGCAGACGCGTTTGCTGGTTGTTCGCGCTCGCGTTGTCCTGCGCCACGCCACGCTTGTATTCCTGATCGAACGAGCTCTGCTGCGCGGTCTCGGCGCCCTGCTGGTACAGGCCGAGCGCCTGCAGCTGCCTGTTCGCGTTGCCCGTCGCGAGCGCGTTGCCCGCGTCGTTCAGGGTCGTCGCAAGCGAGCCCTTCAGCTTGAGCATGTCGCCCGCACGCTGCACGGCGCCGGCGCTTGCCGCGAGGTCGCTGAGCACGCGCTTTTGCGAGATGTCAGCGTTCGCGAGTGCACCCGAGGTGAGCTCCGCGCCGCCACCGGCCATGCCGCGTCGGCGAAGATTGCTCATCTTCGCTTGCGCCACGCCGCGCATCTCGGACTCCCAGCGCTGCCGGGCTTGCTCGTAGAGGAAGTTTTCTTGGTCGGTGACTGCAGGGTTGCTGAGCTCGCTCGCCTGATCGAGCGCTTGCATGGCCGACGCGTAGGCCTTGGGGTCGGCTTCGCCTACTTCGACATCCTTCGAGCCCTGGCTTACCCCGTAGAGATCCTCGAGGCCCTGGTCGCGCATGGCGACGTACCTCGGGTCTGCATACGCGCCGGCGGCTGCTGACTGGTAGTCGAGCGCGCCGTTCATGCCGCCGCCGAGAAACCCGAGCGCTTCGTTCTGCGCTGCGAGCGCGGCAGGATCTGCGATGGCAGCCTGCGAAACGAGATCGCCGTCCCACGAGACGCCGCTCTCCAAAGGAGAGCTGAGCTGCCCGTAGACGCCGCCGAGGTTGTTGATGAGCCCGCTGTTGAACTGACTCAGCCCGGTCAGCTCGTCGCGGTACGTGCCGAGCGCTGCGTTCGAGGCGCTGTTCGCGGTGTCACGCGACTGACCAAGGGCTGCGGCGAGCGCAGCCGAGCGATCTACGTAGGCTTGGTTGTTGGGGTCTTGGGCGTCGATGAGTCCGCCCATTTGATCCACGGCGCGCTGGTTATCCGCGCGCGTGCGCTCCCCGAGCTGCTCCATGCGGATCAGCTCTTCGCGGTTTTTTTGCGAGGCGTCTTCGACGCGTTGGCCGGCGCGGCTGATCGCGTTGATCTCGGGGCTCACGTACGCGGAATCGCCGCCGTTCTTCGCATACCAAAGCTGCGGCGCTTGCACGCCTTGCGGGTTCGCCTCTTGCGACGCGATGCCCTTGGCGACCATCGCGTCCTGCTGCTCCGGCGTCATCTGGCTGAAGAGCCACGAGCTGAAGTCGTCAGGTTCGCCGTAGGTCGCGCGTTGGTTCGACGGCCCTTGCGGGATCTCGACGATCGTATCTCCGACCGGACGCCATGTACCCGAGTACTCGTCGTAGTAGTAATCGTCCGTGTTGAATGGGACTGCTTCGGGCATTAACCGATCACCAAAAGCCGGATGGTTGTGTAGCGAACGCCCGCAACGAGCGCGCTGAGCTTGAGCGTCACCACGCCCTTGTCGAACGTCATGCCACTCAGCGGCGAAGTCGAAACGGTTCCGTCGACCGTCTCGCTGTACACGTTGACAACGCCGACAGGTCGCGTCGGCGAGCTGAACACGATGCCGCCGTCCGAGTAGAACTGGTTGGAGATCGTAACGAGGCGCATCTTCGGGATTGACTGCAAGACGCCCGCGAGGTCGCGCAGGTTTTCGCCTACGTTGCGCGCTTCAGCTTTGTCGTCTGAGGCCCACACGCGCTGACGCAGAGGCCGCTTTTGCCCGGCGGTCATCGCTTGATCCTTTGCGGGGTAACGTCCTCGTAGCTGATCGAAAACCCCTCGAGTTTCGGAGGCTGCAGGGTTGTGGCGTCGGGTGACCCGCTGATCACGAGCTCGGGCGCGATGCTGTTTGCCATGGCAGGCCACGCGCGCGGAATCGTGAAGCCGACTCGGCTCATCTCCATCTGGTTGCCAGTGGGGCTGCTCGTGGGAATGACCCGTGTGCCAGCGCTGATCGCCTGCGAGCGCAGCTCACAGGTGTAATTGGTCTCTTGCCAAGGCGCCGAGAACGAGAGGTTGATGTCGCGCCAGTGCTTCAGCGAGTAGGAACCGTTCACGCCGTAGAAGGGCTGAAAGCGCGCGGTCAGGCCTTCATAAGCGCCGAAATTGGCGATCTGATCGGCGATGAGGTCGCGTCTACCAGCGTACAGCATGAACATGCGCTGCAGTGACTGGTTGTACGTCGCAAGCGACGGCACCTCGCCTGGATGGTAGCTCGGTACGCGCACCATCCACGTGTCGGTCTTGACGTTGTAGACCCAGATCTTCCCGAAGACAGTTCCGGAGTTGTGCCGATACCGGATCCAGATCTCCTCGTTGGCGTTGTCGACGGCCATCCACGGCCACGTCGTGCTGATGCCGTTTGGACTGATGTCGCTGGACCAACTCTTGTTGGGCAACATGAACTGCGCATCGGAGTCGGGCCATCCCGTAGGATTGATGCGCCCGTCCGAAAGCTGGCGAACCGTACCTTCGCTGCTGATCGCAACGACGCCGCGGTTTGTGAGCGCGTACACGCTGTCGCGAAACACCACCGCGCAGTCGGGGTTCGTGATGATGAGACTGGGGTCTACCGGGTCGATCACCCAGTCATATTCTTCGCCCACCGAGCCGCCGGCGCCGCTCAACCGGAAGAGCCCATCGCTGCAGAAAAACCAGAGGCAGTCACGCGTCGCGATGATCTTGTAGATCTCACCCTGGCCGCAGAACGCGTAGTTCGAGGGCGGGCAGTTTTCCGGCTCGTTGTTCTCGCTCCACGCAAACCCGTTCTTCTGCTGGCTGCCTTCTTCGGTGTGAGCCGTTGCGTTGAGCTCCGGCAGGTACGGCGAGAAGTTTTGCCCGTTCGTCGCGCGCAGCGTGATCGGGCTGTTCGTGCGCATGCGGATCACAAGGCCGCCCGTGGGCACGAAGTTGGGATAGACGCCTGCAGGGTTTTCGGTCGTGATCGGCTCGAGGCCTACAGCCGCAACGTCGAGCTGCGTGTTGAGGTTCGAGGTGTTGCCGAAAAAGAGCTGCGAAACAAACGACTGCGGAGACTCTGTGGCAGACACGTTGAGCCCGTTGAGCTCGATCCGGTCGAGGACATCCACGCGCACGTTGCCGCTGTATGAGCTGTTGACAGCGCCCGTGATCGTAGTCGCTCCCACCGACACAACGGTGTTGTTGGGCGTCACGAGCAAGCCGCTGTCGACGCGATAGACGTTGAAGGTCTGTCCAACAACAACGCCGTACGTGTTCGGGAGCCCCGTGACCGTAGGGCTACCGCTCGTCGCTGTTTGCCCAGTGGTCGTGTAGCGAATGCCGATGCCCTGGGTCAGCACGTAATAGCCCGCTGTGGCGAAAGGCATGAATCCCCAGTAGTAGGGGTTCAGAAGCGTGAACGTCGCCGGATCCCAACGGTTGGCATAGAAGGCGTGACCTCGAAAGGTCGCGCATGTTTTCGCTGGTGTTGGCGGGAGCGGGAGCGCTGACGCGCCCCCGACTGAGACGTTTGTCAGAAGCGCTTCACCGAGCGTCGCCGGCAGCGTGGTGTCTGACGAGAGGTTGAAATACGTTGCCCAGTTCGCCGCCCAGCGAACCGTTTTCGAGAGGTAGAAGCTGCTGCCGGTGCTGATCGGAAGGTATTTGTTGGAGACGCTGTCGTACCCAACGCTCTGCGCGCGCGTGCGATAGATATCGAGGTGGTGGCTGTAGTAACCGCTGCTTAGTGTGAGGTCGGCCTTTGTGATCCACTGCGAATGGACCTGCGGCAATGTCGTGCTGAGGTTTGCGTAGTCGTACGGAACAGCCGGAGGGCTGACGAGCTCATACCCATCCCTGTGCACCATGCGCAGAACGGACGTGGCCGAGAAGTGCTGGTTGGGGCCGAGGTACGCGGGGTCATCTGCCAAGCCGCTGAACGCGTTGCGGTCGTACAGGATCGTCTGGTAAACGCCGCAGTTTCGCGGTCCTTCCAGGCCGTTCATGATGCCATCGGCGTCTTCGAACACGTCGAACGCAAAGGACCGCACAGCGCCCGTGATGATCACGCGGTTGCGCGCGAACACGATGCCCGTGCGCGCGTCGTTCGTGATGTAGCTGTTCCACGGTGCGGGAATATCCCGCTTGAGCGTGATGTACCCGCTGAAGGATGTGGAGCATGTAACGCAGAGCTGCCACGTGCCGAGCGCGGTGTGCTCTACAAGGAAGATCGTGTACGGGCCTTCCGAGAGGGCGTAGATGCCGCCCACGAGGTTGCCGTTGAGGAAGTCGGTGTTCGCCAGCTCGAACTTTCGTACCGGCTCCAAGACGCCAAACGAGCGAATCGCACCGTTGATCGCGTAGGAGAACGCGCCCGGAGGGAACTGCCCGACCTTGTTCGGCTCGGTGATAAGGCCTTGCGGCTTCACCGCGATTTGATCGCTCACCGGCCGATCCTCCAGCGTCGGAGTTCGGTCAGCGGCGCGCGGATCTTCCGCGGCTCTTCGCGCGTGCGGTTCGAGTACAGATTGTCGAAGCGTGCGAGGTCAGCTGTAACATCGCCGGCGAAGTTCGCAGCCTTTTGCTGGTAGCCGCGCTGAACCAATACCTTCGTGCTTGCAACGTCCACCACGCAGCGGTGGAAGTCCTCGGGCAGCATCGGCCAGTCGCTCTGACCGTACGCACGAACCCAGTCGCCTACCTGCACATCACGCAGCGTCGCAGCGCTGGTCACGGCCACCGTAAAGACGTTGCCGGAAATCGTGGCAATGCCGTTGCTCAGCGAGTGGTCGAACCAGCCGCTCGGCTTCACCACGTCGAAGTTGACAGTGCCGGTCATCGCCACGGGCGATGCCAGCGACATGTCGAACGGAACAGCGGTCACCGTGATCGTACGGTTGGCCACGTCCACCGAGCTCACCAAGCCGCGCGACGTTCCTGACACGTTGTTCTGACTCGGCATGAGCCGAGGCGGGCGCCGGTAGTAGGTGACGCGCAGCACGTAGCTGCTGTTGTCCGGCGTCGGCAAAAGAACGATGTCGTTGCCACGAAGAACGTATGCCTGCGGCTGCCCGAGCCCGTTGTAAGACGACTCGAAGAGATCGGCGTGTCCTTCATCAACCTTGTTCAGTCGAGCAAAGTTGATGTTGCTCACGTCAGAGATGGTTCCGAATCCAATCTCCAGCTTTCCGAGCACCGTCATGTGTCGCTGGAGCCGATAGGTGGACTGGTTCGTCGCTACGCCGATGTACGTTTGCTGTTGCCAGGTTCCGTTGCGAAACCCGACGATCATGTCCTGAAACTTTGTGGTCAAAGCATCGGAGAGCTCGCGCAGGAGCACGGAGTCGGGGTAGTCGACCGCCGTGTTTTCAAGCAGCGTGTTCAGACGCAGCTGCTCCAGCATCTCCGTTGTGTTCACGCGAGGAAGCTCCCGGAGAAGCGTCCGAGCGGATCTTCTTCTTCACGCACAGAGGGGCCGGTGCCCCAGGGATCGAGCTTGTGTAGCTGCTCTTGCGGCTGCAGCGCCGCCGGGCTGATGTCTCCACCTGCCCAGTCAGGATTTTCAACCGCTTCGGCAAGCGACGAGCTGCTGGAACCGATGTTCTTGGTGCTGGGCGACTGCTTCAAGTACGCCTGAAGCAGGTTGCCAATGTTGTTGTTGCGTCCCGCTTCGGCTTGGCGCTCGATGTCTCCGAGGCCGGCCCTGTAGTCTTCCGCCATGCCGGCGTAGGGCGAGCCGCCGAGCTCGTTTGCGCGTGTGCGCAAGATGTTCTGCGTGGCGTTGCGACCCGATTGAACAATCGCGTCCTGCTTCGCCTGCTGCGACTGCTGCTCGCTCAGCGCGGCAGCGAGCACAGCCAAAATCGGAAATGCCATCAGCGGCCTCCAAACCAGCTACCGGCCATGCCGGCGAGCTTCTTGAGCCAATCGCTGTCGAGCTTGCTCGACGAACCCTTGCCGCCACCGCCGCCGTTAGCGGCAGACGACCCGGAAGGTTTTTTGTCGCCTTCGTTGCCGGCGATCGGAACCGCGCCGTCTGGCACGTCGTAGTAGTTGGCGTCGTCTTGCGCGCGCTTTTTGTTGTCTGCGTCGATGGCCTTTTTGGCCACGCCACGCGAGTAGTAGTTGCCCTCGGTGTCGTACTGACCGCCTTGACGCTCGGCGAGCTGCTGCGCTTGGGTTACGCGATCCTTTTTCAGGTCGTCGTAGCCCTGCATGCCTTGGAAGCTGGCGATGTTCTCGGTGTCGAAGCCGGCCTTCAGCCGCGCCGCTTCCGAGTTGCTCTTTGCCTCGTTCAGGCGGGCTTGCTGCTCGGACGTGTAACCGCCCGCCCAGTGCCGCTGCGGAATGGGCTTGTCCTTTTCCTTTTCTTCCTCGGCCGCAGGCTGCGCGCCGCTGCCGCCGCCGAGCGCACCGCCAAGCGCGTTGCCGATGCCGCTCATGCCTCCGCCGCCGAGCATTGAGCCTAGGCCGCTCAAGCCTCCGCCGCCGAACAGCGAACCGAGGCTGCTCAGTCCGCCGCCGCCAGCGGCCATCGAGCTCAGCCCAGACAGCGGGCTTGAACCTCCGCCGCTGCTGCCGCCGCCCGCCCAGTTCGCGAAGATGCCGCCTGGTTGATAGGCTTCCCAGGTGGATCCCGAGTGCGTGGGCAGGTTGCGGTTTTGCGCCGTGAACTGGTTTTGGACCGAGCCCGTGAGCTGCGCGCCGGGCTGCATGAATGCGCTGCCCCAGGCGAGCATCGCGTTTTTGGCAGCGGTGTTGCCGGAAGATTGGTTGGTGACTGTCTTGGACCCGCCAGACTGCGCGCTCGGGTTGGCCGACGGCATGTAGCTCGCGCCGTTCTTCACCATGAGCGTCTTGGCGAGCTCGCCCGGCTTATAGGTCGTCGGCTTGTAGCCAATCGCCGTGTTCGCCGTGTTGTTCTTGGCCGCGAGCGCGTTGATCGCTGCAGCAGCCTTCGGGTCTGTCATTCCATAGCCGGCCATGACGACTCCTTAGGCAAGCCAGTTGCCCTGGTTTTGCGTGTCGATCTCATCCCGCGTCGGAGGACGCGGCGCGATCACAGGCTGATGCGTTTGCGTGGGGCGGCCGACAGCGACGGGCGCGGTCGGGCGTGGTGCGGGTGCAGCCTTTGGCTGCGAAACCGGATAGACCCTGCCGCTTTGGTCGTAGGCAAAATCGCCTTTGCCGTAGCTGCCATCGTTGTTCAGCGTGCCGGCGTGGTAGGCGGCCTCTTCCGAGCTCGAGTACTGCCCTGGCCCCTTGGGCGCTCCGCCGTACTGCTGCGCGGCGCGCTCGTATTGGATTCGCTGAACGTCTTGCTGCGTGAGCGGCTTGGACGCTGCGGCTTGCGGCGCTGCCGCCCGCGGCTGCGCTTGTGCAGGCGCCGCCCTCGGCGGCGCGGACGCCGGCGCGAGCTGCTGTTGCTGTTGCGGCGGTGCTCCACCCGAAAGAGCAGCGCTCGAAAAGCCCGAGGGCATGCGCAGATTCGGCGCGGGTGCTGCACCAGCAGCGCTGGGCGCGCGCGACATCAACGGGAGATTCCAGCTCGGTGCAGAACCGAGCGTGGAGCTCTGTCCTGCGCCGCCAAGGATCCCGCCTGAGGGGCGGTTCGGTAGCGAGAACGAGGGAAAGCCTGAGCTCGCGCCTGCAGTTTTCGGCGCGGGGTAGAGCGTGTTGCCGGTCGCGCCCTTGAGCGACGACAGCGACGGCAGTGAGGGAAAGCTAGACGTGCCCGAGCCGAGCGATTTCAGCGAAGGAAAGCTCGAGCTTGCGCCGGCGGAGCCGGAGCTCCAGCTGGGCATGGGCAGCTTCCAGCTGCTCGTTGACGCAGCGCGCGGGGTGCTCGAGCTGCCGCCGAGCGCACCAAAGCCACTCGTTGGATAGCGAAACGTCACGGCGCCGGGTCCTTTTTGGCGGGCGCCTTAGAGCGCTGCGCGGGCTTGGATTGGCGTCCGCCAGCCCAACCGGCGGCCCACCAGGCGCCCTGCTTGGCAGCGGCTTCTTTGGGTTTGTCGGGCGGCGTGTTGGGGTTTGGCTCCGTGGGAGCCGCGCCCTGTCCCTGATTCCAGGGGAGACGCGATGCAAAGCCGTGCGGCATCTGCATGCGCTCTTTGAGCTTGTCGCGGAAGTCTGTGCCGCGCTGGCCGAAGCCGCCTTTGAGATCGCCCTCGAACAGCTTTCCAAGACCGCCATAGAACGCGTCCATGCCGGTACGGAAGTCGGTGCGGCGCTGGTCCTGTGCAGAGCGAAACTGCTGGAGCCAAGGCGGCACGTTGCTTGGTGCAGCGGGCGTGTTCGGAGCAGCGGGCGCAGGCTGCGGCGTCGGAGTCGGCGCGGGATCCGGCCGCGCGATGGGCGCTTGCTCGCCGGCCTCCAGCATGCCGTCGCCGTTCAAGTCGTCGTCGTGAAGAGCCATGCGGTCACCTCGAAAAACAACCAGGCGCGCGCGGTGCAGACCGTGACCGCGCGCACCTGGATGAGCTTTGAATTACGAGGCGAGAGCGACGCCGCCGTTGGCGGTGTTGTTCTGAATTCCCGTGATCAAGAAATTCCGATACGGCATCTCGAACACAGGAGCCTGGTTCGAGAAGATGCGCAGCGACGCACCAGCGTTGCTCGGCATGTGCTGGAAGAATGCTTCCGCACCTCCGCCGATCGGACGCATGGTGAGGTCGGTGCTTCCGACGCGCCGGAAGTTGTCACCCGAGATGAAGAAGGCCTGGCCTTGCTTCGCGTACTGATAGACGACGACTTCCACCTGTCCGGCGGCAGTCTCGTAGATCAGCTGCGATGCACCCTGCCTCTTCACCTTGTCGGTGTTCCCGGTGTAGCGCTGCAGCGCGTTCGCCTCTTCAGCCATGTCGGCGAAGGTCGGCGCGCACACGAAGAGCTTGCCGCCGTTTTTCACGCCGTTGATGCTGACGGCTGCGGCCATCGCCATGATCTTCGCGCGGGACATTGCGCCGCCGGCGGAGAACGTCATGCAGCGCCAAGGCGCCACGGAGCTGGCGTCGATCCCGAAGATCGTGCCGGTGTTGTTGTAGATCGCCTCGAGGCCGAAGGCGCTCTTGGTGCGCCAGCCGAACGGCACGATGCGGTCGTTGGCCGCGACGGTTGCAGCCGAAGACGCTTTGTACAAAGTTAGACGCGTCTGCGTGGTGCTCGGGCGTGACCGCACGATGACTTCCGTCTCACGCACGGTAGTGCCGTCCGCTTGATAGACATCCACGCGCATGCCGGTGTTACCCGCGCCGCCGCTGGCTGCGATGATCCACAGGCCGGGGATCCACGACGCTTCGGTGAGGTATACGACCTGCACCGCGCCAAGGTTCGCGCCGGAGACCGACCCGCCCACGACACCGATGTTCGAAGCGACAGCAGCCGAGGTGCCAGGCCCGTAGGCCAGCGCCAGCTCGCGGTACATCGCGGCGCCTTGCAGCATCGCCTGCACCGTCTGATCGAGCGCGGTCTTGTACGCGCCGCCCGAGGAACCGTTGCCGGTGCCATTGAGCGACTTGTAGATGGTGTCGTACGACACCACCGACTGCAGCATGATCGTCGCGCCGTCCAAGTTCGCGTTCAACACGGTGGAGTCCACCGGGGCGTTGAGCGCGAATGCACTGTTGTCGACGTTCGCGGTCTGACCGAGCTCGAGGCCGGTCAGAACGGGGAAGTTGTAGCCGAGACCGGGGCGGTTCTCGGAGGGAATGAAGTCACCAAAATCTGCGAGGGTGTGTTCGTCTGGCAGCGGGTCGATCCATCGACCATAGCGCTGCTTGAACATGCCCTGAACTGAGGCAAACGATGCCATTACACGAACTCCAAAACGTTAGGGGTGAGCCCTTCGCTTCGGCGTGCCGTGCGTACTGCGTTTGACTGAGTGCCGCTCTTGGCTGCGGAGTCCTACTTGGAGTCGGGCCGGTGGTTTTCCGTCGCCCTTGTCACTTCGGTTGCTGCGCGTACTTCCTAGAGGGGGTCAGCGACTACAGAGCAGGGTTCCTACGCAAGGATGTGAGACCTGATCTCGGTGATTTGCTTGGGTGCGACGGCCAGGGAAGGATAAGAAACCTGACCGTCGCTACCTCGAAGCCCGCGCCGGGATGAGCCGCGGAGAGCGTCTACTCCAGCCGTCATTTTTGTATGCTGGGGCACGTATGTCAACTGTAAGTTGATACAATTACATTTGTATACACGTCGTTATTGACCTGGGCGTCGCGCGACAGATGTGGGGAAATCGCCGATGCGCGCGCGCTGCGGACGCGGCGGTTGCACGCCGCTCGAGCTTCCGGGGAGTTGGCTCACGGGCGGAAGCTGAGGGCGGCGGCCTGCCCATTGTCCGCCTTGTGGGTTGCCGGCTGGCACGCGCGGCTGACCTTGGGGCGCTGCGGGCTGCGCTGCAGCTTGCGGCGGCGCGTAGCCCGAGCGCTGCAGGTGAGCGTCGACCGACTGCATGGCGGCGAGCATGACGCGCTCGACGAACTCGCTTGTGAGGTCTTGGCCTTGGATCGAGGGCAGCATGTTGTTGAAGTGCCGCTCGAACTCTGCTTGCGCGAAGGGCGTGTTCACGAAGCCAAGCTTCGATGCGACCTTGGGCGCGATGTGCGTGAGCTGCTGGATGTAGATCTGCTGGACCTGCTCGTTGGTCGGGCCCTGCTGCTCCGTTTGCCGCGGCGCGGTCTGCGCGCGGAGGTTCCGGTTTTCGATCTCCAGGCGCTGCAGCGCTGCGCGTTGCGCGCGCAAGGCTTGGTGCACTTGGCGCTGCTCGGGCGTCATGCGGCGCTCGGCGTCGAGCTGCGTGCCGTAGATGATCGCGGCCTTGCTGAAGCCATCGAACTTGCCGAGGAACACCATGGCGTCCAAAAACTTCTGGCCGTCGTCCATGTCCGTGAGCAAGCGCTGCAAGCCTGCTTCGCGCGCTTGCAGCGAGTCGCGGTACTGGTAGAGCTCGCGCAGTTTGTTCGAGTAGTCAGCGTGGAGCTGGTAGCCCTTCACCGCTTCCGAAACGGGGATGCGGTAGGCTTTGCCGTCGACGCGCGCGGTGACGAACTTGTCGTTGAACTCGTCCGGAAGGTCGTCGGCCTCGAGCCACTTTTGGCGCTGATCGAGATAGCCGCGGACCTCCTCCATGTTGAGCACCTGCGCTTGCAGGGGCTGCTCGATGGGCTGGCCTTGCTCATCGTACTGCTGGCCTTCGACCGCGAGCGCTTGCGCTTGAGCGTCCTGGCCCTCGAACGGCGCGAACGGATCGGGCGCGTCGTAGCCGCGGTCGAGCACCTCAGCGTTCTGAACGTCGATGCTTTGGCCGGGGATGCCATCGGCGCCGTGCACGGGCTGCTGCGACAGCTGCGGCATGATGCCGGCGCTGAACGCGTTGAACTCGCCCACACGGGCGCGTTGCTGAGAAGGGGCGAAGGTCGTTTGACCGCCCTGCGCGGGCGCTGCGGGAGCCGCTGCGGGGGCTCCTCCGGTTACTACATCAGCCATCAGTCAGTCTGTCTTTCCCATCCCGGGGAGAAGTCGTTTAGACGGGCGCCCCAGCTGGAGGCGTGCTCGGCTCAGGCAGCGGCGTGCCCGTCGCGTGGACCTGTCCACCCTGTCCGCCTTGCGCCTGGGCCTGGTCGCTCGGCATGGCTTGCGGGACCGCCGGCGGGGCCTGCTGGCCTGCAACCGGCTGGCCCCCACCACCTGCGGGGCCGCCGCCTGGAGTGGCACCTGGGCCACCAGGCGGCATGAGACTCGGGTTGTTGGGCCCGGTCGCGAGCTGGCCCGTCGCCATCATGAACTCGAACATCATGTTGCCGCGCGGCGCCATCGGGTTCGGGTAGATCGGCGGTGGCGGCGGCAGTCCCACAAACCCGGCACTCACCGGATTCATCTGCAGGTACTGCTGCATGTGGTCCTTCATATGCAGTCGGATCCTTTGGATCGCCTGCATGTCCGGCTTTTCCGACGCCATCAGCTGCTCAAGCATGCTGAAGTGCATCGGGTAGTGCTTGAACGGGTCGTCCGCCTCGTTCACGTAGATCGGCGCTTCGCCCGTCACAAGGAGCTCGTTTTCCTTGCGGATGAGCTGCTCGCAGCTGTTTTCGGTCTTGAGCCAGCGCGTCGTATTGCCCGTGACCACCATCTCGTAGGCGGCAGCTCGATCCTCCGGCGGCATCTCACGCAGCGCGGTGATGAGCTGCAAGCGGCCCGCGGTGGACTGCATGAGCGGCGAGACCTGTTCGATCTCGATGCGCTGGATTCCGCTGAGGTCTTCCTTGGTGAACTCTGCGACGTACGAGCGCTGCTCGATGCCGGCGATGTCGACGAGGAACGGCGTTTCGCCGTAGCGTGTGATGAGGTCTAATAGGATCTGCGCGCCTTCGATGCGGAACTTGCGCGCGGCGTCTTGGCGGAACGACTGGTAGCGAATGGCGATGCTGTCGAGCAGCGCATTCATCTCCCCCGATCGGACGTTTGGATCTGGGTCGCCGCGACTCGCAGCGTTCTGACCCGATACTGTGTCCAGCATCTTGTGCAGATAGCTTTTGAGGTCCGGGAGCGTTGCTGGAACAGCAGCAAGCTGCACTGCCCGCGGCATCTGAGCATTCGGAGGAACATAGAACGCAGTACCTTGCGCAATCGCATCGATTGTTACCTCTGTGCCCTTCTCGATCGCGATGCTCTGCCGACCAAAGGTCGCGTAGTTCTGCATCTCGTCGCTGTTCACCTGGTTCAGCGCTTGCTGAATCGCGATGAGGTCCCACGCGTCGGCGTAGCCGAAAGTGCTTTCGATAAACTTGCCGCTCTGAATGACAGCGATCGGCAAGCCGCGCTTACGCGGGCTCGGGCCGTCCCAGAGGATGATGTCGTTGACCAGCATCACGTAGCGGCCTTCGGGCACCGCGGCGCAGCGCCGGTGGTAGAAGTGCTTGACGGTGAGCTGGTCTTTCGAGGTGTAGTACATCTCCTCGAGACGAAAGAGCGTGCCGAAGTCGTACTGGTCGAAGTCAGTGCGCGCAGCCAAGAGCTGCTCTTTGTGCTGCGGGAAGTTGGCGATCAGGTTCCAGCGGTTATCGAGCTCGCGTACAAGGCGCCACTGGTGCTCGCCGGAGATGCGCGTTTCTTGAACGAGCGTCCACGGGTAGACGAGCGACACGATGGGCTCGCCGCTTTTTTCGATCGTGTAGTGCTCGGTCGGCGTGCCGTCCTCGAGCGTCACCGGGCGCGGCACTTTCATGTCGTCGCCGCCCAAAAAATCCCAGCGGTAGTGCGTACCGGCGAGCCCAAACACGCCGTCGCCCTCGGCTGCTTCCATGTCGAGGGGCGCGGAGTAGCGCTTGTACAGCGCGTTGATGATCTTGTCGGTGAGCAGCGACTTCGCGATGGAGCGGTGGTCGCTGTTGTTCACGAGCGCACGAAACGCCGCTGGTTCTCCGAGAGCCAGCGACGTTTGGTGCCGGATGTACGGGCGAATGAGATTGAGATGGAAGCGAATCAGCTCCAGCTCATTGCCCGTAAATCCGATGCTTTGTGTAGCAAAGTCCCGAAGGTCATCAGGTGTCAAGCCATGGTGTGCGGCATAGGCCACCACCCACATGGGGAGCACGCCGCGGTTACGCGCGCTCTCGAAGTAGTTGTGCTCCTTGGCGCAGATCTCCGAGATGAAGTCGGGACCCGTCTTGCGCGCCCAATACACGGTCGCCGGGTCGATCTCCGGCTCGTCGACGGCCGCGAGCGGGTCGTCTTCAACAGCGAGTGGATCGGCAAGCGGATCGGCGAACGGTTCTGAGAAGGCGTCGAGTGGTTGTTCTTCTACTTCTTGCGGGAGCACCTCAGGAGGCCTTGCTCATCCCGGAGCAGGTTTCAGCAGAGTGAGAGCGTCACGTACCGCGGGTGTTCCATGCCGCGCTTGCCTGCAGCGTCTGGCTGCAAGATGGACCAGGGCGCCGCGAGCTTGCCCAGCTCTTCTAGGAACGAGGCGCGGTCGAGCTCGGAGTGCCAGCCGCGCTCGGACTCGGTCCAGTGGTCTTTGGCGCAGATCGGCCCGTAGACCTTCATGTCGCCCGCGAGCTCTTCGACGGGTGTGTGGACCGTGATGCGCGCGCCGTCCGGTGCCTCGCGGTACGTCTGTGCGTCTTTCATGCGCTTACGGCCGTAGCTCTTGCGCACGACCACGTAGACCACGGTGCCCTTGTTGAAGCCGTCTGTATTCAGACGGTCGGTGAGGCACTCGTTCAAAAGCTCTTCCGCAAGGTCTGGGAACTTCTGGCGCAGCAGATGGGCTGCTGCGTCGATCTCTTCGTGCGGCGGCGCCAAAAAGCGCGTGTTGTAAGTGATCTCGATCTTCTTCTCGGTCGGCTTGGGGGCGTCTTTGGCCTCCGAGCGCTCTTTTTCCAAAGGCATCTTGGTCTGTCTCTTTCCCATCCCGGGCAAAGCTCAAAAGTCGACGAGATCGTGCGCGTTGTCGTCAGCGATCACCGCGACGCGCTCGACGTTGCTGCGCAGCACTCCGTCTACAGCCTTTGCTTGGCCGCCGTCCGGGCCAGCCATCCGCGCAATCTTCGCGGGGTCAATGCCGTCGAACATGCTGAAGTCAGGCTTCTCGATCAGCTTGCCGTCGAGCAAGATCGGCTCGCCCTTCTCCGCAAGCTCGATGAGGTCCTTGCCCGACAGGAAGGGATCGTGTGCCGGCGGTTCAGCTGTCTTGAGGTCGCCGATGCGCGCGCTGTGCTCGCGCTTGACTGCGAACGCGCTCGGGTTCGTGCAGAGGTGCTGGATGTGGTCGAAGTCGACCACCCAGCAACCTCCCGGGTTCTCCCCTTGAGGTTCCGAACCGCGGACAGCACGGCTGCTTGCGAGCACGTAGACGCCCATGCGCAATGGGTCGATGTAGTCCCAGCGGCGATTGCCGAGCTCAACCGATGCGGGATCGAGCCCGAAGGGGTTCGCTTTCAGCAGCTCACGGCGGCTGTCGATGAACTTCTGGCCGATAGCGCGTAGCTCGTCGTCGGTCACTCGGTCTCCTTGAGGAGCTCATCGAGGTCGACTTCTTCGATCTTCTCGGGCAGCGCGGGGATCTTGGGCTTGTCAGCTCTCACCCGCTTCGGCGCAAAATACGACAGCGCTTCCTCGCGCGACTTCACCACGATGGTGCCGTCCGGGTAGGTGATGACGGCATCGCCTGCGCGCACGTTGGTGAGCTGCTTTTCGAGGCCCGTCATCGTCACGCCGACAACCAGTGTGTCTTCGTGATGGCTTGCCGGGGCGACGGCGATATGGGGGGTCTTGGTTGGGCTCTCGTAGAAGACGAGATCGACTTCTGCGGGCGGGGGAACAATCTCTACGTACTTGGCCACCAGGTTTGCATCGTTCTCATCCCGGAGAATCTAGCTTTGGTGTTTGGCTGTGGAGGCTGGATTCGAACCAGCGGACTCCGACTTAACAGGCCGGCGCTCGTACCGCACGAGCAACTCCACAATGCGGGTTCACTTCGCGACGAGTGCGCGCACAGCCGCGTCCTTGCTCTCCAAGAGCTTCCGGAGCGCCACCGTGCGCTCGGGATTTCGGGGCAACTGCATGATGTGCTCGTGCGCGATCGTGAAGAACGGCGCCGAGACGCTTTGCAGGTGGGCGGGCAAGTGCCCGTACTCGAAGAACTGCAAGATGTGTTCGGTCTGGGGCTGGTCGCTCATTCGGAGGTCTCAGGTGTGGGGTCGGGAAGCGCTTTGTAGGCCTGCTCTACGGCCATCAGGGCCGAACAGAGGCGCTCGGCTGGCCACTCGGGTTGGACCAAGGCCACGGCGACTGCCGTGTCGATGCCCGCGTGCTCAGGCCGGGCAAGCGTGATGCGGATGCCGTAGCCGTGCGGGTAGTGGGCGAAGGTCCAACGCGCTTGGGCTGGGTCCATAAAATCCTACGGCAAGATACATGACCCGGGCTACTTGCGCATCTGGCCGCCGTACGCCAGCGACAGCTTCGTCGTCTCTTTGATGCAGTCGTTGACCCGGTGGGTCGTCTCGACGAACGCCCGCTCATGCTTGGACACCTCACCCCGGAGCTCGTCCCGGTCGCGCAGGGTCTCCGCCCGGAGCTTCGAAAGCTCGTCCCGGATGTTGGCGAGCTCGGCGAGCGCGCGCTTGCCGGCGAGCGCCTCTTCGATCTCAGGGGTCGGCCACAAGGCCCGGATGAGATACACGAGAACCGTGGATATGCCGCCAAGGGCTGCGACCCACACCAAAGCTTCTGAAAACGTCACCGTCTGCCTCCGTTGAACATGCGCAACCTGCCCCGCTGGCCGATGCCATGGGCGGCCTTTTGGGCCTCCTCCAGCGCCAGCTCATGGGCAGGCTTCGGGACCCAGGGCAGCCGGTCGATGACCGTCGCGCCCTCGGGAAAACTCACCATGATGTGCACCGGCGGGTGCGGCCGTGCGTTGGTCGACAGCTCGACGCGTCGCACCATGTAGACAAGCGCCGCCAGTGCGTCGAAGTGGCCGTACACCTTGTGCTCGGCGAGCTTGCCGCGTTTGTCGCGCTTGCCCGCGGCCACGTGATCGATCACCGGGCCCGCGTCGGGCGCGAACCACATTCGGCCTTCGGCGACCCAATTGCGCAGATTGCGCAGCATCGTCACGAGCTCTTCTTTGCTCGTCGCCAGAAACTCGAGGCCGTAGTGGTCGTCGATGTCGCGGATGAGCTGCTTGTCCACGTCGGAGACGCGTGCGTGCGGGTTCACGTGGAACCCTTGCCGGTCGTAGTAGGGGACTATGGCTCCCGGGATGGGCTGGGTGATGAACTGCCCCGGGAAGCGCTCTTGCGTTGGCCGCTCGCGCTCGGCCGTCTGCGCCATCTTGAAGAGCTCGGGCGCTAGGCTCTCGTACTTGTCCCCGCGTAGAAGATCTCGCCATCCGAGATGTACGCCATCGTGCTGTAACGGAATGCGCCGCATACGCACATCCGGCCAACGGCCCCAAAGCACGTACTCTCGTGCTGCGCAGACCGCGCTGACCTCCATGCTACCGGCGTTACTCTTGGCCCAGCTGTCGAGGATGAGGAGTCTGTCGGTGTCGAAGTCATACTCGCCCCAGACGAGGGCGAAGAGGTGGGTTTGGCCGGGGTCGGCGGCGGTGAAGCCGTAGGCGTATTTGGGTCTTTCGAAGCGGCGGACATGCTGTTCTTTGTTGAACTCGGGGACCGCTTTGAGCGTGGGGTCGCCGGCGATGACGTTGAAGTATTCGCGCTCGCAGTTCGGATCGCCACGGCCGCCCGCCATGCTGATCCAGTGGTCTTTTTCACGCCGCGTGAGCCGCGTGTTGTCCTCGATCGTCACCTCGCTGAATGCCCCGCGCCGCTTGGCGTCGGGCATGATCTTCAGCTCCCAGTCGGTATCGATGTCCTCGGGCGCCGAGGTCTCGATCACCATGCGCGCCCACGGGCGGCCCTGGTACTGGTGGATCAGAACGTTGCGAACCGTGTACTCGAGGTTCTCGATGAACGCGGCTTCCGAGATGAAGTCAAAATCGTTGGCTTGGCCCCGTAAAGCATCCGGGTTTTTGTCGATGCCAGAGAGGGCCAATCGCATGCCGCCGGTTGGCCCGTCCTTGGGCCAGTACAGACCAGCCGGCAGCACGCCGCGCTTGCCGTGGTAGACGGGCGAGCAGCTGTCAGGCGCCGTGCGGAAGCACTCGGGCATGACCGAACCGACGATCTCGTCGATGTTTTTCTGGAAGGCGCTGGTGAGGCGCATGACGGCGGGGCGCTTGTACTTCGCGTAGAAGTCGACCCCGAGCATGTGCGCGAGCCAAAGGATCAGCGACGTTTTGCCGAAGCGCTTGCCGCCGGCGATCGCGTAAATCAGCGGAATGGAGCCGATCTCATCGGCCTGTTCCAGCGGGTCGAGCTGCTTCCAGGCGTAAACCGCGTCGCATAGGCGGACCTGGCCCTCGTGCATGAGAATGCGGAGGTCGCCGGTCTCCCAGGCGAGCGTCATGAGCTCGTCGTCGGACAGCCCGACGAGGTCTTCCTGCTGGAGCAGCTTCTGGTAGACGAGCTCGTCGTCTAGGCCGTCGTCAGGTTCCAACCTCCGTCACAATCTCATCCCGGAGCTTGTGTGGTTGGTTGTGTCGCGTCGCGATGGTGTGACGCGCAGTCTGCAAAAGCGCTGCCAAGGTGCGGCTGCACTCGGCGTAGAACGCGTTGCGCGGTCGCGCGTAGCTCACCGTCGCGCTCAGGTCCACGTCCGCTTCGACCTGGATAAGTCGAAGCTTGAGCTCGTGGTTGCCCTTGCCCGGCACCGCGACAAAGCTCCACGGAAACCTGTGGCCGCGGTCATCAAACACCTGGTTGGCAATCCCGACCGCGGTCGGCTGAGTCAGTGCGATCATGTTACGCAATCCTTGTAGCACGGGGTTGATACTACGGGACATCAGGCGCGGATCCGCACGCCCATTTCTGGATCAAGAAGCGGTCGCGCGCGCTCCGGTGCGTAGACCGGCTCTAATTCGCCGTCCGGGTGCTTTCGCTCCAGAAACCGGATAGGCCGTGAGGTCATCCAAGCCGTGAGGGCGCGCGCGTGGGCGCGCTGCTTTTCCTCGTCGACGAGCTCGCAAACAAGCCCGTTCGCGCTCTTGGCCATGTAGCAGGCGAAGAGAAACCACCAGCTGTGCAGCATAAACAGCTGACCCAGGCTGCAGCCCACCGTGCTCGGCAGCGTAAGCGCGCAGGCGCCAAAGTAGGAGCCGAGGAAGGCTAAGCGCCAGACGCCATTGTCCAAGCCGAACACCGAAACGCTTTCGGTCTTCGCCGGGGGCTCGGGCTTGTCGGTGCTGTAGGCCATGGCCGCAGATGTCAGGTGTCATGTCACTCTCGAAAGTGCAACCACATCTCGATCAGCATCGAGACCCCGAGCGCGCCGCAAAGCGACAGCCCGACCACGTAGGCGATTTCGATGGGTGGCACGTTGCCGAAGTACAAAATGGGAACTTCCATGGCGATGCCTACGCCTGCGGCGCGTGCATAGGTTCCGAGATCTAGCTCATCGTCGGCGGTTCGAAGCCACGCCTTGAGGCTCGCCAGTACACCACGAGCGAAGTGCATACAACTGTGGCCCAGAATAGCACGAGGTGCCCAAGCACGATGCACACGTACTCGGCCGACGTTCTGGCCCAGATGAGTCCGTTGGACATGCCGGGCAGCAGCCAGCAGTACCAGATGTCAGCTGAGCCGATGAGCGCGACCTTCAATCCGATGATCAACGCCATTTTCACACTTAACCTCACCTGTAGTTCCGGATCACAAGCTCGTGGCGCACGCCGCGCCCGAGGTCGTTGGCGGCGATCATCTGGGTCGTCGAGACCTCGGTCAAGTTGTACGCCGGGCTGTCGAAAAGATCGCGCACGAGCTCGGTGTCCACGTGCGTCAGCATGAAGCGGCAACCCGCCTCGTGAACCTGCCGTATGCATAGTTCCAGCGTCATGAGGTGCGTCGTCGACCAGCGGTTTTTGTCGTAGGCGGTGAAGCTGTCTTGCTCGTCGTTGAGGTAGGGCGGGTCACAGAAGAAGAACGCGTTTTCCGGATCGATGATGTCGAGCGAGTGTTTGACCTGCTCGTCGATGAATGCGTCAAACGGCAAGCTCGTGCGCGTGCAGCGCCCGAGCACTTCGGCGGCATTTTGCAACTCGCCGTGGAGCGCGAGCGGTGTCGGACGCCATTTCGCGTTCGGGTTCGGGCTGACGTTGAAGTCGCCCTCGGCGTTCACGCGATACAGGCCGTTGTAGCCGCACTTGTTGAGGTAGATGAAGAGCGCTGCGTGCGTGACACCCAAGCACATGTCAGTCGCCAAGCGCTGATCGCGGACCAAAAGCCGAAGCGCGTTGAAGGTTGCGCGTGCTTCGCGGTAGGCCGTCGCGCTGTGCCGCGACGCGAGTCGGCAAGCAAGCTCGGCGACGGCGCCCGGGCAGTACGCGACTGCGCGGTAGCACTGGATGAGGTCCACGTTCGCGTCGTTGATGTTCCAGCGAAAGAGCGTCCGCAGGTCCCTGCGCCAGTGCTCGGCGATGTGAAACAGCATCGCGCCGCCGCCGACAAACGGCTCTGCGTAGTGGTGGATGTCTTCAGGCTTCGGCAGGAGAGGGGCAAGTTGGGGCAAAAGCTTGCCCTTGCCCCCTACCCATTTCAGGATCGGAGTCGCCATCGGATGGGGTGGTCCTTTGGGTTAGTTGGAAGGCTCGAAGTCTTCCCCGTTCGAGCCGAGACGGGTGGTAGGCGGTGACTTCCGAAAACTACCGCTCGGGGCCGCAGCCGAAGTCTTGTTAGGGGGCGCCGCCCATGCGGCGCATGTCGGCACAGGCGGATTCAGAAAGCGCACGTTGCAAGCGCTTGATGAGCTTTTCGGTCTTGGACGGTGTCAGCTCGACAAACCGCCCGTTCGATTCGATGACAATGCGCGGTTGTGCATCGGGATTGCGCGGCAAAGTCCACGCGACTAGGGGTGTTTTGACCATGTTCAGTCGGCAGCTCTGCGGCGCCGGTCGATGTCAGCTTGCGCGGCATCAGACGTGACTTCAAGCGCGCGCTTGGTCACCTGCGCGGGCGTGCTCTTCAGCGCCAAAGTGTTGATCGCAAACACCGGGTCGCACGCACAGTCCATCACTTCCTGCAACGTAAACCCGTTCCGCGTCAGCAGTGCGCCCGTGTACATCCCTAGCGCCGTAGCCGTCGCGGTGTTGTCCTGGTACCGGACCGCAATCAAATCCGCGAGCTCGCGATCTTCAAGCTGCAAATGCACTTCATATCCCGGCTGCGACGTGACAAACTTGCGTAACGTGGCAGCGTTGCCAGTGTGAACGTAGTCGACCAGAGCCCGCGTAGCGCTCTCTTCTCGAAGTTTTTTCCGGTCAGCGAGGAGACCTGTGACGCAGGTCACCAATGTCTCGGCGACAGCGCGCGCACGCTCGCGTAAGCTTTCCAGGGTGGGTTTGGGGAGCCGCGGAAGTGCCTCTCCGCTCTCTCCGGTTTCGACGTTCACGACCCTCACCGGCATGCCGATTTGCTTCGCCAAAAACGCAGCAATGCCCTCGGCGTCTTTGGCCATGTCGGCCTCGTAGTTGGGTGCGTCTTCGATCTTGAAGCCGTCGTCTTTTTTGTCGTCAGTCATGGTCTGTCTCGGTCCTTTGCGTGGGGTTTTGGGCCGTAACTTTGAAGTCGCGCACGGCGGCGATGTCTGCGCGAAGCTGCTGCGCACTACGAGCCTCCCGATTCTTCTCCAGCACCGTCGCGCATCCATCTGCCCCGAAGAGCAACGCGTCCACCTTGTGCTCGCGCTCGCGGAAGCACTTCAGCTCGGCAACGTCGTCCTTTAGGTTCGACTCACCGCATTGCCAGTCGACACACGCCGCTTTCAGCTCAGCGTTCTCATCGCGCAGCTTCTCGGCGTGGGCGGTTTGCTTGCCGATGATGTCGCGGAGCGTCCCGATGGTCAGCGCGCGGTTGGCGAGCTCCGCCTGCAGGCGCTCGACCTCGGCCTGCGTGTTCACGAGCAGACCCCGGAGTTCCGCGGCTGCCGGCATGTTGTGCCCAGATTCCGCAGGCTTCAGCGCGCGCACTGCTTCGACGAGGGCTCCCTGGTTGTCGAGCACACCCTTGAAAAACGCTCGAAGCTCGGTTTCGGTGATGATGTCGCTCATGGTTTTGGCAGCTCTTTGTCGTCGGTTTTCGCTTCAACTTCGCCGTCGTTTTCGTGGCAATCGCACGCGCAACAGTGCTCGATCACATGCGGCTGACGCGACGCCAACCACGTGTCCAAACCCTTGTCGTACAGGCACCAGAGAAACCAAAGCAGCACTAGCACCGCCAAGAAGTCCTTTGATGCAAAATCCCAGAACGTCATTCCAGCTCCTTCGCGGCGATTAGGGGGCTTCAATGCTCCAAGCGCTCCGGCTCGTCGCTCTCTTCTTCCGGCCCCCTCGCGGCCCCCTCGGTGCCCCCTCGGGCTACCCTCTGCATGCTCTTGTTGATGTCCTTCTGAAACTCCGCCGCGCCGCGCTGAAGGAGTAGGGCGGCCGGAATCACCAAGTCATCCGGCCCTACAATCCGGTACCCCTGCGCATCCCGAATCGAACCATCCGGGCCCACCACGGGCTTCTTGGCGCGTTTTCGCGTCAGCAGCAGGTACAAAATCACGATGCCCACACCCCAGCCCACGAATGATTCCATCCTTGACACCTACCCTTCCCTCGCAAAGGCTGGCGCCAGCGGAGCGCCGCGCCAGTCATGATTGGTTACGCGTAGTTAGCGATCGAAGCTCGAATCGGTTTCACCCGGCCTTGGCGTCCTCAGCCGCTAAAGCTCGCTGTCGCCACGCCTCGGCTTGGGAGCGCCACAGGTCACAGTCGTCTGAGATTCGTTTGTGGTTGGCTGCAACCTGCCTCAGCGCCTCGACTTCATCGGCCAGCACTCGCAGGGCCTCTCGCTCATCCGGTCGAGCGATACGGGCTCTGATGCTCCTGGCAAACGCCAATGCCTCGTCGACGGTCATTGGTCACTCTCTCCCAACCTTGGTCGGGGGTCAGCAGGGCATTTCCCGCGCTCATCGTCGACGTACTGCTTGCAGGCTCTGCAGCGCTTGAGCAGCGGGCCGAGTAAGAATAGCGGTGGCGGATCGTCCATCGGGTGCGGCACGTCATGCTCGCCTGGCCAAACGCTGCTCATGTGCCCTCGGGCTTGGGATGCTCGCTCAACCAGCGCTGATAGTTTGCCCATGCCGAGGGGAACCCTGGCTCGCGCAACACGTGCGCCAGTGCCTGCTCCCGCCCCTCGAACCACGCCAGCCTGGCCTTGAGCTCCTCGGTCTCGTCGACGATCGAGCAGGCGAAGCCGCAGTTCGAGCACAGCCCCTTGCCGGCCTTGAGCACGTCTCGCTCGGCACAGAGGTCGATGGATGCTTCGACGTGCTCATCGCGGTCCTTGCGCAGCTCCGCGTTCTCCGCGCGCAGGCGCTGCACCTCGGCTGCCCATTCCTGAATCGTCAGTCCCCGTAGCGTGCTCATCACGCGTACCTGATGTTCGGGTTGCGGTTGAAGCGGTCGGGACGCTTGAAGCCGCGGGCTTCTTGCTCGCGCCACCACACCTCGTCGGGGACCTCGTCAGCGAAGTCCTTGCTGGTGGGCTCGAGCTGCTTGGGCGGCTCGATAAAGTACTCGTACATGGCACGTGCGCGGCCCGGGTTGGGCCGCTGCCGGCGCCGGATGAGGCGCTCCTCGCGGAGCTTGTACGTGAGGATGTAGACGCCCGTCACGCCGACGCCGGCGGCCTCGGCGATCTCCGGACAGGTGAGGGGAGTGGGGGACGAACGGATCACTTCCAGGACCCGATGCTTGACGGTCTGCTCATTCATCTTCGCGTGTCCTTTCTCGTGGTTACAGGTCGAAACTCGAAACAGCTTCAATCGAAAAAGCCGCCGCTCCCGCCGCTTCCGCCACCTGAGTCACTGCTGAAGTCACTGCTGGAGTCGCTGCCGCCCGAGCCCCAGTCACCGCTGGCACCGGCGCCGCCGAACTTGCCACCGCTGCCTGAAAAGTCAGTGCTGGTGGGAGCCGCTGGCGCGGCTGAAGGGCCGATGTGGAACACGTTCTGCGGCGACGAGCCGTCGCTGAACACGGCGTGCTTGCGGTTGTCGAGCTCCGGAATGTCCAGCGGGATGTGGGTGGTGGTGCCGGTCGGGTCGTCGATGCCGGGCATGTAGATGAGTGTGCGGCCCACGTCGTCCGACTTCACGAACGTGGCTTTGGATGGGTACGGCACGTCGATGACGTGCACGCGCCGGCGCTGTTCAGCGTCGACGAGCGTACGCAGGAGATCCGAATACTCGGCGCGCAGCGCGGTCAACTGGCTCTTCAGAAAGAAGCATCGCCCGAACTGCAGCCAGTGCGTCTCGATCATCGTCTCCCAGACGCGCATGCCGCGGCTGTAGCGATCCCTGAGCACCGAGCTCTCGTTGCGAAGCATCACCTCGTACTCCGGGCCGACACCGATCTGCTGGCCCCAGAACAGGGGGCACAGGCGTTGCTTGGTACGTTGAAACATGGAAGTCCTTGCGTGGATGTAGGGGTAGAAACTCGAAACTACATCAAGCAGCTTTTCAGCGCGGCCACGGTCACAGCGATGACCGTGGCCCAAAAGAAAAGGACGACGCCAAGCGCGTCCCAGCCCTTGAAAGGCCCGCGTTCGATACGATCGTCGTCGTCGTTCACGCGCTCTCCAGTGGAGGAATAGGTTTGAGATGCCATGCCCTGCAGATGTCGCAGCGCTTGCACTCGAAGTTGTTTTCGCCAAGCTCAGCAGCGAGCTTTTGGCGGTTCTCGGAGAAGAGCGCGTCATACGCGGTCGCGTAGCGAAGCTCTTGGCACGGGGTTTGTTGGTCGCGAGTTGACATAACAAAGATTATCGGCTGAACGGTGGCGGGTTGTCGTGCTCGAATCGGTACACGTCGTTCCGAGCGTGGATGGCCTCGTCGGTCGTGCTGGCTGACAGCATCGCGTCCAAGTGCGGCCACACCTCCATCAGCCACAGCGCGATGTCGAGTGCTACGGCCTGCTCTGTCGTCCAGGTGTCGTTTGCACGCCGCAACGTACCAACCACCCTCTTCGCTTCGTCGAGCGTCATCGGCCCATCACCATGAAGGCTCCGAACACCAACGCGATGAGGCAGGTCCACATAAGCAGCCTGTCGTCCGACGCATTCTGTGCGCGGCGCGCGTCCATCTCCGCGTTCCAGCGCTCGGCGGTCCACCCCTCAGCCTTGAGAGCTGCCCACTGCTCGGTCGTCGGCACATCACCACGCTTCATGTTGTCTTCGATGCTCATGTTCCCTCCGGTTTCGGGTTCTCGGCTAGCCAGTCAGCCAAGCGAAGCGCTGGGCCGTGGTCGGCGTAGCAGCCAATCGTCAACACCTCGCGCGCGCCCTCCTCGAACTTCGCGTACCACTCCAGCTTGGCCTCTCGCTGGGTCGCGCCTTCTTGGAGCTGCCGCATGACGTCAACGCAGGCGTCGTTGCTCTCGCGCAGCTCGGCGTTCTGCGCCGTGAGCTCGACGACCGCAGCCGCGCTCTTCTGCAGCTCTTCGCCAAGCAATGCATTTGCCGTGCGCAGGTCAGCCAGCTCCTTCTTCATCCTGAGCATGTGCGGCAGCCCCATCAACCGTTGGTTCTCCGCGCGCAGGCGATGCACCTCGGCATCGGCTTTGGCGAGCAAGGTCTTTATATACTCCACTGAGCGCTCGAGGCTCATCGGCGACCCCTTGCCTGCTCCGCCTTCTCGGTCGCGCGCAGCTCTTCCCACTCGCGCCTGAGCTCGTAGTTCTGCGCGTGCTTTTGCACTTCCTCTTCGGAAAGCGAAACGCCGAACTTGGTCTTGAGCCACAGCGTGAACCGATTAGCCATTCAGTCCTCCTCTTCGTGTTTGGAGAAGTCAACGCCTTCTGCTTTTGCAAACGCGCAAATCATCAGCGTGAGCGCCACGATCCCTTCAAGCAGGCCGACCGCCACCCAGTCGCGCACGCCGGCGATGCCCATCATGTTGCAAATGAGACCGCAGCACACAACGCCTTGGAGCCAGAGCGCGCCCTGCACCGCTGCCCGCCACAGGTTCATGAACGCACACTTTCTTTCAGTTCGCCCAACGCGAGCAGCTCAGCCACTTTGTCGAGGTCGTTGTGCGGGCCCAGCACGAGCTGGCCCTTGTAGGTGAAGTGCTCGCGGCACTCGTGTTCTTCGAAAGCCAAAAACGCTTTGAACGCACACTGCACGAGCTCACTCGCGGTCATGTGCGGAGAAAGCAGATGTTTGCCGCCCTTCATGATGCGCGATCCGCGCAGCGGAGGCGGAAACGGAATCGTCGCGATCACCTGCAAGTACCAGTGCGTTGTGCCCGGCGCATCGCTCACGGGAGCGCAGATGAGCTCGTAGCCGTGCTTGTACTTGATGTTCGCGAGCACGCTCGCGATCTCACCGACGCTCATCATGGGATCACCAAAAACCGACGCATGTTGGAGCCCTTCTGCGCGGCCTCCTCGTCAAGGTACACTGACCCACTCACCCACTTGGCCCCAGGGACCACGGGGTGATCGGGGTCGACGAGCACCCACTCGACCGAGTGCATCGGAGATGACCTTGCAAGCACGACAGGCTGGCACACATACCCAGAATCACGGGTCTTCGTCAGGAACGTGTGCCAGCGCTTGGCCTCGAGCCTGTCGCAAAACACAGCAACCTGCTCCACATAACCCTTCTTCTGAAGAGCGTCTGGCTTGTAGAACGCGTAGTACCGCGGCTCTTCCTTGCCCCCAAGCTCGCACACCTCGCACTTGGGGATCTGAAAGAGCACGGTCATGAGCCGCTTGCACTTCGGGCAAGAAGTCATCGCAAACGCCCTTCCCGCTGCATGACAGCATAACGCGCGCGCAGCGGCGCAGGCTGGAGATCCGCCAGCGCAAGACCAAACTGCTTGGCCATGGCCACGACAACATCCATGGACCCCTGCATCCGAAACAGTGAATCGAGGAGTGTCGTAGCAAGGTCTTTGCCACGGCCATCTCTGATGAGCGCCTGGCTGGCCTCGACGCTCACGTGATGCGCAACAGCAAACGCGTCCAAGACGCGCTCGCGAAACGCGTCTTCCAGCGCGCGCTTGGTTTCGGTCACAACATCGAAATCTTTTTGGTCAAGCATCGGTCCGTCTCCTTCTGTCGCTGTAGCCATCGACGCAGCAAGGTCGCCGCTTCGACTCGGATGGGCTTGCCGCCGATGGCGCGCATGTAGGTTGCGTATCCGATGCCCGAATGCAGCCAGGGCTTCGAATAGTAGAGCTCGGACGGCATCGCCTCGATCTCATCAGGGGTCAGCACCTCCCAGGCCTTGGCCGGCTTCACAAAACGCCTCCGAGCCGCCCGAGCATCGCGAAAAAGCCGACAATGCCTGCGACGAACGCAAACCAGGCTTTGCCCGCCTGCGATGTGTCAGAAAACTTCGACACGTCGTGCACGCCCCATCCGATAACGACAAGCGAAAGCAAAAGCACTCCCATCTCTAGGTTCATGTGTCCTCGTCTTCCTCGTCTTCCTCGTCAAACAATCGACACACCCTACGCAGCTCGTGCACGAACATCCACTCGGCACCCGCAAACATCGCGGCATACACGAACCCACCAACTTCATTGGCGATGAGTGGCCCGGCCATCCCTACCGCAATCCAAAACGCTGTTTTCACGGGCGCGACCCTTTCTCTAAACAACCGTGGTGCACGAAGCCGTCATCCCGGACCGCGCCTCGTGCACCACGCCCTACAACCCTACTCTTCGGCCTTGGGGGGTTTGACCGGCATAGGGTCGAGCTGAATATCCTGCGCCTCCGACATGCGTTTGATCTGCTCCAGCGCCTTGTGCATACGCTGCGTCGCAAGCGAAATCAAAAGCGCGTAGTCCTCTGCGCTCGCGTTCACAAGGCAGCCTGCGCCCTCAAAGAGCTGTCGTATCTTCTTGTCTCGAAAGTCAGCCACGTTCGCCCCTCTTTCCCGTTGCTCGTGTTCTAGCTAACGATGCATCCACGCACGCGCCGCGTCGTGACGCTCGTCCCAGGCGCGTTGTTCCTGCAAGTCCTCTTTGCTGCGCGCGCCCTGCAAAGGCTCTCGGTGGTAGGAGTTGCGCCATTGCGCCGCGCGGTCGTACGAGCCTTGTCGCTCACGCAGGTGGTCGTACTCCATGTCGTCGCCGCCACGACGGTAGAACGACTCGTCGTAAGGGCCTCTGCTGCCACCCCTGCCAAAGCCGCTCGCCCAATCGCGAGCGCCAGCAAACCCAGCGCCGCCTCCAAAAGCAGAGTAAGCCACAAACGCCAACGCGATGATCACCACAACGGCAATCATGCGAAGCACTCCGCCGAGCTTCGACTTCTCTTCCATGAGCGTGTCCTTTCGACAGAACCGCGGATCAGAAAGAAGCCGACCGACTCACTCGATGACGGTACAGCTCGCCCCCATTGGACGGGTTGCCCGACCCGATCGGCTTCTGTCTGACTCGCGGTCTAACGCCCCGCCCCGTGGTTTAGCGTGTCGGGGGCAAAGCTAGTTCAGGCTTTCTATCACAGGCCGATCGGCTGTCCAGTCGAGAAAGCAAAAATGTGTTCGTGTCTCCAGGTCTAGCTGTTTGAGCATCTTGCTCCGGAAGGACACGCTAAGTCTAACGACCGGGATGCCCGAGACACGAACACGTCGGGAAACCTACCACCTACGTTGTGATCTCGCCACGATTTCGTGCGCATAGCAGTTTGCAAAAGCGGTTACGTCAGTGCATGGTGGCCGACGTGACGCATTTGCAATTCGGCAGGTGGTCACGTGTGCTCCGCGGCAGCGCCTCATGAGTGCATCACACGATCACACGTTTTAGGTCCTACTTGAACGTGTAACGCTGCCGCGGGGCGCTGCTTCTTCACTGTACCGCCATGGACAAGACCCTGTTCAACACGCGCACGGGCCACGCGCCCGTTGCCGACACCAAGAACCTCGCCGGCGGCAAAGCTTACTCGCGCGACCCACGCGAAGCGCTCGCGCAGCTCGCGGTCACAGGCTGCTTCGGCGACACGTACTACGCCTCCGCGCACGAACAGCTCGACGAGATCAAGGCCGTGCTCGCGCTGTGCTCTCCTGACTTCGTCGCCAAGTGCGCGATCTACGCGCGCGAGCGCGCCAACATGAAGGACATGCCCGCGTTCTTGCTGGCGCACCTTACGGCGCGCTGCGGCGCAGAAGCTGTCGCACAAGCCATAGCGTTCCCGGCACTACGCGCCTTCCACGCAGCGTTTCCGCGCGTCATCGACAACGGCACCATGCTGCGGAAGTTCGTGCAGGTGGTGCGCTCGGGCGCGGTCGGTCGCAAGAGCTTCGGCACAAGCGTCCGCAATCGGATCCGCACATGGTTGCTCGCCCAGTCAGACTGGCGGCTCTTCAAAGACTCGGTCGGTGACCAGCCGTCGCTCGCGGACGTGATCAAGATGGTGCGCCCGAACCCTGTACGCGGCTCCTCGCGCTGGGCGCTGCACGAGTACATCCTTGGCAAGAAGCTCACCGAGGAGCACAACCTCGTGCTTCCACGCAGCGTGCTGGAGTACGAATGCTTCAAGCAGTTACAGCTGCAGGGCAAGGCCGAAGTCTTGGCTGTTCCCGATGTCGACTTCCGCATGCTCGACAGCCTGAAGCTGAGCGACGCGCAGTGGAAGGAGGTCTTTCGCCGCGCGCCGTGGTCCATGACACGACAGAACCTCCTCACCGCAGAACGACACGGCGTGCTCAAAGACCCGGAGATGGTCAACATCATCGCCGAGCGGCTGCGTAGCCCGACACTCGTGCGTAAGTCGCGTGACTTTCCCTACACGCTCCTGAGCGCATTCATCGCTGCGCGCGACGCGGGCTTGCCGAATGCGATCACCAACGCCCTGCAAGACGCGATGGAGATCGCGACCGAGAAGGTGCCAACGTTCGGCGCCGGCACAGTGATCTGCGTCGACGTGTCCAGCTCCATGCAGATGACGCCCGTGACCGGCGGACGCGGCAAACCAACCAAGGTGAGCTGCGTCGAGGCGGCGGCGCTCATCGCGGCTACGCTCGTCCGCAAGAACCCAGACGCGCTGCTCCTGCCATTCAGCGACCGACTGAACCTGGAGTACAAGGTCAACTCGCGCGACTCGGTCATGACGATCGCGCAGCAAATCTGCGCCCTGCCCTCAGGCGGGACGGACTGCTCGCTGCCGCTGTGGCACCTCAACGGACGCAACGCGCGCCACTGGGCAGCTGTAGGGATCCGTCAGATTGTGATGATCAGCGACAATGAGTCCTGGTCGCAGCCGGCGAAATTCGCGAGCTACGGCACCCATGAATTCTACCGCCGACAAGGAACGCCCTTGGCGGAAGCGTGGGCAGAAACCAAAAAACGCAACCGCGACGCCAAGCTCATCTGCATCGACCTGCAGCCCGCGATCACGACGCAGGTCAAAACGGCAAGCGATCAGCTCAACGTCGGTGGCTTCACCGACGACGTTTGGCGCGTCGTACAAAGCTTTATCGAGAGAGGGTCGACTTCGTGGGTCGATGAGATCGAACGTATCGATCTGCACGCGCTTGACGCGCCCGCGCACGAAGCCTAAAAAAGAACCGTGTCTGAATGCAGTGCGGGATTACATCGGATTTGAACCCAAAAGGATCTCGCGCGCTCCCGGTCGGGCACGCAATTTTTGAGCTCGAATGCAGAAGGCATTACATCTTCGCCAAAGATCGGTCTTCGCAAGAAGAACGCGGGTTCGAATCCCGCCGTGCTCCGTAGGGGCGCGTGGGCGAGCGGCCAAAGCCACGAAAACGATGTCTTCGACTCCGGTTGAGCTCGCTACTTTCATGCTGCTGAATGCAGAGGGGCATTACATCGAATTGTAATCGAGAGGTCGTCGGTTCGAGTCCGACCGGCTCCCGCGAGGGAGCCGTAGCTCAGGTGGTAGAGCGCTAAAGTATGTCCTTCGATCACCGGTCAGTGGCGCTAACGTTTTCACGTCCGTTCGGCAGTTGAAACCTCGTGCTTCATGTCACACCCCCGTCGTGCGGAGCTGTCTGCAGACCACCCTTTGTGGGCAGCTCCGCGCGACACCCTTCCGAGTTTGGTCACGAATGCAGCAAGGATTACATCGCTTTGGGAGCCGGATGTCGTGGGTTCGAATCCCACACCCCTGGCCTACACCTGACAGGGGTTAGCTCAGCCTGGATAGAGCGCCGTAACGTATCTTTGCGATTCCGGTCGTGACCGTTGTTTTTGTAGATGAAGGCGTCTTTTGTAACCGGCAGCCGTTGGTGGCCCCTCACCGCACCTGACCGTCACCCGATCCACGACGCATTGCTTGGCACCGAGCTCCTCATCGTGGGCGACTGCCGCACTGGCGTCGATGCGATCGCGCTCGACTGGGCGCTCGCGAACGACTGCATCGTGCGCGTGTACTGCGCGTCCCTGGCGCGCTTCGAAGCGTTGCGCGTGACCCCCGGCATACACGTCGAGCTCACTGTGGCGCTTGAGCTTGCGCGCGCGTGGGACACGCGAAAGGGCAAAGTCGCGGGCCCCATCCGCAACCGCCGCATGGCGCACGAGGCCAAGCGCGTGGAAGCTGAAACAGGGTGCAAGGTGGACTGCTACGCGTTTCCGCTTTCGGGCTCACGCGGAACACATGACTGCATCCGTGCCATGCGCGAGGCCGGATTCACCCCCAACGTTTACAAACACGGAGACTGACCATGCCGAAAGGGCACACCAAGTACACCAAATACGAATCCGAGCTGCTCAAGGCCAACAAGCAGCTGCGCAAGGCGCTTGCGCGCATGGAACGCGCCGCCACCGAGCTCGAGGCACGCCCCGACCCCGTTGTCACCCCGAAACCGGTGAAGAAGGCTCAAGCTCCGGGTCGTCAGCTTCGCCTTCCGGGTACTGTCGGTAGCCGCAAGGCGGCCAAAGCCCCTGCGAAGCCTCGGAAATCGCGCGCACAGCGTAGTTGACCGCATCGTCACGGTTTTGCCCGCTGTAGACGATGTGCCCGCCGGGAAGAAGCTCTACTTCGCCGTCTACGACGGCGCACAGCCACTTCTTCTCGACGGGGTCTCGTACGAGCACGATCGCGAAGCGATCAAAGGCCGCGTCTAGGGCTTCCGACATGCGCTACAGGGTACCGCGTAGCCAGCTTCATTGGGGAGCTCGATGAGATGCGACACAGGGTAGTCCATCGCCACGAGGTGGTTGTACTTCGTGACCGACATGGTCTCACAACGCTCGCAGTACGCGGGGGCTTCGGGTGCCCGGTAGTTTGGTGTCGGAGCGCCCAGGGCCGCGTGCGCGCGCGCAACGGCTTCAGGGCTGATAGGGACATGCCATGGCTCGGGTGACTCAGCTTGCCTGGTCGCCCCACGCATCACGTCGGGCGTGATCGACAAGGCGCCGGCGAAGAACCCGCAAGCGTTGCCTGTGCCGATGAGCACGGGGGCCCCCATGCGCGACACGACCCGCCGGGTGAGATCGAGACCCTCGATGATGATCGCGTCGGCGCCGTAGGGCGCGGTCGCTTGCGGGAAGTGGATGGCTTGCTCGTTCAGCCAGAGCTCTCTGCAGATGTCGTAGACAAAAGCGCATTCCACGCGCTGGTAGTTTGCGTCGGCGACTTCCTCGTGCGGCCCACATGACAGGCCGACGTAGGTGCGCACGCGGTCCACAACAGGACCTGCGGGGGTGGGCTGGGTTTTGTCGAGCTTCAGGCCGACGCGGTTCGCGAACGCTTGGAGCTCGTCGAGGAGCTTATTGAACGCTTGGAGGTCTGCTTGGTCCATAGTGCCCTTTCAAGGAGGTGTGACCGCGAATGCGATGCCTAGGGCAATGAGAATGCCCAAAATCCCCGCCAGTACAATCGCAGCACGCTCACCGTTTTGCATAGACCCCGATGTAGGCAAGAATGCCTTCCATAAGGCCGATGAGATGGTTGAACTGCGCGTGCTTGGCTGCGCTCGCTGCGCGGTAGGCGTGGCCGTCGTCGTTCTTCACGTCGAGCGCATCGATCACCGCGACGCAGCGCTGCTTGTACTCCTGCAAGCCATCTTCGAGCGCCTTCGCGTGCGTGTAGCTGATGGGCAGCTTGAACGCGTAGCGCGTGTAGTTCGCGCCGTCCTGCGTCACCGACTCCACATTGACCGGCTCGGCGTCATGCCAACTCACATGGACTTTGCGGGACCCGGACTCGGTGGGTCGCTCGGCTTCGTCGGGCATGGGGGCTCCTTGGGGTGCAGGGGCTTCGTTTTGGCGGAACGACTTTTTGCGAAGTCGTCCATGACTTCTTGTCTGCGTTTTTCGTCTTCGGTCATGAACTTTGGCGCGCATTCACCGCAAGGGCCATCTTGCCACTGGACCGTCTTGGTGGGCGACGGGCAACGGCACTGTGCGATAACGCGCCCACACGGGCGACACTTGATGACGTAGTGCATCACGATGCCTCGTACCCTCCGCCCTCGCGAGAGATGATCTTCTGCGCTTTGCGCTGCGCCGCACGCTGCTGTGCTTGGTGCACGCGGCGCTGGTGCCGATTCATCTTCCGCAGCGCGTTGATCGGCGCGAGCGGACTGTCTTTGTTGTTGTGGCACTGCGGGCACATCGCCGGCGGCACCGGGTTTGTGTCTTTGAAGCCGCAGTCCGCGCACACGCGCAACGGCTTCAGCATGTTCTTCGGCGCATAAGCCTTGGAATCATTGTAGTGCATCACTCGTCCTTTTTCGGATCGACCCACTCACCCGTGGTGAGGTGGTCGATCAGCGGCTGCTGCAGCGGCTCGGGAAGGAGCGAGACGTGGAACACGAGGCCTTCAGCCATGGCCTTCAGTTTGGCGTCGAGCAGCTCCGCGTACACCCCCTTGGGCTTTTCGTCTTCCATCATCTCCCCGAGCAGCAAGCGTTTTGGATCGCCGCACCGGCGATAAACATCGTGATGCCCCAAAAGAGCGGGCTCTTGTACCAGCGACGTTCGCCGGCGAGCTCGGCGCGCGCCGCCCGCGCATCCGCAGCTGACAGCTCTACTTGTTCCTGCAAGTGAGCATTGGAAGACTGCAAACTAGACACGGCCGAGCGGAGCGAGGCCGTTTCTTTTTCGCGATGCGTATCGAGCATCCGGAACTTGTTCACCTGCAGCTCGAGCTCCGGGTAGACGCGCAGCTTGTAGAGCAGCTCGGGGACAGCCTCTTCCGAAAACCAGGTGCCCTTGCGCCCTTCCCACTTCACGCCCACGACGCACGTGTCGTCCGGCGTCGCGAGCTCGAGCTTCGGGCAGGCGCGCGCGTGCGTCGGCAGAAGGCTAAAAACCAAGGCTAGTGAAAGCAGCAGAGACTTCGTCATCCGTCATGGTCCTCAGCTTGTCGAGCGCCGCTCGCGACCCGAGCTCGACCGCGCGCTCTTGCGACGCACGAATGTCTTTTTGGAAGAGGTCGATCACGTCAGCATGCGCGTTGGCGTTCTGCATGAGCTCGGCGACGAGGGCGCCGTCACGCGCGATCCGCTCGCGGAGCTTTTGCACTTCGATGGCGTTCTGGAGCGTGGCCACCTCGTTTCGCTTCGAGCGCCAGATGTAGAACGCGCCGATGAGCGTGCCGATCCCAAGAAACCAGCCCCAGGGCAGCTTCCAAAGCCAGTAGAGGAACTTCATGAGGCGAAGATCTTACTGCACCAAACGCAAAACCAGCGGTTTTCGCGCAGGGTCTTCATGGGTTTGCCACACACGCGACAAGTAGGTGCTTCAGTCATGGGTAGTACCTGTAGGGGTGGTACGACAGCCAGTGAGCCCATCTGTAGGCTGCGAACTCAAACAGAGCTGCAAACACCGGCACGCCAACGAACAGCCCGAGTATCCACCAAAGAAGATTGCCGATGGCGCCCGACTTGGGCTTGTCGTCCTTCTTCGGCGGACAGGGTGGATTGACTACCTGGTACGATACGCGGTTGCCCACGACGCATCGTACCAGGCGGCTGGCCTTTTTGCTTTCTAGGCAGCCTAGATGTTGCCCGTCCA
>Ga0196976_1000074_pt1 | contig 66476 bp, 63 predicted proteins | sample S3v_513CmetaG_FD_148644 | JGI IMG/M metagenome (GOLD analysis project Ga0196976, IMG submission 148644) | Soil microbial communities from Anza Borrego desert, Southern California, United States - S3+v_5-13C | ecosystem: Environmental > Terrestrial > Soil > Desert | place: USA: California...
GCGAAGCGGTGGCGCAGGACGGCGTCGCGCGCCAGCGTGCCGATCGCTTCGGCCAGCGCCGGGGCGTCGTCCACCGGGACCAGCAGGGCGTTCTCGCCGGCACGCGCCACCTCGCGGCAGCCGGGCACGTCGGTGGCGACGATGGCGCGGCCGCAGCTGGCGGCTTCCAGCAGGCTCTTGGGCAGGCCCTCGCGCCGGGACGGCAGCACGGCGATGTGGGCGCGCGTCCACACGGTGCGCACGTCCGTGACGTGGCCGGCCAGTTCGACGCCGGGCAGGGCCTTCCATCGTTCCAGCTCGGCCGGCTGGATGGAGGTGGGGTTCTCCGGGTCCGGCGTGCCGGCCAGCAGCAGGCGGACGTCGAGCCCCTGCGCGCGGAGGATCTGGTGGGCCTCCACCAGCGGGCGCACGCCCTTGTCCTCCAGGAGGCGGCCGACGTAGCCGGCGACGACGGGCGGCGGCGGCTCCGGCAGGACGGCGAAGTGGCCGGTGTCGACGCCGGAGCCGCGGATCACCCACACGCGGTCCGGCGGCACGAGGCCGAGGCGCACGAGGTGGTCGCGGTCGTCGGTGTTCTGCAGCACCAGCAGGCTGTTGCGGCGCTTGAGGATGGTGCGCAACGCCGTGCGCGCCACGGTGCCGGCGATCCTGGACTTCAGCCCACCCTTGCCGAGGAAGGCGGAGCCCAGGCCGGTCAGCGCGTTGACCACCGCCGGCACGCCCGCCGCCATGGCGGCCAGCCCGCCCAGCACCACCGGTTTCAGCGACACGTGGTGCACCACGTCCGGCCGTTCGCGGCGGTAGAGGGATGCGATCTCGGCCACGGCGGACAGCGCCTCGCCGGGATGGACGCTGCGGCGGCGCCACGTCAGCGGCAGGACGCGGAAGCCCTCGGCGGCGATGCGGTCGGCGTGCTTGTCGACGCGGGTGGCCACGGCGACGTCGAAGCCGGCGTCGCGCGCCGCCCGCGCCATGGGCAGGCGGTGCGACCAGAAATACCAGTCCTCGGTGACGAGGTAGAGGAGCCGTGGGCGCCCGGACTCAGACGAGGCCATGGTACTCCTTGTACCACTGCACGAAGCGGGGCAGGCCGATCTCGATCGGGGTCTTCGGTTCGAAGCCCAGTTCGCGGCGGCTGGCCTCGATGTCGGCGTAGGTGGCGGGCACGTCGCCGGGCTGCATCGGCTCCATCTGCATCACCGCCTTCTGACCCAGCGCCTCCTCGATGATGGCGATGTAGCGCATCAACTCTTCGGTGTTGTTGTTGCCCAGGTTGAAGACGCGGTGCCGCACGCCCGATTCGTCGGGCGGCGCCGGGCGGTCCAGCGCCGCCAGCACACCGGCCACGATGTCGTCCACATAGGTGAAGTCGCGCCGCATGTTGCCGCCGTTGAACACGCGGATCGGCCGGCCGTGCACGATGGCGTCGGTGAACAGGTAGGCGGCCATGTCCGGCCGGCCCCACGGCCCGTACACCGTGAAGAAGCGCAGGCCCGTGGCCGGGATGCGGTGCAGGTGGGCGTAGCAGTAGCTGAGCATCTCGCCGGCCTTCTTGCTGGCGGCGTAGACGGAGACGGGCGTGTCCACCCGGTCGTCCACGGAGAAGGGCAGCTTGGTGTTGTTGCCGTAGACGGACGAGGTGCTGGCGTAGACGAAGTGCTGCAGGTTCGGCATGCGCCGCGCCGCCTCCAGCAGCACCACCTGGCCCATCACGTTGGTGTCGACGTAGGTGTAGGGGTTCTCGATCGAATAGCGCACGCCGGCTTGCGCCGCGAGGTGGACGACCCCCGTCACCTCCTTCAGCGCGTCGCCGATCTCCTCGATCAGGGCGCGGTCGGCGATGTCGCCCTTGATGAAGTGGAAGTGCTGGTTGTCGGTCAGCCGGGCAAGGCGCGCCTGCTTCAGCGCGATGGCGTAGTAGCTGTTCATGTTGTCGATGCCGAGCACTTCCTCGCCGCGCTCCAGCAGCGCCTTGGCGACGTGCGAGCCGATGAAGCCGGCGGCGCCGGTGACCAGAATCGTCATGTCCATCCATCCTTGCCGGCGCGTCAGCCGGAGCATCATGGGCCGGGCCTGCCGGGCGGCCTCGCGCCACCCACCCGCGCCGTTTTATGCCCGACCCGCGCCGCCGATGCCAGAGCGCAAACGCTGCGTTGCACGCGGGACGGCGGTGCGGCTGGCGTTGGGTGCCTGCCGGTGCACGCGTTGCGGCGCATTGTCCGTGTGCCGTGTAATGACGGCGTTGCTGGCTGACAGGTAATTCCCTCCATGATACTGTATGCCGCAGTGCAGCACGATAAATCCGGGGGAAATTATCGCCATGAACAACTATGGATGGGCGCGACCCGTCGCCTTCGCCGCCGTCTGTCTGGCCGCCGTCGTTGGCGCCGCGCCGCAGGCCAAGGCGGAGATCGCCGAGCTGAAGGCCAAGAAGATCGCGCTGTCGATCGACCGCAAGGACGTCTCGGTCTCCGGCATCTCGTCGGGTGCCGCCATGGCGCACCAGCTTCACATCGCGCGCTCGGCCGACCTGGTGGGCGTGGGCATGGTCGCCGGCCCGCCGTACCGCTGCGCCGACTACCTGAAGGGGAACCCCGCCTATCCGGTGACCAGCGAGATCACCGCCGTCGGCCTGTGCACCGCCTACTATGAGAAGCTGGGCATGCCGCTGGGCGCGATCGCCGCGCTGCCGATCGAGACGTCGCGTCTGATGGAGTTGGCCAAGGACGCCTTCGACCGCAAGAAGGTCGACGCGCAGGCCAACCTGTGCGGCGACCGCGTCTACCTGATCTCCGGCGGCAAGGACGACACCGTGCCGGCCAAGGTCAGCGACGCGACCAAGGCGCTGTACGGCGAGCTGATGGCGGGCTGCCCGGCCGGGCAGAAGGCCGACGCCAACCTGAAGGCGGTGACGGTGGACGGCATGCCGCACACCATGCCGACCGACAGCCGCCCGAACGGGCGCAACTGCTTCGCCGGCGCACCCTACATCGCCGACTGCGACGTGCCGGGCGCCCAGGACATCCTGAGCTTCCTGCACCCGGCCAAGGCCGCCGCCCCGCAGGCCAACCGCCCGGCCGATCCGGCCAACCTGATCGCCTTCAGCCAGACGAACGTGATCGGCGCCACCAACCCGCAGGGGCTGATGCACAAGACCGGCTACGTCTACGTTCCGGAGGCGTGCAAGACGGGTGCTGCCTGCTCGCTGCACATCGCGCTGCACGGCTGCCACCAGAACGAGGACATGATCAACAAGGAGAGCAAGGACCCGTCGCGCACCTACCTGTTCGCGCGCGACGCCGGCTACAACGACTTTGCCGAGCGCAACAACATCGTCGTGCTGTACCCGCAGGCGGCGGCCACCGGCATGACCGGCGGCAACCCGAACGGCTGCTGGGATTGGTGGGGCTACAACGGCACCGACTACTGGCAGAAGGACGCCCGCCAGATCCGCAACATCTGGAAGATCGTCGAGGCGCTGTCGAAGAAGTAAGGCCGGACTTCTTCAGCGACCCGGCGGCGCCATGCCGCCCGTGCTTGACAGCGCGGGCGGCGAGCCGATCTACTGCCCAGCCTTTTCCCGGTAAGACAGGGTCGGATCCCATGGCGCCCAACAAGAAGAACCCCCTCGGCCTCAACGCGCTGCAGCTGAAGACGCTGACGCTGCTCCAGGAGATCGCCCGGGTGGAGAACAGCCCGGTCGAGGAGGAGGAGGGGGCCTTTCTGGTCACCCGCCTGCCGCACGCGCACGGCGACCACTTCCACCTCGGCCACTACGTGGTGGCGGGGCGCGACGCCACCGGGCTGCAGAACCAGGCGGTGTGGGTGGCGCTGGGCCGCAAGGGGCTGGTCCGCCAGGACGAGAAGGGCGCGGTGATCACGCCGGCCGGCATGGGCTACGACACCGGCCTGCGCGAGGCGATCCTGCACGGCTCCGACCACTAAGCGTACGGTATCCGAACGTGTGCGGCTTCTGCGGTTTCGTCGCTTCCTCCTCCAGCCGGACTGCGGTCGGGCTGGAGGCGGCCGTGCGCCGGATGAACGCGACGATCACCCACCGCGGGCCCGACGGCGACGGCGTGTGGGTGGACGGGGCGGCCGGCGTGGCGCTGGCGCACCGCCGCCTCGCCATCGTCGATCTGTCGCCGCTGGGCCGCCAGCCGATGGAATCGGCCGACGGCCGCTGGGTCATCGCCTTCAACGGCGAGATCTACAATTTCCAGGACCTGCGCGCGGAACTGGAGGCCAAAGGCCACACGTTCCGCAGCCATTCCGACACCGAGGTGCTGGTCGAGGCCTGCGCGGCCTGGGGCGTCGCGGCCACCGCCCGGCGCCTGATCGGCATCTTCGCCTTCGCGCTGTGGGACCGGCAGGAACGCGCGCTGCACCTCGTGCGCGACCAGCTGGGCATCAAGCCGCTGTACTGGGCGCGGATGGACGGCACGCTGCTGTTCGGATCGCAGCCCAAGGCGCTGCGCGCGCACCCGGACTTCCGCGCGGACATCGACCGCGACGCGCTGTCGGCCTATTTCCGCTTCGCCTACGTACCGGCGCCGCACAGCATCTACCAGGGCGTGCGCAAGCAGGAGCCGGGCACCATCCTGACCTTCCGCGGGACGGCCGAGCCGGAACGCACCGTCTATTGGGACCTGGGTGCCGTGGTGCGCGGCGGCATCGCCGACCGGCTGGACCTGTCGGACAAGGACGCCACCGACCGGCTGGAAGCGCTGCTGATGGACGCCGTCGGCCGGCAGATGGTGGCCGACGTGCCGCTGGGCGCCTTCCTGTCGGGCGGCATCGACTCCTCCACGGTCGTGGCGCTGATGCAGGCGCAGAGCGACCGGCCGGTGCGCAGCTTCACCATCGGCTTCAAGGAGGCCGGCTTCGACGAGGCGGTCGACGCGCGCGCCGTGGCGGCGCACCTGGGCACCGACCACACCGAGCTGACGGTCGAGCCGCACCACGCGCTGGCCGTCATCCCGAAGCTGGCCGAATGGTACGACGAGCCGTTCGCCGATTCCTCGCAGATCCCGACCTTCCTGGTGTCGGAGATGACGCGCCGGTCCGTCACCGTGGCGCTGTCGGGCGACGGCGGGGACGAGCTGTTCGCCGGCTACAACCGCTATTTCCTGGGCTCGAAGCTCTGGCGGACGCTGGCGCCGCTGCCGGCGGGGCTGCGTGGGGCGGCGGCGGGTCTGATCCGACGCGTACCGCCGGGGCGCTGGGACGCGCTGTTCGGCCTGCTGCCGGTGCGCGGGCTGCCGCGCCTGCCCGGCGACAAGCTGCACAAGCTGGCCGCCGTGCTGTCCGCCGCCGGGCCGGACGCCCTCTACCGCGACCTCGTCAGCCAGTGGAAGGAACCGGACGCGCTGGTGCTGGGCGGGCGCGAGCCGCATGGTGCCGTGTGGGACGACGCGCGCGGTCTGTCCGACTTCGTCGAGCGCATGCAGTACCTGGACGCCGCCACCTACCTGCCGGACGACATCCTGGCCAAGGTGGACCGCGCCAGCATGGCCGTGGCGCTGGAGGCGCGCGTGCCGCTGCTCGACCACCGGGTGGTGGAGCTGGCGTGGCGCCTGCCGGGGCACCAGAAGATCCGCGACGGCAAGGGCAAGTGGCTGCTGCGCCAAGTGCTGTACCGCCACGTGCCGCCGGCGCTGGTGGAGCGGCCGAAGATGGGCTTCGGCGTGCCGATCGACTCCTGGCTGCGCGGCCCGCTGCGCGATTGGGCCGAGGATTTGCTGGACGAGCGCGCGCTGCGCGAGGATGGGCTGCTCGACGCCGCCCAGGCGCGCCGGCTGTGGGCCGAGCACCTGTCGGGCACGCGCAACTGGCAGTACCGGCTGTGGTGCGTGCTGATGTTCCAGGCGTGGCAGAGGCATTGGCAGAAGGCGCCGGAGGCCACCCCGCTGCCGGCGGACGCGGCATGACGGAAAAGACGAAGGCCCCGGCCCCGAAGAAGGGCGACGATCGCCAGGACCGTCTGGCCGAGCGCCTGCGCGAGAACTTGCGCAAGCGCAAGGAGCAGGCGAGAGCACGGGAGAAGGCGGACAAGGACGAGCAAGAGACGATGTAGGTTGGGTTGAGCCGAAGGCGAAAACCCAACGTGTCCGCATCGTCGATGGCGTTGGGTTTTCGCTGACGCTCAACCCAACCTACGGTTCCGGTTCGTTGGATTATCCTTTTGCCCAGAACCGGCGGGCGGCGGCCCGTGTTTCAATGGCTTCGTGCTTTATTCCGCGGCACGGGGCTTTGCCATGCGGCTTCCGGTGCTCCCTCTGCTCTTTCTTGCCGTGTTCGGCATCTCACCCGGTGTGCGGGCCGAACTGCTGCCGGGCAGCTGGAAGGCGGGCGACTGGAGCCGGGAGGACAAGGCGCTGGCGCTCAACCTCGGCGCCGCGACGCTGGCGCTGGGCTGGGGGGCGTGGTCGTGGGACTGGGGGGCGTCCGGCCCGCGTTTCCAGGACGAGGGGTGGTTCCGCCGCGATACCGGCGAGGGCGGGGCCGACAAGCTGGGCCACGCGTGGTCGGCCTACGCGCTCAGCCACCTGTTCGCCAACCGCTACGAGGCCTGGGGGTACAGCCGCAGCGCGGCGGCGCGCTATGGCGCCCTGTCGGGCGTGGGGCTGATGGGGCTGGTGGAGGTCGGCGACGCCTTCAGCGACGACTACGGCTTTTCCTACCAGGACATGCTGTTCAACACGCTGGGGGCGGCGTTGGGTTACGTGCTGTGGCAATACCCGGAGGTCCACCGCAAGATCGACTTCCGCGTCGAGTACAACCCGTTCCGGCGCGGCGGCTATCAGGCGGACGTCTTCACCGACTATGACCGGCTGAAGTACCTGATCGCCGTGAAGGCCGACGGGTTCGATGCGGTGCGCGACCCGCTGCTGAAACACCTGGAGTTCCACGTCGGCTTCTACGCGCGCAATTACGCGGATCATGGCGGTTCCAGGTCGGCCGACCTGCGCGAACAGCACCTGTACGTCGGCATCGGCCTGAACCTGACGCGGCTGCTGGACCCGTACGTCAGGACCGGCGGGGTGCTGCACTACGTCCAGCCGCCGTACACCTATGTGCCGGTGAGCCGGCGGGTGGACCGGTGAGCGCTACCCGGCGGGGCCGGTGTAGGCGAGGATGCCGTGGTGTTCGTAGAAGGCGCGCAGGGCCGGGGCGTGCAGCAGCGGCCCGTGCACCTGGAAGACGTCGACGCCGCTGTAGCTGTTGCCCTCGATGACGACCGGCCCGTCGGGGCCGACGGCGACGTCCCAGCCGACGTAGCGCAGGAAGGGCAGGTGAACGAAGGCGCCCAGCGTGCAGGCCAGCACGTCCGTCCACAGCGGCACCGTGCGGCCGGCGATGCGCAGGCCGGTGTCGGGATGCGCCTGGACCGGTTCCACGTGCCCGCTGCTCAGCCGGCGGACGCCGGGGCCGATCGCACCGGTCGCCGGATCGACGGGGAAGGACAGCCCGCCACGCGAGAAATTGTCGATCGCCCCCGACGCCCGTGTGCCGACGCGCAGTGCCGCGGCGCCCACGAAGGGTTTGCCGTTGTGCGGATCCCGCACGGCCAGCACGCGCAGCGTGTTGGTGGTGCCGGGCCAGAAGGCGGCCATTTCCGGGTGCTGGGCGACGCCGAGCGTCACGACGTAGTCGTGCCCGCTGCGGCGCAGGCGGTCCAGGAAGTCGTCCCCGCCGAACCGCTGGCCGTCGACGGTGACGGCGCCGCCGCCGACGGTGGCGCGGATCAGTCCGCGCCCCATGGCGCCCTGGGCCGGCTTGGCGTAGATCGTCGCCGGGATTTCACCGCCCAGCAGCGTGTTCCAGGACTGGGCCAGGACGGTGACCGTGCCGTCGTACAGCGCCGCCAGCATCTCCGGCTGGCGGGCGACCGTCTGCAGCGCCTTGTAGAGCACGAACTTGTCGTCCAGCACCAGCCCGTGCGGCCCGTTGATGTTGCGCGCCATGTGGCGCTGTACGTCGCTGAGGAAACCGTCGAAGCTGCGCGTCTCCATGGACAGCAGCCGCCACTTGTCGGCCAGGAAGCCGCGCCGCCACAGCGCCGCGCGGACCTCCGGGTCGAGGTCCGGCTGAAGCGTTTCGTTCTTCGCGCGCAGCCGCCGGGTAACGGTGTGATGCAGGCCGGTCCAGTCGGCGAAAGGCGGGCGATGGGGGCGGCGGCTGGGCGTCACGGCCCCGGTCTCCGGATCAGGCAGGAATGGCTGCCAAGCTACAGGAGCGGGTCAGCCAAAGGAAAGGGTGGTCATTGATCCCATTTCGTTCCCTTGTGCCCCCGGTCACGCTCGGCTAGAAACCGTTGTTCACGACATTCTGGGCGACATTCTGGACGGGGAGTTGGGGCCGATGGGCATCATGCCGGATAGCTGGATCCGCGAAATGGCCGAGACCAAGGGCATGATCGAGCCCTTCGTCGACCGCCAGGAACGCGCCGGCGTCATTTCGTACGGCCTCAGCTCCTACGGCTACGACGCGCGCGTGGCCGACGAATTCAAGATCTTCACCAACGTCGACAACGCCATCGTCGATCCCAAGGCGTTTTCCGACAACAGCTTCGTCGACCGCAAGACGGACGTCTGCATCATCCCGCCCAACAGCTTCGCGCTGGCGCGGACGGTGGAGTACTTCCGCGTGCCGCGCGACGTGCTGGTCATCTGCCTGGGCAAGAGCACCTACGCGCGCTGCGGCCTGATCGTCAACGTGACACCGCTGGAGCCCGAGTGGGAAGGCCACGTGACGCTGGAGATTTCAAACACGACGCCCCTGCCGGCCAAGGTCTACGCCAACGAGGGCCTCTGCCAGTTCCTGTTCCTGAAGGGGGACACGATCTGCGAGACCTCGTACGCCGACAAGTCCGGCAAGTACATGGGCCAGAAGGGAGTGACGCTGCCGCGGCTGTAACGGCCGCGCGGACCAAGGGAGCCCATCCGCCACCCCGGCATCACCACGCAAAGCACGACATCATGGACAAGATCCGCATCCGCGGCGGCAAACCCCTGCGCGGCAGCATCGTGGTCGGCGGCGCCAAGAACGCCGCCCTGCCGCTGATGACCGCCAGCCTGCTCACCGACGGCACGCTGACGCTCACCAACCTGCCGATCCTCGCGGACATCAACACGCTGTGCAACCTGCTGCTCCAGCACGGCGTGGCCATTCACATGAACGGCGCGGGCGGCGACTGCGCCGGCCGCGCGGTGGACTTCACGGCGAAGGACATCACCAACACCACGGCGCCTTACGACCTCGTGCGCAAGATGCGCGCGTCGGTGCTGGTGCTGGGGCCGCTGGTGGCGCGCTGCGGCGAGGCCAAGGTGTCGCTGCCCGGCGGCTGCGCCATCGGCGCCCGTCCGGTCGATCTGCACATCAAGGGCCTGGAGCTCATGGGTGCGCAGATCGAGATCACCGGCGGCTACATCGTCGCCAAGGCGCCCAAGGGGCTGCACGGGGCCGAGATCGTCTTCCCCAAGGTGTCCGTCGGCGCCACCGAGAACCTGCTGATGGCCGCCACGCTGGCCAAGGGCGAGACGGTGCTGGTCAACGCCGCGCGCGAGCCGGAAGTGACGGACCTCGCCCACTGCCTCGTCGCCATGGGCGCGAAGATCAGCGGCATCGGCACCGACACGCTGCGCATCCAGGGCGTGGACCGGCTGCACGGTGCGCGCCACATGGTGGTGCCCGACCGCATCGAGACCGGCACCTACGCCATGGCCGCGGCGATCACCGGCGGCGAACTGGACATCCTGAACACCCGCCTGGACCTGATCAGCGCCGCCGCCAAGGTGCTGGCGCAGGCCGGCGTGGAGTTCACCGAGATCGACAACGGCATCCGCGTGTCGCGCGCCAACGGTGCCCTGCACGGCATCGACGTGATGACCGAGCCGTTCCCCGGTTTCCCCACCGACCTTCAGGCCCAGATGATGGCCCTGATGTGCACGGCGGGGGGTGCAGCCATGATCACCGAGACCATATTTGAGAACAGGTTCATGCACGCGCCCGAGCTGATGCGCATGGGTGCGCGGATCACCGTGCACGGCGCCTCGGCGCTGGTGCGCGGGGTCGAGCGGCTGACCGGCGCGCCGGTCATGGCGACCGACCTGCGCGCCTCGGTCTCGCTGGTGCTGGCCGGTCTGGCGGCGGAAGGGGAGACGACGGTCAACCGCGTCTACCACCTCGACCGCGGCTACGAGCGGCTGGAGGAGAAGCTGGCGGCCTGCGGCGCCGACATCGAGCGGGTGCGTGAACGCGACGACGACTAGGAACGGACCCGAGGAACCATGACCACGCCGATCCGCTTGCGCGCCGAGGACGAGGAGGATCTGAAGGTCGTTTCGGCCTGTCTGCAGGATGCCATCGTGCCGATCGGCGAGATGTGCTTCCTGCCGGACGACAAGCGCTTCGTGCTGGTGGTCAACCGCTTCAAGTGGGAGACCTGCGACAAGCCGCGCGACGACGGCTTCACCGCCGACGACGACGCGCAGTTCCCCTACGAGCGCACCCATTGCGGCGTGCGCTTCGAAGGGGTGACGGCGGTGAAGGCCCGCGGCATCGACCTCAAGGACCGTGGCCAGATCCTGGAATTGCTGAGCCTGGAGCACGTCGAGGGCGGCGTCGCGCTGCACTTCGCCGGCGGCGGCTGCATCCGCCTGGAGGGGTCGCGCTGGCACTGCATGGTGGAGGACCTGGGCGACCCCTGGCCCACCACCTGCAAGCCCTGCCATCCCATCGACGAGAGCGCGGAAGGCTGAACGGCCGGGGTCTCTGTTGTCGCGGCATGGACCCGACGAAGGAACCCTGGCCCACCACGGAAGCCGAGGCGCGCGCCGTGCAGGAGCGGCTGCGCGGGCAGGTGGTCACGCACGACGATTTCGGCCCGCTGCGCCGGCTGGCCGCGGTCGACGCGCATTTCGGCGAGGGCGACCGCGTCACCTGGGCGGCGGTGGCGGAGGTGAATCCGGACACGCTGGAGCTGAGGCGCTCCGTCCTGCTGTGCGCGCCGACCCGCTTCCCCTATGTGCCGGGGCTGCTGTCCTTCCGCGAGGTGCCCGCCATGGCGGCGGCGCTGGCGCTGCTGCCGGAGCCGCCGGACCTCGTGCTGGTGGACGGGCAGGGGCTGGCGCATCCCCGGCACTTCGGGCTGGCCTGCCACCTGGGCGTGGTCACCGGACTGCCGACCATCGGCGTCGCCAAGTCGCGGCTCGTCGGCCGCTACGAGGAGCCGAGGCGGGAGCGCGGCGCGTCCTCGCCCATGTTCCACCGGCGCGAGCTGGTGGGCGTGGCGCTGCGCACGCGCGACGGCACCAACCCGCTGTTCGTCTCCATCGGACATCGCGTGAGCCTGGAAACGGCTGTCGAGGTGGTCCTGCGCGTCACGCCGAAGTGGCGGCTGCCGGAACCCATTCGGCTGGCCGACGCGCTGTCGCGCATGCATGGCTGACGCGACCTTGACGGCAGACCAGGGGAATGCCAGATCGGCGTCAGGCATTGCGGAGAGGCGTTGCGGGCGATGGACGAGGCGGAAAACCCCTGCGTGGGCATCTGCGTGATCGGCGAGGACGGCCGGTGCGAGGGCTGTGGCCGCACCGAGGCCGAGATCTACGGCGAACCGGCCGAACCGCCGGAGCCCAACGCCTGACCTACCGCCGGGCCAGCGCGCCGTCGGGCATGCGGTCGTAGTCGAAGGGACCCAGTGCCCGCAGCTGCGCGGGCGTGGCGGGCAGGGCCAGCGCGCTCTGCGCCGGGGCGAGCGTGACGTCCCGCCAGGGAAAGGCGTAGGGGCCGTTCGGATCGGTCCTGGGCATGACGACGGCGGCGACGATGGCGCCGGGCGTGTCGAAGATGACGTCGTCCACCGTGCCGTAGTTGCGCGTGCCCGTCAGGTGCACCGGCCGGCCGAGCAGCGGCAGCACCCGCCAGCCGCCCGGCCCGATGCTGTCCGGCGTGTCGGCGCGGGCCAGCGCCGTCGCCTCCTCCGCGGTGATCGGCAGGGACACGGTGTCGGGCTCCGGGCCCGGCGTGGCGTCGCGCCAGGGCACCGTGAACAGCGCCGGGCCGATGTCCAGCATGCCGCTCGCCTCGATGGACAGGGCGCGCAGCCGCCCGTCGGGGCCGACCAGAAGGTCCTTCACCTCCCCCAGTTCCTCGCCGTTGGCGCCGAAGACCACGGCGTCGATCAGGCCGGAGGCGCGCCAGCCGCTGTAGGCCGCGCGGTAGTCCCAATCGTCCGGCGCGGCGGTGTCGGCCGCGACGTGGATCGGCTGCGCCGGGAGCGCGCGCGGCGCGGTACCGGGCAGGAGGAGTACCGCGGCGGTGATGCCGGCGGCGAAAAGTCGGGCGGGGTTCACGGCGGCCTCCTCGGTGTTCCCGTACGGCGGCGATGCCGGGGTAACGAGGAGTGCGCGATGGGAGTTCCGGTGCTACTCCGGCTGCCCGCCGTGCAGGCGGCGCAGGTCGTCGAGCGTCAGGGCGGCGAAGTCGGGGAACACGGCGCGGGCTCCGGCGAAGTCGTCGCCATCGGTGTAGACGCTTTCGCTGACCACCACCGGGATGCCGGCGGCGCAGGCGGCGCGCACGCCGTTCGTCGAATCCTCCAGCGCCAGACAGGCGGAGGCGGGCAGGCCGAGGCGGTCCAGGACCACGCGGTAGACCTGCGGGTCGGGCTTCTTGCGCGGCGCGTCCTCGGCGCAGGCCAGTGTGGCGAACCAGCCGTGCCCGGCGCCGCCGGTCGCACCGTCCATCAGCGCCAGCACGTTGGCGCGCGTCGTCGTCGTGGCGACGGCGACCGTCAGGCCCGCGGCGCGGGACTCGCCGATCAGGCGCTCGACGCCCGGGCGCAGGGGCACGCCGCCAGCGGCGACCGCGGCGGTGTACAGCTCCGTCTTGCGGCGGTGCAGGGAGGCGATCAGGTCGTCCAGGCCGGCGCCGTCACGGGCCGGGTCGTGGTGGGCCACGAAGGCGCGGATGCGCTCCTTGCCGCCGGACACGCGCAGCAGGGCGCGGTACAGCGTGCGGTCCCACGACCAGGGCAGGCCGAATTCGGCGAAGGTGCGGTTGAAGGCATCGCGGTGCGCCTCCTCCGTTTCGGCCAGCGTCCCGTCGACGTCGAAAATCAGCGCGCGCAGCACCATCCGCCCTCCCTCATGGACGGAGAAGGGTAAGGGATGGCGCGCGGGGGCGGAACGCCCGATGGGGTGGGGCGCCTCCCCCGCGATCGGGCGGGGGAGGCCGGCGCGTCGGTCGGGCGCAGGTCAGGCGCCGTCCGTTTCAGGCGTTGAGCAGCGGCGACAGGCCGTTCTGGATGGCCCACACCGCCGCCTGGGTGCGGTTCTGGGCGTTGATCTTCCGCATCACGTTCTTGAAGTGCATCTTCACCGTGGATTCGGTGATGTGCAGGTTGCGGGCGATCGCCTTGTTGGACTGCCCGGCCAGCAGGCAGCGCAGGATCTGCACCTCGCGTTTCGACAGCTCATTGCTGGGGACCGGGGCGACGCGGGGCTGCTGCGGGCGCTCATTCGCCGTGGCGATCAGCAGGCTGGCCACGTGCGTGGGGTACACCACCTCGCCCAGCATGACGAGGTGCAGGGACCGCAGCAGGGATTCGCTGGACATCCCCTTGTTGAGGTAGGCGTCCGCCCCGGCCTTCAGCGCCAGCGAGAGCGAACGGTCGGCCATGGCGTCGGCCAGCACGGCGATGCGGGCGCCGGACGATGCACGCAGGCGCTTGAGGCTCGCCAGCTCCTCGGCCGAGCCGTCCTGCAGGGCCATGACGATGAGGTCGGGGTCCGCGCCCTGTTCGAGCGCGGTGTGCGCGTCCTGTGCGTTCACCGCATGCTGGCAGATGCGGAACGGACCGCTACTGATCAGCGTTCCAAGCGCGGCGGAAAACAGCCTGTCGTGATCGACAAGCATGACGTTCCAATTAGACATTGTTGCTCCTCCGCAATGCTACCCTCGCGCGAAGATGTTGTTGCGCATCGTCCAGACAAGTAATGACAAGTTCGATAAAATGCGTCATTCAATGTCGGGAAAATGCGGGCTTTACGTTTGCTGCGCTTGTGCTTTATACGGTTGTCGTGACGGCAAGGCAAGGAACATTGGTTGCTCTTGACGATTTAGTGGTATGTGGAATGATCGTGATGCATTTGTTTGTTGCTGAGGTTTTTGTTTTCGGGGGCTTGTCCTAGGGCTAATTCTGGGTGACATGGGGAATAGGCGCTGCTTGGGCGTGGCATTTAGTCTGCTCGTCAGAAACCAAGCGCCGCGACAAAGGTGACGATACGATGGAAGTGCAAGTGCGTTCGGGACGCAACGAAGCGGCTGTGCGGAACAAGACCCAGAAGTTCCTCGTGGTCGACGATCACCCGCTGGTTCGCCACGGCTTCGCGCTGTCGGTCGGCGAGATCCATCCCGATGCGGAGGTGGTGGAGGCCGGATCGCTGGGCGAGGCGCTCGACGTGGTCGAGCGCAGCGACGACCTCACGCTGGTGCTCTTCGACCTCAACATGGGCGAGCGGGCCGGCCGCGACGGGGTGCGCCGCATGGTCGAGGCGCTGGGCGACACGCCGCTCCTGGTGATCTCCGGCTCCGACGAGGTGGCGGACATCATCGACAGCGTGCGGATGGGGGCCAAGGGCTACATCCTCAAGACCAGCTCGACCGAGGTGCTGGAGCACGCCATCAAGCTGGCGCTGACGGGGGAGACGTTCCTGCCGCTGCCGCGCGCCGTGCTGGCCGGCAACGTCGCCAGCGAGCCGCAGCGGCAGACCGGGCAGATCCTCGACCGGCTGACCGACCGGCAGCGCGACGTGTTCCAGCTGCTGCTGGCCGGCCATTCCAACAAGGAGATCGCCCGCGAACTGGGCGTGCTGGAGGGCACGGTGAAGGTGCACGTGCGCGCCATCATGCAGAAGCTGGGCGTGCGCAACCGCACGCAGGTGGCCGTGGTGGCGGCGCGCAGCGGCTGCTTCCCCGACGAGGTGTGAGCCGCTAACCTGCCCGAAAACGACGGAGGGAAGCATGGGCGGCGACGCGCGATCGGCGGCGGCATCGGTGGCGGCGGCGGTCCGGGAGGACCGGCTGTGGCAGCGGCTGATGGACATGGCGGCCATCGGCGCCCGGCCGGACGGCGGGGTGGACCGCCCGGCCCTGTCCCCGGACGACGCGGCGGCGCGCAGCCTGCTGGCGTCCTGGGCGCGGGAGCAGGGCTTTTCCGTGTCCACCGACCCCATCGGCAACCTGTTCGTCCGCCGCGCCGGGCGCGAGGGCGGGGCGGCGCCGGTGCTGACCGGCTCCCACCTCGACACCCAGCCGATGGGCGGCAAGTTCGACGGCGCCTACGGCGTCATGGCCGGGTTCGAGGCCTTGCAGGCGATGAACGACGCCGGCATCGAAACCCGCCGCCCGGTCGAGCTGGTGGCCTGGACCAACGAGGAGGGCTCCCGCTTCCAGCCCGGCTGCATGGGCTCCCAGGTGTTCGCCGGGGCGCTGCCGCTGGAGAAGGCGCTGGTATCGGTCGACCGCGCCGGCACCACCGCGCGCGAGGCGCTGGCCGCCGTGCTGGCCGGCGAGCCGGAGATGGCCGTGCGCGACGCCGGCCTGCCGGTGCACGCCTACATCGAGGCGCACATCGAGCAAGGGCCGGTGCTGGAGGAGGCCGGGCTGCACCTGGGCGTGGTCACCGGCATCCAGGGCTACCGCTGGTTCGCCGTCGAGGTGCTGGGGGAGGCGGCGCACGCCGGCACCACGCCGCGGGCGCGCCGCCGCGACGCCTTCATGGCGGCGCACGCCATGGTCGGCGCGCTGCGCGGCATCATGGAGGACGCGGAGGACGTCGCGCGCTTCACCATCGGCCGGTTCGAGGGGGAGCCGGGGTCACCCAACACGGTGCCGTCGCGCGTCTTCTTCACCATAGACCTGCGCCACCCGGAGCAGGGGCCGCTGACCCGCCTGGGCGACGCGGTGGAGCCGCTGTGCCGGCAGCACGCCGGGGCGTGCGAGGTGCGGGTGACCGAGACCTTCACGGCGGCCCCGCTGGTGTTCGACGCGGGCGTGCTGGACACGCTGCGCACCGCCGCCGGGCGCCAGGGCATTCCCTATCGCGAGCTGCCGTCGGGGGCCGGGCACGATGCGGCGTTCGTTGCCAAGCTGGCGCCGGCCGGCATGCTGTTCGTGCCGTGTGCGCGCGGCGTCAGCCACCACCCGGCCGAGAGCGCAACCCCCGCCGACCTTGCCACCGGGACACGGGTACTGGCCGAGGCGCTGGCGGAACTGGCGAACCGCTGAGCGGGTGCCCCCTGAGAGGACACCCACTGGCCGGGTGCAGCCGGCGGGCGACGCGCATCCACAGGGTCGCCAGGGCGATCGACACGAAGAAGCCGGCCGCCGCCGTGCCGTAGATCATCGCCCCCGTCGAGAACAGGATGAGCAGCGGCAGGCTGAAGACGACGTACAGGACCGTCTCGGCGACGCCGTCGACGTACTCCATGTACTCCGGCGCGCGCTCGATCACGGTGAGGGCGGTGAACAGCAGGTAGAACACGCCAGCGGTGCGGCTGCCGATGGTGGCGGCGTGGCGCTGGCGCAGCGGCAGCTCGTGCAGCGGCCGGCGGGGCCAGGACAGCGCCGCCGCGGCCAGCGCGCACAGCCCCGCCTCGATGCTGGAACCGGGGTCGGCCCGCAGCGTCAGGAACGAGGTGAAGGCGCCGTGCAGCGCCCAGGCGGACAGCGCCACACTGGCCACGTAGCCCACCGCTGCCCTGAAATCGTTCATGTCCGCCGGCCGGCATGTTGCTCAACGGGAATATTGGGCATGCAAATGATTGCGGCCACCACAAAAATCGCGGGCCTACCCCTTTTGGGGGGGCGCGTTCGTCCAGGAGGGTAGATCGGTGATCTGGACGGATTGCCGTGTTGCCCAGCAATTCCAACGGCCGCATGATTTGTCCCCGGAAACGCTGCACCACAGGGGAGGAATTCACATGCCGAACCGCCAGATCCGGGAAATCGTCCGCAACCAGCGTGTGTTTACGGTGGAACCCACCGCGTCGGTGCGCACGGCGGCGCACATGATGCGGGAATACAGGATCGGCGCGCTGATGGTGGTGGAGGCGGGGCGGCTGACCGGCATCTTCACCGAACGCGACGCCCTGTTCCGCGTGCTGGCGGCCGGCCTGGACCCCGACCGCACGATGGTTGGCGAGGTGATGACCGACGACCCGGCGACCATCGAGCCGGAGCGGCCGATCGGGCACGCGCTGCACCTGATGCACGATGGCGGCTTCCGCCATCTGCCGGTGGTGTCGAAGGGCCGGCCCGTCGGCATGGTGTCCATCCGCGACGCGGTGGGGCCGGAACTCACCCGTTTCGAGCAGGAGGTGCACGACAAGGAGGCGATCGCCGAGATCCTGGGGTAGGAAGCGACCCAGACGTTTGGAGCCTTGCTCCCGGCGTGTTGCCCTCCCACACTGAGAGAAACGGGGTGGAGGGCGCATGACGGGCGCGGTGCGGTTCGTGCTAGGCGGACGGGTGGTCGAGGTCAAGGGTGCCGAGCCCACGGCCACCGTCCTGCAATGGCTGCGCGCCAACGGGCGGCCCGGCAGCAAGGAGGGCTGCGCCGAAGGCGACTGCGGTGCGTGCACCGTGGTGCTGGGCGAACTGGAGAACGGGCCGGACGGCGAGCCGCGCGTGCGCTACCGCGCGGTGAACGCCTGCATCCTGTTCCTGCCGATGATCGACGGCAAGCTGCTGCTGACCGTCGAGGACATCGCGGATGAAGACGGCGCCCTGCACCCGGTGCAGCGGGCCCTGGTGGAGGAGCACGGCTCCCAATGCGGGTTCTGCACGCCGGGGTTCGTGATGGCGCTGTTCGCGTTGCTGCACTCCGGCGCTGATCTGAACGACGAGGCCATCCACGACGGGCTGGCCGGCAACCTGTGCCGCTGCACCGGCTACCGGCCGATCCTGGACGCGGCACGGCGGCTGCGCGCGCTGGACGGGGACGACCGGTTCACCCGCGCCGAGGCCGGCATCGTGGCGCTGCTGACCTCGATCCGGCGCGACGCGCCGCTGGCCGTCTCGACGGGTGGCGGCGCCTTCCACACGCCGCGCACGCTGGGCGAACTGACGACCGCGCTGGAGCGCCATCCGGACGCCACGCTGGTGGCCGGCGGCACCGACGTGGGGCTGTGGGTGACCAAGCAGCACAAGGCGCTGCCCACGCTCATCCACCTGGGCGCGGTTGCGGAGATGCGCACGGTGGTGGAGGCGGACGGGCACCTGGACGTCGGCGCGGCGGTCACCTACGCCGAGCTGCTGCCGGTGCTGGAGCGGCGGTTGCCGTCGTTCGCGGCGCTGGTGCGGCGCATCGGCGCGGCGCAGGTGCGCAACCTGGGCACGCTGGGCGGCAACGTCGCCAACGGGTCGCCCATCGGCGACAGCATGCCGGCGCTGCTGGCGCTGGGCGCGGTGCTGGTGCTGAACCGCGGCGGGCAGCGGCGCGAGGTGCCGCTGGACGCCTTCTATCTCGACTACCGCAGGACCGACCTGAAGCGCGGGGAATTCGTGGAGCGCATCCGCATTCCGCTGCCGGCGCCGGGGCAGGTGTTCGCGACCTGGAAGGTGTCGAAGCGGCGCGACCAGGACATCTCCGCCGTCTGCGCGGCCTTCCTGCTGACGCTGGACGGCGGCACGGTGACGGGGTTCCGCGCCGGCTATGGCGGCATGGCGGCGACGCCGGCGCGGGCGCAGACGCTGGAGACGGCGCTGCTGGGTGAGCCGTGGAGCATCGGCACGGTGACGAACGCCGCGGCGGCGCTGGAGCACGATTTCCGGCCCATCGGCGATTTCCGCGCGTCGGACCGGTACAGGGCGTTGGTGGCGCGCAACCTGCTGACGCGCTTCTTCCTGCACAGCGTGGGCGAGGACGCGTACGCCCTGGAGACGGCGCATGACTGACGGCACCAACCACGGCGTACGCCCGGTGCGGGGCGGCGTGCACACGGCGCAGGCGCACGACAGCGCGCTGCGCCACGTCACCGGTTCGGCGCCGTACGTCGACGATCTGCCGGAACTGCCGGGCACGCTGCACGCCGCCGTACGCCTGTCCGACAAGGCGCATGCGCGCATCCTGGGCATGGATCTGGCGGGTGCGCGCACCATGCCCGGCGTGCACGCGGTTCTGACGTACGACGACGTGCCGGGGGAGCTGGACATCGGCGCCATCCTGCCGGGCGACCCGCTGCTGGCCCCCGATCTGGTGGAATACGCCGGCCAGCCGGTGGTCGCCGTCGCCGCCGAGACGATGCTTGCGGCCCGCGCTGCCGCGCGGCGGGTGGAGGTGTTCTACGAACCGCTGCCGGCTATCCTGACGCCGGAGGAGGCGCTGGAGCAGGGGCTGTTCGTCTCCCCCAGCCAGACCATGCGGCGCGGCGACGCGGCGGCGGCGCTGAACGGCGCGCCGCACCGCCTGCGGGGTGAGCTGCGCATCGGCGGGCAGGACCATTTCTACCTGGAGACCCACATCGCCTACGCCATTCCCGACGGCGACGGCGGGTACAAGGTGCACTCCTCCACCCAGCACCCGTCGGAGGTGCAGCATCAGGTGGCCAAGGTTCTGGGCCTGCCGATGAACGCGGTGACGGTGGAATGCCGGCGCATGGGCGGCGCCTTCGGCGGCAAGGAGAGCCAGGCGGCGCACGTGGCGGCCATCGCCGCGCTGCTGGCGCACCACACGCGCCGGCCGGTGAAGTTCCGCATGGACCGCGACGACGACATGCTGATGACCGGCAAGCGCCACGACTTCTTCGTGCGCTACGACGTCGGCTTCGACGGGGAGGGGCGGATCCTGGGGCTGGAGATGGAACTGGCGGCACGCTGCGGCATGTCGCTGGACCTGTCGAACGGCGTGGTCGACCGCGCCATGTTCCATGCCGACAACGCCTATTTCCTGCCCCACGCCACCATCACCGGCCACCGCTGCCGCACCAATACGGTGTCCAACACCGCCTTCCGCGGCTTCGGCGGGCCGCAGGGGATGGCCGCCATCGAGCATGTGGTGGACGAGGTCGCCCGCCACCTGGGCCGCGACGCGCTGGACGTGCGGCGCGCCAACCTCTACGCAGCACCCGAGCGGGACGTTACCCATTACGGCATGCGGGTGGAGGACGCCGACATCCTGCCCGAGCTGTTCGACGAGCTGGAGCGGAGCAGCGATTACCGCGAACGGCGGCGGGCGGTGGCGGCGTTCAACGCCGCCAGCCCGGTCCTGAAGAAGGGGCTGGCCTTCACACCGGTGAAGTTCGGCATCTCCTTCACGGCGCTTCACCTCAACCAGGCGGCGGCGCTGGTGCACGTCTACACCGACGGCTCGGTCCAGGTGAACCACGGCGGCACCGAGATGGGGCAGGGCATCCACACCAAGATCGCGCAGATCGTGGCGGAGGAGTTCCAGATCGACGCCGCCCGCCTGCGCGTCACCGCCAGCGTCACCGACAAGGTGCCGAACGCCCCGCCGTCCGCCGCCTCCACCGGCACCGACCTGAACGGCATGGCGGCGCTGAACGCCGCGCGGACCATCAAGGAGCGGCTGACGGCGTTCATGGCGGACCACTGCAAGGTGCCGCCCGAACAGGTGGCGTTCCGCGACAACGCCGTCTTCGCTGGCAATCACGCGCTGGGCTTCGCCGAGGTGGCGAAGCTCGCCTTCCTCAACCGCGTGCCGCTGTCGGCCACCGGGCATTACAAGACGCCGAAGATCCACTGGGATCCGGCGACGCAGTCGGGGCGGCCGTTCTTCTACTTCGCCTACGGCGTGGCGGTGACGGAGGCGCTGGTCGACACGCTGACCGGCGAGTACCGCTTCCCGCGTTGCGACCTGCTGCACGACTGCTCCGGCTCCATCAACCCGGCCATCGACCTGGGCCAGGTGGAGGGCGCCTTCGTCCAAGGCCTGGGCTGGCTGACGGCCGAGGAGCTGTGGTGGGACGGCGAGGGGCGGCTGCGCACGCACGCCCCCAGCACCTACAAGATCCCGACCAGTCGCGACCTGCCGGCCGACTTCCGCGTGCGCCTGTACGACGCCCGCCCCAACCGGGAGGAGACCATCCACCGCTCCAAGGCGGTGGGCGAGCCGCCGCTGATGCTGGCGCTGTCCGGCTGGCTGGCGCTGAAGGACGCGGTGGCGGCGCTGGGGGGGCACCGGCACCCCGTGCGCCTGGACGCGCCGGCGACGCCGGAGCGCGTACTGCTGGCCTGCGAGGCGGTGCGGCGGCAGGGGTGACCTGACTTCGGTCAAGAGGCTCCCGCTTCGCCCGTGCGACAACGGGCGGGGCAGAAGGGAGCCGAACCATGTTCCGACTGAGCCAGTACATGCGGGCCCTGGTGAATCCGGGGGGAGCGCCGCGCCGCGCGGCGGCGCCGCATCCGGCCTCCGCGCCGCTGGGGCCGGTGGTGATCTGGAACCTCGTGCGGCGCTGCAACCTGAGCTGCTTGCACTGCTATTCCTTCTCGGCCGACCACGACTTTCCGGGGGAGCTGAGCACCGCCGAGGTGTTCCGTGTGCTGGACGACCTGAAGGCGTTCCGGGTGCCGGTGCTGATCCTGTCGGGCGGCGAGCCGCTGATGCGCCGTGACATCTTCGAGATTTCCCGGCGTGCCAAGGCGATGGGCTTCTACGTCGGGCTGTCGTCCAACGGCACGCTGATCGACGAACAGCGCATCGGCGACATCGCGGCGACGGGGTACGACTACGTCGGCATCAGCCTGGACGGGCTGAAGGACCGGCATGATCGCTTCCGGCGGCGTGAGGGTGCGTTCGACCAGTCGCTGCACGGCATCCGGCTGTGCCGGGCCGAGGGCATCAAGGTCGGCATCCGGCTGACGCTGACGGAGGAGAACGCGGTGGACCTGCCGGCCCTGCTCGACCTCATGCTGGTCGAGGGGATCGACAAGTTCTACCTGTCGCACCTCAACTACGCCGGGCGGGGCAACACCAACCGGGAGCGCGACGCGCTGCACGCCACCACGCGGGATGCGATGGAACTGCTGTGCGAGACGGCGCTGGAGGACGCGCGCGCGGGGCGGGAGCGGGAGATCGTCACCGGCAACAACGATGCCGATGGCCTCTTCATGCTGCACTGGGTGCGCGCCAACCTGCCGGAGAAGGCGGGGGCGCTGGAGGCGATGCTGCGGCGCTGGGGCGGCAACGCGTCGGGTGTCCACATCGCCAACATCGACACGCAGGGCGACGTCCACCCCGACACCATGTGGGGCCACGACACGCTGGGCAACGTGCGCGCCCGGCCGTTCGGGGAGATCTGGGGCGACCTCTCCAACCCGCTGCTGGCGGCGCTGAACCAGCGGCCCCGGCCGGTGTCGGGGCGGTGCGCGGACTGCCGGTACCTGGAGATCTGCAACGGCAACACGCGGGTGCGCGCCTTCCAGACGACCGGCGATCCCTGGGCCGAGGACCCCGGCTGCTACCTGAGCGACGATGAGATCGGGCGCGCGAGCGCGGAGCTGTGCCATGCGTAACACCCTGTTCGCCGCGGCGCTGGCCGCGCTGCTTCCCGGCGCGGCCCTGGCCATGGAGGGGCCGGCCGCGACCTATGCCGAGCATTGCGCCGCCTGCCACGGCGGCGACCGGCTGGGCGCCATCGGGCCGGCGCTGCTGCCCGACAATCTGGGCCGGCTGAAGCCGGCGGAGGCGCAGAAGGTCATCGCCGAGGGGCGGGCGGCCACGCAGATGCCGGCCTTCGCCGGCACCCTGACGGAGGCGCAGATAAAGGACCTTGCCGGCTACGTCCTGAAGGCGCCACAGGTAGACCCGAAATGGGAGGCGGTCGACATCGCCGCCAGCCATGTCGTGCACAAGACGCGCGCCGAATTGCCGGCCAAGCCCGTGTTCGACGCCGACCCGCTGAACCTGTTCACGGTGGTGGAGGCGGGGGACCACCACGTCACCATCCTGGACGGCGACCGGTTCGAGCCGCTGGCGCGCTTCCCCAGCCGGTTCGCGCTGCACGGCGGGGTGAAGTACTCCCCCGACGGGCGGTTCGCCTACTTCGCTTCGCGCGACGGGTGGATCGCCGTCTACGACCTGTACAGCCTGCAGACCGTGGCGGAGGTGCGCGCGGGCATCAACACGCGCAACATCGCCGTGTCGGGTGACGGGCGTTTCGTGGCGGTGGGCAACACGCTGCCGCGCACGCTGGTCCTGCTGGACGCCCGCGACCTGAGCCTGATCAAGGTGATGCCGGTGGCGGCGGCGGACGGGCGCACGTCGCGCGTCAGCGCGGTGTACACCGCCCCCATGCGCAACAGCTTCGTCGTGGCGCTGAAGGACATCCCGGAGATCTGGGAGATCGCCACCAACGACGACGCGCCGCCGGTCTACACCGGCCTCGTCCACAGCTACGAGAAGGGGCAGGAGGAAGGCGTGCCGGCCCAGAAGGGCCTGTTCGCGCTGCGCCGGACGGAGTTGGCCGAGCCGCTGGACGACTTCTTCTTCAACCCGGACTACAGCGGCGTCATCGGCGCGGCGCGCGACGGCGCGTCGGGCCAAGTCGTCAACCTGGACGCCCGGCGCAAGGAGGCGAGCCTGGACCTGCCGGGCATGCCGCACCTGGGCTCCGGCATCTCGTGGATGCGCGATGGGCGGCGGGTGATGGCGACGCAGCACCTCAAGGGCTCCACCATCTCCGTCATCGACATGGGCGACTGGAAGACGGTGAAGCGGATCGACAGCCTGGGTCCCGGCTTCTTCCTGCGCAGCCATGAGAACGTCCGCACCGCCTGGGCCGACGCCATGCTGGGGCCGAAGAAGGACACCATGGCGATCCTCGACAAGGACACGCTGGAGATCGTGCGCACCATCACGCCGGAGCCCGGCAAGACCGCCGCGCACGTGGAGTTCACCCGCGACGGCCGCTTCGCGCTGGTCAGCGTGTGGGAGCAGGACGGCGCCCTGGTGATCTACGACGCGCGCACGTTTGCAGAGGTGAAGCGCCTGCCGATGAAGAAGCCGGTCGGCAAGTACAACGTCTTCAACAAGATCACCCTGTCCGAGGGGACGAGTCACTGATGGGCGTCGCCGTGGTGGACGATACGCGCGAGGACGGGTTCGCCGGCCTGCCGGGGAACTTGATGATGTGGATCCTCATCTTCAGCGAACTGGCGGTGTTCGGCGCCGCGTTCGTGGGGTTCGCGGTGGCGCGGACGCTGGATCCGGCGACCTTCGACGCCGGGCAGGCGCACCTGGACCGGCTGCTGGGCGGGCTCAACACGCTGGTGCTGGTGACCAGCGGCTATGTTGCGGCACTGGGCGTGGAGGCCGGGCGCCGGGGGCTGGGCGGCCGGGCGCGGCGGCTGTTCTGCGGGGCGGCGGTGGTGGGCTGCGTCTTCCTGGTGATCAAGATGATGGAGTATTCGGCGACGCTCAGCGCCGGGTACACCATCGACAGCGACGCCTTCTTCAGCCTGTACTTCATGCTGACCGGTTTCCACGCTTTGCACGTGGTGTTCGGCATCGGCCTGCTGCTGGTCGTGGCCTGGAAGAACAGCGTGGAGAACCTGGAGACGGGGGCCGCCTTCTGGCACATGGTCGACCTGATCTGGGTGATCCTCTACCCCATCGTCTACCTGATCCGTTGAGGGGGAGCTGCCGTGGTGAAGGGCATCAACCGCCTGACGCTGGCGTGGGTCGTGCTGCTGGCGCTGTCGGTCACCGCGCTGGTGGTCGGCGGGGCGGCGACGCAGGAGCCGCTGGGCGTGGCCGGCACGGCGGGCGTGCTGCTGACCGCGCTGTTCAAGGGGCGGGAAATCCTGCTGCATTACCTGGAGCTGAAGCACGCCGGGCGGGTCTGGCGGGTGGTGCTGACCGCCTACCTGGTGCTGATCGCGGCGCTGGTGTTGCTGGCCTACGCTGCCGAAAATCTGGGCTGGATCGGTACGACGCTGAACAAATAATTGGCAACTGATGCATTTTGTCACAGGCTGCCGACAGTCCATGCAAATCGATGCGAGATGATGGTAACACCATCAAGCTAGCATGCCTTGCCGAGTGGTGGCCGGACGCAACAATTCGCATTCGAAGGATTGGTCGGCGGTTGCCATCGGCACGGATTCAGCGGCCGGCAACTGTCCAATCGTGGGGTGTTCATGTCGCTCATCAGCTGGGACGACAAGTTTTCCGTCGGGATTCGCGAGTTCGACGACGCGCACAAGCGCTTGATGGATCTCCTGAACCAGCTGTGGGACGCCAACGAGGCCAGGCAGGGCGCGGACGTGATGGGCCGCATCCTGAACGAGCTGGTCAGCTACACCGCCAGCCATTTCGCCGATGAAGAGGCGCTGTTCCGCAAGTGGGACTATCCCGTCCTTCACCGGCACCATGAAATCCACGAGAATCTGAAGAACACCGCCATCCGCCTTCAGAAGAAGCTCGCGGAGGAGGGCTCCGACGTCATCTCCGACGAGGTGTTCGACTTCCTGCGCGACTGGCTGGTCAAGCACATCCTCGGCGAGGATATGCAGTACAAGACCTTCTTCAACAGCCTGGGCATCCACAGCCTGCGCGACCAGCCGGTGGCCGCCGTGCCGCCGTCGCGCAGCCCGCTGGCGGGTGCCGCGCTGGCGGTCGCGGCGGTCGCGGCCGGGGTGGCGGGGCTGGTGCTGGACGTGACGGGGTGGACGGCGGGGCTGGCGCTGAACGCCGGGAGCTTGGTGCTGTTCGCGGTCTTCGTCCTGCGCCAGCAGACGCGGTTGCACGGGCTGAACCGGGTGCTGGCGCGCATCGCGCTGGGCGACACGAAGGTGGACGTGCCGGAGGTGGCGGGCAGCGGCCCGGTTGGGCAACTGTCCGCCATGCTGCGCGTGCTGAAGACGAACATGAGCGAGGCGCGCCGTCAGGCGTCCGAGGCCGATTCCCTGATGCGCAAGGCCGAGCGGGAGCGCAAGCAGAAGCTGCTGGAGATGACCGACGGGCTGGAGCAGGCGGTGGCGGAATCGGTCAGCGAGATCATCGCCCGCGCCCGCCACATGCGCGAGAGCGCCGGGCGCATGCACGGCCAGTCCGACGACGTGCGCACGCGGTCCGACGCGGTGGCCACGGCGGCCGAGGGGGCGACCAGCAGCGTGCGCAGCGTCGCCGCCGAGGCCGACAACCTGTCCAGCGCCATCCGCGCCATCGAGGAGCAGGTGCAGCAGTCCAGCAGCATCGCCGCCGCCGCGGTGGAGGAGGCCGGGCGCACCGGCACCATCGTCCAGGCGCTGGCCGATTCCTCGGCCCGCATCAGCGAGGTGGTGCGCCTGATCCAGGACATCGCCAGCCAGACCAACCTGCTGGCGCTGAACGCCACCATCGAGGCGGCCCGCGCGGGCGAGGCGGGCAAGGGCTTCGCCGTCGTCGCGAACGAGGTGAAGAGCCTCGCCAACCAGACCGGCCGGGCGACGGAGGACATCAGCGGCCAGATCGGCGCCATCCAGGCGGCGGTGGACGAGGCGGTGACGGCGATCGGCGCCATCGGCAACACCATCGGCCAAATCCACACCATCGCCCAGGCGGTGACCGGCGCGGTGGTGGAGCAGAAGCAGGCGACCGGCGCCATCGCCCAGCGCGCCCAGGCCGCCGCCAGCGGCACCACGGAGGTGCTGACCAGCATCGGCGTCGTCTCCGCCACCTCGCGCGAGGCCGGCAGCATGTCGGCCCAGGTGCTGGACGACGCCAGCCAGGTGGCCGAGGAGGTGGAGCGGCTGCGCAGCCGGCTGGTGGAGACGCTGCGCGGCTCGGCCGCCGGCAACCGGCGCGAGTTCCCGCGCATCCCGGCCAACGTCGGCACCATCGTCGATGGGCGCGGCCAGCGCCACACCGGGCGCCTCGTGGACATCGGCATGGGCGGCGCCCTGCTGGCCGTGCAGATCGACGCCGCCAAGGGCGAGCGGCTGACCCTGGAGGTGGAGCGCGCGCCCGGCGCCTTCGCGGCGGAAGTGGTGGGCGTCAGCGCCAAGGGCACGCACGTCCGCTTCCTGCTGGATGGTGCGGCGCAGACGCGGCTGCGCAACCTGCTGGACCGCTTCGCCGGTGGCATGCAGCTTCTGCAGCACGGGTGAGGCGTGACTATCGGAAAATCATCGGATCACCTGCGGCTGGACGCCGCGTGGCGAAAGGCCTAGGGTCGCACGCGTTCTGATGATTTAGAGTCATGCCGTGGCCCAGCGCTGCGGCAGCGGACGTGTCGATGGTCGAGAGTTCACCACCCGGTTTCCCAACGCGCGCCGTCGGCGAGATCGCCACGCGCGAGCTTCTGTCCTGCCCGCCCGGCACCCCCATCGCCGAGGCGGCGCGGCGCATGGCGCAGTCGCACCACAGCTCCATCATCGTGGTTGAGGACGGGCGCGCCGTCGGCATCTGGACGGAGCGCGACGCGCTGTGCGTCGACTTCGCCAGCCCCGGCGGGTTCGACCGGCCGATCCGCGAGGTGATGACCAGCCCGGTGCGCACCATCGACGCCGACGCCTCCGTCTCGGAAGCGGGGATCGCGTTCCGCGACGCGCAGGTGCGCCATCTGCTGGTGGTGGACGCGGACGGCGCGCCGGTGGGCATGCTCAGCCAGACCGACGTGGTGCTGAACCACGGCGTGGAGCAGTACCTGACGTTGCGCGACGTGCGGTCGGTGATGTCGCGCTCCCCGGTGCTGCTGGCAGCGTCGCTGCCGCTGGCCGAGGCGGCCGGGCGACTGCGCGCGGAGGGGGTGGAGGCTGCGATCGTGCTGGGCGGCGAGGGGGAGGCCGAGCCCGGCATGCTGACCGAGCGCGACCTCGTCCGCCTGACGGCGGAGCGGCGGCTGGACGCCACCGCCGGGGCCGCCGCCAGCCGGCCGCTGGTCGCCGTGGCGGCGCGGGCGCCGCTGCTCAGCGCCCGCAACCTGTTCGCCAAGCACGGCATCCGCCATCTGGCGGTGCGCGGCGACGACGGCGCCTTCGTCGGCCTGCTGTCCTTCTCCGACATCCTGGCGACGCTGCAATACGAGTACATCGCCCAGCTCAACGCCACCCTGCGCGAGCGCGACGAGGCGCTGATCCGGTCGCACCAGGACCTGTTCCTGGCGCGCGCGGTGATCGAGGCGTCGCTGGAGGGGGTGATGATCGTCGATGCGCAGGGGCGCATCGAATACGTCAACCCGGCCTTCACGCGTCTGACCGGCTGGGGCGCCGACGAGGTGGTCGGGCGCAACCCCAACATCCTGCAGTCCGGGCGGCAGGACGAGGCGTTCTACGCCGCCCTCTGGGCCTCGCTGGCGGAAAAAGGGCACTGGCAGGGGGAGATCTGGAACCGCCGCAAGACCGGCGAGGTGTTCGCGGAGTGGCTGAGCATCAACGCCATCCGCGACGGGCAGGGCCGGCTGGTCAAGTACGCCGCCATCTTCAGCGACATCACCGAGCGCAAGCAGCACGAGGAGGAGGTGCGCAGCCTCGCCTACGTCGATGCGCTGACCGGCCTGCCGAACCGGCGGCTGCTCACCGACCGGCTGGCGCAGGCGATGGCGGCGGCGCACCGTCACGGCCGCGCGCTGGCGGTGATGTTCCTCGACCTCGACCTGTTCAAGCGGATCAACGACACCTTCGGCCATGACGCCGGCGACAAGGTGCTGACGGAGACGGCGGCCCGGCTGCGCGCCTGCGTGGGCGAGGGCGACACGGTGGCGCGCATCGGCGGCGACGAGTTCGTGCTGGTGCTGACCGACCTGGACGACCCGGCCGACGCCGGCAAGGTGGCGGAACGGACCATCGCCGCCGTCAAGGCGCCGCTGGACGTCGCGGGCCGCGCGGTGTTCGTGACCACCAGCATCGGCATCGCCGTCTATCCCAGTGACGCGGAAGGGGTGGACGACCTGCTGCGCTGCGCCGATTTGGCCATGTATCAGGCCAAGCAGGGCGGGCGGAACGGCTTCCAGGTCTACGCCCCGGCGCTGAACGCCCGCAGCCATGAGATGGTCACCGTCGAGAACCGCCTGCGCGGGGCGCTGGAGCGCGGCGAGTTCTCGCTGGCCTATCAGGTGAAGCTGGACCTCACCACCGGGCGCATGGCGGGGGCCGAGGCGCTGATCCGCTGGAACCATCCGGAGCACGGCGTCGTCCTGCCGGCCGATTTCCTGCCGACCGTCGAGCGCATGGGCCTGATGCCGGAACTGGGCGAGTGGGTGTTGCGCGAGGCGTGCCGGCAGAACCGGAGCTGGCAGGAGCGCGGCCTGCCGCCGATTCGCACGTCGGTCAACGTGTCGCCCTACCAGTTCCGCTCGGCCGAGCTGTCGGAGACGGTGAGCCGCGTGCTGGCCGAGACCGGGCTTGCCGCCATCCACTTGGAACTGGAGCTGACCGAGGCCGCCCTGGTCGACCACCCCGCGCGCGTGGCGCAGGCGGTGGAGCAGATGAACCGCCTGGGCGTGGTGGTCGCCATCGACGACTTCGGCACCCGGCATTCCTGCCTGGCGGCGTTGCGCACGCTGCCGATCCACGCGGTGAAGATCGACCGGACGTTCATCGCCGCCCTGGACGCCGACGACGGCAACGGTGGCGACGGCGTTGGGGGCCGCGACGCCGACCTGCTGCGGGCCATCGTCGCGCTGTGCCACGCGCTCGGCCTGAAGGCCATCGCCGAAGGGGTGGAGACGGTGCAGCAGGTGCGCGTGCTTCAGGAAGCCGGCTGCGATGAGATCCAAGGCTATCTGATCAGCCGCGCGGTTTCGCCCGCGGACCTGGAGAGCCTGTTCAACCGTAATCTGCTGCCGGTCACATGATCGCCCTCCCCCGCCTCCACTGGGAGGCGCTACGGCATGCACATTATCTTTTGGCGGAAGATAGCGCATTGATATAGCGAAGAAAAAAGCCCCTCTCCCTTGAGGGGAGAGGGGTTGGGGTGAGGGTGGTTACGGCCGGATGGCCGGAAAACAGAGTCTGTATCCCGGCTGCCGCCGGTAACGACCCCTCATCCCAACCCTTCTCCCTCAAGGGGAGAAGGGCTTTTTCAGCTTCCACCATGATGTGTGCATCACGTAGGGCCGGAGGGGTTTTGAAGGCTCAATTCGCGGCGAAGCAGTAGAAGTAGCCGGCGCCGCCGGTGCCGCGCAAGGCGTCCTGGCTGCAGCCGCCGCGCGACGGGTGGGACGAGTTCCAGGACTTGGCGGGCGGCTCCTCGTTCAGGCCCATGCGGTCGTGATGGCCGACCATCACCGCCCCCTCCGTGCTGCTGCGGGTCCAGTTGCCGCAGGTGCGGTCCTCCGATCCCGCGAAGGCGGTGCCGTCCGGCTGTGAGCCGGTGAGGATGTCGTGCTCGTTGGGGGAGTCGCCGCGGCCTTTGACGGGCTCGCCCTTCTCCGTCAGGGCCGTCTGCTTGTTCAGGTTGTTGGTTGCGTGCAGTTCCTCGACGGTGCGGGCGACGACCACGCCCTTGGCGTTCTGCCAGGGGCCGCGGCCGATGCGGTCGCGCGCGTTGACCGCGGGCTGGCCGCCCGCAGCCTGGGTGCTGAGGTAGGCGCGCCATGTGCGGTTGCCGGCGCCTGCGGCTTGCGCCAGCTGCTGGCAGTGGCGGTCGGCGCCCTCCAGCCCGCCGAGGTCGGCGCCCTTGCCGCTGCCGACGCTGGTGACGAAGAACGTCATCTCGCCGGCCGTGCCCTGCGCCTGCGCCCCGCTGCCGAAGCCCGCCGCCAGCGCCACGGCCAGCAGCGCACCGTGCATCACACTCTTCATGGTGGTCCTCCCGGAAAGTTCTTGTGCCAACCAGGATGAGACGCCGGACGCCGCCGGTCTATTCCGCAGTTCGGCCGACCGGTGCGGCCCGTCATCGCCGGCCGACGTCATCGCCGGACGACGTCATCGCCGGATCACGGCGGCGGCGGTCGCGAGGAAGGCGGCGAACACGATCAGCGCGTTCGCCGCATGTCCCCATTCCCACCGCTGCCGCAAGACCTCCCAGCCCTCCGGCTGGCGCGTCCAGTTCGCGGTTTCCTGGTTGGCCGGGAAGACCCAGAGGAAGAAGACCATCAGGCTCGCCAGTACCAGCAGGGCCGACGCGCCGGCCCAGCGTGCCGCGTGGGGATCCCGCCGGCGCTCGGCCAGGGCGAGCGCGCCGTTGGCGAGGGCGGCGGCGGCGATCGGGATTCCGAACAGCGCCCAGCCGGCGTAGATGCCCTGGACGATGAAATAGGCGTCGCGGTCCAGGCCGGTCTTGGCGGGAAGCTCGAAGAGGTGCGCCCCGCTCGGAACCAGGATGAGCGCCGTGAGGGCGAGCGCCAGCAGTCTCAACGCGACCATGAGCGTCCCTTCCGCCCATTCCGCCCACGCAGAAATGCCCCCCTCTCCCAGGGGGAGAGGGGAGGGAATACACGATGCGGTTGATCGGATCGGGTCCGAGGAATGCGGCTTACCGCTTCTGCGAGCCCTTCGACGGTTCGCTGACGTCCTGCACCGTCTGGCCGACCACGTCGTCGTCGCCCGTCTTGGTGGCGAGGTCGCCGATGGCCAGCACGCCGACCAGCCGCTTCTCGCGGCTCATCACCGGCAGGCGACGGATCTGCTTGGAGGACATGAGCTGCGCGGCCTCGCTGGAGTCCTGGTCCTCGAACACGTATTCGATGCTCGGCGACATGGCGTCGCTCACCTTGGCATTGGCATCCTTGCCGTCGGCGACGGCGCGGATGGCGATGTCGCGGTCGGTCAGCGTGCCCACCAGCCGGTCGTTCTCGCCGACCGGCAGGAAGCCGATGTCGGCGTCGCGCATCATGCGCGCGGCGTCCCGCAGCGAGGTATCAGGCGACACGATCTCGACCTGCTTGGTCATGATGTCCCGGATCTTCATTCGACTCTCCCTGGCAACGCGATGAACGGAAAGCGTGCGGCCAAGTAACCGATACACCTTTGGGAAGTTCCCAACCGATCAGGGTTTTCGGCCGGCGAAGTCGGTACTTCGTTCTTTCGTCGCGCCCAAATGCCCTGCGGGAACTTTTGCCGTGACGTGTGGGTTCATGGGCTGATGGGGGAACCACGGGTTCGGGCCTGCCCATCGCACCGCAATTCCAAGGGTGATGCGCCGATGAACCAGTGGCTGTTGTGGAGCCGCTTTGCCGCCATCAATCTGTTTGGCGCGGCGGGGCTGGCGCTTGCGTGGATCAACGGATGGATCAGCACGATCATCGAGGCGGATTCGAGCGGAATCTGCATCATGATCTTCGTGCTGTTCCTGATCGGTGTCGCCGCCACCGCGTGGCGGATCGAGAAGGTCACGGCCGAACTCGACTGCATCGAGCGCGGCGAGGGCGGCCGCCTGGAGGTCTATCGCCACGCGCTGACCCGCACCGGCGAACCCGCGACGCGGTCGCTGGAACTGCGGCTGTTCGGCCGCATCACCTTCATCCGCCACATCGCCAACGCCCTGGTGATGCTGGGGCTGATCGGCACGGTGGTCGGCTTCGTCATGGCGCTGAAGGGGGTGAACGCCAGCAACGCCTCCGACAGCGGCTCCATCACCGCGCTGGTCGGCACCATGATCAACGGCATGGGCGTGGCGCTCTACACCACGCTGGTGGGTTCGGTGCTGAACCTTTGGCTGGGTGCCAACTACCAGCTTCTGGCCACCGGGACGGCCAATCTCGCGGCGGCGCTGATCGACGCCGCGCACGGACATGGACCCAGCGGCGGAACGACCGCCAGTCCGCCCACGCCGCTGCGCCCGCGGCCGGTGAACGGCTCCATCGCCTCACCGGGCGGGGCTGCCCATGTTTGATCCCTGGGGTGACGGAGACGACACCGGGACGGTGTTCCGCGACATGATCACCCTGGCGCTGGCGGGGTTCGTCTGCATGGTCCTGCTGATGCTGCCGCACATCAACCCCAAGGGAAAGGAAGGCACCGGCGTGGCCGACGCCGAGCCGCCCGGCAACGTCATCGTCGAGGCGCGCTGGGACGACAAGCTGCGCACCGACGTGGACCTGTGGGTGCAGGCACCGGGCGACGTGCCGGTGGGCTATTCCAACAAGTCGGGCCTGATCTTCAACCTGCTGCGCGACGACCTGGGCAGCTACGCCGACCCCACGGAAGTGAATTTCGAAACCTCGTTCAGCCGGGGCATCCCGCCGGGCGAGTACGCGGTCAACATCCACCTCTTCCGCAACCTGGAGAGCGCCTATCCGGTGTGGGTGCGGGTGGTGGCCCGCGTGAAGAAGGAAAACGAATCGGGTGCGGCAACCCTCGCCGCAACCCGCGTGCGTCTTGATCATGAGGGGCAGGAGGTCACCGCCTTCCGCTTCAAGCTGAACGAGCAGGGCGAACTCGTTCCGGGGAGCTTGAACGCGCTGCACAAACCATTGCGTTCAGCCAGGAATTAGCGCCATGCAAAGCCTGACCGTTCTGTTCGTCGCGTTTTCCATTCTCACGCTGCTCCTGGTGTGGGCGGCGCTGCGCTGGGCCCGCAACGCGCGGGCGCGGACCCTCATCCTCGCCCTCTTCGCGCTGATGCTGCCGGCGGCCTACGCGGCCCCGGCGTCGCTGCTGGGCAAGGCCAAGCCGGTGACGCTGGAGTGGCTGGGCAACAACGTCAAGGAAGCCCAGGTGCTGAGCGCCACCATGGTGGAGAACGAGGCCATCTACGTGACGCTCCTGTGGAGCGAGGCGCCCAACCTCTACCGCCTGCCGTGGAGCCAGCGGATGGCCGAGCAGCTGCAGGAGGCCATGCGCGAGGCACAGCGCAACGGCACCCGGCCGGTGATGCGCCTGCCCTTCGAGAAGTCGTGGGACGACCGCGAGCCGCGCTTCTATGCGCTGCCGCAGCCGAAGATGCCGGACAAGCCCTACCAGCACCAGGGACCGGGCGTGGAATTCCAGCATCCCGGCCAGCCCACCTGATCGGGCCGACCTGATCCTTGGCAGTGGACGGCGGCCCCCGCCGTCCACTACGTTCGGGGCCGCACCGACATCCAGCGGGGGGAGGCCCATGCCGTCGTTCGACATCGTGTCCAAGACCGAGCTTGCCGAAGTGGACAACGCGCTTGCCGGCGTGCGCCGGGAGATCGAGACGCGCTACGACTTCAAGGGTTCCAAGTGCACGGTGGAGCGGGTCGAGAACGACATCACCGTCAACGCCGACGACCAGACGAAGCTGGACCAGGTGCACGAGCTGCTGCGCGTGTACATGACCCGGCGCAAGCTGGACGCCAACTTCCTGGACTTCTCGGCCAAGGTGGAAAAGGCTGCCGGCGACACCGTGCGCCATGTCGTCAAGGTCCGCCAGGGCATCGCCCAGGACCTCGCCAAGCAGATCGTCAAGGCGATCAAGGACAGCAAGCTGAAGGTCCAGGTGTCGATCCAGGGCGACGAGCTGCGCGTCACCGGCAAGAAGCGCGACGACCTGCAGGACGCCATCCAGCACGTGCGCGGCCTGAAGATCGAACAGCCGCTGCAATATGTGAACTTCCGGGATTGATGACCGGCGTTGGGTTTTCGGCTGGCGCCTCGACCCAACGTCCGTGCGTTTCAGTGCAGCAGCCCGTCGGCTTCGCCGGTGCCCAGGCGCTTGCGCAGGATGTCGACCACGTCGGCGGCGTCCTTGTGGCCCAGGCTGCGGGACAGCAGAACCGAGCCCATCGACAGCAGGGTCAACCCGACCAGCACGCTGGAATGGCCGTCCTCGACCTTGCTCTCGATGAACTCCATGGCATCGCGGTGCAGGTCGTCGAGCGCGTCGCTCATCGGGTCGTCAATCATGGTCGTGCGTGTCCGCCGTCGCGTGGTCGGGCGCCAATGTCCGGCATCGGTGCGCACCCCGCCTTGACCGGCGTTAAGAACCGGGAGCAAGGCGGGAGCGGTTGCGAGTCGAAGGCATTCTCGCCGAACAGAGGGCCGTGTGCAATGCAGCGTCCCTGTTCAATTCGTCATAAATACAAGGTAACACGGGCGTAGGCCCCCTGGGAAGTTCTTGCCGGGCGGCGGCAGGATTTGCCGGGTCCTGCCGGCAGGGATTGCCGGACGGCGCGGCGTCAAGCCGTTGATTCCCGTCGCCGCCAGACAGGCATCGGGATTGCATGGGATCGGACAGGTCGCCATCCGTTCGAGACTCTGCCATGACGACTCTGATGAACACGGACGCCTTGCGGATCCAGCAGCCGCGCACCGACGAGGTGCGGGGCGGTGTGGGCAAGCCGCACGACTCCGTGGCGCAGAGCCTGCACTTCGCAGCCATGCTGGAGGCTTTGAACGACACCGGCGCGGCGTCGGCAGAGGGTGAGGGCCTGCCGCCCGCCGCGCCGGCGGGGCCGTCGCCGACCCGCCCCGCGCCGGACGCACAGCGGGTCGGCGCGCCGATGGCCTCGCTGATCGCACAGGGTGGCTTCGATGCGCTGGGCGACGATGCCGAATCGGTGCCGCAGCCCACGGCGGGGCTCAGCCCCGCGGCGCAGGAGGCGGGGCAGGTCGCGGCGGGGCAGGTTGCTGTTGCCGGCGACTTCCGCTGGATGGCCCACCTGATGGCGGCCCAGGGCTGAGTTCAGTCCAAATAATCGAATTGCCGCAGCAGCGGGCCTTGCAGGTCGATCACGAACTGCCGCGCCCGCTCGTCGAGCAGCGTTTCGAACAGCGGTGCCGTGGCGGGCGGCTCGCCGACGGCAGTCAGGCACGCGTCGATGTCGGACGGCGTGTCGCCGGCACCCAGGAAGCGCAGGACGGCGCCCAGGTGCGGGCGCGGATCGGCGTGCAGGTCTTCGGTGCGGACCTCGTGATAGCGCTCTGGCCGGCTGGCGCCGAAGACGAGGCAGGCGCGCGTCGCCTCCGACCAGCCGCGGGCGGCCGCCGCGACCAGATCGTACCACGCCGGGCTGCCGGGGGTGAGCGCCGGGTCGCCACCCTGGCTCAGGCGCTGGGCGACCGCAGAGGCGGTGGCCTCGCGCCCGTCGCGCACCACGTGCAGCACCTTGGCCTCCGGGAAGAGGATCTCCAGAAACTCCAGGCGCTGGGTGAGGATCGGCGTCTTCTCGCCCAGCAGGCGCTTCTCAGGAGGCAGGTCGAGCTTGGCCCAGGCCAGACCCATGGCCGTCTTCAGCAGATAGCGGAAGTCGCCGGTGGTGTAGCCGGTGTAGTGGCCCTGGCCGTGGTAGAGTGCTTCGTTGTTGGCGGCGAGGCGGTCGTTGTACTCGCCCAGCAGGTCCTTCAGCGGCGGGCCGAACCAGTCGGTGAAGTGGCCCTCGCCGGCGCAACGGATCTCCGGGTGCGCGTCCAGCATGCGCTGCACGCGGGTGCCGCCCGACTGCGGTGAGCCGACGACGAAGAAGATCTCGCGCTCGAACGCCGCCTTGAGGCGGTCCTCGATGTCTTTCAGGCTCTCGGGCTTTTTCATCTCGGTCATGGCCGCGACCATTCCACGGAGCGGGGCAGGGCGGCAAGGCTCACGTGCTGAGGAAGCGCTGCTCCGCGCCCTCCAGGGCGAGACACGTCAGGCGGCCGGTGGCGTAGGCGCCGGTGTCGATGCCGATGCGGTTGGCGCGCTGCTCCGGTTCCGGCGCGATGGTGTGGCCGTGCACCACGATCTTGCCGTGGTCGGCGGTGGAATTGAGGAAGTCGCGCCGGATCCACAGCAGGTCCTCCTCCCGCTGTTCGGCCAGCGGCACGCCGGGGCGGATGCCGGCATGCACGAACAGGTAGTCGCCGATCGTCACGTGCGTGCGCAGATCCTTGGTCAGGAAGGCCCGGTGCGCGGCCGGCAGGGCGGCGCGGAAGTGGGCCTGCGCCGCCGCCAGATGATCGGGATCGTTCGGGTCGGCCGGGGGCAGCACGCCGTAGCTGGCCACCGTCATGCCGCCGCCGATGTTGTCGGCGAACCACGTCGGGCCGATGCGCACGTCGTTCAGGAAGTCCAGCAGCGCCACCTCGTGGTTGCCCTTCAGGTGGATGGCGCCGAAACCCGGCGGCGGGCCGGCCAGCAGCCGTTCGACCACCAGGGCGGAGTCCGGCCCGCGGTCGACGTAGTCGCCGAGATAGATGATGTACTTGGCGAAGTCCGGGCGCCGCGCGGCGTCGTCGGCGATCTGCGCCAGCATCCGTTCCAGCAGGTCGGCGCGGCCGTGGATGTCGCCGACGGCGTAGACGAGATGCCGGTCCGGCACCCGCGGCGGTGCGCCGGCCGAGCCCTGCTGCGTCCTGCGTGCCCTCAACAGCCCGAAAACCACCCGCTCCTCGCTGCGTATCGTCCACCGCCGCCATTGTGCATGACTTAGGGCGATGGGCACGCAATTGCGAGTGGCCGCCGGTGCTCCCTTCAGTGATTGGCCACCAATCCGATGGAGGCACCCTCCAGCGCGGCGGCCAGCCCGTCGAGCGCCACCTCGACCGAGCGGCGCGTCAGGCCCGGCCAGTGGTAGACCTGGGTGGCGGAGCGCGGCTCGGCCGAGAACTCCAGGCGCAGGGTGCGGCCCTGCATCATGGCCGGCAGCAGCCGCCGCATCGGCGCACAGGCAACCCCGGCGCGGCGCTGCTCCTTCACGGCGGCGAAGCGGTTGAGCATCTCGTCGGCCGGTTCGATCCCCGGCATGGCGCCGCCGTGGGCGTCGGCCAGGAAGCGCGCGAACTCCACCGGCGCGTCACGCAGCGCCCACCCTTCGTCCAGCGCCTGGGCGAGCAGGGAGAGGTCGGCCGAGGTGTAGAACGCCTGCCGGGCGGCGCCGTCCACCGCCAGCGTCACCGGGCGGTCGAGGTCCACCGGGCCGTCGAACACCACGTGCAGCGTCGTGCAGGCGGCGTCGCGCACGAGGCTGACCACCACCTCGCCCCGGCCGCCGCGGTTGTTGGCGTAGCCCTGCACGGTGCTGGCGCTGCACCGGCGGGCCGGGCCGCTGCCGGTGCACTCCACGCTCCAGGGCTCCGCCGCCCCGGCGGGCGTCGTGGACAGGGACGCGGCGGCCAGAAGGCCGAACAGCACCGGGAAACCCCACCACCGAACCATGAGCCGAAGACCTTTCGCCGCAATCCCCGCCGATGCCGGTGGCGGGTTGTCGGGCACGATAGGGATCCGGAACTTTCGCCACCGTTAACGGGATCACACCGGGGCTGTGACCATTGCCCCATCGATCATCGCCCTGTCCTTCATTGCCGCCCTGTCCATCATTGCTCCGGCGGCCTATGCCGCCTGCGCCGTTCGGCCGCTTGAGCGGTAGGCGCCATGGGTCTAGGCTTTCACAAACGCACGCCGGGAAACTTCGGAGAGGGAAGAGACATCATGGATGGGAGCACGGGCTCCGCGGCCGAGGTGCGGCCGAACGACCTCGCCGCCTATTGGATGCCGTTCACCGCCAACCGCCAGTTCAAGGCCGCACCGCGCTTGCTGGTGGGGGCGGAGGGCATGCATTACACCTCGCACGACGGGCGCCGGGTGCTGGACGGCACGGCCGGCCTGTGGTGCTGCAACGCCGGCCACGCGCGGCCGAAGATCGTGCAGGCCGTGCAGCGGCAGATCGCCGAGTTGGACTACGCGCCGCCCTTCCAGATGGGCCACCCGCGCCAGTTCTCCCTGGCCAACCGCCTGACGCGGCTGATGCCGGGCGACCTGGACCACGTGTTCTACACCAACTCCGGCTCGGAATCGGTGGACACGGCGCTGAAGATCGCGCTGGCCTACCACCGGGCGCGCGGGGAGGGGAACCGCTTCCGCTTCATCGGGCGCGAGCGCGGCTACCACGGCGTCGGTTTCGGCGGGCTGTCGGTGGGCGGCATCGTCGGCAACCGCAAGGCCTTCGCCCCGGCCATGCTGCCGGGCGTCGACCACATGCCGCACACTTATAACCGGGAGAAACAGGCGTTCACGCGCGGCCAGCCGGAATGGGGCGCCCACCTTGCCGACGAGTTGGAGCGCATCGTGGCGCTGCACGACGCCTCCACCATCGCCGCGGTGATCGTCGAGCCGGTGGCAGGCTCCACCGGCGTGCTGCTGCCGCCCAAGGGCTATCTGGAGAAGCTGCGCGCCATCTGCGACAGGCACGGCATCCTGCTGATCTTCGACGAGGTGATCACCGGCTTCGGCCGCCTGGGCACCAGCTTCGCGGTGGAGCGCTTCGGCGTGGTGCCGGACATGGTGACGGTCGCCAAGGGCATCACCAACGGCGTGGTGCCGATGGGTGCCGTGTTCGTGCGCGGCGCCGTGCACGACGCGCTGATGACCGGGCCGGAGCACGTGATCGAGCTGTTCCACGGCTACACCTACTCCGGCCACCCGCTGGCCTGCGCCGCGGCCGAGGCGACGCTGGACACCTACGAGGAGGAGGGGCTGTTCGAGCGCGCCCGCGGCCTGGAGGAGTACTGGGCCGACGCGATCCACAGCCTGAAGGGCCTTCCGCACGTCATCGACCTGCGCAACATCGGCCTCGTGGGCGCCGTGGAGCTGGAGCCGCGGCCGGGCGAGCCGGGCAAGCGCGCCTACGAGGCGTTCGTGAAGGCGTACGAGAAGGGCATCCTTGTGCGCACCACCGGCGACATCATTGCGCTGTCGCCGCCGCTGATCATCGAGAAGGAGCACATCGACGAGCTGGTCGGAACGCTGGCGACGGTGCTGCGCGGGGTGGCGTAGGGACGTCGTTTTGCCCCCTCCCTAACCCTCCCCCGCTAAGGCGGTGGAGGGGACTGCCGCCGTTATACCCTCCACCGCAACGCGGGGGAGGGTGCCCGGAGCGCAAGCGAAGGGCGGGAGGGGGCAACCGCGACGCGGAGACCTATCCGTTCAGCGCCGCCATGATCGCACCCAGCAGCGGCTGGCCGGCGAAGGTGCCGGCGGCGAAGCCGACGAGCAGACCCAGAACCCCCATGGCCAGCGCGAGCCCCGTCCGCGACTTGGCCTTGCTGGACGGCGCACCGTTGCGGGGCGTGTCGTCGGCCTCGCCCTCCGGGGTGGGGCGCTGCGCGCCGGTGTAGGCGGCGTCGTTGTCGGCGTGCCAGGCGCGGATGCGTTCCAGCGCCGGCTTCAGGTCGGCCTCCGACGGGGCATGGCCGCGACCGCCGATGATCTCGGCCGCCAGCGCCAGGAAGCGGGCGGCGGTGCGCCCATCGGGGCTGAAGATGGTGACCGGCATGCGCCGGTAGGTCGCCTTCACCACGTCTACGTCGTAGGGGACGGCGGTGCGGAACATCAGGTTGGCATAGCCGGCGCGCAGCTGGGCCAGCGATTCCCGGCCGACCTCGTCGTTGGTGACCGACAGCATCAGGATGCCGGCGATGCCCAGGTTCGGGTTCATGCCCTTCTGGATGTGCTCGACCACCGACATGGTGCGCTGCAGCCCGTCCAGCGCGTAGCGGCCGGGGAACACCGGCACCACCAGCCGGTCCGACGCGGCCAGCGCGCCGGCCGCCAGATGGCCGAGTGCGGGCGGGCAGTCGATGACGATGTAGTCGGGCGGGTCGTTGGTGAAGTACAGCGCCTTGCGCAGGCCGCGCTGCGATCCGCCGCGCGGCTGGTCGAGCGCGTGTTCCAGCGAGTACAGCTTGCGCGCGCCGACGATCATCGACAGCCCGTCAAAGCTGGTGGGCGTCACCGCATCCTCGACGAACACCTCCTGGTTCAGCAGGTCGTGGATGCCGACCTTCGCCTTGCCGGTCAGCAGGAAGTTGCTGGTGGCGCTGCTCTGCGGATCGAAGTCGATGAGGACGACGCTTTTGCCCAAGGCAGCCAAGCTGATGGCGAGGTTGACCGCCGTGGTCGTCTTTCCGACGCCGCCCTTCTGGTTGTAGACCGACAGGATCGTGGGCTGCCGCGTCAGCGGCTGGTCGAAGACGTCGTCCTGGTCCTGCATCGCGGTTCCGTGTCGTCGTTGGTTCAGCCTGTGGGTGGGCAGCCTGCGGGGGTTCAGCCTGCGGGCGTTCCTTCCGCCTCGGCGAGCAGGCGCCTCTTGGTGCCGTCGTCGATACGGTTCCAGGGGACGCCGGTCAAGGCACCGTGCAGGCTCCACAGCATGTTGCGCGTCACCCGCTTCGGGTCCCGGTGCTTGAGGCGGCGGTAGGCGGCGACGGCACCGAGGGTGCGCAGCTCCTCCTCCGTCTCGATCCCGGCTTCGGCCAGCCACTGGGCGGACTTCGGCCCGATGCCGGGCATCAGGTGGATGGGGCGCGGCGCCATGGTGCCCCTACTTCCGCTCCCACACCTTGGATTCGATGTAGCGGCTGGCGAGGAAACGGTAGGTCATCTTCTGCAGCTGCTCGATCTGCTGCGAGCGTTCCACCGGCACGCCGTCCCAGGCCTGGAGCAGGTCCTCCCACTCGATCAGGCGGCCGCGCAGGTCGTCGCGGATCTTGCGGATGAAGGTGACGGTGGTCTGGAAGTCCTTCAGGGCGCCGACGATCTCGCCGGTCTGCGCATCGGCCTGGTCGAAGATCGAGTCGAACTCCCGCAGCGGCTTCTTGATCAGGCCCTGCATGCGCTGCAGCTCCGAACAGAAGGTGCGGTCGGTGCGGTAGATCTGCGTCATCTTCACCAGCGCGTCGCCGATGGCGCGGATGTGCTTGAAGCGGTCGCGCAGCGCCTCGATGTACGACAGCTCCTGCGTCAGGTCGTCGATGCGGTCGTTGATGTACTGCTCGGCGTTGGCGTCCTGGATGCCCAGCTTCTCGGCGATCTGCTTGAAGGCGGTCTTCAGGCGCTGCTTGGTCCCCGGGTCCTCGACGATCTGCTCCAGCTCTTCGAGATCGACGACGATCATCTCCGACCCGGTGATCCAGGACACGAGCTGCACCGTCAGGCGCCCGCGGGCGATCATGCGGTGCTTGTCCTCCACCGACCATGAGGCGGTACCGTCCAGCAGCTCGCCGGGGATCTTCTCGCCGGGGCGGATCTGCTTCACGTAGTGCAGGCCCTTGGCGACCGTTTCCAGAAGACGGGCGTCGTGGCTGTCCTCGGCGATCTGGAAGGATTCCTTCAGGGTGTTGAAGGGCAGCGCCGCCTTCAGGTCGCCCAGGAGGATGTTCAGCACCGGCTCCTTCGAGTTCGGCTCCACCGCGAAATAGGCGGCGGGGAGGCTGAACACCTTGTGCTGGAAATCGAAATGCGTCTCCCGCATCGGCGGGGCGTCGGCGTCCGGCTGGCTGGCCTGATCGGCGGCGGCGGCGATGTTGGACAGGTCGGTCATGAATCCGGCGGCCGTGGAGACGTCGATATCCGTACAGATAAACCACACCACGCGCAACGTCGTTGCGGTCGTGTGTCGCTGTTCCGGGTGCGAGGACCCAGGTTACAGCAGGTCGCGCAGCCGGAACCAGAGCATCGCGAGGACAAGCGCCGGCGTGCGCAAGCGCTGGCCGCCAGGGAAGGGCGTGTGCGGGATGCGGGCGAACAGGTCGAAGCGGCCGTCGGTGCCCGCCACCGCCTCGGCGATCAGGCGCCCGGCGAGGCCGGCCAGCGCCACCCCGTGCCCGGAATAGCCGTGCGCGAACAGGACGTTGGGCGTCAGCCGGCCGACCTGGGGCATGCGGTTCATGGTGATGGCGACCTTGCCGGACCAGGAATAGTCGACCGCCACGTCGCGAAGCTGCGGGAAGACGCGCTGCATCTTGAAGCGCAGCAGTTCCTTGCCGCCTGGCGTATCGCGCCCGGAATAGTTGGCGCCGCCGCCGAACAGCAGCCGGTGGTCGCTGGTGCGGCGGTAGTAGTCGAGCACGAAGTTCATGTCGGACACGGCCGCATTGTTGGGAAGCAGAGCCCGGGCGCGCTCCACCCCCAGCGGTTCGGTGACGATGATCTGCGTGGCGACGGGCATGATCATGCCCGTCATCTGCGGCACCAGTCCGCCCAGGTAGGCGTTGCCGGCCAGCACCAGGAAGCGCGCCTGCACCCGCCCACGCGCCGTCACCACCGCCGGCAGCAGGCCGGTTTCCAGCGACAGGGCACGCGAGCCTTCGAAGATCCGCACCCCGGCGGCGAGCCCCGCGTCGGCGAGGCCAAGCGCGTAGTTCAGCGGGTGAAGGTGGCCGCTGCCCTCGTCGTACAGCCCGCCGATGTAGCGTGGGCTGTCCACCATGGCGGCGACGCCGTCGCGGTCGAGCCGCCGCAGGTGCGGATAGCCGTAGGCGTCGCGCATCTCCCGCATGACCTCGTCCAGCTCGGCCATGTGACGCTCCTTGAGCGCCGCCAGGACGAAGCCGCGGGTCAGGTCGCAGCGGATGCCGTGCTTCTCCACCCGCTCGAAGAGCTGGGCGGTCGCTTCCTCCGCCAGCTGCCAGAGCAGGCGCGCGTCATCGCGGCCCATCCAGCGCTCGATCGTCGCCATCGGCTTGTTGTAGCCGGTGATGATCTGCCCGCCGTTGCGGCCGGAAGCGCCCCAGCCGACCCGCTCGGCCTCCAGCAGCACGACGTCCATCCCGCGCTCGGCCAGTTCGAGCGCGGCCGTCAGGCCGGTGTAGCCGCCGCCGACCACGCACACGTCGCAGCGGACCGTGCCCTCCAGGGGCGGGTGCGGAGGATGCGGGTTGGCGGTCGCGGCGTACCAGGAGGAGGCGTGGCGCCGGGACGTCATGCCCAGGGGATACGGGCGGGAGGCGCGGGCGTCAACGCCGGCTTGGGCATAACGGGGTTGCCGGACGGAGGCCCAGATGGAGGCCCGGATAGCGGTATTGCCCCTCTTCGCACTGGCGTCCGGACCCCGTTGCAACCCATATTGAAGGGAGAGCCCACATTCGGAGGCGTCCGCGCCCGTCGCGGACCGATTGTTTCATGCCGTTCATGGACGATTTCATCAAGAAGAACCGCATTACCGAGGTCGAGTGCCTGGTGCCCGACATGTCGGGGATCGCGCGGGGCAAGATCGTTCCGGCCGAGAAGTTCCTGCGCATCCTGCGCGACCGCGGCCTGCGCCTGCCCGAGGCGATCTTCGTGCAGACGGTGACCGGCGACTATCCGGACGACGAGGACGTCACCTCGGACGAGAACTCGGACATCTACATGATCCCGGACGAGCGGACGATCCGCTTCGTCCCCTGGTACGAGGAACCGACCGCCCAGGTCATCACCGACTGCGTCTACGCCGACGGCTTGCCGGTGGACTTCTCGCCGCGCCACGTGCTGAAGCGCATCCTGGCGCTGTACGAGGAGCGCGGCTGGAAGCCGGTGGTGGCACCGGAGCTGGAGTTCTTCCTGGTCCAGGTGAACAAGGACCCCGACTACCCGCTGCTGCCGCCGGTGGGGCGCAATGGCCGGGTGGAGAGCGGGCGGCAGGCCTTCGGCATCGACGCAGTCAACGAGTTCGATCCCGTCTTCGAGGATGTCTACGACTACTGCGAGGCGCAGGACATCGACATCGACACCCTGACGCACGAGGCGGGTGCCGCGCAGATCGAGATCAACTTCAACCATGGCGACGCGCTGGAACTGGCCGACCAGGCGTTCCTGTTCAAGCGCACGGCGCGCGAGGCGGCGATGCGCCACCACATCTACGCCACCTTCATGGCCAAGCCCATGCAGAACGAGCCGGGCAGCGCCATGCACATCCACCAGTCGGTGGTGGACACGGAGACGGGACGCAACCTGTTCTCCAACCCCGACGGCACCGACAGCGCGCTGTTCATGGCGCACGTGGCGGGCCTGCAGAAGTTCCTGCCCTACGTGATGCCGCTGCTGGCGCCCAACGTGAACTCCTACCGCCGGCTGGTGCCGAACTCGGACGCGCCGATCAACGTGCACTGGGGCCGCGACAACCGCACCACGGGCCTGCGCGTGCCGGTGTCGGCGCCGGATTCGCGCCGGGTGGAGAACCGCGTGGCCGGCGCCGACGCCAACCCCTACCTCGCCATCGCGGCGTCGCTGGCCTGCGGGTATCTGGGCATGGTGCAGGGGCTGGAACCGAACGACCCGGTGAAGGGCTCCGCCTACCGCCTGGCGTTCACGCTGCCCCGCCACCAGAGCGACGCGCTGGCCAAGTTCAACGGCTGCAAGCCGGTGAGGGAGGTCTTCGGCGAGAAGTTCATCGCCGCCTTCACCTGCGTGAAGGAGGCGGAGTACGAGGCCTACCAGCGCGTCATCAGCTCGTGGGAGCGCGAGAACCTGCTGCTGAACGTGTAGGATGCGGGGTATGAGCCGCCTTCCCGACGACACCCCGATCGGCCGTCTGCTGCGCGAGCGTGCCGAAACGCGCCGTCGCGAGGCGGCGCGGCGGGCGTTGGCGGCGCTGGAAGCGCTGGACGGCGCCGGCGTGCCGGCGGTCGTCGTCGGGTCGCTGGCGCGTGGGCGCTTCCTGGGCCACTCCGACGTCGACCTGTTCGTCGAGGACCGGCGCGGTCTGGCGCCGGAAGCGGTCATCGCCATCGTCGAGCGGGCGATGGAGGATTTCCCGTTCGACGTCCTGTTCGCCGACCGGGTGTCCGACGCCGACCGCCCCTTCATCCTGGAAAGGACGCTGCGTGCAGCCGATCTTCGCCCGTCTCGCGCATCAGCTTGAAAAAGCCGAGCAGGAGTTTGTGCGCATCGAGGAGGCCGTGCGGCTGTTCGCCGGCATGGAGCGGACGCTCGCTGCCGATTGGGCGCGGCGCACAAGCGTCGCGGGCGGCATCGAAGGCGTGTTCTCGGGCCTGGAAGGGATCCTCAAGGGGATCGCCGAGGACATCGACGGGCACGTGCCGCAGGGCGGCGCGTGGTATGCGAAGCTCCTGGAGGTGATGACGCTCGACATCGGCGGCGTGCGGCCAGCGGTCATCGGCGCCGAGACCCGCGCGTTGCTCGACGACCTGCGCCGGTTCCGGCATGCGGTGCGCAGCCACTACGGCATCGATCTGCGCGACCCCGATATCGACGACAACCTGGAGCGTCTGCGCCGGGTGCTGCCGCTGTTCCGCCGGGACTTCGAGGCGTTCGCCGCCGCCATGGGTGGGATGTAGCCGCCGTCCACCGCCCCCTTCCCGTTGACAAGCCGTTCGTACCCCGTCTTCATACCTGCGGCGTCGGGAACGCCCGCGGCGCAGGACGTGCGGCCGCGCCAATGCAGAACAGTCGGGGGCCTTCATGAAGAAACGACTCGCGCTCAGCGCCCTGGCCGCCATCGCCGCCGTCGCGGTGTCCGGCGCCGCGCACGCCCAGGCCAAGAAGCCGCTCAACATCTACATCTGGAACGACTACCTGGGTGAGACGACGCTCGCCGACTTCACCAAGGCGGCCGGCTACCCGACCAAGGTCGACCTGTACGACAGCCTGGAGCTGCTGGAGCAGAAGGTCCTGGTCGGCAAGTCCGGCTACGACATCATCGTGCCGACGGCCGAGCCGACGCTGTCGCGCCTGATCCAGGCCAAGGTGGTGGCGCCGCTCGACAAGGCGAAGATCCCCAACCTGAAGAACGTCGACCCGCAGGTGCTGAAGCTGCTGGAGACCTCCGACCCCGGCAACAAGCACGCCGTGCCGTACCTGGGCGGCACCGTCGGCATCGGCATCGTGCCGGAGAAGATCAAGGCCGTCGCCCCCGACGTGGCGCTGGACAGCTGGGACCTGATCTTCAAGCCGGAGGTGGCCGAGAAGGTCTCCAAGTGCGGCATCACCGTGATGGATTCGGCCACCGACGTGATCCCGTCGGTGCTGAACTACCTCGGCCTCGACCCGAACTCCGAGAAGAAGGAGGATCTGGCGAAAGCGGAGAAGGCGCTGCTGGCCGTGCGCCCGTACATCAAGCAGTTCGTGACGGGGCAGAACATCAACCTGCTGGCCGCCGGCGACGCCTGCGTCGTCATGGCCTACAACGGCGACGTCAACCAGGCCTCGGCGCGCGCCAAGGAAGCCAACAAGGGCGTCACCGTCCAGTACGTGGCGCCCAAGGAAGGCGTGCAGGTGTGGTGGGACACGCTGGCGATCCCGGCCGATTCGAAGAACAAGGACGCGGCCTACGCCTTCATCAACTTCGTCCTCGACCCGGCCAACACGGCGGGCATCACCAACACGGTGCAGTACGCCAACGCCGTGCCGGCCTCGCTGGCCGGCGTGGACGAGGCGGTGAAGACCAACCCGGCCGTCTACCTGCCGGAAGGCGGCAAGGTGAAGCTGTTCAGCCTGAAGGCCATCAAGCAGTCCACCGACCGCGACCGCACGCGGGTCTGGACGAAGGTCAAGACGGGCAAGTAAACCTTAGGCGCATGACGTGCCGCGGCGCCCCGGTCCGTCCGTCACGGACCGGGGCGTTTCTTCGTTCGGGGGACCCTGAAGCATCATGGCGCAGCCCATCCGCAAGCCGACCCGCCTGGAGCCGTGGCAGGACCCGGCCGCCGTGCCCTATGTGCGCATCGAGCGGGTGACCAAGCGGTTCGGCGACTTCGTCGCCGTCGACGACGTCACGCTGAACATCCACCGCGGCGAGTTCTTCGCGCTGCTGGGCGGCTCCGGTTCGGGCAAGACGACGCTGCTGCGCATGCTGGCCGGCTTCGAGCAGCCGAGCGAAGGGCGCATCTTCATCGATGGCGTCGACATGTCGGGGATTCCGCCGTACGAGCGGCCCGTGAACATGATGTTCCAGTCCTACGCCCTGTTCCCGCACATGAGCGTGGAGCAGAACGTCGCCTTCGGCCTGAAGCAGGACGGCCTGCCGAAGGCGGAGATCCGCGCGCGCGTGACGGAGATGCTGGAGATGGTCCAGCTCGGCGCCTTCGCCAAGCGGCGCCCGCACCAGCTGTCGGGCGGGCAGCGGCAGCGCGTGGCGCTGGCCCGCAGCCTCGTCAAGCGGCCCAAGCTGCTGCTGCTGGACGAGCCGCTGGGGGCGCTGGACAAGCGGCTGCGCGAGCGCACGCAGTTCGAACTGGTCAACATCCAGGAAAGCACCGGCATCACCTTCGTGGTCGTCACCCACGACCAGGAGGAGGCGATGACCATGGCCAGCCGCATCGCCGTGATGAACCAGGGCACCATCGCCCAGGTCGGCACGCCGACGGAGATCTACGAGTACCCGAACTCCGCCTTCGTGGCGCAGTTCATCGGATCGGTGAACATGTTCGAGGGCATCGTGGCGGAGGACGAGCCGGACCACGTGCTCATCCGCTCCGAACAGGCCGGCTGCGACCTGTACATCAACCACGGCGCCGCGGTGCCGCTGGGCAGCGCCGTGCGCGTCGCCGTGCGGCCGGAGAAGGTGGCGCTGTCCAAGGAGCCGCCGCAGGACGCCACCGGGCGCAACCTGACGCGCGGCGTGGTGCGCGAGATCGCGTACCTGGGCGACGTGTCGATCTATCTGGTGGAGCTGGCGACCGGCACCGTGGTGCGCGCCACCATCCCCAACGTCACCCGCCGCACCGACCTGCCGATCACCTGGGACGACGAGGTGTACGTCACCTGGCGCCCGTTCGCCGGCGTGGTGCTGACGCAATGAACGCGATCCGCCGCTTCCTGTCGCTGGGCCGCGGGCTGGTGGTGGGCGTCCCCTACCTGTGGCTGGCGCTGTTCTTCCTGGTGCCGTTCCTGATCGTCTTCAAGATCAGCTTCTCCGAGGCGGTGCTGGCGCAGCCGCCCTACACGCCGCTGGTCGACTGGGTGATGGGCGAGGAGGGGGGCGACCTGAAGCTCCAGCTGGTCCTCAACCTCACCAACTACCTGCGGCTGCTGGCCGACGACCTGTACATCGCGGCGTACCTGTCGTCCCTGAAGATGGCGGCGGTCTCCACGTTCCTGTGCCTGCTGCTGGGCTATCCCATGGCGTACGCCATCGCGCGGGCCCCGGCGGAGCGGCGGGCGGCGCTGATGATGCTGGTCATCCTGCCGTTCTGGACCTCGTTCCTGATCCGCGTGTACGCCTGGATCGGCATCCTGAAGTCCAACGGGCTGATCAGCAACCTGCTGGAGACGCTGGGCCTCACCGACGGGCCGGTGGAGCTGCTGTACGGCGACGCGGCGGTGTACATCGGCATCACCTATTCGTACCTGCCGTTCATGATCCTGCCGCTGTACGCGAGCCTGGAAAAGCTGGACCTGACGCTGCTGGAGGCGGCGGCCGACCTGGGCTGCCGGCCGTGGCGGGCGTTCCTCACCGTCACGCTGCCGCTGTCGCTGCCGGGGATCGTCGCCGGCTCGCTCCTGGTGTTCATCCCGGCGGTGGGCGAGTTCGTCATCCCGGAGCTGCTGGGCGGGCCGGACACGCTGATGATCGGGCGCGTGCTGTGGAACGAGTTCTTCTCCAACCGCGACTGGCCGGTGGCGGCGTCGGTGGCGACCGCGCTGCTGCTGTTCCTGGTGGTGCCGATCATGGTGTTCCAGCACGTCCAGGGCCGCACCGGGGACGGGGAGGCGCGGCGATGAGGCGGACGGGGATGCTCGCCTGGGCGCTGTGGTTCGGCTACGCCTTCCTGTACGCGCCGATCGTCCTGCTGATCGTCTATTCCTTCAACGAGAACCGGCTCGTCACGGTGTGGAGCGGCTTTTCGACCAAATGGTACGGCGAGCTGCTGCACAACGAGGCGCTGATCGACGCCGCCCTGGTGTCGCTGCAGGTGGCCGCGGCCTCGGCCACGCTGGCGACCGTGCTGGGCACCATCGCCGGGCTGGCGCTGTCGCGCTTCGGCCGGTTCCGCGGGCGCACGCTGTTCGGCGGCATGATCAGTGCGCCGCTGGTGATGCCGGAGGTGATCACCGGCCTGTCGCTGCTGCTGCTGTTCGTGGCGATGGAGCAGGCGATCGGCTGGCCCGACGGGCGCGGCATGACCACCATCACCATCGCCCACACCACCTTCACCATGGCCTACGTCGCCGTCATCGTGCAGTCGCGCCTGTCGGGCATGGACGGCAGCCTGGAGGAGGCGGCGATGGATCTCGGCGCGCGGCCGGGCAAGGTGTTCTTCGTCATCACCCTGCCGCTGATCGCCCCGGCCATCGTGGCGGGCTGGCTGCTGGCCTTCACCCTGTCGCTGGACGACGTGGTGATCGCCAGCTTCGTGTCCGGACCGGGGTCGACCACGCTGCCCATGGCGGTGTTCTCCAGCGTGCGGCTGGGCGTCAGCCCGCAGATCAACGCGCTGGCGACCATCATCGTGCTGGTGGTGGCGACCGGCATCTTCATCGCCAGCCTGCTGGTGGCCCGGCGCGAGCGCCAGCGCAAGCGCGACGAGCAGATGGCGCTGCAGGCTGGTTGAGCTTCATTTGTGATGTTTTCTTTCGTGGTGCCGGGCACGACGTTGCGGCCCGGCCGTTGCCAAACGCGCGGCGCCGTGTTTAGGCTGTCCGCAACGCGAGGCCGGACCCAAGAATGTCACACCCAAGAATGTCACAGGGGGAGGGACGGACCATGACGACGCCAGCCGCCGACGGGCTGCGCATGCCCGGCGAATGGGAGCCGCACAGCCGCTGCTGGATGGCGTGGCCCTGCCGTGCCGAAACCTGGGCGGGCGAGCAGGGCGCCGCCGACGAGGAGGCGTTCGAGGCCGCCCGCACGGCCTATGCCGACGTGGCGCGCGCCATCGCCCGGTTCGAGCCGGTGACCATGGTCTGCGACCCCGACGACGTGGCGGAGGCCTCGCTGACGCTGGGTGCCGGCATCCAGGTGGTGCCGCTGCCCATCTCCGATTCCTGGATCCGCGACACGGGGCCGAGCTTCGTCAGCGACGGCCAGGGGCGGGTGGCCGGCGTGCACTGGCGCTTCAACGCCTGGGGCGGCAACTACCCCGGCTGCGCCAAGGATCAGGAGGTCGGGCGCCTGGTGCTGGAGCACCTGAAACTGCCGTGCTACGAGGCGCCGCTGGTGATGGAGGGCGGCTCCTTCCACGTGGACGGCGAAGGCACGCTGATCACCACCGAGCAGTGCCTGCTGAACCCCAACCGTAACCCGCACCTGAGCCGGGCGGAGATCGAGGCGTTCCTGAAGGACCACGTGTCGGTCTCCACGGTGATCTGGCTGGGCGAGGGCTACCAGGACGACGAGACGGACGGACACATCGACGAGATCGCCTGCTTCGTGCGGCCCGGCGTGGTGATGGCGCTGACCACCGACGACCCGACCGACGCCAACTTCAAGGCGTTCCAGGACAATCTGGACCGGCTGAAGCGCGCGCGGGACGCGCGCGGGCGCGAGCTGGAGGTGATCGAGATCCGCCAGCCCGCGCGGCGCGACCGCAACGGCGTGCGCCTGACGCTGTCCTACACCAACCTGTACATCGCCAACGGCGGCGTGGTGATGCCGGCCTTCGAGGATTTCGCCGACGACGAGGCCTATCGCACCGTGCGCCGCGCCTTCCCCGACCGCGAGGTGATCCAGATCCCGGCGCTGGACATCGTGCGCGGCGGCGGCGGCATCCACTGCATCACCCAGCAGCAGCCGGTGGGGTAGGGGGCGGCTGGATGAGCGCCGGCGCCGTTGAACGGCGATAACGATCGGATAGGCGTCATTTCTGGCGAATCCGAAACGATTTCCGCGCCTGAGACGTTTCGCGCCTTGTAAAGGTTCGCGTACGGGCGCATCTTGTTAACATGCAGTTAAATCCGCTCATAACGCCCCAGGCGATGAAGCTCGTCCAGCCGCAGGTGATCCCTGCGGCGCAGGTCGCGCTGTCGCCGGCGGTGATGGCGGCCCAGCAGACGACCACCGTCCAGCGCACCCAGACGATCCAGGCGCCGCAGGCCGCCGGCAAGGCCGACGGCACGCGCGATGCCAAGTCCGGCACCGACACCGGGCAGGCGCTGGACACCACCGCGCGCGCCGTGCAGGCCCGCACCAACGGCCGGCCGCTGCCCGGCTCCAAGCCACGCGGCTCTCTGCTCGACGTCAGCGTCTGAGCATTCCCCACTCAGCGTTCCGAAGCCGATCCTCCTTTGGGCATCGGACCCTTGCCTTATACCGAAGAGCCGTATGGCAAGGACGGAGCAGCCGTTTAGGATTTCCGCCAGTGGTGCCCCTTTTCAGGCAGTGCCTTGGCGTGACGACATCCGGCAGCCCGGCGGCCGAGCCGCGATACGCTGTGTTCTCCGTGGCCGACCGGCGCTTGGCGCTGCCGAGCGGCGCGGTGCGCCGCGTGCTGCCTATGCCGCGTCTGGAACGGCTGCCGGGCCAGCCGCCGGTCCTGGCCGGGGTGGCGGTGCTGGGCGGCGAGGCGGTGCCGGTGCTGAGCCTCGGCACGCTGTTCGGCCTGGCCGTCCGTGAGCCGGGCGTCTACACGCCGCTGCTGCTGATCACGCACGAAGGCGGATCGCTGGCGCTTCTGGTCGATGCGGTGCTGGCGGTCCGGCCGGCGGACGGGCCGATGCTGGAGGATGTGGAGGAGGGTGGTTCGTTCAACGGCTGCATCGCCGGAGCTTGGCGCCGGGGCGCGGAGACGGTGTTCCTGCTCGACCCCGCACGCCTGCTGACCAAGGCCGAGGAGGAGCGGCTGGCCGGCTTCCGCGCGGTGGCGGAGGAGCGGCTTCGCGCCTGGCGGGGTGAGCCGGCATACGATGAGCCGGCACAGGGTGGGGCGGCATGACGGGCGCCCTGGCGGTTCTGGGCGACCCGGCCTTCGCCCCGCTGAAAGATCTCGTGATCCGGCGCACCGGGTTGGCCTATTACGCCGACAAGGATTCCGCGCTGGCCGAGCGCGTGCGGCGGCGCATCGAGGCGCTGGGCCTGCAGGGTTGCCGCGCCTATCTGACGGTGCTGGAGCGCGAGCGTGCCGGGGGGGCGGAGTTCCAGGCGCTGGTCAACGAGATCGCCATCGGCGAGACCTTCTTCTTCCGCTACCTGGAACAGTTCGAGGCCTTGCGCGCCCTGGTCATCCCCGAATGCCTGCGCCGCAATGCCGGTGTGCGGGCACTGCGCGTCTGGAGTGCGGGCTGCTCCATCGGCGCCGAGGCCTATTCGGTGGAAATCCTGCTGAAACGCGCCTTCGCGCGCGCGCTGGACGGGTGGAGCGTGTCGATCATAGGCACGGACATCAACCACGCCTTCCTCGCCCAGGCCAAGGCGGCGACCTATGGCGACTGGGCGATGCGCGGCGTGCCCGACGACGTGCGCGCCGACTGCTTCGAACCGCAGGACGGCGGCTGGCGGCTGAAGCCCGCGTACCGGGAATGGACCCGCTTTTCCCACTTCAATCTCGCGGAATCGGCGCTGCCGGCCTATGCCGAGGGGCTGGCGGGCTTCGACGTGGTGCTGTGCCGCAACGTCATGATCTATTTCGACGAGCCCAGCCGCGCGCGGCTGGTGCGCGGGTTGCACGACGCGCTGGTCGACGGCGGCTGGCTGCTGGTCGGTCACGCCGAAGCGGGTATGGAACTGAGCACGCTGTTCACCCCGGTGTCCGTTCCGGGCGCGACGCTGTACCGCAAGCCGCACCCGCTGTGCACGCCGGCCATGGCGCCGGTGGTGACGGTGCCGGAACCGCTGCCGCCGCCGCCGCCCGCGCCGTCGCGCCGGGTGCACCCGGTGCCCGCTCCGGCACCGGCCGCGCGGCCCGAACCGGAGCCAGCCGCCGGCGGGCCGACGCTTGACGATCTCGTCGCCCTGGCCGACCGGGGGCAGTGGCCGGAGGCGCTGGAGGCCTGCGAGGCGCTGGTGCGGCGGGAGCCGATGAACGCCGCCGTCCACTACTACCGCGGGCTGATCGAGGAGCAGCTTGGCGTCGGCGATCCGGTCGCGGCGTTCCGGCGGGCCCTCTACCTCGACCACGATCTGGCGCTGGCGCAGTACCATCTGGCGCTGGTGCACTGGCGGCGCGGGCAGGCGGAGGCGGCGCGGCGGGCCTTCCGTGGCGCCCGGCTGTCGCTGGCCGGCCGCGACCCCGATGCGCCGGTGGCGCACGGCCGGGGCCTGAGCGTGCGCGAGTTGTCCGCCATGATCGACCTGTGGCTGCCGGCGGGAGGTGCCCGGTGAAACCTTCCGGGGACATAGACTGGGCGACTCTGAGGCGCCGGCTGGCCGCCAGCCGCGCCGCGGTGGAGCAGGCGGCGGCCGGCCGCGGGCCGTGGGCCGAGGAGCTGCTGCGCCGCCGCACCGAGGAACTGGCGCGCCCACCCGTGGCGGAGGACGGTGCGGGCCAGGTCCGCCTGCTGCTGGCGCGGGGGGCGGTGGAGCGCTACGCGCTGCCCATCGCCGAGGTCGGGCGCACGCAGCCGGTGGCGCGCTGGACCCCGGTGCCGGGCGCGCCGGCCCACCTGCTGGGCCTGATCAACGTCGGCGGGCGGGTGCTGCGGCTGTTCGACGTGGACCGGCTGTGCGGCGCCCCGGCCGGCATCGACGACGGCGCGGGGGGATTTGCCGTGGTGCTGCGCCGCGTGGCGCGGGCGCCCCTTGCGTTGCGCTTCCGTGCCGTCGACGCGGTGGAGGAGCGGCCGGCGGCCACGCTGACCGAGACCGCGCCGGCCCGCTATGTGAACGCCTTGACGGGGGACCGCGTTGCCGTCCTCGACGTCCCGGCCATCGTCAACGACCTGGACGGAAACCCCCACCGATGAGACTGACCGTCGCCCAGAAGCTGGCCTCCGCCTTCGGCCTGATCGTGCTGCTGGCGTTGGTGCCGATCGCCTACCAGTTCCATCAGTTCGACATCGCCTTCGGCACCGCGCGGGCGGTGGCGACCTACGACGTGGCGGTGGCCGACGCGCTGAAGAACGTCGGCCTCGTCCAGGCGCTGGTCCGCAACCGGCGGGAATCGGCGCTGGCCGAGGCCGCCGTGGGCAGCGCCCAGCAGCGCGCCTACGACGTCTCCGAACTGCACCGCCAGTACGACGAGCTGAACGCGCGCATCTACGCCGAACTGGCGGAACTGCAGAAGCTGACCGCCACGCGGGCGACGAACGCCAGCTCGCCCGAGCGCGCCCGCCACTGGAGCGAGCTGAACGCCTTTGCCCGCACCATCGAGGGTGACTACCGCCGCGCCCAGGCGGAGGGCGACGTGCTGTTCCGCCTGCTGGCGCAAGGCGAGGTGACCGGCGCCATCGAGCGGCGCGCCCGCATCGAGGCGATGCGCGCCAGCCTGGACAAGCGCATCGACGACGCCAACGAGACGCTGCGCCGCCTGACCCAGGCCGGCGAGCGGCGCATCCAGGAGGCGTACGACGAGATGCTGCGCTCGGCCGTGATCGCCGCCGTGCTGCTGCTGGGGGCGGGGCTGGCCATCGCCTACCTGTTCGGCCGCTCCTTCACTGGGCGGCTGGTGCGGGCGATCGACGCGGTGCGGGTGATCGGCGGCGGCGACCTGACCCGGCGCGTGGAGATCCCCGGCACCGACGAGCTGGGGGCGCTGGGCACCGACCTGAACGAGATGGCCGAACGGCTGCGCGGCGTGGCCCAGGGCACGCGCGCGGCGGCCGAGAACGTGCACGCCGCCACCGCGCAGATCCGCGCCTCCACCCAGCAGCAGGCGGCCAGCGTGGCCGAGCAGCTGGCGGCGGTGGAGGAGACCATGGCGACCCTGTCGGAGATCACGGCGTCGGGCGCCCAGATCTCGCGCCGCGCGCAGGAGGTGGCGTCGGGTGCCCAGAACACGGCGGCGTCCAGCGCCACCGGGCTCAAGGCGGTGGACGACACCATGCAGGCCATGGACGGCATCCGCGAGCAGGCCGAGACGGTGGCCGAGACCATCGTGATGCTGAGCGAGCGCACCCAGGCGATCAGCGACATCATCGCCACCGTCAACGACATCGCCGAGCGCAGCCACCTGCTGGCGCTGAACGCCGCCATCGAGGCGGCGGCGGCGGGCGAGCACGGCCGCACCTTCTCGGTCGTCGCCACGGAGATCAAGAGCCTCGCCGATCAGGCCAAGGACGCCACCGCCCAGGTGCGTTCCAACCTGTCGGACATCCAGCAGGGGATCAACGCGTCGGTCATGCTGACGGAGGAGGCGGTGAAGCGTGTGGCCGCCGGGCGGCGGCAGGCGGATTCGACGCAGGCCACCATCCGCACCATGGCCGACAACATCCACGAGAGCGTGCTGGCCTTCCAGCAGATCGTCGCCGGCACCAACCAGCAGCAGATCGGCCTGGAACAGGTGATCCAGGCGCTGCAGAACATCCGTCAGGCGAGCACCCAGACCGCCGCCGGCACCCGCCAGCTGGAAGGGGCCGCCGCCAACCTCAACGACCTCGGCCAGGGGCTGGTCGAAGCGGTACGGAATTACCGGGTGTGAGCGGCCGGAAGGCGGTGGGGCGCCCATGATCGACATCCGGCAGCGGCTACTCGCGGCGTTCGAGCTGGAGCACAAGGAGCATCTGGCTGAGATCCGCGCAGCACTTCGTGCCGCCGAGGAGGGGACGGCGCTCGACCTCGACGAGTTGCACCGGCGCGCGCACAGCCTGAAGGGTGCCGCCCGCGCCGTCGACCTGCCGGAGGTGGAGGCGGTGGCGCACCGCGTGGAATCCACCTTCCAGGCGCTGCAGAAGGGCGCGCTGGCGCTGGACGGGCCGGCGGTGGGCGTGCTGTTCCGCGCGCTGGACGCCATCGAGGACCTTGCCGGCGCGGCGCGCGGCGGGCGTCCGGGGGATCCACCCGGCGACATGCTCGCCGACCTCGACAGGCTGGCGGCGGGGGAGGCCAGCGTGGGAGCGGCACCGCGTGCGGCGCCGGAAACGCCGCGGCCGGCCGGCCCGGCGGATCCGGCGGTGCAGCTGGTGCGCATCAACAGTGCCAGCCTCGGCCACTTTCTGGAGACGGCGGCGGCGCTGCTGCCGGAGGTCGAGGGGCAGGGACAGGTCGCCGCCGACCTGCGACGGCTGCGGCTGGAGTGGCTGGGCCTGGAGCAGGCCTGGGCGCGGCTGCGCCGCGGCGTCATCGGGCGGGGCCATCGGCGCAACGGCAGCGCGTCGGGCGGCGTGTCGGCCGCACAGCTCGACGCCTTCGAGCGCCGGCTGCGTGCCGCCACTGCGCGCATCGAGGGCGCCAGCCGGGCGCACCAGCGCAGCTACGCCAACCTGCGGCAGTGGAGCGGCAGCCTGCAAGACGACGTGCGCCGCCTGCGCATGCTGCCGGCCGAGACGCAGTTCGGCGACCTCGGCCGCATGGTGCGCGAGCTGGCGCGTGGCCAGGGCAAGGAGGTGGAGGTCGACGTCCAGGGCCTGTCCACCGAGGCCGACCGCGAAGTGTTGCAGCGGCTGAAGGACCCGGTGATCCACCTCGTGCGCAACGCCGTCAGCCACGGCATCGAGACGCCGACGGCGCGGCTGGAGGCGGGAAAGCGGGCGGCCGGGCGCATCGTCGTCGCCATCGCCGTGCGCGGCGGGCGCCTGACCGTGCGCATCGAGGACGACGGCCGCGGCGTGGACGACGACGCCATCGCGCGCCGCGCCGTGCAGCGCGGCCTGCTGGACGCCGAGGAGGTGGCCGACACCCCGCGCGAGCGGCTGCGCCAGTTCCTGCTGGAGCCCGGATTCAGCACCGCCGAGGCGGTGACGGAGCTGTCCGGGCGCGGCATGGGCATGTCCATCGTGCGCGAGGCGCTGGCGCGCCTGCAAGGCACGCTGATGCTGGACGACCGGCGCGGCGGCGGCACGGTCGTGACGCTGTCCGCCCCGGTTCTGCTGTCCAACCGCCGGCTGCTGTTCGTGGCGGTGCGCGAGCACGTGCTGGCGCTCCAGGCCAGCGACGTGGTGCGCCTGCACCACGCGGCGGCGAGCGACGTCTTTACGTTGGGCGGCGCGTCCATGCTGCGGCTGGGCGACGAGGACCTGCCGGTGACGACGCTGGCCGCCTACCTCGGCGTGTCCGACGCGCCGCCGTCCTCCGACCGGCTGGCCGTCGTGGTGGTCCGGCGCGGCGAGGGGGAGGGACCGGTCGCCATGGTGGTGGATGGTTTCCTCACGGCCCGCGACGGGCTGATCTCGTCCATCGATGAAGTCGGGCTGGACCCGGCACGCTTCCTCGGCACCGTGCTGCTGGAGGATGGAGCGCCGGCGCTGGTCGTCAATCTCGCCGGGGTCGGGGCGGCCATGGCGGACGCACCGGCCTTCGACACCGGCCCGGCCACGGCGGCGGGGCCGCCGCCCGTCATCCTGGTGGTGGACGATTCCATCACCACGCGCACGCTGGAACGCTCCATCCTGGAGGCGCACGGCTATACCGTGGAGCTGTGCGTGGACGGCCGTGACGCCCTGGAACGGCTGGGCTCCACCCACGTCGACCTCATCGTCAGCGACGTGGAAATGCCGCACATGGACGGGTTCACGCTGTTGCAGTCGGTGAAGGGCGATCCGCGCACGGCCGCGCTTCCGTTTATCCTGGTCACCTCGCGCGACGCGGAGGAGGATCGGGCGCGCGGCCTGCGCCTGGGTGCGGACGCCTATATCGTGAAGACGCGCTTCGACCAGGGCGAACTGCTGGAAGGAATAAGGCGCCTGCTATGAGCGTCCAACGCAAGGTCCGGGTCCTCGTGGTGGAGGACTCGCCGGTGGTCCAGGAACTGCTGGTCCACACCATCAGCCAGGACCCCCGGCTGGAGGTCGCCGCCGTGGCGCCGACGGCGGAGGCCGCGTTGCGCTTGATGGCGAAGGTCAAGCCGGACGTGGTGTCGCTGGACATCCGCCTGCCCGGCATGAACGGGCTGGAAGCCACCAAGCGCATCATGCGCGAGCACCCGTTGCCCATCGTCGTGGTGGCCGCCGACGTGCATGGCGGCGACATGAACATCTCCATGAACGCCTTGCGCGCGGGCGCCCTGTCGGTGGTCGAGAAGCCCGGCAGCCTGAGCCGCGCCGACTACGCCGCCGTCGCCCGGCACCTGTGCAGCCAGCTGTTCGCCATGAGCCAGGTGAAGGTCATTCGACAGCGCTTCGCCGCCGACCCGCCGGCGCCGAAGCGCATGGCGGCGCCCCTGCCGCTGGCGGCGGACGCGCCACGGCGGTTCGAGGTTCTGGCGCTCGTTGCCTCCACCGGCGGACCCAACGCGCTGGTCAAGGTTCTGGCCGGGCTGTCGGCCGGGTTCCCGTTGCCGGTCCTGGTGGTGCAGCACATCGGTGCCGCCTTCGTCGAGGGCTTCGCGTCGTGGCTGGGCACCGTCTGCCCGATGCCGGTGGAGGTGGCCGAGCACGGCGCCCAGCCGCGGCCCGGCCGCGTCTATGTGGCGCCCGGCGACACCCACCTGGAGGCCGGGCGTGCCGTGCTGCGCCTGACCAAGGAATCGCCGGTGTGCGGCCAGCGGCCATCCGGCGACGTTCTGTTCCGCTCCCTGGCGAACACCTTCGGGCCGGCGGCCATCGGCGTGCTGCTGACCGGCATGGGGGAGGACGGCGCGCGCGGCCTGCTGGCGATGCGCGAGGCGGGCGCGTATACGATCGCCGAGCACGCCTCGACGGCGGTGATCCACGGCATGCCGGGCGAGGCGGTCAAGCTGGGCGCCGCCACCGAGGAACTGCCGCTGCCCAGGGTCGCGCCGCGCTTGCTCGATCTCCTGGCGTCGAAGGGGGGTGGCCGATGAATCCGCCGGACGTGACGCTGATCGACGCCTCGCCGACGCAGAGCCTGCTGCTGCGCCACAAGCTGGAGGAGAGCGGCATTGCCGTCACCGCCGCCGACACGCTGCCCGACGGTCTGGCCGTGCTGGCGGCCGGGGCGCCGGCGGCGGTCCTGTTGAACCTCGCCAGCACCGGAGCCGACGCGCACGACGCCATCACCCGCATCCGCGAGCGCTGTCCCGACGTGCCGGTGGTGCTGGTCGGCGGCGCGCCGGACCTGACGTACGACGGCCGGCGCGTGCACGTCGTGGCCGGTGGCGAGCCGGACGGGGCGGTGCGGGAGGTTCGCCGCCTCGTGGCGTTGCCCGACGCGCGGCCTTCCGCCACGGAGGTGCTTCATCGTGCCCGTATCCTGGTGGTGGACGACAGCGTCACCTACCGCGAGTTCCTGCGTCTGGAACTGGAAGAAGCGGGATGCGCGGTGTCCGTTGCCAGCGGCGCGCAGGAAGGGCTGGACGCCGTTGCGCGCGAGCCGTTCGACTGCGTGGTGATCGACCTCGTCATGCCGGGCATCACCGGCACCGAGTTGTGCGAGGCGTTCGACCGCAGCCGGCGGCGCGATGGGCGGCTGTTCGATATCCTGGTCCACACCAGCCAGGACCGCGAGGAGCTGCTGATCGCCTGCCTGAACGCCGGGGCGGACGAGTTCGTCGGCAAATCGCACAGCGTCGAGGTGCTGATGGCGCGCCTGTCGACTCTGCTGCGCCGCAAGTTCTACGTCGAAGATGTGATCCTCGCCCGCCGCAAAACTTAGGTAATACGCGGTGTCCGCTATACTTTTGATAGGTTTATCGGGGGAGATGGGGCGGTTAGTGTAACCCCACGTCTTGCCTTCGGCGCCGCCGGTGGCACCCCGGCAGAGAACGCGCCGTCCGGGACCGGTGCGGAGCACGAGAGGCTGTTTGTGGACCTGTCCACCGAGCACGAAAAGCTCAGCCCCTGCGGGGCCGAGCGCATGTGGCCGGAATCGCTCCGCAACGCGCTGCGCGTCTGCCGGATGAGCGCCGGTCCCGCCGTCCTGTTCACCGGCACCGCCTGTGCCGTCCACTTCAACGAGGCGTTCCGCGGCCTGCTCCGCGACGGCGGCGTGCCGCAGGGGCTGCCGGCGCCCCGGCTGCTGGGCAGGGAGGGCGAGGGGCTGGTGCGGCACCTGGACCGGCTGCGCAGCGGCGACGGGGAGGCGGGCGAGCAGTCCCTCGTCCTGCGCCTCGATCCCGGTGGGGCGCTGGAATGCCCGTTGGACCTTCGCTGCGCCCCGGTGGTGGACGGTGGTGCCGTGGTCGGCGTTTTCGCCTTTGCGACCCCCGCCGATGCCGACTGCGGCCGGGCGGACGACTGCGGGCGCGTGCGCGCCGCCATGCAGGAGGAGGCGGGGCGCGGCAACACCGCCAAGGCGCGTTTCCTGGCCGCCGCCAGCCACGACCTGCGCCAGCCGTTCCAGGCCATGCGGCTGTTCCTCGGCGTGCTCGACCAGCAGGTGAGCGACACGGCGGCACGGACCACCGTCGCGCGCCTGGGCGAGGCGCTGGAGGCGGGGGAGCGGCTGCTGCATGCGCTCCTCGACATCTCCATCATCGATTCCGGGCAGATCGAGCCGAAGGTGACGGACTTCGCGCTGGATGCCCTGCTGCGCCAGCTGGTCGAGGAGAACCGGCCGCAGGCGGCCGCCAAGGGGTTGCGGCTGAAGGCGCGGCTGTTCCCGGCGCGCGGGCGCACCGACCCGGTGCTGCTGGAGCGCATCGTCCGCAACCTGTTGAGCAACGCCATCCGCTACACCCGCACCGGGACGATCCTGGTGGCCATGCGGCGACGCGGCGACGCGGTGCGGGTGGAGGTGTGGGACACCGGCTTCGGCATCCCCGAGGATCAGGTCGCCGCCATCTTCGAGGAGTTCCACCAGCTGGAGAATCCCGAGCGCGACCGCGCCCGCGGCTTCGGCCTGGGGCTGGCCATCGTGCAGCGCCTGGCCGGCTTGTTGGGGGTGTCGGTGGGCGTGCGCTCGCAGCTCGGCCGCGGGTCGGTGTTCGCGGTCACGGTGCCGCTGGGGAGCGCGCCGAAGCCGGCGGAGCGCGGGCGGGCCGGCGCCGCCGTGGACGGCGACGGGCTGCAGGGCGCCACGGTCCTGGTCGTCGACGACGACGAAATGGTGCTGTTCGGCCTGCGCATGATGCTGGAGGCCTGGGGCTGCACGGTGGTGCCGGCGGCCGACCTGCGCGAGGTGATGGCCGGGCTGGACGCCCTGCCGGGGCCGCCGGGGGTGATCCTCACCGACCTGCGCCTGCCCGGCGGGGCCAACGGCTACGACGTTATCCAGCGGGTGCGCCGGCTGTACCGGCGGGAGATCCCGGCCGTGGTGCTGACCGGGGAGGCCAGCCAGTCGCCGCTGGCCGACGGTGGCGTGCCGGGTTGTGGACTGATGCGCAAGCCGGTGCAGCCGGACGAGTTGCGCGGCGTGCTGTTGAAGGCTCTGGGGAAGTCATAGAGGCGGCGACGTCATAGAGGCCCGGCGCGCATCGGGAGTACTCCGTCCCGGCACTTGTTCGCGAGGGGGGCGGGGGGATACCTGGAGTCTTAACAACAAGGTGTCGGATCGCATGCGTTTTGCCCTGGTGCTGTGGGCGCTGGTCGCCGCTTTGCTCTTCTCGGCCCATGCCCCTTCCGTCGCCGCGGCGGCGGAAGGGGAGAAGCGCATTGCGCTGGTCATCGGCATCGGCGCCTACCAGAACGCGCCGGAACTGCCCAACCCGCCCAACGACGCCAAGGCGATCAGCCAGTCCCTGCGCAAGCTGGGCTTCGTCGTCGACGAGAAGCTGAACCTCTCCAACCGCGGGCTGGCGGAGGCGCTGCGCACCTTCGGCGTGCAGGCGTCCAAGGCCGACGTGGCGGTTCTGTATTTCGCCGGGCACGGCATGCAGGTGGGGGGCACCAACTACCTCATCCCCTCCGACGCGCGGCTGGAGCGCGAGCGCGACCTGATGTACGAGGCGCTGCCGCTGACCCTGCCGATGGGCGAGGTGGCGCAGGCCCGCAAGCTGGGCATCGTCATCCTGGATGCCTGCCGCAACAACCCCTTCGTCGACCGCCTGACCCGCACCGGAACCAGCCGCCACAGCATCCAGCCCGGCATCGGGCGGGTGGACGACACGCCCAGCGACACGCTGGTCGCCATGGCCACCCGCGCCGACGCCGTGGCCGAGGACGGGACCGGCAAGCACAGCCCGTACGCCGAGGCGCTGCTGAAGAACCTGGACCAGCCGGGGCTGGAGCTGAGCCTGTTCTTCCGCCGCGTGCGCGACGACGTGATGCAGTCCACCCAGGGCCGGCAGGAGCCGTTCGTCTACGGCTCGCTGGGCGCCGCACCCTTCTACTTCAACCCGCAGCCGGAGAACCGGCGTCCGGTGCTGGCCGATCTGCGCCCGCTGGAGGTGCTGGAGCGCGGCGCGACCGAGCCGCTGCGCATCGGCCGCCCGACCGACCCCGACAACGACGCCCTGTTCGCCCAGGTGGCGGGCCTGCCGCGTGGCGGCAGCGTGCGCATCGGCGACCGCGTCGTGCTGATCGGCGATTACCTGACCATCGACCAGCTGGTGGCCGCCACCTTCAAGCCGGACGGCAGCCATCTGGGCGAGGCCGGCGCCTTCGAGTTCGCGGTGATGGACGGGCGCGGCGGCGTGGCCAAGGGGGGCGTGCCGATCACCGTCAAGCCCAGCAACCGCCCGCCGGCGGCGATGGCCGAACGCACGGTCAAGGTATCGCCCAACCCACTGCGCTTCGAGGCGCCCAGCGACCCCGACGGCGATACGCTGACGGTGGTCGTCACCGGCGTGCCGGAGCAGGGCCGGGTGCGCGACGGCGTGCGCCCGCTGAAGCCCGGCGACCGGTTGAGCGTCGAGGCGCTGGGCGGCCTGACCTTCGATCCGGAGCAGGCCAAGCCCGGCCGTGCCGGGACGTTTTCGGTGCTGATCGAGGACGGCCGTGGCGGCCGGGCGAGCAGCAGCATCGTCGTCGAGGTGGAGGATCCGGCCGCACCACCAAGCGCACCACCAAGCGCACCCGCCGTGGTGGCGAGCGCGCCGGTGCAGGTGGCCGCCGCGCCGGCCGCCGCCGAAGCGGCTGCCGAACCGCCGGCCTTGGCGCTCGCCACCCCGCCGGCGGCGGCAGGCCCGCCCGCCGGGGCCCCGCGCACGCAGGGCAAGGCCAACGGCTTCCAGGATTGCCCCGAGTGCCCGGTGATGGTGCGCATCCCGGCCGGCAGTTTCAGCATGGGGCACGACCGGGGCGACGCGGCGCAGCGCCCGGCGCATACGGTGACCGTGTCCAAGCCCTTCGCGCTCGGCGCCTACGAGGTGACGGTGGGCGAGTGGCGGGCCTGCGTGGAGGGCGGCGGCTGCACCATGATGCCGCGCATGACCAACGCCACCGATGATACGCCCGTCCACAACATCGACTGGAACGACGCGCAGGCCTATGTGGGGTGGCTCAGCCGCAAGACCGGCCAGCGCTATCGCCTGCCGTCGGAGGCGGAGTGGGAGTACGCCGCGCGCTCGGGCGGGGCGGCGCGCTTCTCCTGGGGCGAGGGCGGCGGGACGATGCGCGCCAACTGCCGGGACTGCGGCGGCACCTTCGACCGGCTGCGCCCGGCCTCGGTCGGCAGCTTCACTCCCAACAGCTTCGGCCTGCACGACATGAACGGCGGCGTAGCCGAATGGGTGGCCGACTGCTGGAACCCCGGCTACCGCGGCGCCCCGGCGGACGGCAGCGCCTGGACCACCGGCGACTGCAAGAAGCGCGTGCTGCGCGGCGGATCCTGGCGCGACGACCTGGAGCAGGTGTCGGCCACCGCGCGCATCGGCTACGACGCCGATGTCCGCTACCTCGCCGACGGTCTGCGCGTCGCCCGCGACCTGAACTGACGCGCAGTATTGTTTCCCGTGGACGTTCTTATCTTGCCTCGCCCGCAAGGGAAGAGGCGTGCCATGTCTCCGTGTCCTTTTGCGAGGGGCGAGGGCACAATTCGCGGGTTTCGCCTGTTTAAAGACGACGGAGCAATCCACTGGCGTCTTTGGAAAGGTAGGACTGATGAAACGAGCACTGCGATTTGCGGCGATCCTCGCGGTTCCCCTGGCGCTGGCCGCCTGCAACCAGACGAGCAACGGCGGCGGCGGGCTGTTCGGCGGTTCGGGCGGCGGGCTGTTCGGCGATTCCGACAATGTCCGTGGCGGCCGGTCCGATCCGCGCAGCGGCCCCTATGCCTACAACGGCCGCTGCGACGACCCGCGCTACAACACCTCGGGCAGCGGTCGCGCCGATGCCGGCACGGACGAGTTCGACTGCTCGCGCTATGGCGACGGCTTGAAGCGATAGAGCCGTGTTGAGCGATGGGCCGTGCCATGGTCCGGCCCATCGCTACCCCCTCCGGCTGATGTTGTCGACGAGACACGTTTTCCCGCTTGCGTGAACCGGAAAAAGAACGTCGGAATATCTCCGATGTTGTTCTTGTTCGGCTGGTGCGTGGCGTTCGCGATTTCAAAAGGATGCTTTGGGCGGCATCCCGCGAAGGGACGTATCCAAAAGAATTATGCCAAGACACCTTGCGGGGCGAACGAGGGGGTGAGAGGGTGAGCGGCAAACACCGATGGGTGGTTTGGGCGCTGATGGCGGCGTTCCTGTGGCTTGGCGGCCTTCCGGCCTGGGCGGCGGAGCGGCGGGTCGCGCTGGTCATCGGCAACGCGCAGTACCAGCGTGGAGGCGCCATACCGGCGGCCGGCGCCAACGCCGGCGTGGTGGCCGATGCCCTGCGCCGTGCCGGGTTCGAGGTGACGACGGCGAACAATCTGGAGCATCGCGGCCTCGTGGCGGCGCTGAGTCGGTTCCAGCAGGCGCTCTCCGGGGCCGACCTGGGCTTCGTCTACTACACGGGGCTGGCGTTGGGGATGGGCGGCAAGGGCTTCGTGGTGCCGGTCAACGCCAAGCTGGTCAGCGAGAATGACGTTGGCTTCGACACCATCGAACTCGACTTCCTTCTCCAGCAGGTGCAAGGGGCGAAGCAGGGCACCGTCGTGGTCGTCGACCCCGTCGTGCCGAACCCGCTGGCTGACCGGCTGGTGGCCGCCATGGGGCCGGCCGGGCGGACGGTATCGGCCGTGCCCGGGACGCCGCCGGTGCCCGACAACACCATCATCGTCTACAGCCAGCGGCCGGGCGTGCTGCCGGTGCCGTCCAGGGGCGGGGCCGCGGGGCCGTTCGCCGCGCTGCTGGCGCAGGAGATGGCGCGCCCCGGCGCCGAACTGCGCGACGCGCTGGCCCTCGTCGAACGCGAGGTGGCGGAGCGGACGCGCGGCGCCCAGCGGCCCTGGGTGCAGGACCGTTTGGACGGCGACATACTGCTGGTTCCGGCGTTCGCCGCGGCACCGCCGCCACCGGTTCCAACTCAGCCGCAGGAGCAGACGCCACCGCCCCAGGCGCCATCGCCTCAAACGGTGCCGGAACCACCCCGCGTCGCCGAGCCGGCGGTGGAGCCGCTGGCAGAGACCTACGTCGTAACCCGCGACACCAACCTGCGCGAGGCGCCCAACATCCGCTCCCCGGTGCTGCGGACGCTGCGGCGCGACAGCACGGTGGCGGTCACCGGCCGCGTCAAGGGTGGCGGGTGGCTGCGCGTGGAGACGGAGGGGCAGACGGGCTTCGCCTCCGCATCCAACCTCGGCCGCCCTGACCGGCAGGAGGCAATGGCGGAGCCGGACGCCGATGCCGCCGTTCGCCCACCCCCCGTCGCGCAGGCGCCGTCTCCGGGTTCGGCTTCGCCGGGCGCGTACACCGTGACGCGGCCGGTGACCCTGTTCACGCAGCCGACGCTGGGCGCGCGCGGCGTGCGTGAACTTGAGGCCGGCGCGCCGGTGATCGTCCTGGACACCATTCCCGGCACCAACTGGGTGCACGTGCGCGACCGCCTCAACCAGGAAGGCTACGTCAGCGCCGGCGCCCTAGCGCCGGAAAAGGGGGTGGCACAGGCGCGGGGGCCGGAGCCGCGGTCGGCCCAGCGGGCACCCGAACCGTTGCCGGAGGTGCCGCTGGCCGGGTCGGGCAGCAGCGTCGCGGCCCT
>Ga0196976_1000075_pt1 | contig 66295 bp, 38 predicted proteins | sample S3v_513CmetaG_FD_148644 | JGI IMG/M metagenome (GOLD analysis project Ga0196976, IMG submission 148644) | Soil microbial communities from Anza Borrego desert, Southern California, United States - S3+v_5-13C | ecosystem: Environmental > Terrestrial > Soil > Desert | place: USA: California...
CAGCGCGCTCTCGGTCGGCGCCCGGCACCGGAACCACGACGTGGTCGACGCGGACCTCTCGAGCTTCCTCGGGTTCGCCCGCGGGACCGTCATCCCCGGGCCGGGGCGCGACATGACGGGCTGGAACATCGCCGTCTCGGTGAAGGGCGGCGGCGAGATCCAGGGGGTGTACCTGAACCTCAAGGCCGCCGGCTCCTACAACATCGAGCAGGTGAAGACGACGGCCGAGCGGTACGCCCGGGCCGTCGGCTACCTCCACCTCGATCGCGCGCTCACCGAGAGCGACGTCGACGTCCGCGACCGGCTGGTGCTCGACTTCAACCGCGAGCACGACGGCCCGATCTACGACGACTCCCCGAACCTCGCCGTCCCGGTCCTGACGCAGGACGTCTTCGCCCTGTCGGGGCCGGGCCTGGCCGGCACGTTCCGCGCGTACCGGAACGACGTCCCGTGGGTCTACGACCCGCTCCAGACGACCGAGCTCCTGGGTGGGGCGGTCGGGTTCGACGTCGGCGGCGGGCTCGTCGCCAAGTTCGGCGTGAGCGGCAGCCTGAACGGCACGAAGGGCCGCGTGGGCGGGTGGGACGGCGGGAACGGCGGCGCCCTCGTCGAGGCGCTGAAGGGCGTCGCGCCGGCCGCCCGGCCGGCGGAGTGGGAGCGGTACTACTGGAAGCTCATCGGAGAGACGGTGGCCCGCGCGCCCGCGGCGGCGCTGCCTGGCGGCGACGCCCCCGTCGCGGCTCCGCTCCAGCCCGCCGGCTTCGACCTGACGAAGCTCCCGCCGGACTACTTCCAGGTCGAGCCGGCGCTCAGCCGCGGCGGCGCGGACCGCATCCCCATCACCCTCGACCAGACCGGCCGCGCGCCGCGCGCGACGCTCATCGAGTCCTTCACCAACGACCAGCTCGACCGCCAGGCCGCCGCCTTCCCCGAGTTCCAGCACGCGCGGAGCCAGCTCTTCGACGAGCGGCGCCCGCACCACGTGGGAGGGTTCCGGGTCACGTCGCCCGGCGGGACCCGCTCCGTCTACGGCATCCCGGTGTACGCGGCGGACCACGAGGAGCACGAGTTCAGCGTGAAGCGGGACGGCTTCGCCCCGGGAGCTCGGTGCGCGCTGGTGCTGCCGCCGATCACGGGCGCCGGCGCCTCGCGCGCCTACGCGTACGCGGTCGACGGCACCGAGCAGTACCGGCACGTGAAGCGGCTCTCGCCGTACCCGGTGGCCTGGCTCCTCACGGCCGTCCTCGGCCCCGACTACGTGGACGCCGACGGAAGGCCCGGCCCCACGGACGGCGACACCGGCTACTGGGTCCGCTTCGACTACCGGAAGGTCCCCGGTCTCCTCGGCTGGCGGAGGCCGTTCTACGGGGCGTCGTTCGTGCGCGGCCACGACAACGGCGCCTACGTGCTCGGGAAGCAGCGGCTCGCGGACAAGGGGGTCTACAGCTACGGACGGCGCGAGGAGTGGTACCTGAGCGAGATCCACACGGCGTCGCACGTCGCCCGCGTGCGCCTCGCCGCGCGGACCGAGGGCCACGGCGCCCGGGAGTCCGCCACCAACGGTCCGTTCGACGTCGGGCGCGCCACCCAGCGCCTGGACTCGATCGAGCTCCTCGCCAAGGACCGGACCCGGCCGGCGTCGAGCTGGACGGCCACCCAGACCGTTCACTTCGCGTACGACACCTCTCTCCAGCGGGGTGCGCCGGGCGCGACCGCCGCCGGCGTGGGCCGCCTGACGTTGAAGAAGGTCTGGACCACGTTCGGCGCAGACGGGCGCGGCGCGCGCAGCCCCTACACGTTCGACTACGGCGAGGCCGATCCGGCCGCGAACCCACCGTTCGCCTGGAACGCCGCGGAGCGCTGGGGCAGCTACCAGCCCGGCGCGGCGGCGCTCGGTCCCAACGCCTGCGCCACTGCCGGCGGCCCGGTCGACCCGACCCTCACCGTCTCGTCGCGCTACACGATCCAGGACCGGGCGGCCCGCGATCGCGACGCGGCCGCGTGGTCCCTCCGGAGCATCGTCGAGCCGACGGGCCGGAGGATCGGGATCGAGTACGAGTCGGACGACTACGCGTACGTGCAGGATCGACCGGCGACGGTGATGGTGAAGCTGGCGGCGGTCGGCGACCCGGCCGGCGGCACGCCCGACGTCGTCGATCCGCGCTCCCACGCCGCCACCCCGGCGCCCGAGAGCCTCCGCGTCCACTTCCCGGTCGCGGCGGGCACGGCGGCGGCGAGCGTGCTCCCCACCTACGTCGGCCCTTCGAAGCGCCTCTACTTCCGCGTCCGCGTCGCGCTCAAGGACGGCGTCGCCGACCCCGCCGCGGGCGCCTGGGAGACCGTCAGCGGCTACGCCAACGTCACGGCCGGCGGTACCGTCCCGGGCCCGAACGGCGGCACGCTGGGATGGCTGGCGCTGGAGCCGGTCCAGGGCTTCCACCCGTTCACCGTCGCGGCGTTCCAGCACCTGCGGCTGGTGCAGCCCGAGCTGATGAGCACGAGCGCGATCAATGGGGCGCCCGGGGCCGACCCCTTCTCCGAGGCGTTGAAGGTCCTCACGATGGTGGACTTCCTCGAGGAGATCGTCGCGCTGGCGCGGGGCGCGTACCAGACCTGGTTCGACCGCGGCTGGGGCCAGCGGCTCGACCTCGAGCACTCGTGGATCCGACTGCGCACCGCCGGCGGCGCGAAGCTGGGCGGGGGCGCCCGCGTGAAGCGGCTCACCTACGACGACCGCTGGGCGGCCGTGACCGGCAACGCCGAGGCGAGCCTCGTCACCGGGTACACCTACGACTATCGCCTGCCCGACGGCACGAGCAGCGGCGTCGCCGCGTACGAGCCGGAGGTGGGGGCCGAGGAGAACGCGGTCCGGGACGCGAAGCCCTTCACCCAGCAGGTGCTGCTCGCCTCGAGCTACAACCTCTACGCGCAGACGCCGCTCCTCGAGAGCGACTACCCGGCGCCGGCCGTCGGCTACGCCCGCGTCACCATCCGGACGGTCGCCTCCGAGCGCGCCCGCGACCGCGGGCGGCAGGGGCGCCCGCCGTCGGCGACCAGCACGGTCGGCCCGGTGGTCCACGAGTTCTACACGGCGCGGGACTTCCCCGTGGTCACCGCCGAGACGGCGATCAAGAAGGTGCGGAACCCGCAGCCCTGGATCGTCCCCATCCCCTTCCTCGGCCAGATCACGCTCAACAGCCTGGCCGCGAGCCAGGGCTACGCGGTCACCCTCAACGACATGCACGGGAAGTCCCGCCGCGAGACTCACTACGAGTACGGCGCCGGGTGGGATCCGGCGGCGCAGGACTTCCCGGTCCGGGCGAAGGCCACCCGCAGCACCGAGTGGCGCTACCGCGCGACGGGCGGCGCGGGCGGGACGCCGTTCGCGCTCACCGCCGCGCTCCCGGTGCTGCACGGCGACGCGGCGCGGACGTCGCCGGACGTCGCCTACGCGCGCGAGGCGGAGCTGGTGGTCGACACGCGGCGGAGCCGCACCGAGTCCTGGGAGGCGGGGCTCAACGTCAACGTCGACCTCACCTATGCGGTCTTCCCGATCCCCATCGTGGTCCCCATCCCGAACATGAGCTACGCGCTCACCGAGGCGAAGACGGTGGTGACCGCCAAGGTGATCCACCAGGCGGGCATGCTCGACTCGATCGTCTCGACCCTGGGTCCGACCCGCACCGTGGAGCAGCGGCTCCTCTTCGACGCGGCCGACGGCCGGCCCCTCCTGACCACGCGGACGAACGACTTCGGCGATCCCGTCTTCGAGTACCACCTGCCCGGGCACTGGTACTACCCGCGCCTCGGCCCCGCCTACCGCTCGGCCGGGCTCGAGCTCCCGCTGACCGGCGCCCAGCTCGTCGGCACGCGCGAGCTCCGGCTCGCCTCGCCGGCGCTGCCGGCCTGCCCCGAGGCCCACGGCCCGCGCACCGCGCCGTGTCTGCCGCTCGGCTCGACCTTCGCCGCCGACGCGGGCACGGGGACGGTGCGGCTCCGGCTCGTCGGCAGCGATGCGACGGGGCTCCTCCTGCGGGCGAGCGCCAGCATCTCCGCGGCGCCGAGCGGACCGGCGCGGCTCGTCGCCACAGGCGACGCGAACCGGCTCGACCTGGAGGCCGGGGCCATCCGCGCGCTCTCCGATCCCACGAGCGGGCGCAGCGACGCGACCTGCCGCTGGAAGACCCGTGATGCATGCGGGGTCTGCTCCACGACCACGGTGGTGGTGGAGCCCTCGTGCGGCGCGCGCCTCGCCCTGGACCGGATCGCCGAGCTCCTCCCCGGCGGTCGCGGCGCGTCCCGCTCCTGTCCGGGCGGCGGGGACACGTTCGGCAAGATCGCGGCGACGGGCGCCGGGACGATCCCGGGCCTGCGCGCCACCAGCGCGGCCGGGCGAGTCTGTCGCATCCTCCTCGTCGACGAGCGCGGGAACGAGCTCGATCCACGTACCGTGACGAGCCCGGGCGCGCTGCGGATCGTCGAGCTGCCCCCCGCCCCGACCGCGGGCGGCCTCGCCTACACGGGCCTCGCCCTGGGCGCTCGCGTGGCCGGGAGGCCGGCGACCGTCTTGGTCTACTCCGACTGCGACGGCTGGACCACGGAGCGCCAGGTGACGACGCCTTCGGTGAGCTACTGCGACACGCCGCACGAGGCGCGCCGCACCCTCGTCTCCGACGTGCTCTCCGCCGAGGCGACCGTGTTCCGGGACGACTGGCCCTCGGTCGAGGCGGACATGCGGTTCGCGGGTTCGGCCGCCCAGATCCGCGCCGCCGAGCAGGGCTACCGGGACGCCGACGCCTTCTCCCGCGGGGTGGCCGGGATCTGGCGGCCCTGGCGCGTGTACCGCTACGTCGAGGACCGAAAGCAGTCCGCGGAGGTGGACGTCCGCCGCGATGGCACGTTCACGCTGCGCGCGTTCGACTGGGCCGACGCCGCCAACGAGCGGTGCGCGCCGCAGTGGCGCTGGAAGTCGCAGATCACCCGCTACGGCGCTCACGGCGTGGCGCACGAGGAGGTCAGCCCGATCGGCGTGTCCTCCGCGTCGCTGTACGGGTTCGGCCGCAAGGTGCCGGTCGCGATCGCGCGCAACGCGCAGGTGGGCGAGATCCTCGCCGAGGGGTTCGAGCAGTACCCGGTGGGCTCCCCGGGCGTGGCCCCGGAGCAGACCGGCGAGGGCCACTTCACGTTCCACACCGTCCGGGTCGCTGCGGGCTCCTCCGACCAGCGCTGCGGCCCCGACGTCCTCCTCCGCGGGTGGATCGAGGACGACGTCATCGTGATCGAGGACGACGCGCCTGCAGTCCGTGGTGCGGCGAACGAGCTCGAGGACGCGCTCCGCCGGTGGGGCCGCGGGGACCGCGGTGGCGCGCTCCTCGTCGACCTGCCGGGCCAGCCCTGCCCGGTGCGCGTCGCGCGGGTCGAAGAGGATCCGGAGGGTCGGATCCTCCTCGTGCTCGATCGCACCGCCCGCACCTGCGGCGGCCGGCTCGGCGCGAAGAACCCGCCCGCCTCCCGGCAGCGCGCGCAGGCGTTCCGGCTGCTCGTGGAGTGCGGAGGGCTCCGTCCGCCGCCCAGGGTCACGCGCATCGACGTCTCGAGCGCGCGCGCACACACCGGGAAGCAGAGCCTCTCCGTGAACGCGCACGTCGACTTCCCGCAGCCGGAGCTGCGCCTCGTCCCCGGCAAGCGATACGTGGTGAGCGGGTGGGTCTCGCGCCAGGGGACCGACGCCCCCACGTTCGCGGACGTCCCCAGCCTGGGCATCCAGGTGAAGCTCTGGGCGGGCGCGGGCGAGCTCGGCGCCGCCCGCCCCCCGCTGGCGCGACCCACGGGGCCGGTCATCGCGGGCTGGCAGCGGATCGAAGGGATCTTCGCCCTACCGCCCGAGGCGCGCTCGATCTCGATCGCCCTCCAGAACGGCGCGGATCGGGGCGCCGGCCGCGCGTACTTCGACGACCTGCGGATCGTCCCCGAGGACGCCGAGCTGGAGGCGCTGGTCTACGAGCCCGGCACGCTCCGCAACGTGGCCCGGCTCGATCCCAACAACTACGCGGTCCTGTACGGCTACCACGCAGACGGGAGCCTGGCGCAGACGCAGCAGGAGACGGTGCACGGTCTCCTCACCACGATCGAGGAGCGCCACCACGCCGAGGAGCGCCCGTGACCGCCGCCGCGGCGACCCTCCTCGCGTTCACCCTCACCGCGCCGGCCTCTGGCGCGACCGGGGTGCCGCCCGACGCGGTGTCGCAGCTCGAGCGCGTGAGCCGGTTCCATGCAGGGCTCGACCGGTACGCGGTCGAGATCCGCGTGCGCGTCGACCCGGGCGACTCCGGCGCTCCGACGCAGGTGCTCGCGGCCCGAACCGCGCGGCGCGGGCCGGTGATGCTGCAGGAGCTGTCGAGCTTCGTCGTCCTCACCCGCCCCGACTTGCGGCTGATGGTCGACCGGGCCTCCCGGACCATCTACCTCAACGCCGAGCCGCCGGACGTCCCGGCCGCGCTGCCTGGCCTCGACCCCGCGGCCGCGCTCCGCGCCGCGCGCGAGCGGGGCTACGCCGTCGAGGCGCGCGGGGTGGGGGACGCGGTCGAGGTCGCGTTCCGCCCGGCCGACGCGCACCCGACCGTCGTCTTCACCTTCGGCCGCGACGAGCCGCGGCTCCGGCGCATGCAGCTCGTCCGCGCGGCGGGCGTGCGCGAAGGGCCGGCGCGGATCGAGGTGGACTACCGCTGGCGCGACCCCGAGGCGGAGGGGGCCGCGCCGTTCGAGGCTGCGCACTACGTCCGGCGGCAGGGCGGCGCGTGGGCGCCCGCGCCGGCCTTCGCCGGCTACCGGGTGGTGGACTCGCGTGCGCGGTGAGGGGCTCGCTCGCGCGCTCGCGCTCCTCGCGGCGGTGGCCCTCCCGGCCGCCTCCTCGGCGGCCTCGCAGGAGCGGGCGATCACCCTCGCGCGGAGCGAGCTCCAGGCGCAGCGGACCGTGGCCCTCACGGCTCCCACCGTGGCGCCCGAGACGGCGCAGGCCCTCACGCTCACGCTCCGGTTCGTGGAGGCGCCGCTCACGGCCGAAGGCGGGAACCAGTGGACCTGCACCGTCCGCTACCGCGTCCGGTCCGGGCAGACTACCCACCCCGCGCGGACGCTGACCTTGTTCCGCGGAACGGACCGCGACGTCTTCGAGGCGGCCGACCGGATCGAGCTCGGCGGCGTTGCCGGCGCGGAGCTGCAGATCGAGGCGTTCGACTCGCCGGACCCCGTCGCCGTGCCCGCCTCCGTGGCGCTCGAGGCGCGCTGGACGTCGATCACCTGGTCCACCTTCACGTCCTCCGCCCGGCCCACGCTGAGCTTCGCCGCGACGCCTGCGCCGGCGCTCCGGTGGCCTGCGGTGACGGGTGCGGAGGAGTACGAGGTCGAGTCGGTCTTCGTGGACGGGCTCGTCTCGCCCGCGCCGGCCGATCCCTTCGCGAGCGCGCTCCCCGTGCGCGTCCGCACCACCGCGACCACGCTGGCGGTCGACCTGCAGCGCCCGGCGGGCACCCTCTGGCTCCGGGCCCGGGCGGTGGGCCGGCACCGGACCGATCCCAGCGCGCGCCGCCCCGGCGCGTGGTCGGCGGCGCTCGCCGTGCCGATCACCGGCGCGGGCTTCGCGCCGAACATGAACTGGACCTTCCGTGGCCGGTACGGCGCCGAGGGTCCCGGGATCCGGACCGTCACCTACCTCGACGGCGCGCTCCGCGCCAGGCAGGTGCAGGACACTGCGCCGGGACAGACGGTCGTCCCGGTGACGGGCGGCGCCGCGGGGCCGCCGCAGCCGGGCCGCCGCGTCGCCGAGACGCGCTACGACCACGAGGGCCGCCCGGCGGTCAACTTCCTGGCGGTCCCGGTCGCGGGGGCGGAGCTCGCGTTCCTCCCCGGGTTCAACCGGGCCGCCGACGGGACGCCGTTCGGGCCGGAGCACTTCGATCTCGACGGCGTGACCGCCGCGTCGCCGGCCTCGGGCGCGGCGCGCTACTTCTCTCCGCAGTCCACCGTGGGTGGACCAGCGTCGCCGTACGTGGCCGACGCGGAGGGCTACCCCTTCACGGTCGCGCAGCACACCCGGGACCGGTCGGCGCGGCTGCGGGCCATGTCCGGGTACGGCGCGGCCCAGCGGCTCGGGGGCGGCCACCACACGCGCTACGTGTACGGCGACGCGAGCGAGGCGCAGCTCCGGCCGCTCTTCGGGGCGAACCTCGCCGGCGCGGAGCAGTACGAGCGCACCATCGTCGGCGACGCCAACGGCGCGTACGAGGTGCTCTACCGCGACGGCGCCGATCGCGTCGTCGCGCAGGCGCTCGTGGGCGATCCGCCGACCGGCCTCGCGGACCTGCCCGGCGCCCCAGCGGGCGCGGTGCGCGCGGTTTCCATGGACGCGGGCAACCAGGTCGACGCGCAGGCCGGAGTGAGCAGCCTCTCACACCGGATCGCCAACGCGGTCCAGACCACCTATCACTTCGCGTACGCCCCGACCGGCGTCGACTACGCCGCCGATCCGGGCGATCCGCGGTTTCCGCCGCTCTGCGCGAGCTGCCGCTACCGCCTCGTCATCCGCGTCGTCGGCCCGGACGGCGCGCCCGTGCCGCTGGCGGTCGGCTCGACCCCGCAGAACGACCCCGGCTGCGACGGCCTCGCCTCCAACAGCCTCGTGCAGGTGATCGACCGGACGATCGAGAACCCGGCGCCACCGGTCTGCACGCAGGCCGGGGACCGGACGACGGGCTACACGGTCCCGCCGATCCGGTTCTGCGCCCGGCTCGCCTCGCCCGGCGAGTACGAGGTGCAGAAGCGGCTCACGCTCCTCGACGGCGACATCGACGCCGTCATCGCGGAGACCGAGGCCACCCCCGGGTTCTTCGACGTGTCGCGCTTCACTCCGGCGGTCGATCCCGCCGCCTGCGGCGCGGACTGCACCGCGCACTGTGCGCAGGCCACCGGCAAGGATCCCGCGGCCGTTCCCCGGGACCCGGCGCTCGATCAGTGCGTCCGGAGCTGCGAGCACCCCGAGGGGTGGGCCGCGGATCACGTGGCGCGGGACCGGTGCAACTCGCTCGAGGCGCAGCTCCGGACCGACCTGGCGCCGGGCGGCCGCCTCCACCAGCCCGGCGGCATCGCCGATCCGAGCCGTCACCCCGAGTGGTGCCACGTGGCCGTGTGCCGCTCGATGGCGGCCAGCGACTCCTACGACGTCGCGCTCGGCGCGCTGCGTACCTGGAATGACGCGCTCTGCCAGGGTGGCCTCGATCCCACGGGCCTCGGGCCGGATCCGGTGCTCGGCCCGCCCGTCCGGCCGGCCACCTGCCCCGGCGCCGCCACGCTCGACCCGTTCTTCGCGGCGGGCGGGCCCGGCGCGTCGCTCCGGCCCGCCGCCGAGGCGATGCTCCGCAACTACACCGCGAGCGTCTCCGGCTGGGCCGGGCCGCACCTCTCCATCTGGCAGTTCGCGGCCGATCCCCGCGTCCACCGCGCGACCGGCTCCTCGCTCGACGACCAGTGGCGGCTGTTCCGCAGCCTCTACCTCGGAGTGAAGCAGCAGCTCGCGATCCGGGCGACGGAGGACCCCAGCCTCTTCAGCTGCGCGTACTCCACGGACCCGCAGGCGCGGGTGCCGCGGCCGATCATCCCGACCACCGCGACCGCGGTCGAGGCCGCCATCCAGGACGCGACCGGCCGCCAGTGCCAGGCGCTGTGCGAGATCCGGGTGAACCAGTGGGTCGCCCAGCTGCAGCAGGGATGCCCCGGCGCGATCGACGTCCAGGGGCTGCGGCAGGGGCTCTCGGCCTATTGTCTCTCGAGCTGCGGCGCGGACAACCCGCTCGCGCTCCTCACGAAGGAGCGCCTCCAGGCCGGCGCGCCCGGGCTCGCCGCCGCACAGGCTTCCCTCGGCGCGTGCAGCCTCGGCGGCGTCGCCGTCGAGGACCCGTACGTCCGCGTCCGGATGTGCCGCGAGCAGTGCTGCGCGGACACCGGCCCGACCTCGTGCGCGAACGCCCTCGGGGGCGCCGTCGCTGAGCGGCTCCCCGCCACCTCCCAGCCGCCGCCCCCTGTGGCCGCCACCGCGACGGGCCGGACGCTCCGCGAGAGCTGCCTGACGTGGGCCGAGGAGGTCGAGTTCACCCGGGACGGGACCGTCCTGCGCGACAAGCCTGGCCGCCGGCGCTGCACGGTCGTGCTGGTCGCGCCCGACGGAAGGCCGCTCCCGACCAGGGCCGTCCGGATCCTGTCGCCGCCGCGCGCGCCGGTCGCGCCACCGCCCGCCGCGGCGGGGGCGGTCCCGCTCGCCTGGACCGGCCTCGTGGTGGACGTGGAGGCCGGCGGACGGCGGCTCGTCGCCAGCGTGCACTCCGACTGCCCCATCGACTGGCTCGCGCCGCTGTCCGCGCCGGTGTGCCAGGACGGCGGCCGCCTCACCGGCCCTCCGGGCGCCTGCGCGCGCCTCGAGTCCAGACGGCCGGGAACGACGCAGCGGGAATCCACGCGGGGCGCCGCAGCGACACACGCGGTCGGCACCCCCGCCGCGTCTCCGTTGACGTGCGTCGAGGGCTCCACGCCGCGCCCGGAAGCGAGCCCGACGCCGGAGAAGACATGCCCCTCCTGCCTGCTCGAGCTGGAGGAGGTCCTCGAGGGTCGCAAGGCGACCGAGCTGAGGGGTGGGGTGCAGCTCGACGGGGAGTGCATCCTCCGCGCACAGCTCGAGGGCGGCATCCTCCTCGTCCGCCAGCCCGGAGCCGCGGGCCCCACCCGCTGCGAGGTCCGGTTCGTCGATGCGACCGGCCGGTTCCTCATGGCCGGCCAGTTCATCGAGTTCGGCGAGGTGGACCGGAACGCGGTCCTGCCCCCCGGCGTCGCCGACACGCTGGCCGGGGTCCGCTTCGCCGGGATGGCCGTCGAGGTCCACACCGCGGCCGGGCCGGTCCGGGCCTGGCTCTACACCGACTGCGCGCTCTCGCCGCCGGAGGGTTGCGGCACCGGCTGCACCATCGCCACGCGGCCGTCGGCGTGCTGGCAGCGGCTCCTCGCGGCTGCCCGGACCGGCGCGCGGCCGCCGAACGACGGGTGCTTCACGGCGGTCCGGGTCTCGCGCGAGGGCCTCGTCGTCACGCGGCCCGACGGCGGCCCGTGCCGCGTCGTGGCGGTGGGGCGGGACGGGAGGCCCGTCGCCTCGCGCGATCTCGTGGGTGCGACGGCGCGGTTCACCGGCGGCGCCGATCCGGGCCAGGCGCCTCCCGGCCTCGCGTTCACGGGTCACGTCGTAGAGACCCGCCGCGGTCCGGCGGCCGTCTACTCCGATTGCGCGTTCCCTGCGGAGCCCGACTGCTCCACCGTCGTCGTGGGGATCGACATCTCCACGCCGCCGCCGCCCGGTGACCCGGTCACGGTCTGCCGGGACGCGGCGCAGGACGCGGCCGACCAGGCGGGCAGGGTCGCGGTGGACGCGGCCCGGGGCGCGTTCGCGACCACCTTCCGGTCGGTCCACTTCTCGCGGTGCTTCGGGCCCGGCCTCCGCGAGACCTTCGCGTACGAGGCGCGCGACCGCGAGTACCACTACACCCTCCGTTACTACGACCAGGCGGGCAACCTGGTCCAGACCGTCCCGCCCCAGGGTGTCGATCCGGTCCCGGGCGCGACGGCCGCGACGGCGGTGCAGCACCGGCTCGCCGCGCGGTTCCGCTACGACAGCCTGGACCGGATCACCTCCCGGAGCTCCCCCGACACCGGCGAGCAGCGGTTTCTGCACGACGCCGCCGACCGGGTCCGCTTCTCCCAGGACGCGCAGCAGAAGGTCGACGGGACGTGGGCGTACGTGAAGTACGACGCCCGGAACCGGCCCGTGGAGACCGGCGTCCTCGCCGGGATCGGCGAGGCCGTGGTCCGGGCGCGGCTCGACGAGGTCGACTTCCCTGGGAGCGGCGACGGCACTCGCGAGGACGTGGTCCGCACGGTGTACGACTCGGCCGCGAGCGTCCCGGCCTGCACCCCGCTCGCGCCCAGGAACCTCCGGAGCCGCGTCGCCGCGGTCGTGGCGGACGGCGCCCTCGGCGCCACCACGCTCTGCTACAGCTACGACCCCCAGGGCCGCACCGAGGCGGTGCTCCGCGAGCTGCCCGGGCTCGGCGCGAAGCTGCTGCGGTACGACTTCGACTTCGTCACCGGCCGCGTCGCGGCCGTCCACTACCAGCCCGGGCAGCCCGACGCCCTCCACCAGCGCTACCGCTACGGCCCGGTGGGCGAGCTGCTCTCGGCCGAGAGCTCCCGCGACGGCGTGCTCTGGGATCGCGACGCCCGGTTCACCTACTACGCGCACGGCCCGCTCGCGCGGATGGAGCTGGGCGAGGACCGCGTCCAGGGCGTCGACTACACGTACACGATCGACGGACGGCCCAAGGGCCTCAACACGGGTACGCTCACGCCGGACCGCGACCCCGGCCAGGACGGCCGGCCCGGCGGGGCCAACGCGGCGGTCCCCCCCGACGTCGCCGGGCTCTCGCTCGACTACTTCGCCGGCGACTACCGGCCGGTGGGCCTCGCCGCGGGCACCCTCGCCGCGGCCGCCGACCCGCACGCGGCCGCGCTGCTCCCCGGCGCGGGCGCGCCCGCGCCGAGCGCATTCGCCCTCGCCTCGTGCCCGGCGAGCGGCGTCAGCTCCGGCTGCGGGCTCTTCGAGGGGAGCGTCGTGAGGAGCGTGCTCGGCCTCTCCGCGCTCGGCGCGACGCGCGTGACGGGGTTCGCCTATCGGTACGACCGCCTGTACCGGCTCACCCTCGCCACGAGCCACGGCGGGCTCGATCCGGCCACCAACCGATGGCCGACGATCGCGCCCGGCCCGAGCCTCTGGCGCACCGCGCTCGGCTACGACGGGAACGGCAACGTCGCCGCCCTGGAGCGCGACGCGCCGCCGGCCACGGGCGGCGCGGGCCCGGGGGCGATGGACCGGCTCACCTACCGCTACCCGGTGGACGCGCAGGGGCGGCTCACCGCCGACCGGCTCCTCCACGTCGCCGACGCCGTCGCGGCGGGCGACTACCCGGAGGACCTCGACGACCAGGGCCCGTTCGCGCCCGCGGATCCGAACTACGCCTACGACGCCGCCGGCCGCCTCGCGCGCGACCGCGCCGCCGGGCTGACCGCGATCCGCTGGAACGCGGCCGGCCAGGTGAGGGCGGTCGAGCGTGCCGGCGAGACCCTGGTGTTCGCGTACGACGGGCTCGCCCACCGCTGGGCCAAGGTGCACCAGCCCGCGGGCGACCCGGAGGGCGGCGAGGTCGAGTACTTCGTGCGGGACGAGCGCGGGAGCCTGCTCGCGACGTACCGGCGGGCCGCCGGCGCTCCGGCGCCGGCGCTCACCGAGCTGTACCTGCGCGGCGGGATCCCGCTCGGCGTGATCCGGACCGACGGGCCGCCGCTGACCAGCGTGCCGGCCGGCACCGTCGCGCGGGTGCGGGGCGATCGCCAGTACCAGATCGCCAACTACCTCGGGCACGTGGTCGCGACGGTCGGCGACCGCCGCGCGGCCGTGACCGGCGCCGGCGGCGCGGTCGACCACCACGAAGCCCGCGTCGTCAGCTCCACCGACTACGACCCCTTCGGCGCCGTCCAGCCGGGCCGGTTCCAGGAGAGCGAGCCGTACCGCTTCGGCTTCTCCGGCTTCGAACGAGACGACGAGCTGAAGGGGCGCGGCGCGAGCTACTACACGCAGGAGCGACTCTACGACCCGCGCCTCGCCCGCTGGCTGAGCGCCGATCCCATCCAGACCGCGCAGCGCAGCCCCTACGCGGCCTTCGCCAACAACCCGCTCCGCTACGCCGACCCGCGCGGCGCGTGGGACACGGACGCGATCCTCGACACGCTCGAGAACGTCGCCATCACCGCGCGGGACATCGGCAACGACACGGCGCGAATCCTGAGCGGCCAGGCCGCCGCCGAGGCCATCGCCGCGAACCTCGTCAAGGCCAAGGCCGCCGTCGAACGAGGGCGGTACGGCGAGGCCCTCGGACACGCCATCGGCGTCCAGGACGCGGTCGACTCCCTCATCGAGAAGGAGCTCGCCTGGCAGGAGGCGGGCGCCAGCACCGAAGACATGGTGCGGATGGGCATCGGCGAGGTCACCGGGATGAACGACGTCGTCCGGGCGGTGACCGGCGAGACCGAGTACGGCGTCGAGATCCCCACCCTGGAGCGCGTGCAGCTGGGCATCCAGGGCGGCGTCCAGGTCGTCAGCGTCGCCACCTCGGGCGCGCAGCTCGCGAAGTCCGCGGTCGGGCCGAAGCCGCGGCCCGGGCAGCCTGCGCCCAAGGCCTCGGTGAAGCCCATCCAGGAGCCGCCGTGCCCGCTCAGCTTCGACGGCGCGACGCCGGTCTGGACCCCGGACGGCCTCGTCCCGATCGCCGCGCTCCGCGAGGGCGACGAGGTCCTGACCCTCCACCCCGAGTCCGGGCAGACGGGCCGCTTCACGGTGGCGGCGCCCACGATCACCCGCCACCCGGAGGCGACGCGGCTCGTCCTCGTGGCCGCGGACGGGCGCGGCGAGACCATCCTCACCACCCCCGAGCACGCCTTCTGGCAGGCGGGCGCCGGCTGGGTGATCGCCCGTGAGCTCGCGCCGGGCGCGCGGGTGGCGGGCGAGGCGGGAGGCTGGCTCTCGGTCGCGAGCGTCTCGTCGCTCGCCCACCCGTTCGACGCCTTCAACCTCTCCGTCGAGGGGGCCCACACCTATCGCGTCGGGGTGCTCGGCGCGTGGGTCCACAACTGCGGGCCGACCGACCGCCGGGTGAAGCTCCGCAAAACGGTCAAGGCCGACATCGAGGCGCGCCAGCCGCGCGACGCGCAGGGGCGTATGATCGACCCGAACACGAAGCAGCCCCTCAAGCCGGGCGAGATCGACGTCGGCCACAAGCCGGGGAACGAATGGCGAACCCGGAAGAAGGTGCACGAGCAGAAGGGGTCGACGCGCAAGGAGGTCATCGAGGCGGAGAACGACCCGGACCTCTACCAGCTCGAGGACCGCTCCTCCAACCGCAGCCACAAGTACGAGCAGAAATGACCAGCCAGGCGACGCTCTACTTCGAGAAGATCGACGCGCTCGTCGGCGCGACGGGCACCTACTACCCGATCGGCGACGCGGGGGACCCGCAGGTCGTGGCGGTCGCGAGCTACGCGGACGTGCCCGAGGAAGGTCACACCACCTCGTTCACGTACGGCCTCTCGGCGGCAGCGCACCCGCAGTGGAAGGAGACGCGCCCCGAGCTGATCGTGTCGGTCCGCTCGACCGACGCGGCGTGGGGCCTGTGCATCGGCGACGCCATCCACCGGATGCGGCGCCAGTCCGCGTTCCCGCACGGGACGGTGGTCGACATCGGAGCGCCGATCAGCGACGAGTCGCCGATGTCGTGCTTCCTCGTGTTCGACAACTCGCTGCTGGAGGAGGACGACTCGAGGATCGTCCTGCCCGGGTGGACGGTGCGCCTCTCGCAGGCGTATCCGATCCACGCGGCCGAGGCGCGGCTCGTCGAGAGGCTCGGCGTCCAGCGCTTCTTCTTCGACCTGGACATCGACTTCTACGACGTGAGACGCCCTCCGTACGTGAGCGGCCTGGCGTAGCGGTGGGTGGGCGCGTGTCCCGCGCGTGAGGCCGCGGCACCGTGCGCGCCTGCGCCGTCGAGCGTCACCCGGATCCGCCCAGCGCCTGCAGCCGCGCCGTGGCCCCGACTACTCAGGGTGGACGGGCAGCTTCTGCCCCGGCCCATCCGTCACCCGGACGAGCGAGCCTTCGCGCTCCGTGTCCACGAAGAAGACGTCCGCCCGCGACGTCCCGGAGCTCAGGTCGTCGTGGTCGAACCCGGATCCGAGGAACCGGGTCCCGTAGCCGGAGAACGCGAGCGCGTCGATGTCGCTGGGCACCGCGCCGAGCACCGCGACCGGTGCCCCGGTCGGCGCGTAGGCGATGAGCCTCCCGCCTCCGAAGCCGCTCGCACCGGCGGCCGGCTTCTCCGCGAGGACGAGCCGGTGCGGCGGCGCGGGTCTGCTGCCGAGCGGATGGTCCGGGGAGTACGCGACGCCCACCCACAGCGTGCCCGCGCGCTCGACGAGGCCGGTGCCGTCGTCGTCCACCGCAGCGGCGGAGACCTCGCTCCCGAGCCAGTTGAAGAAGACGCGGCTCCCGGCGGTGGCCTCGAGGAGCGGTACGTCGGGCTTCCCTCCGGTGAGCTGCGTGACGGCAGGAGCGCCGCCCTTCGGGAGCGCGCCGAGCGAGAACAGGAGCGACGGATCTCCGTCCTGCTCGGCGCGGAGCACGTACACGAGCGCTTCGTCCGTGAGCGCGAAGTCCGAGAACGAGTCCTCCGGGCGCGTGACGGAGACGAGCGGTGCGGCCGGGGCGCTTCCGTCGAGCGGGATGCGGTAGATCGTGGGGCCGTCGAGGAAGAACAGGTGCGCCGCGTCGGCGCGGGACCGCTCGGACGGCGCGGTGGGCTCGGCGTACGTGTGGAGCACCTCCGGGGCGAGCCCGCGCTCCAGGTCGAGGAGGTGCAGCGCACCGTCGACCCGGGCGAGCATGCGGTCACCGGAGACGTGGTGGATCACCTCGAACCGGGACTCCGCCGACGGCAGCGCCGCGATGGTCGCGGGGCTCCCGAAGTCCGGGTCGAGCGCGACGACCTCCGCGCCGGAGCGCGCGAGCCACCCGGAGATCGCGCCGGTCGCGGGGTCCCGGAGCACGCGAGCGAGGCCCAGCCCTTCGACCACGACGGGAGCGTCGTCCGCGGACATCCCGACGCGCACCGCCTTGCGCACCACGTCCGCGCCGCAGCTCCCGTCGGGCGCACTCACGGTGTACAGGTACCAGGAGTCGTCCGGGTCGGCGTAGTCCGCGACCACCTGGACCGCCGGACTTTCGCAGATCACCGCCGGCGGCTCGAGGTCCTCGCTCGACAGCTGCACGGCGACCGGGGCGCCGTCCTCCGGGATCGCTCGGACCGCGTGGAGCCTGCCGCCGGCCTGGAGCACGACGGTGCGGAGGTGGACGTCGGAGAGCATCCCGGTGGTCGGGTCGAGGGTGCCGTGCCGGATCCCGGCGCGATGGCTCGTCGCGCCCTGGATGACGAGCCGCGGCGGCGCCGCGGGTGCGTCCGGGTCCACCGCGGCGAGGCTCCCGGTGAAGAACAGGAACCGCCGCTCGTGCTCGCTCGCGGCAGCGCGGGCCGCGAGCGCGAGGATCGCGAGGCACAACGGGATCGCGAAGGAGCTCGCGACCATCCCTCCGCGCACGACACCGATCGTTCGACGTCGAGGCATCGCCACCCCTCCCGCCGGATTCTTCAGCGCGGGCACGGCGCGCCGCAACCGAAGCTCGCGCGACGCCGCTCGAGCTCGCACCCGGAGCGCTCGACCGGACCGCGCCGGACCCGGCGCCCGGTGCCGGAGAAGACGGCGCGTCAGGCGAGCGTCAGGACGTCCGTGCGCCGGCTGCGAGTGCGGCCGCCCGCGCGAGATCGCCCGCGAGCTCCGCGCGCATCCGCTCCGCCAGCGAAGCATCGGCGGCGCGGAGGATGGCCGCCGGGTGCCAGGTGGCGAGGACGGCCGGCGCGAGCGGGTGGACGTGGACGCGCCCTCGCTCGCGCGACAGGGGGAACCGCGCGCCCAGGAGCGCGTGCGCGGCGGTCGCGCCGAGCGCCACGACGACCGCGGGTCGGATGGCGCGCAGCTCGGCCTCGAGCCACCCGGCGCACGCGCGCACCTCCGACGCGTCCGGCCGCTGGTGGATGCGGCGCTTCCCTCGGAGTTCGTGCTTGAACCCCTTCACCGCGTTGGTGACGTACAGCGCGCCACGGTCCACGCCGGAATCGGCCAGCGCCGCGTCGAGCACCGCTCCGGCCGGGCCGACGAACGGGACGCCGGCGCGGTCCTCCTCGTCGCCGGGCTGCTCTCCGACGACGACGAGGCGTGCGTCGGGCGGGCCGCGGCCGAACACGGTCTGCGACGCCGCGGGGCAGACGCCGCAAGCGTCGCACCCTCGCGCTGCCGCGGCGAGCTCCGCGATCGTCGCGGACGGCGGCACGCGCGCCGCCGAGGCGGACGGGGGCGGCGCCGTCATCGCGGCCACCCTCGGCGCGGCGCTCCGCACGAGCGCCGCGATCTCCCTGCCCTCGGGCAAGGTCTCCCAGTGGCGCGCCGGCAGGTGCGCGCGGAGGAGCCGCGGGTTCACCCGCGCCGGGTTGAACGTGCTCGCGTAGTACGCGCGCCAGAGCGCCTCGACGTCGTCCCCGGCGGCGACGTCGCGCGCGATGCCGCCGCCGAAGTGCAGCGCCTGGCCGTCCCAGTGCGCGGAGGCGTCGGGCGTCAGGATCGACCAGCGCATCGTCGCGAACCGGCGGACGAAGAACGGGGCCGCGCGAGCGAGCGTGCGGTGGTCGGGACGGTGGAACGCGACGAACCGCTCGCCGCCGTCACCGGCGACGCGCCGGAACCGGACGAGCGCGTGGGTCCGGTGGACGTCCTTTCGCACGGCGTCGGCCATCCGCCCGAGCGCGAGCACGTCCGGGTCGGCGGGGTCCTCGAGGACGTCCCGCCGTTCCCGCGCCGCGCGCCAGAGGAGCCGGTACAGCCGATCGAATCGGGAGGGGTCGCGGTGACACGCGACGTCTCGCGCGAGCGTGACGAACGCGGGAGGGACGCGGACGGCGCCGGCCGCTCGGGCATGGTCGATCGCGCCCGAGGCGGCGCTCGGCAGGAGCCCGAGCTGCCCCGCGTCCGAGAACGCGACGTCCGCGGGCGGGACGCCCTGCGCGAGGAGGGCGCGAGCGGCGTCGCGCCAGCCCTCGAACGAACCATCGACGTGCACCGTCCTCATCGCGGCGCTCCGCTCACAGCTCTCCCGTGCGCGCCGACTGCGCCGCGGGCGCGTCGAACAGCCCGAGCTGTCGCGTCCGCTCGCGCACGCGCGCCGGCAGGTCCGCGCGGTCGAGCTCCCGCACGGCGGGGTTGGCGCCGTCGTGGAGGAGGAAGGGCGCCGCGCGGACCATGGGGATGCGCAGGCGGCGGAGCTCCGCGAGGCCGAGCCGGCGGAACCGGCGCGCCTGCAGGATCCGCTCGACGCCGCGGACGCCGAGCCCGGGGACACGGAGCAAGAGCTCGCGCGGCGCGGCGTTCACGTCGACGGGGAAGAGCGCCCGGTGGCGGAGCGCCCAGGCGAGCTTTGGATCGACGTCGAGCGCGAGGTTCGCGTCGGGGGCGTCGAGGAGCTCGCCCGGCGAGAAGCCGTAGTACCGCATGAGCCAGTCCGCCTGGTACAGGCGGTGCTCGCGGACGAGCGGCGGCGGCGCGAGCGGGAGCGCTGCGTCGGACGCGGGCGTCGGGCTGTACGCGGAGTAGTACACGCGCCGGAGCGCGTGCGCGCCGTAGAGCTCGGACGCCCGGGCGAGGATGACCGCGTCGGGCGTCGGGGTCGCGCCGATGACCATCTGCGTGGTCTGGCCCGCCGGGGCGAACCGCGGCGCGCTCCGGAGGCGCTGCCGCTCCTCGGCGGCGGCCTCGTGGCGCGCGCGGATGGCGTGCATGCCCGTCTCGATCGTTCGTGCGTCCTTGTCGGGCGCGAGTTGCACGAGATCTGCCGACGTCGGGAGCTCGATGTTGACGCTGAGGCGATCCGCCAGCGCGCCCGCCCGCGCGAGGAGGTCCTCCGACGCGCCAGGGATGGCCTTCAGGTGGATGTAGCCGCCGAACCGGTGCTCCTCGCGGAGGAGCCGCGCCACCTCGACGAGCTGCTCCACGGTGTAGTCCGCGTCGCGGACGATGCCCGAGCTGAGGAACAGGCCCTCGATGTAGTTGCGGCGGTAGAGGTCGATCGTCAGGTCGGCCACCTCTCGAGGGGTGAACCGGGCGCGCTCGACGTCCGCAGAGCGGCGGTTGCCGCAGTAGTGGCAGTCGTAGATGCAGACGTTCGTGAGAAGGATCTTGAGGAGCGAGACGCATCGGCCGTCGGGCGTGTAGCTGTGGCAGATGCCGGACGGCGCGCCGTCGCCGATGCCACCCTTCGTCGCGGCGCGATCCGAGCCGCTCGACGCGCACGACGCGTCGTACCGGGCGGCGCCCGCGAGCACCGTGAGCTTGCGGAGGCGATCCATCCCCCGGGATCTAACACGGCGACGGCACCGATGTTCAGGAAGATCGGATGTTCAGGCGGGCGCTCGGCGCCCTCTCGTCACCGCTCGAACGCGAGGCGCGTCGCGCGGGGCTCAGTCCCGGCGCTTCCCCGCGCACTCGGCGCAGACGCCGTACAGCTCGAGCCGGTGCGAGGTGACCTGGAAGCCGAGGCGCCGCGCGACCTTCTCCTGCAGCGCCTCGATCCCGCTCTCTTCGAACTCCCGGATCGCGCCGCAGCGCACGCACACCGCGTGGTCGTGGTGGCGCGTGTCCGCGGGCTCGAACAGGCTCTGCGCTCCGCCGAAGTCGCGCGCGACGGCCTCGCCGCTCTCGACGAGCAGCTTGAGCGTCCGGTACACGGTGGAGTAGCCGACGCCGGACGCCCGCCTGCGCACGCGGGCGAGGAGGTCCTCGATCGAGATGTGAGTTCCCGCGAGCAGGAACTCCTCGACGACGAGGTCGCGCACCGCGGAGTGCTTCAGCCCGCGCGTCTTCAAGGTGGCCCGGAGCCGTGCGAGGCGATCGGCCACGCCGCGGTCCGGCGCCGGCGCGGGAGCTCTGCGCTTGTGAGCGCTGCTGTCGGAGGGGGACCGCACGAGCCGTTCCAGGCCCGGAGCATAACCCGCGCCGCGAACTCGTTCCACGTTCGAGCCTTGACGCAGATCAAGGACGCCGCTCGAGCGGCAGTGATAGTGAACGTCACTGTCAAGATTGCTCCGGCTCGCGGAAGGACGGTGCACGGATGATGGGACGCGTTGGTGGGAAGGGCAGCGGCGCGGATCGCAGGCACCGGGTCGTGGTCGCGCTCGCGGCGGCGCTGTGCGCGCCGGCGGCCACGCGGGCCGCCCACCCCCTGGCGACCGACGACGCCGGCACGCTCGGGCGTGGGGTCCGGCAGGCCGAGCTCACCGGACAGATGAGTCGCGACACGGAGGGGCGAGGCGCGGCGCGGACGAGCGACGACACCGGCGAGGGTGGGGTGGCGGTCGGCTACGGGCTCCGCGACGACCTGGATCTCGTGCTCGGCGTCGCGACGAGCTGGTCGAGGGTCCACCAGCAGGGCGGTCCCACGTCGGAGACGCGAGGGCTCGGCGACGTGGCGGTCGACGTCAAGTGGCGTGCCCTGGAGGCGGGGGGCTTCGCGCTCGCCCTGAAGCCGGGGATCACGCTGCCCACCGGCGACGCGGACCAGGGGCTCGGGACCGGCCGTCCCTGCTACGCGCTCACGCTGGTCGCGTCGCAGGAGCTCGGCCCCGTCGGCCTGCACGCGAACGTCGCCTACCTCCGCGACGACTACGGCCGCCGGGAGGACCGCGAGGTGAGCCGCCTCGAACGTCTGCGCTTCTCCGTGGCGCTCGCGGCTCAGGTGGCGGAGAAGCTCCAGCTCGTCGCAGACGTGGGCGCCGAGACGAACACCGACCGCGCGTCGCCCACGTGGCCCGCCTACGCGCTGGGCGGCGCCATCTTCGCGGCGTCCGACGACGTCGAGCTCGACCTCGGAGTGCGGGTAGGGCTCTCGGCGCCGGAGGCCGACCTCGCCGGACTGCTGGGCGCGACGTTCCGTTTCTGAGGGTGCGCATGCTCCCGCTCGGGCTGCTGAACGAAGGCGAGTGCGGCTGGATCGTCTCCAGCGGGGGCCAGGGCTGCGGGTCGGCCGACGAGCGCGCGGCGAGCTTGGGCCTCCGCGCCGGGAATCGAGTGATGGTGCTGCAGAACGGGGCCGGCCCATTGCTGGTCAAGGTGGACGAGTCACGCATCGCCCTGGATCGGGCGATCGCGATGCGGATCAGGGTGCGAAAGGAAACGAGATGACGCTCGCGCAGCTTTCTCCCGGAGAGCAGGGTCGCATCATCGCGGTCCGGGGGGCCGGGCCCTTGAAGCGCAGGCTCATGGACATGGGGCTCCTGCCTGGACAGGAGATCCGCGTCGAGAAGGTCGCTCCGCTCGGCGATCCCATCGAGGTGAGGGTCCGGAGCTATGCGCTCTCGCTGCGGCGCGCAGAGGCCGAGGGTGTGGAGGTGGCGCCGTGATCGCGTCCGCCCGTGCCTCCGCCCGGCACCCGGCGCCGGAGCCCGGCGAACGGACCCTCACCGTGGCGGTGGCAGGCAACCCGAACTGTGGCAAGTCCACGCTCATCAACGCCGTCGCCGGCAGCCGCCTCCAGGTCGGGAACTGGCCGGGCGTGACGGTGGAGAAGAAGGAGGCCGTCCTCCCTCGGGGCGACGTCCACCTTCGCCTGGTGGACCTCCCGGGGACCTACTCGCTCTCGCCGTACAGCGACGACGAGCGGGTCGCGCGCGAGGCGCTCGTCGAGGAGCGCCCGGACGTCGTGGTGAACGTCGTGGACGCCACCAACCTCGAGCGGAACCTCTACCTCACCGTCCAGCTCCTCGAGCTGGGAGTCCCGCTGGTGGTCGCGCTCAACATCTACGACGAGGCGGAGGAGAAGGGCCTCCGCATCGACGTCGCCACCCTCGCGGAGCGGCTGGGCGTGCCGGTGGTGCCTACGTCCGCGACGCGCCGGACCGGGCTCGAGGACCTCCTCGACGCGGCGGTGGCCGAGGCTCGCCGGCCGTCCCGTCGACCCCGGCCGGCCTACGGCCCGGACCTGGAGGCCGCCATCTCGGAGATCGCGGCCGCACTCGAACGCGACCCGTCCACCACCCTCGCCACGCCGCGTCGCCGGTTCGCGCTCGAGCTGCTCGAGCGGAGCGCGTCGGCCGCCGAGCAGGCCGGAGGGGTCGCCGAGACCCTCACCGGCCCGGCCGTGCGTCACCTCCGCCGCGGGCACGGCCCGGACCTCGAGGCGCTGGTCGCCGAGGCTCGCTACGGCGTCGCCGCCGGGATCGCCCGCGAGGTGGTGAAGCGCCCGCCGGTCCCGCGCCGCGAGCTCACCGAGCGCATCGACCGCTGGGTCCTGAACCGTTTCCTCGGGATCCCGATCTTCCTCGGGGCCATGTGGCTCGTCTTCAAGCTCACCTTCGACGTGTCCGGCCCGTTCGCGGACTGGATCGACGGGGTGACCACCGGGCCGGCGAAACGGCTCTTCGCCTTCCTCCTCGGGGCGATCGCCGCCCCCGACTGGACGGTCTCGCTGGTCAACGACGGCATCGTCGCCGGCGTGGGGTTCGTGCTCGTCTTCGTACCCGTCATCTTCGCCATGATGTTCTTCATCACCCTGCTCGAGGGGAGCGGGTACATGGCGCGAGCGGCCTTCGTGATGGACCGAGCGATGCACGCCATCGGCCTGCACGGGAAGTCGTTCATCCCGATGCTGCTCGGCTTCGGCTGCAACGTCCCGGCGATCTACGCGACGCGGGCGCTCGAGAGCCGCCGGGACCGGGTCCTCACCGCGCTCCTCCTCCCGCTCATGTCGTGCGGCGCTCGACTCCCCGTGTATGTGGTCTTCGCGGGCATCTTCTTCCCCCTGCACGCCGGGACCGCGATCTGGTCGCTCTACGTCCTCGGGGTCGTGCTCGCCGTGCTCGTGGGGCTCGCCTTCAAGCGCACGCTCTTCCGCGGCACGGCGCCGGCGTTCGTGATGGAGCTCCCTCCGTACCGGATGCCTTCGATGCGGAGCGTCCTCGTCCACACTTGGGAGAAGGGCAAGCACTTCCTCGTCAAGGCGGGCACGTACATCCTGGCCGTGTCGGTGATCGTCTGGTTCCTGCTCCACCTGCCCTGGGGCGTGCAGGACAAGCGCGACTCGTATCTCGGCCGGGCCGGGCAGGTCGTCGCCCCCGCGCTCGAACCGCTCGGGTTCGGGACCTGGGAGGCGGCCGCGTCGCTCATCACCGGCGTCATCGCCAAGGAGATCGTGGTCGGCACGATGGGCGAGATCTACGCGCCCGAGGCCGGTCACGAGGAGGAGACCCCGCCCACGCCGCTCGAGGATCTCCAGCAGGTGGGGACCTCGTTCGTGGCCGCCTTCGCGGAGGCCGGGAAGAACGTGGTCTCCACCTTCAGCGTCTCCACGCTGTCGTTCGCGCCGGACGAGGGCGGACCTTCGCCGCTGGCGGCGGCGCTCGCCGAACGCTTCACGCCCCTGAGCGCGTACGCCTTCATGGTGTTCGTCTTGCTCTACTGGCCGTGCGTCGTCGTCCTCATCGCGTTGCGGCAGGAGTTCGGCGGGTGGCGCTGGGCCGGCGTGGCCATGGCGTACCAGACCGCGCTCTCCTGGGGCGCGGCCGCGGTCGTGTACCAGGGTGGTCGCCTGCTCGGGCTGGGAGGTTGAGATGGGGGTGCTCGACGTCGTGCTCGCGGCCGCGATCCTGGGTGCGGCCGTGTACGTGCTGTACCGGCGGATCTGGAAGTCGGGAGGCCACTGCGGCGGCTGCAGCGGGAGCTGCCAGGTTCCCCGTGGAGAGGGCTCCTGCGCGCAAGCCGGGAGGGCAGCGGCCGAGGTGAACGAATGAGGCGCGCCGCAGGACTCGTTCAGGGCTTGCGGTGCCTGTAGTAGAGCTTGGAGACGATGACCCACCTCTGCGTCGTACGCCTGGACGTATGTCGGGTCGTCACGCCGCACTCCGCCTACTGGCAAGACGGTCGAGGACCTGCTGGCCGAGTTCGGCAGGATCTGAGGCCAGCGGGGTCTTCGGGGCTTGCCGCCGGTGCGCGGCTCACGCCGTCCGCGCCGCCGCGGCCGCGCCGATCGCGGACCCGACCACGCCCGCGAACGCGAACCCGGAGATCGCGCCCGCCCGGACCACCCGGCGCGCGGCGGCGGGCGCGTCGGGGGTCGCAGTCCGGCCGGTGCGGAGGGGGACACGCTCGGCGCCGGCGCGCGCCAGCACCTCGGCGCAGGCGGAGTTCGCGGCGCCGATCGCGACGGCGCTGCCGAGGAGCCAGTCCACCGCGCGGCGGGCGGACGGCGCCGCCGTTCTGCGCCGCGCGACCCACGCCAGGCAGGCCGTCGCGAGCCCGACGCCCGTCAGCACCGCGCCGCGGCGCCAGCCGGCGAGCATGACCCGGGCGCGATCGGCGGGGTCGGGCGCGGACGCGACGGCGGCGTCGAGCGCCACCTTCCCGAACAGCATCGAGCCGAACGCGGCCGCGAGGCCGACGTCCTGCGCGACGCGCAGCGCTGCCTGCCCGGGCGAGCGCCGCCGCGCGCGCAGGCCGCGCACCGCGCGCCGCGCTCCGGCGGCCGCGGCGGCTGCGGCGCCGAGCGAGGCGGCGCGCGAGAGCGTCGCCGCCCATCGCAGGCGGCGCGGCAACGGCGCGAGGTCCCGCGCGGCGTGCGCCGCGAAGAGCTCGACGGCGGCCGGGGAGAACTGCGCGAGATCCTGCGGGCCGCGGCTCGACAGCCACCGCCCGTCGCGAACGACCGCGGCGTCCACCCACTCCGCGCCGGCGTTCCGGACGTCGTCGGCGATGCCCATCCACGAGGTGAGCCGGCGCCCGCGGACGAGCCCCGCGGACACGAGCACCTGCGGCCCATGGCAGATGACGGCGATCGGGCGGCCGAGCCGATCCATCTCCCTCACGAAGGCGCGCGCATGCTCGCTCTGACGGAGGAGGTCCGGGTTCACGAACCCGCCGGGGAGCAGGAGGGCGCCGTAGTCCTCGGCGCGCGCGCGGAACACCGTGTCGTCCACCGCGAGCTTCTTCCCGCGCCAGATGAAGTTGAGGCCACGGATGCGGCCCGGGCGGAGGGACACGATGCGCACGTCCGCCCCGGCGCGCCGGAGGGCGCGGAGGGGCCACGTCACCTCCACCTGCTCGAACCCATCCGCCGCCAGGACGGCGACGCGGACGCCTCGGAGAGCGTTTCCCATGGACGGAACCTTAGGCATCCCGTCCGGCGCGGCGGCCGCGGGCGCCTCGCCGCCCGAAGGGTCACGCGCGCGCCCGTGCGCCCGCTCGAGCACGCTCGCGAACTCGGCGGCGTGCGTGATGAGCCAGTCGTGCCCGCCGCGTCCGAACGCGGTGCGGGCGCCGGGGAGCGCGGCGGCGACGCGGGCCGCGCACGCGGGTGGCATGGTGGTGTCTCGCATGCCCCACGCGACGAGCACGGGCGCGGACACCGCCGCCCCGGCCTCCAGCCCGGACGGCCGCGCCGCAGCGCGGACGTGCCACGCGAACGACCGGAGGTGGCGCAGCACGTTCCACAGCACGTGCGGCGAGCCGCGCAGCGTGAGCCCCGGCTCGCGCAGCGCGTCGCCGAGCCGCCCGGCGACCACGGTCCGGAGCGGCGCCTGGCGGGCGCCGATCGTGTCCACGAGCACGAGGGCTTCGACCTGGGCCGGGCGGCGCGCCGCGAGCTCGACCGCGACGGGGCCGCTGTTCGAGTGGCCGATCACGACCCAGCGGCCGCCGAGGGCCGCCACGACGTCCGCGGCCACCGCCCCGAGCTCGCCGAACGGCAGGGGGCGCGCGATGCGCGAGGAGAGGCCCGACCCGGGGAGCTCCAGGACGACGGTCCGGTGAGCGGACGCCAGGCGGCGCGCCAGCGGCGCGTAGGTGCGCGCCATCACGAGCGGGCTCGCGACGAGCAGGACCCCCGGGCCCCGCCCTGCCTCCAGGACGCGGACCCAGTGGCCGCGCGCTCGAACGTGGGACGAACGGAAGCGAAGCAGGACCCGCACCCTCCTCCGCTCCCCATCCTGGGCACGAGTGGCGCGAATGCGCACCATCCACGGAGCCCGCCGAGGAGCGGAGGGAGGAGGTAGGGACGTGACGGAATCCGTTGCTGCTCCCGGCGCGGAGCTGCCCCCGTCGGCGCCCGACGCAGCTCGGCTGCAGCGCGAGCTGAACACGCGCGGGGCCGGTCACCTGGCCGACTATCCGCAAGACGAGGGCGCGGCGTACTGGCGGGCGATCGGGTCCTTCCCACGCATGAACCGCGACGACGAGCTGCGCGCGGGCCAGCGCATCGCGGAGGGCCAGCGCGAGGTCGTGAACGCCGTGATCGGCTCGAACCTGGCGGCGAAGCTGGGCGTCGAGCCCGCCGCGGCCACGCCGGCGGACGTGGACCGCGTCGTCCACCACCTCGGGCTGCTGCTCCACGGGCTGGACCAGGCTGGCGGCGACACCGAGCGCGTCGCGGCGCTCGAGGCGCAGGCGGACATGTCGCGCGCCGAGCTGCGGGCGCTGCGCGAGGCGATCCAGCGAGGGGAGAAGAAGGCCGCCGCGGCCAAGGCGGATCTCGTCCAGTCGCACCTCCGGCTCGTGCCGTGGGTCGCGCGCAGGTACGCGAACCGGGGGGTGTCGCTCCTCGACCTCGTCCAGGAGGGGAACCTCGGGCTGATGACCGCCGCCAACAAGTTCGACCACACCCTCGGCACCAGGTTCGGGACGTACGCGATCTGGTGGATCCGCCAGGCGATCACCCGCGCGCTCGCCGACCACGGCCGCACCATTCGCCTGCCGGCCAACACGGTCCAGGCCGTCATGAGGGTCGCGCGCGCACGGCGCCACCTCGCGCAGCGGGTGCAGCGCGACCCGACCGCGCTCGAGATCGCGACGGAGCTGGGCGAGCCGGTCGAGCGAGTCGAGGAGATCACGGCCTGGGCGCGCCACGTCGTCTCGCTCGACATGCCGATCGGCGAGGACGAGGACACGACGCTCGGCGAGCTCATCGCGGACCCGAACACCGAGCTCCCGTCCGCCGCGATCATGGCCAGCGAGCTCGCGACCGTCACGCGGGAGACCCTCGCCGAGCTCACGCCCCGCGAGCGGGAGGTGCTCTCGCTCCGCTTCGGGATCGACGGCGACGAGGTGCTGACGCTCGAGGAGATCGGCAACCGGTTCGGCGTCACGCGCGAGCGGATCCGCCAGATCGAGGCGAGGGCGCTCTCGAAGCTCCGTCACCCGTCCCGCGCGCAAGGCCTCCGCCCGTTCGCGGAGCACTAGGCGGCGCCCCGCCGGCCGCCGCCCGGTGCGAGCCCGGCGTCCGGCGGAGCCCCACGACCGAACACGCTCGCTACGGCGCGACCGGCCCCAGGTCGTCGAGCCAGCACGTCACGTTGAGCCGGCTGCCGAACCCGGGGAACACGACCGGCCGCCGGTAGTCGGCGCTCTCGTTCACTCCGGTGAAGGCGTAGGTCAACGTCTGCCACGTGTCGGCCGCGCCGGTGGTCTGGTCCAGCTCGACGAACGGGTTTCCACCCGGGGCCTCGATCTTGAAGCGGATGACGACGTCGGGCCTGTTGCACCGCGCCCGCATCGACCAGGTGGTGGAGGTGGCGAACGCGTTCTGCGCCAGCGAGGACTGGGCCGCCGTGTCCTCGTCGATCGCGAACCCGGCCCAGGTCTCGGCGGCGGCGCCCTTGAAGAACTGCGCCACGTGGTTGGACGCGTTGGTGGGATCGGCGGCGAGGATCGCCACGGCGCCGCCCCAGTTCGGGAACTGGTACACGGCGTTGGGCGTCGGCTCGAAGTCGAGCGGCACGACGAGCGGATCGCCCTCGACGGGCGGCGGCTCCGGGTACTCCACCACGATCCCCTGCGCCCACGGGTTCGACGTCGCGGAGCCGCCGGCCTCGTTGATGACGTGGGTGATGGTCCCGTTGGCGAGGCCGAAGGTGATCATGTGATGCATCTTCACGCCCTCGACGTCCGGCACCTCGATCGCGGTGTGGAGGTCGATGGTGGTCACGCCCTCGTCCCAGTACTGCGGCATGAACACGCTGTAGACGCCAAGGCCCCACGCCTCGTGGTCGGTCACGGTGTCCGCCACCTTGTACGAGGCCCAGCCGTTCCGCGTCCCGCCGTGGCTCATCCAGTCGGCCTGGTTCGGGACGTCGTAGGGGATCTCGGACTGGTAGAAGTAGACCCGGCCGCGCTCGCCGTTCCAGATCGTCTGGTACTCCTCGAAGTGCTCGACGAACAGGCCGTAGATGGTCACGTCGTCGCCGTTCACGACGAGGCCGTTCCGGGACGGGTTCTCGTCCCAGCCCACGCCGGCGCCGTGATCGGCGCGCCAGATCCAGAAGTGATCGCCGATGACGTCGTCGCTGTGGACGATCATGCAGACGTCGGCCTTGCCGGCCTCGGCCCCGCCCACGCGGAAGATGAGGTCGTGCAGCGAGATCGGGTCGTCGGAGTGGTCGGCGGAGGCGCCCGCGGCGCCGACCTCGAGCAGCACGGGCGAGTTCACCACGCCGGCGTCGAAGAGGAGCCCGGCGACGACGACGCCGTCCACGTCGGCGATGGTCATCGCCGGGAGGCCGGTGTCGGGGTGCAGCGTGGCGAGGCCGATGCCCAGGACGACGGTGCCGGGCCGGGTGACCTCGACGGTGCCGTCGAGGTGGTAGATGCCCGGCGTGAAGAGGACGTGCCTGCCGGCCGCGAGCGCCGCGTTGACGTCCGCGACCTCGTCGCTGGGCCGGGCGACGAAGAAGTCGCTCAGGGGGAGCGACGTCCCGGGGGACTGCGTCGTGGACGACCAGGTGGTGCCGGCGGGGACGTCCTTCAGCAGCGCCGGCACGAACACCCGGTAGCGGCCCGCGTCGTCGACGTACAGGAAGGGCTTCTCGCGCACGACGGGCGTCGTGTCGAACACCGTCGAGCGGGTGTTGGGCCAGGCGCTGATGAACGGGTGGTCCACCGCCATGAACACCATGTTCCAGTTGACGTTGCTCCACTCGCCGATGTTCGAGTTGCGCGCGAACCACTGCTGCTGGGAGCCGGAGCCCACGACGCCGTCGATCTTCGAGTCGGACATCCAGCCGCCCGAGGACCAGCCGCCCCAGTGGTGGAGCTGGATGTCGCCCGAGACGTGCATCCGGCGGAAGGGGCTCGCCTGCGACACGGCCCAGCGCATGTACACGTCGCCGTCGTCCTCGCCGGTCGGGAGCGCGCCGACGTTCGGGGTCGGCATCACGTTGAGGTTCTCGATGCCGCGCCAGAAGTTCTGGGTGGCGTTGTAGCCCGAGCCGCCCCAGTCGCCGCTCCAGTGCCCGTAGGAGGTCACCATGCCGGTGATGCGCGTGTCGTCGGGGAGCGCGCCGAGGCCGAGCACCTGCATGTAGTAGCCGATCGGCACGTTCACCTCGTAGACGCCGGGCTTGAACAGGAGCGCCCAGCGGTTCGAGTTGAACTGGCCGGTCGTGTCGCTGAACTGCGGCGCGTAGACCTCGTCGATGTCGGCCTGGATGGCCGACATCTGCATCGAGGGATCGAAGACGAGGGTGTTGGGCCCGAGGTCGGGGTCGGTGGCGGTGGTGACGGCCTCGCTCCGGGCCGACGCGCCGCGCTCGTTCACCGCGGCCACGGTGAAGGTGAACTCGGTGTTCGGCGGAAGGCCGGTCAGCTCGACCGTCGGCGACGTCGGGGCGGCGAGCTCGTCGTCGCCGTCGTAGACGCGGTAGCCGCTCACGGTGCAGTCGGCGGGGTTCGTGCCGGGGGTCCACTCGAGGGTGATGCTGGTGGTGGTCCGGGCGGTGACCGCGAGCGCGGTGGGGGCGGCGGGGCAGGTCGGTTCCTCGTCCTTCTTGCAGGCGGCGCCGGCGAGCGCGGTGCAGGCAAGCAGCAGCAGGAAGCGTCTCATGGTCGGGCCCTCTCGGTGCGGGAGTGGCCGAACTCTGGACGAACGCCGCGCGCGCGCTCAAGCACGCATTGGCGAGACAAACTCCGGGACCGGTGGAGGATCCCCGGCCGTGACGGCCGGAGAACTCCCAAGATCCCCGAAAGTTGGACGTCGGGAGGAGCCGGCGCAGGCCCGCGTGACCGAAGTCACCACGGCGGATCCAAGCGGAACGAAGGCCCCGCGGAGGCCGGGCGGTTCACGGATGATGGCTCACGGCAAGAGCCGCGCGATGACGTTCCACTTGCCGGACTGCCCCGCCTTGATGTTGAGCAGCGCCGTCAGGCAGATGATCCCCGCGCCGGCGAGGATGTTCGCGCGCCCGAGCCAGTTCACCGTCTTCATCGCGCGGGCGTCCTCCTCGGCCGTTTCGGGCGCGGGCACGCCGCCCGCCTCCATCGGCGGCTCGCGCTTTCCGCGCCGGAGGCCGATCACGATCGAGGCGATCCCGGTCCCGGCGTACGCCGCGACGAGCGCGTCCTTCGCGAGGACCATCGCGCGGGCGCGCCGGTCGATCTCGCCGCCGGAGAGCGCGGCACGGCCGGTGAGCCAGGTGAGCGCCACGGCGCCGATCGCGAACGCGTTGGCCGGGCTGAACCCGCGCCAGGCCTTCTGGAGGATCTGCCCGCGCTCCTTGTGGTCGTCGATCGTGCGGACGGCCGGGTGGAGTGCCATCTGGCCGAAGAGCGAGCCTCCGAACCCGGCGGCGAGGCCGAGGTTGTGGAGCGCGAGCGAGGGTCCGGTGAGCGAGGCGTTCATGGAGTTCTCCTTCGGGTGGTGCCGCCCGCGAGGCGGCGTGACAGACCGCAAGGTGCACCTCGCGTCGCGCCGCCGTACTGGCGCCCCGCGCGTGCCCGGAGCGCCGGCCTCGACGGCCGCACGCTCCGGGCATCGGGGAACGATCAGTTGCCCGCCGTGTGCCCGAGCCTCCGCGCTGCGACCTGGGAGGCGTCGATGTGGCTGACGCCCTCGTTCATCGCGCGCTGATGCTCGCGGAAGAACGCGCTCGGCGCGCCGCCGCCGCCCATGCCGCGCGGCGCTCGCGGACGCGAGGGACGCCGGGAACCGTGACGCTCGTCATCACGACCGCAGAGCGCGCCGCGCGCACGCGGGCCGCGGGACGCGCGGCTCGGCCGGTTTCGCTCATGGTGATGGGGCGCGTCACGGTGTGATCGGCCGCCCGGGGAGGAGCGCGGCCCGTGGCGCCTCGTTCACGGTACGTGACCACCACGCCGGCGCCGGGTCACCTCGTGCGCGGGCGGCCTCCCGCAGGCCCGGGCGGGCACGCGGGCGGGCGCCCGTGCGCCGCTCGCTCGCGTGCTCGGCCGGGGAGTGACCTCCTCGGTTACGGTGTCACCCGGCCGGCGGGCGCGACTCCCGAAAATCCTCGGAGAATCGGCGCATCGCGCCGATGCCCTGCTCGGCACGGCGCGTGCTTCTCCCGCTGCGAACCGTCGCGCCCGAGAACGGGCGCGCAACCGAACACGGAGAGCACGCACGATGCGTAAGTGGACCCTCACCTTCCTCACCGCCGCGGGCCTCGCCGCCGCCGCCCTCATCCTCCCGTCGCAGGGCAACGCCGCCGGCGCCGCGCCGAAGGTCGTCCAGATGTCCATCTCGGACGACGGCGTGTCGCCCATGGCCATCCCGGCGAAGCAGGGCGAGCCGCTCCGGATCGCCATCACCCGCACGACCGACGCCACCTGCATCACGCACGTGGTCGTGAAGGACTACGGCATCAACGTGCCGATCCCGAAGAACAAGACCGTGAACGTGGACATCACGCCGAAGGCCACGGGGAAGGTCCGCGTGGCCTGCGGGATGGGCATGAACTTCGCCGTCCTGAACGTGCAGTGACGGTGGTGCGCGGCGCGCAATACTGAAACGGGGAGGGCCCCGCCGGCGCCTCGCCGGCGGGGCGGGGGCGCAGCCCCCGTCAGAAGGGCAACGCCCCCCCGCCGCGCACGGCCCGCAGGACCTGCTGGACGTCGAGCGTGCGCGCGCGCTGGTCGATCTCCGGCGCGAAGCGCGCCTGGAGCCCCTTCGCCTGGTCGAACAGCCCCTGGTACGTGCGCCGGAGCCCCTCGGCGTCGATGCGGCGCCCGGCGCCGTAGTACTGCTTCGCGACCTGCCCGAGCGCGTACGTCGTGGCGAAGGAGAACGCAGACCCGGTGGCCTGGCCGCCGAGGCCGCGGAGCAGTCCGCCGCCGAGCTTCCCCAGGAGCCCGCCGACGATCTTCCGGCCGAACTCCTCGACGTACTGCGAGGTGAGGCCCACGCCGGCGGTGGCGAGGAAGTCCTTCACGTGCCCGCGGTCCAGCTCGTATCCGTGCCCGCGACCGATCTCGTAGACCATCTTCATCTGCAGGGGCACGATCGCCATCGAGGCGAGCGACTGCGGGAGGAGCTCCAGCGCGCCGTTCAGGATCGCGTAGTTCAGGATGGAGCGATCGAGCGCCTCGGCGTCGGGCCGGAGGGGCGGACCCTGCGGCGCGGCGCCGGCGCTCGGCGGCGGGGCCGCGGCCGCGGCCCCCGCGGCCTCGCCCGCGGGCGCGATCGGCGCCGTGGCCAGCGCGTCGGCCTCCGCGACGACGGCGCGCGCTTCCTCCGGCAGCCCGAGCGCGGTGCGCAGCCGCTCGAGGAACGCGGTCTCGGCGGGCGACGCGGCGCCGTCGGCGTCGCAGACGACCACGGCCATCTCGTAGGCGTACCGCTTCACCTCGGGGGAGCCGAGCCCGGCGGCGACGTCCTCCAGCGTCACCCGGCCGAGCAGCACGTCCTGGTAGACGGTGGCGAGATTCACGCCCTCGCCCTCGGCGAGCGCGCGGGCGATCCGCTTCAGCTCCGCGCGCTCGCGGTCCGCCGTCCCGTCGGCGACGGCGGCCATGAGGCACACGGCGAGCGTCGAGCGCTTCTCCTGGTCGGTCATGGTCTCCTCCCGGCTCTCGGGCCGTGCCCCGGGTCTAGCCGGGCGCGCTCCGGCGACCAGGCCCCTCGTGTGGCGGCGCGTCCGCCGCAGGGGCCGCCCTGCCGCCCCGCCGCTCGCCCTTCGACAGGCTCAGGGCGCGCGGGACGCTCACGCGACCGTGGCCACCTGCGCGCTCGCGACCGGGATGACCACGCGGACCCGGGTCCCGCGGCCGACCTCGCTCTCGATGGCGATCTCGCCCCCCATCGCCTTGACGATGCCGTGGGAGATGAAGAGCCCGAGGCCGGTGCCGGCGCCGACCTGCTTGGTCGTGAAGAACGGATCGAAGATCCTGTCCCGGATCTCGGCCGGGATCCCGCAGCCCGTGTCCTGGACCTCGACCACCGCCCGCCCGTCCTCGTCCACCCGCGTCACCACGCGGACCTCGTTCTCCTCCGGCCGGCCCTCCGGCAGCGCCTGGCCGGCGTTCACGAGGAGGTTGACGAACACCTGTCCGAGGCGGGCCTCGTTCGCCATCACGCGCGGGACCGCGGCGGCGTAGTCCTTCACCAGGCGTGCGCGGTAACGGATGTGGCTCGAGGCCATCTTGACGGCGAGGTCCAGGGAGCGGTGGATCTCCACGGGCTCCAGGCGATCCCGGTCGCGCGAGAAGACCTGGAGGTCGTTCACGATGTAGCGGACCTGATTGGCGCCGTGCCGGGCGTCGGCGAGGGCGGCCATCGTCTCCTCGAGCCGCCCATCGGGCACGGTCGCGGAGAGCTCCGCCAGGTCGGTCGCGACCTGGTCGAGGCCGCTGATCACGTACGAGAGCGGGTTGTTGATCTCGTGGGCCACGCCGCGGGCCAGCGCGCCGAGCGAGGCGAGGCGCCCGGCGGCGACGAGCTGGGCCTGCATCGCCTTGCGCTCGGTCAGGTCGTGGACGACGAGCTGCGCCGCGGGCGCGCCGTCGTACGCGAACGCGATCCCGGTGAGCTCGACGTCGAGCAGCGCCCCGTCGAGGCGGACCAGCTTCACGTCGCGCGCGCGGAAGGTCTGCGCGCCGCTCCGGAGCGAGTGGAGGTGCTCCTCCACGAGCCCGCGCGAGTCCGGGTGGACGAGCTCGAGCATCCGCCGCCCGTGGAGATGCTCCTCACGCGCGGCGCCGAGCAGGGCGAGGGCCGACGAGTTCACGAAGACGAGCCCGTCTCCGCGATCGACGAAGATGGCGCTGGGCGACGTGATCACGAGGCGCCGGTACCGCTCCTCCGCCTCGCGCAGGACGGCCATGGCCCGCTCGAGCTCCTCCTTCGAGACCGTGGTGCGCTGGAGCTCCTCGAGCAGCCCGTTGAAGGCGCCCGCCAGCCGGCCGATGTCGCCCGTCGCAGGGACCGCCAGGCGGCGCGAGAGATCGGTGCCGTGCCGCATCTCGTTGAGGCGGTGGATGAGCTTCGCCAGCGGGTGGGTGACCAGCGCCGAGAGCGCCGCCACGAGGGCGATCATCCCGAGGGCCACGAAGAGGAGCGCCACCCCGAGATCGGAGATGGCCATCTGCCGCGCCTTCGCGGCGACCACCGACGCGGGGACCACCACGACGACGCTCGCCTGGCGCGCGCCGCGGAAGTCGAGGATGGGCGCGACCGCGCCGTACGCCGCGCGACCGTCGGAGACGAAGGCGACCGTGGTGGGGCGCTGGGATCGCAGGGCGGCGAGCAGCCCGGGATCCTCGATCCGCTGGCCCCGCCTGCGGGCGTCGCTGTGGAACAGCACGGTGTCGCTCCGCCCGATGACCATCGCGTGCTCGATCCCCTCGTACGCGCGGACGGCCTCCTGGCACTGCTCCTCGAACCCGATCAGCTCCTCCAGCGCCAGGCCGAGCTGGAGCACGCGCTGGAGCTGGACCTCCAGGCTCGTCGCGATCGCCAGCGACCGCGACTGGAGCGCCGCCTTGTACTCGTCGTGGAACGTGCGGCCGCTGACGGCGGTGATCGCGCCGAGCGCGAGCGTCATCGCGCCGGACGCGACGAGGACGATCCTGGTCTTGATGCCCAGGCTCACCGCTGCGGGTCCCAGTCGTATCGCTGGATGACCTGGGCGGAGAGGAGCACGCCGGTCGCGGGGATGAGCCCGAGCGCCCGTGCCCGCGCCAGGTTGATGACCGGCAGGCCCCGCGCCGAGGGCTGCATCGGGATCGTCCCCGGGCTCCTCCCCTCGACGAGGATGGCGCGGGCGATGCGCCCCGCGGCGAGGCCCTGCTCGCGCTCGGACACCGTCACCGCGCAGAGCGTCCCGTGGTGGACGCGGTCGATCCAGAAGCTGAAGTCGGGGAGCGTGCTGTGCTCGGCGGTCCACCGCAGCACGTCCTGGTACGGGACGTTCTTCCCCGCGGCGTCCCGGAAGTTGAAGATGCCGACGAGCGCGATCGCGTCCACCGCGCCGTGGTACGCGCGCACCTTGCGCTTGTACTCGTCGTACGTGCGGATGACGTCCCACGGCCCGAACTGCAGGCCCGGCATGGCCGCGGCCGCCGCCTCCATCCGCTTCCGCACGGGCTCCCACATCGCGGCGTCGTCGAACACGACGGCGATGCGCCGTGCGTTGGGGGCGATCTTCGTCAGGAGCTGCACCGACTCGACGAAGTGCTCCTGCTCGAGGACCCCGCTCACGTTCTTGCTGCCGGTGAAGCCGAAGACGCTCGGGTCCCGGTTGACCCCGCTGAAGACGAACGGCAGCGCGCCGTTCACGAACGGCTTCACGACGTACTCCTGCGCGTCGTCGTCGCTGGCGTAGACGAGGTCCGGCCTCCACTGCTCGATGAGCGCGCGGGCCTTCCGGGCGATCTCCTCCTTGGCCTCCGGCGTGCTGTTCCGCTTGGTGTCCATCTGGAACACCTGGTAGTGCGCGCGGACGCCCTGCATGCCCTCCTGGAAGCCCTGGAGCTGGCCGTCGGTCCACCTCCACGGCGAGTGATAGCTCATCACGTGGAGGATCCGGGGAGCGTCCGCCCGCGCGCGCGCGGGCTCGCCGGCGCGGGCCGGGCCCGGGGCGGGGTACGCGGCTGCGGCCATCGTGAGGGCGAGGACGGCGACCACCCGGAGCGCCCTCGACGTCCTCGTGGACTGGGGCAGGGGATGTTCGAGCACGCGGCGCCTCGTCTCGCAGGCTGCGCCCAAATGTCCCAGGCGCCGACCGGCTAAGTCAAGGAGGGTTCTCGTCCCGATTGGACAGGCCCCGAGGAGGCCCAAGTGGACCGGCCGACCATCTACGCGATCGACTTCGGAACGAGCAACTCCCTCCTCGCGGCCGCGAACGAGGAGGGGACGTTCGCACCCGCTCCGCTCGATCCCGGCGCCGCCGATCCGACGATCCTCCGGAGCGTGCTCTGCTTCCCCGAGGCGGGCGGCGTGTTCGCGGGCGTCGAGGCGCTCGCGCAGTTCGTCCAGCACGCCGGCGAGGCGCGCCTCCTCCGCTCGATCAAGCGACACCTCGGCGCGCGCGGGTTCCGGGGGACGACGGTCGGCGGCCGGTTCGTCTCCGCGGAGGCGCTCGTGGCGACGCTGCTCCGGAAGATGCGGGAGCGCGCGGACGCGCATTACGGCGCCGAGGTGCGCCGGGTCCTGCTCGGGCGGCCGGTGCACTTCGACGGCGAGGACGACGCGCACGCCGAGGCGACGCTGCGCCGCGCGGCGGAGCTGGCGGGGTTCGAGGAGGTGGAGTTCCTGCCCGAGCCCGTCGCGGCCGCGCGGGCGTTCGCGGCCACGGCGCAGCGGGAGGAGCTGGTCCTCGTCGGCGACTTCGGCGGCGGCACGTCCGACTTCACCCTGCTCCGGGTGACGCCCGCGGACCTCGACCGGAGCGAGGTGCTGGCGGTGGGCGGGGTCGCCGTCGCGGGCGACGCGCTCGACTCCGCGATCATGCGGTCCCGGGTGGCGCGCCACTTCGGCGCCGAGGTCCGGTACCGGACCCCGTTCGGCGGGAACGTCCTCCAGATGCCGCACGGCGTCCTCGTGCACCTATGCTCGCCCGCGCACCTCTCCATGCTGCAGCGCCGCGACCTCGCCACGTTCCTCGCGGACGTGCGCCAGTGGTCGCTCTCGTCGGCGGATCGGCGGGCGATGGATCAGCTGAACACGCTCGTCGAGGACGGCCAAGGCTTCCAGCTCTTCGAGGCGATCGAGCGGGCGAAGAAGGAGCTGTCGGCCGCCGCCGCCGCGGAGGTCCGGTTCTCGTCGCCCGGGATCGACGTGCGGGAGCCGGTGACGCGCGCCGGGTTCGAGGAGGCGAGCCGGCGGGAGCTGGAGGCCATCGTCGGGTGCCTGGAGGAGACGGTGCGCGCGGCCGGCGTCCGGCGGGAGGACGTCGCGGTCATCTGCTGCACGGGCGGGACGGCGAAGGTCCCGCGGCTCGCGGCCGAGCTCCGGGCCCGCCTGCCGGCGGCCCGCCTCGAGCAGTTCAAGGGGTTCCACTCGGTGGTCGAGGGGCTCGCGCGCGAGGCGTGGCGGCGCGAGCGGGGAAGGTGGGCCGCGTAGCCGCGGGCGCGATCACCGCGCCGGAGCACGCCGGCGGCGCGCGGCCTCCGCGAGCACCGCGTCCAGCTCCTCGAGCGGCGGGGGCTTCGGGAGGTGCGCGTCGAAGCCGGCGGCGAGCGCCGCCTCCCGATCGTGCGGCTGCGCGTAGCCGGTGAGCGCCGTCGCGAAGACGCGCGCGCCCGCGTCGCGGGCCCGGATGGCGCGGATCACGTCGTGGCCGCTCATGTCGGGGAGGCCGACGTCGCAGATGAGCAGATCCGGAGCTCGGGAGAGGGCGCCGGCGACGCCGGCGCCGCCGGTCGCCGCGATCGTCACGTCGTGACCGCCGAGCGCGAGGAGATCCGCGAGCGAGGCGGCCGCGTCCTCGTTGTCCTCGACGATGAGGATCCGCAGGGCCGCGCCCTCCGGCGGCGGCGCCGAGACGCCGGCGACCGCGGCCGGAGGCGGGGCGAGCGGGAGCGAGAGGACGAGCTCCGCGCCCGTGCTCAAGTCGCTCACGGCGCGAACGGACCCCCCGTGCCGCTCGGCGAGCCCCTTGACGAGGGCGAGCCCGAGGCCGAGGCCGCCGCCGCTCTCGCGGCTGCGCCGCGACTGGTGGAACGGCTCGAAGATCCGTTCGAGGTCGGCGGGCTCGATCCCCCGCCCGGAGTCCTTCACGTGGACCTCGCACGCCGCGCCGGCGCGCACGATGCTCAGCTCCACGCGCCCGCCCGCAGGGGTGAACTTGAGCGCGTTGTGGAGCAGGTTGCCGACCATCTGCGCGAAGCGCTCGGCGTCCGCGGCGACCCAGAGCGGCTCGGCGGGCTCCGAGAGGAGGAGCTCGATCCCGCGGGCGTCGAACAGGCCCCTCGCGTCCTGGAACGCCCGCCGGACCAGCTCGCGGAGATCGGCCGGCGCGAGCTGCACCTGGATCTTCCCATGGGTGATGCGGTTCACGTCGAGGAGGTCGTCCACGAGCCGGACGAGGTGGTCGGTCTGGCGGCGGAGGATCTCCCGGGCGCGTGTCGCCACCGGGCTCCCGGGCGGCGCGCCGTCGAGCAGGGCGATGGAGTTCCGGATGGGCGCGAGCGGGTTCCGCAGCTCGTGGGAGAGGAGCGCGATGAACTCGGTCTTGCGGCGGTCGGACTCCTCCAGGCGCGCCTGGGCCGCCCGGAGGTCCGAGATGTCCTGGATGGCGACGACCGCGCCGGTCGTGTGGCCCGCCTCGTCCTGGATGGGCGCGCCCGAGAACACGATCGTCCCGCGCGTCCCGTCGAACCGTTCGATGTCCACCACGCAGCCCTTGGTCCTGCGCCCGTGGAGCAGCGCCTGGGCGGCCGGCCACTCCTCCGGTCTCAGGCGCTCGCCCGTGTCGGGCCAGTACCCCACGTACTCGCCGTAATCGGCGAGGCGCTCCAGCGGGACGGCGCCGGCCCAGATGCGTCTCGCCTCCTCGTTCGTCACGGCGACCTTCCCGCTCGCCTCGACGATGAAGAGCCCGGCGGGGATCGTGTCGAGGATCGCCTGGAGGCGCGCGCGCTCCTGCTCGAGCCGCGCGTGCTTGTCGCGCAGTTCCCGCTCGGCGCGCCGGAGCTCGGTCACGTCCTGCAGCACCGCCAGGACGAACTGCTCGGCGCCGAGGGTGACGACCTCGCCCTTCACGAGCGCGGTGCGGGGCCCCCTGCGCGTCGTGAGCTCCACCTCTGCGTGGGCCGCCCCGTCCGAGGAGAGCGACGCGTAGTAGCCCCGGCGCTCCACGTCTGCGAGCATGCCGAGCTCGGCGCTCGTCTTCCCGACGGCCTCCTCGCGCGGGATGCCGATGAGCGCGGTCCAGGCGTCGTTCACGTCGACGAACACGCCCTGGGGAAAGCGCATCCAGGCCATCGCCACCGGGGACCGGCGGAACATGGCGGCGAGCCGTCGCTCGTCCTGCCGCAGGGCCTCCTCGGCGCGGCGCTGCTCGGTGACCTCGTCGACGACGACGTTCAGGCCGGTGACGGCGCCGCTCGCGTCGTGGAGCGGGAGCCACTGCTCGACCCAGGTCCGCTCCACTCCGGGCATCGACGGGGTCTGGCCCTTGAGCTCGACGTCGGTCACGCCGACGCCGGTCGCAAAGACCCGGCGGGCGATGTCGCGCGCCGTCGGCGCGAGCGTCGGGACGATCTCCTCGACGGTCCGGCCGAGGTGCCCCTCGACGGGCACGCCGTTGAGCTCCGCGAGCCGCCGGTTGATCCGGACGAACCGGAGCTCGCGGTCGAGGACGCAGAGGCCGACGCGGGCGGAGTCGTAGATGGACTGGATCTCGGCGAGCTGCCGGCGTGCGGTGTCCTCGCTCGCCCGCAGCTCCGCGTCGAGGCGCGCCGCGGCCTGCACCGCCGCCGTGGTCTCCTGGCACACGTTGAGCAGCGCGAGGATCCGGCCGTCCCCGGCGCGGACCGGCGACAGGGTGAACGTGAACCAGCCCGTCTCGTCGCGCCCGTGCCGCCGGATGACGAACGGCGCGTCGACGTGGTGGGTCGCGACACCGGTCTGGAGCACGCCGGCGAACTCCGGGCCGAGCCGGTCCCAGACCTCCTCCCAGACCTCGCGCGCGGGACGCCCCATCGCCCAGCCACCCTTCGCGCCGAGGAAGGGGACGTAGGCGTCGTTGTGGATCAGCGTGAACTCCGGGCCCGCCCAGATCGCGATGGCGGTGGGCGAGTCCAGGCACAGCCGCGCCGCGACCCGCAGCGCCTCGGGCCAGGCCTCGGCGGCTCCGAGCGGCGTGGATCGCCAGTCGAGGGCCCGCGCGCGGGCGCGGGCCTCGCCGGCGCCCTCGAAGAGCGCGTCCGGAGGAGCGCCTGCGCTACCGGGCGACGAGCGATCCAAGCGCTCCAGGGGATAGCAAACTTTGCCACCCCGCGTGGTGCGCCGCGCGAGGGGGCCCCCACCTGGATCGGCTCGGGCGGGGATTTCCGGAGACGAGGAGCCGGGCGAACGCGCACGTCCGCCCGGCCCCACGTCGAGCCTGCCGCCGAGCGTTACCGCATCAGCCGCTGGAGGAGCAGCACCTTGTCGTTGTTCCACGTCCGCCAGTCGCCCTGGAGGACGCCGCCCGTGTCACCCGAGTTCGGGTTGACGCACCAGTAGAACGAGCTCGTGATGTTCCGGTTGATGAGGTACGAGACGAACGCGTCCTGCCACGTCTTGTCCGTCCCGGTGTACTGGCCGCCGTACTCGCCCACCACCACGGTGTAGCCCTTGCCGATGAGGTGGCCGAACATGGTGTCCCAGAGCGCGGGCATGTTGGCGGGGAAGGTCGGGTCGCTGAAGTAGCTCATCGCGGCGACGCTCGGCCCGTAGGAGTGCGGCGTGTAGACGAGCTTGCTGTTCGGGATGTTCGGGATCGCGCCGGCCTCGTACAGGTTCTGGCCCCAGTTCGCGCCGCCGGGGACGCCGGCCGTGGAGGCGTTGCCGACGCCCTCGACCCACACGGTGGTGTTCGGGTTGACGGCGAGCACCGCCTGGCCGCCGAGCGAGGAGTAGTCGGCCCAGGCCGCCCACGTGAGCTGGTGCGGCTCGTTGGTGAGATCGACGCCGATCACGTTGGGGTAGGTCTTCGAGAGCTGGGCCAGCGTCTCGAGGTCGGAGATCCAGGCGCTGAGCGAGTAGCCCGAGCAGTTGACCGGGCTCCCCGGCAGGCCGGAGCCGAGCTGGGCCGGGTTGCACGTGTGGAAGTCGAGGAGCGCGTACATGCCCGCGGCCTGCATCCGCTGCAGCACGTACTCGAGGCCGGTCCGGCCGTCCTTGCCGCACATCGCGGCGCAGTCGTTCCCGCTGTACGGGCCCGAGGAGATGAGGTAGCCGGGCCGGATGACCTGGGGCGAGAGCGGGAGGCGGAGGGCGTTGAACCCCTTGCTCTTGAAGTCCGCGAGGAAGTCGTCGAGCTGGCGGCCCGTCCAGAGGCCGTGCAGGACGCGGTCCGGGGTCTCCATGCCGAACCAGTTGAGGCCGAAGAGCTCGAGCTCGACCCCGTCCTTCAGGAACTTGCCGCCGGCGGCGGTGTAGACGGGCGTGGTCCCGGGGTCGCCGCCGGAGATGTTCACGGTGACGGCGACCGCGGTGGAGGTCGCGCTGTTGCCGGCCGCGTCGTACGCCCGCGCGGTGTAGGACCTCGTGCCGTTGCTCGCGGAGGTGAGCGAGACCGTCGTGCCGTACGGCGCGCTCGTGTCCGTCGCGAGGAGCGTCGTGCCGTCCCGGAACTCGACGCGGGTCACGCCGACGTTGTCGGAGGCCGTCGCGGAGAGGGTGAGGGTCGTCGCGGCGGTCACGCTGGTCGCGCTGCTGGTGAGCGAGACGGTGGGCGGGGTGGTGTCGGCGACCGGGATGTTCACCGTGACGGCGACTGCCGCGGAGGTCCGGTTGTTGCCGGCCGCGTCGTACGCCCGCGCCGTGTAGGACTTCGTGCCGTTGCTGGCGGAGGTCAGCGAGACCGTCGTCGAGTAGGGCGAGGTCGTGTCGGACGCGAGGAGCGTGGCGCCGTCGTAGAACTCGACGCGGGTTACGCCGACGTTATCGGTGGCCGTGGCCGTGAGGGTGATCGTGCGGGCGGTGGTCACGCTCGTCGCGCTGCTCGCGAGCGAGACGGTCGGGGCGGTGGTGTCGCCGCCGGTCGGGACGTTGACGGTGACGGTGACGGCCGCGGAGGTCGCGGTGTTGCCGGCCGCGTCGGACGCGCGCGCGGTGTACGCGTGCGTGCCGTTGTTCGCGGAGGAGAGCGCGACCTGCCAGGTGTACGGGGCCGTGAGGTCCGCGCCGAGGAGGGTGGCGCCGTCGTAGAACTCGACGCGGGCGACGCCAACGTTGTCAGTCGCCGAGGCGGTGAGCGTGATGGTCGCCGCGGAGGTGACGCTCGTCGCGGAGCTCGCGAGGGAGACGGTGGGGGCGGTGGTGTCACCGCCCGTGCCGCCGAGCGGGATGCTCTGGCCGTTCACGGTCAGCGAGACGATGGTCGCGCCCGAGAACGTGCCCGTGCCCGAGAACCCCTCGTCCCAGGTCCGGCCGGTGGCGAGGCTGCCCATCCACGCGGCGTTGCGCGCGGTCCGGTTGCCGGACGCGTCGGGGCTGGAGATCGTGCCGTTCCAGCCGTTGCCCTGGATCCCGGCGGTCCCGTTCATCTTGAAGACCACCTGGAAGCTGGTGATGGCGCTCGGGAAGGAGTTGTTGGCGACGCGGACGGCGCCGTTGAAGCCGCCCTGCCAGCTCTGGACGGCGACCACGTCGGCGGTGACGCCGCCGGCCGTGACGGCCGCGGCGTCGCCGGCGCCGGCGAGGAGCGCCAGCGGGACGGCGAGGGAGAGGATTCTACGGAACGGATGGGATGACGTCATGAGCAGTCTCCGACACGGGTGAGCAGCGATGGAGCTCCGGAAACGCGAGCTGCCGGCGTGGCCACGACACGGCGCCGATGGTCGCGCCGGCGACGGGTGTGACCCGTCCACGGACATTGGTGTGTGCGCGATTTCAGGCAATTTCGCGATACCGGTCAAGGGCGGAGGAGCTCGCCGGGCGCCGTCGGCCCTATCGAGACACGCAAACGTTTTCCACGAGCCCTCCGAGAAAGCACAACCTCGAGGACGAATACGCGCTTCCGTGAAGTTTCGAGGTGGGTCGTCGGCAGGTGTGCGTGCGACGAGGAGCTTGCTTGCAGAGGCGGCCCACCGCCGCACGGTCTTGTGTCGAGCGAGATCATCCCCCCATATGGTTCGCGGGGAACGGACCATCGGAGCGCGAACCAACATGGACGTACGCGTCGCGGTCGCATCGCACAGCCTGGGCTCGGGATTCGCGGGCCTCATGTACTCGCACATCCGGAAGCAACTCCGGCCCGGCTGCTCGATCGCGGAGTGCGGCGTCGTCATGCGCAAGGACCGCGAGTTCCTGCGCTCGCGCCTGCTCCGGCTCCTGGAGGCGGCGCCCAGGCCGATCGCCCTCGTCGGCATCTGCCTCCGGCCGGATCCGGAGACGCTCGCGGACTACCGCGCGGCAGGGGTCCCGGTGGTGCTCATCGACGAGGAGGCGGAGGGGGCGTCCACGGTCGCGTCCGACAACTTCGCGGGCGGGTATCTGGCGGCGGAGCACCTGCTCGACAAGGGGCGGAGGTCGCCGGCGCTCGTCATCGGGGAGCTCGGGACCAACGGCAGCTACAACGCGGTCGAGCGCCTGAGGGGGTTCGAGAAGGCCCTCGCGGACAGGGGGCTCCCGTTCTCGCGCGACGACGTCGTCGAGGTGGTGGACTACTCGCGCAAGGACGGCGTGACCGCGCTGACGGAGCTCGTGCGGCGCAGGAGTCGGATCGACGCCGTCTTCTGCGCGGCCGGAGACGTCTGCGCGACGGGGGTGCTGGCCGAGGCCCGCGAGCGGCGGATGGAGGTCCCGAGCGAGCTGGCCGTCCTCGGGTACGACGACAACCCGCTGGCGAGTATCTCGCATCCACCGCTGAGCACGCTGCGGCAGCCGCTCGAGGAGATCGCGGCGCAGGCGTGGCGGCTCGCGACCGAGAGCACCGCGGAGATCCTCGTCAGGCCGAAGCGGGTGCTCCTGAAGCCCGCGCTGGTTCAGCGCGGCTCGACCTGACCGAGCACGCCCTCCATCCCGCGCGTGCCGCGCGCACCCGCGTCGAAGGAACGGACGAGGTCCGCGGGCAGCCGCTCGCGCTGGAGCGAGAGGAACGCCCGCCAGACGGTGGGGTGGACCGCGTCGCTCCGGGACAGCGTGACGTATCGCTGCCCGAGCAGCGAGAACAGCGCACGCTCCGCCGCGGGCCGGCTCGCGTGGAACCGCGCGAGCAGCTCCGCGACCGTCGTGCCCTCGCGGATCGCCCAGAGCAGCGCGACCTCCTCCCGGCCGAGCTCGACGGGAGCGAGCGGCGGCGCGCCGAGGTAGACCGTCGCCGACACCGGGATGAGCTCGGGCATGCCGAGCGACCCCGGCAGCCCGAGCGACCGGACGAGCTGCGAGAACCACCGCGCGCTCGGCGCCTCCGTCGAGGGGTCGAAGACCAGCCCGAGCTTCCACGGCGCGCTCCGCGCGGCCCAGGTCACGCGCGCCGGGACCCGCAGGTGCCGCGTGAGCCCGGCGTGCCGGAGCGCGACGCGCAGGACCTCGCCCTGCGAGAGCGGGCGCGGCACGACGAGCCGGCACCCGTGGGCGCTCACGTCCTCGGTGTGCGCGGCGAAGAGACCGCTCGCGGTCGCCACGTGGGCATCGCAGCGGGCGAGGACGCGCGGCGAGCGGCGGAGGTTCTGGATGAACGAGGGTTCCATGCGGTGCGGTCGCTGCCTCCAACCTCCTCGCGGTGCAGGGGACGTGCCCCCGGCCCGACGCGTGGATCACCGCGAGAGGGCGGCCCTGCGCGCGGCGCGGGCGGGGGTGGGGCGACTCCGGGGTCGCGCCGGCCCGGTCGCCGCAGCGTCGCGCGGGCGCGTGTCGCCGGGGGAGGGGACGCGCGCGGGCCCGCACCTGGTGGCGGACCCGCGCGCCGCCGTGGGCACCGCGGGACGCGCGCCGGGCGCACGAGGCGGGTGCGCTCGAGACACCGGCTGGCTCTCATGGGGCGGCGTCACCCGTCGGCAGGCGCCGCACGGACGGGTGGCTACTACAGGAGCGCGGCCGCGCGCGACGGCGTCCGGCGAGCAGCGCCGCGTGGAGAGGCGATGGCGGGTCGGGTCTTCGTGGGGCGCGCGCGCGAGCGGGCAGAGCTCCTCTCCGGTCTCGAGGACGCTGCGGCGGGCCGGGGCGGAGTGTTCCTGCTCGCCGGGGAGCCGGGCGTCGGGAAGACGAGCCTCGCCGACTGGCTGGCGCGGGAGGCCGACCGGCGCGGCGCCCACGTGGTGTGGGGCCGCGCCTGGGAGGCGGGGGGCGCGCCCGCGTACTGGCCGTGGCGGCAGGCGCTGCGGGCCCTGTCGCTCGAGCTGCCGGCGGGCGGCGCCGGTCCCGAAGCGGACCAGCTCCGGTTCGCGCACTTCGAGCGCACCGTGAGGCTCCTCGCGGCGGCCTGCGTCGAGCGCCCGCTCGTCGTCGTCCTCGACGACCTGCACGCGGCGGACACGTCGTCGCTCCGGAGGTCCGCTCCCTGCGATTCCTCGTCCTGGGGACCTACCGGGAGCACGAGGCGAGGCTCGCGCCCGATGCCGGCGGCCCGCTCGCCCGGATCGTCCGCCACGCCAGGCGGCTGCCGCTGCGGCGGCTCGATCGCGGCGAGGTGGAGGAGCTGGCGCGTGCCGAGGGCGCCGCCCTCGACGGCGCGGCGCTCGCGGAGGTCTACCGCGTCACGGAGGGGATCCCGCTCTTCGTCCGCGAGGTGCTGCGGCTGCTCCCGCCCGAGGGCGCTGCGCCACGCACGCTCCCGATCCCCGAGGGCGTGCGCGAGATCGTCGGCGAGCGGCTCGCGCGGCTGGAGCCGCCGGTCCGGGCCGCGCTCGAGGTCGGGTCGGTCGCGGGCCGCGAGTTCTCGGCCGCGGTCGTCGCGGAGGTGGCGGCGGCGGGCGAGATCGACGCCGAGCTGGTGCGCCTGCTCGAGGAGGCGCTCGCGCGCCTCCCGCCGGGCGACGGCGCCCTCCGCGCCCGGGTCATGGCCCGGCTCGCCGCCGCGCGCCAGCCCGCGCCGGATCCCGAGGCCCCGTTGCACCTCGCCCGGGAGGCGATCGCGGTGGTGCGTCGCGCCGGGGACGACGGGGATCGGCGCGAGGTGCTCCACGCGGCCATCTCGGCGCTGGCCGACTTCGCCGACCCGCGCGAGCGCGCGGCGCTCGGGGAGGAGATGCTGCGCCTCGCCGAGGCGGCGGGCGATCGGATGCGCGTGCTCCGGACGCACGCGCGCCTCGTGTTCGATCGCGCCGAGGCCGGGGACCTCGCCAGGGCGCGGGTGCACCACGAGGCGTACGAGGCGCTCGCCGAGGGGCTCCGGCCCGCGCGGTATCGCTGGCCGGCGTTGCTCCTCCGGGCCATGTGGGCGCTGTTCGAGGGGCGCGAGGGGGAGCTCGAGCGGTTCCAGGCCGAGGCGCGCGCCGCGGGGGATCCCGCCGCGGACCCCAACCTCCGCCTCGCGCTCACGGTGCAGCGCGCGGAGTGGCGCCTCCTCCGCGAACCGCCCGAGCGGCTCGGTGACCTCGAGGCCGAGCTCCGCGCCGCAGGGCCCACGCCGCGAACCGCCACCTCTCCCTCCCGGCCTACGCGGCGCGGATCGCGGTGCGGCAGGGCGATCTCGACCGGGCCCGCGCCGCGCTGGCGCGGTTGCCCGCCGACCTCACGGCCGCGGGCCAGTTCCACGCGATCATGCTGGTCGAGCCCGTGGCGGCGGTGCGCGACCTCGATCGGGCGGCGCGCCTCCACGCCCTCTCGTCCGCCCTGCACGGCGCCCTGACCTGGCTGGGCGACCGGCTCGGCATCTTCCAGGCGATGGCGGGGGCCGGGCCGCTCACCGAGGAGCAGGTCGCGCGGCGAAGCGGCCTCTCGGCGCGCTACCTGCGAGAGTGGCTCCAGGCCATGGCCACGGCCGGATACGTGGAGCACGATCCCGCGGCCGGGACCTGGACGCTCCCCGCCGAGCACGCGGCGGTCCTCGCCGACGAGGACGGCCCCGCGTTCCTCGGGGGCCTCGCGCACGCGGTCCACTTCGAGTACGAGCTGAGCAAGCAGGTCCTCGAGGCGTTCCGGACCGGCGCCGGCGTGCCCGTGCACCGGTTCCCCGCCTCGCTCGCCGAGGCGCAGGAGCGGCTCACGGCGCCCGGCTTCAAGCACGGGCTCGTGCAGGCGTGGATCCCCGCGATGCCGGAGGTGCAGGCCCGGCTCGAGGCGGGCTGCAGCGTGCTCGACGTCGGCTGCGGCGCCGGCCTGGCCGCGATCAAGGTCGCGCAGGCGTACCCGCGCGCGCGCGTCACCGGCTGCGACGTCCACGAGCCCTCGATCGAGCGGGCGCGCGCGAAGGCCCGCGCCGCCGGCGTCGAGGACCGGGCGACGTTCGAGGTGCGCGACTGCACGCGCCTGCCGCGCGAGGCGTACGACCTCGTCACGGCCTTCGACGTGATCCACGACCTGCCCGAACCGGTCGCCGCGCTGAGCGCCATCCGGAATGCGCTCCGGCCGGACGGGACCTTCCTGTGGGGCGAGTTCAGCCACGACGCGGCCGCGAGCTCGCCGCCGCTTCGGAAGGCGCTCCAGTCGGCGAGCACGCTCTACTGCGTGCGTGGCGCTCGCGGGCGGCGGCGAAGCGCTCGGGAACCTGTTCACGGAGGAGAAGGCGCGCGAGCTCGGCCAGGCGGGCGGGTTCTCGGGGTTTCGCCGGCTCGCCGTCGCCGACCCGATGCAGGTGCTGTACGCGCTGCGCCGGTGAACGCGGCCCGCGGCGGCTCCGTTCGCGCGTCGAACGGAGCCGCCCGGCCTGGGATCACCAGGTGTACAGGCTGGCCCAGGGGTACGTGCCGGCCGTCACCGCGAAGTACGTATAGCCGTCTGCGCTCTTCGCGAGCGGGAAGGGGCCCGCGCCGCAGGTCGCCGTCGCCGCGCCGCCGTTCACGCTCACGGTGCGCCCGTCGAAGTTGGAGCAGCCCCAGCCGAACACGGTCGCGCTGGTCCGGAGGCAGACCGCGCCGGTGGTGTTGAAGTTGCCCGACTGGCTGGTGAACGTGACGGGGTTCGCGCACGGCGTCGTCCCGGTCGGCGTGGTCGCGAACGTCGCCGCGACCGAGCGCGCCGCGGTCATGCTGGCGACGCAGGCGCCGGTCCCGGTGCATGCGCCGCTCCAGCCCGAGAACGTCGAGCCGCTCGCCGGCGCGGCCGTGAGCGTGACGCTCGTGCCGCTCGGGAACGCCGCGCTGCACGTCGCGCCGCAGGAGATGCCGGACGGGCTCGAGGTGACGGTCCCCGTGCCGGTCCCCGCGCGCGTGACGCCGAGGGTGTAGCTGGTGGCCCCGCCGCCGGCGAAGGTGGCCGTCAGGGTGAGGTTCCCATTCACGGTGAGCGTGACCGGGTTGGCCGCGCCGCTGGCCGCGCCGCTCCACCCCGCGAAGGTCGCGCCGCTCGCGGGGACGGCGGTCACGGTGATCGTCGCGCCCGCCGCGTGCGTGTAGCTCCCAGGCGCCGGGGTGGTCGAGCCGCTGCCGCTCACGCCGATGATGACGGTGTAGCTCGTCGGGTCGGGCGGCGCCTGCCCGGGGACGTGGATGTCGGGCCGGGGCGGCGCGGCCATGCCGCTGCCGATCGCGAAGCTGGGGTGGGGCGGCTGGTTGTAGGCGGTCTGCTCCGAGGAGACCTGCATCCGGTACTGCGGGTCGTGCATCAGCGTGTAGATCCGGCGGCTCGTGACGGCGGTGGTGGTGTAGAGCCGGAGCGCCGCGTTGTTCGACTCCCTCCAGATCACCTCCTCGCGCCAGTCGCCGAGGAGGTCGGCGCTGAGCACCGGGGTGGACTTGGTGCCGTTGTTGGAGGCGCAGCCGCTCGCGGTGAGCAGCGTGCTGCCGCCGTACTTCGTGATGGACGTCCCATCCTCGAGCTCGCGCGTCTCGTCCGCGTCCCACCAGACGAGGAAATTGGCGGAGGAGGGCCGGGAGCCGACGTTCGCGCCGGTCGCCGCGGAGATCAGGCCCGAGCTGTTGTTGGCCCAGAGCTCGCCGCCGGGGCTGCCGGCGTACACGTCGTCGGCGACGCCGCGCCCGGTGTCCGTGCCGGTCACGGGCCCGCGCTGGAGCACCTGGCAGGTGGCGCCGTCGTGGAGGTCCCACGACGGCTGCGTGCCGTCCTCGTGCGGCATGAAGACCTGCACCCCGGCGCGGCCGGGGACGAACGCGCCGACGTGCATCGCGTCGCCGTGGCCGAAGTTGGTCGAGCACTTGCGCGTGCCGTTCGAGTCGATGACGGACGAGCCGTACATGATCTCCTGGGCGCCGTCGCCGTCCGAGTCGGCGACCGCCATCGTGTGGGCGCCCTGGCCGGCGTAGGCCGTGCTCGCGTTGCTGTCCGCCTTCCAGACCTGGGTGAGCCGGCCGTCGCGCCAGTTCCACGCCGTGACGGTCGCCCGGGTGTAGTACCCGCGCGCCATGAGGATGGAGGGCCGGCCGCTCGCCGCCTGCGAGCCGCCGCCGGCGTCGCTGACGAAGGCGGCGGAGGCGAGGAACCGATCCACGCGGTTCCCGTAGCTGTCGCCCCAGGACGAGACGGTGCCGCGCGGGACGTCGAAGTTCACGGTGGCCAGCTCGGCGCCGGTCGGCCCGCCGAAGACGGTCAGGTACTCCGGGCCGGTGAGCACGTAGCCGGACGCGTTGCGGTAGTCGGCGGCGTCGTTGTCGCTCGCGGCCGGGCCGGTGCGCAGGTAGGCGCCCGTGCCGTCGCGGGTGCCGGGGGCGGTCTTGACCGCCAGCTCGGCCTTGCCGTCGCCGTCGAAGTCGTAGACCACGAACTGCGTGTAGTGGGCGCCGGCGCGGATGTTGCGGCCGAGGTCGATGCGCCACAGCCGCGTGCCGTTCAGCCGGTAGGCGTCCAGGTAGACGTTGCCGGTGCAGCCGGACTGCGAGTTGTCCTTGGCGTTCGACGGATCCCACTTGAGCACGATCTCGTACTCGCCGTCGCCGTCGAGATCGCCGACGCTGCCGTCGTTGGCGGAGTACGTGTAGCTCGTGCCGGCGTCGCTGCACGGGGACGCGGTGGTCCCGCCCGGCGGGATCTGGAGGGGGATGCGGAGGTAGTTCTGGGCGAGGACGCTCGCCGGGCTCGAGGGCGCCTGCGCGACGCCGTTCACGATCGCCCGGACGGTGTACGTCGAGCTGCTCGTGCCGCCGGTGTCGAGGTAGTTGGTGCTGTTCGTGACCGAGGCGATCCGGGTCCCGCTCCGGTAGACCTCGTAGGACACCGCCGCGGGGTTGGCCGGGTCGTACTCGTACCCGAACATGCGCCAGCCGACGTAGACGCCGTTCGACACCTGCACCGCGACGACGCCGCGGCCCAGGTTCTCCATCTGGTAGTGCCCGCTGCCGATCGCGGCCGCGCGCGCGCCGGACGGGTCGTAGCTCCCGTCGGGCCCGCACGCGACGGAGAGCGCGAGGGCGGCGATCCACCACCCGCTCCACCTTCGTCCAGGTCCCTGCATGATGGTCCTCCTCCGGTCCCGCCGGGACCGAGAAACGGGCCGCGCCGCGCCGCGGCACGGCCACTCACTGTGCGCGAACACCAGATCCGGACGCCGGAGGTCCGCCGACCGGGGGATTCCTTGTAGACCACCCGCGTCGGCCGGGCAAAGGCAATCGCCGGGGTTCGCTCGCAGTCAATGAAACGATTTCCGCGAGGTTTGCACCGACGTTGCGCCGAGTCCGTCCGGGAGCTTCGCCCGCTCCCGGATCGATTCAATCGCTCCACGTGCCAGGCGCCGTCGAGCCAAGCGACTCCGGGTTGCAGCCCACGTGGGCTGGCAACGTTGTCCCGTTTCTCCTCGCCCGCCCGCTGCGCAAACAATCCATTTGGACGACGCCACGCATGGGCCTCTCGGCAATCGTGGAACCCGGGTGTAAGGTGGCCGGCGCTACACCAGCGACCCGGAGTTCGTAGCTCGCGCCTTTCAGGCCGAGACGACGCTCGGCCCGTTCCATTTCGCGCGGCCTGCCCGAGGGCAGCGCGCGCGCGCATCGAGATCGGCCGCTGTTGCCCGTGTCGGGCGGCCGTGGCGTGGCCGGGGACGTGGCCCGGTCATGCCGGTGAGCCATCCACGAGAACGTTAGAAGGGAGCATGCAATGTTCCTGAAGCGCCTCACGCGGACCCTCGTCGCGCTCGCAGCGCTGACGCTCGCGTCCACCGCGTCGGCCCAGCTCAAGGCTCAGTTCAAGCCGGGCTGGATCGCGCCGACCGACAACCAGCTCGCGCTCCACATCAACATCGTCAACACCGGCTCGTCCACGGTCGCGCTGAGCGGCGTGACGGTCCGGTACTACTACACGATCGACGGTGCGCAGTCGCAGAGCTGGTGGTGCGACTACACCCCCCGCGGTTGCGGGAACGTGACCGGATCGTTCGGGACGGTGAGCCCGGCGACGGCCACCGCCGACACCTACTTCCAGATCGCCTTCGGCTCCGGCGCCGGCAGCCTCTCGCCCGGCCAGAGCACGGGTGACATCCAGCTCCGCGTCGCGAAGACGAACTGGGCCAACTACAACGAGGCGAACGACTACTCGTACGCCGGGAACACCAGCTCGGCCGACAACGCCAACATCACCGTCTCCGTGGGCGGCACGCTGGTCTGGGGCACCCCGCCGAGCGGCGGCACCCAGACCCCGAACTTCACGCTCGCCGCCTCTCCCGCGAGCGTCTCCGTCAACCGGGGCGCGACCGCGACCAGCACGATCTCCATCTCCCGGACGAGCTTCACGGACGCGGTGGCGTTCACCGCAAGCGGGCTGCCCGCGGGGGTCTCCGCGTCGTTCAACCCGTCCTCCTCGACCGGCACGAGCAGCGTCGTGACCTTCACGGCGACGTCCACCGCGACCACGGGCACCTCGAACGTCACCATCACCGGCGCGGGCGGCGGCCTCACCCGGACCGTGGTGATCCCGCTGACCGTCAACACCGGCACGACCACGCCCAACTTCACGCTCAGCGCCTCGCCGTCCGCCGTCACCGTCAACCGCAGCGCGAGCGCGACGACCACGATCGCGATCGCCCGTACGAACTTCACGTCGTCGGTCGCCTTCTCGCTGAGCGGGCTGCCGGGCGGGGTGAGCGCCTCGTTCAATCCGGGCTCGACGACGGGCAACAGCAGCGTGGTCACGTTCACGGCCTCCTCCACGGCGACCACCGGCACGTTCAACGTCACCGTCACCGGCTCCGGGAGCGGTCTGATCCGGACGGTGGTAATCCCCCTCACGGTCAGCACCGGCACGACGACCCCGAACTTCACGCTGTCGGCGTCGCCGACGAGCGTGAGCGTCGCGCAGGGCAGCAGCGCGACCGTCAGTCTCTCGATCGCGCGGACGAACTTCACGAGCGCGGTCGCGTTCACGGCCAGCACGCCGCCCGCGGGCGTGACCATCGGCTTCAACCCGACGTCCACGACGGCCAACGCCTCGACCGTGACCTTCACGGCGTCCGCGACGGCGGCGACGGGCACGAGCAACATCACGATCACCGGCGCGGGCGGCGGCATCACCCGCACTGTCGTGATCGCGCTGACCGTCACGCCCGGGACGACCACCCCGACCTTCACGCTCTCGGCCGCGCCGACGAGCCTGAGCGTGGCGCGCGGGACCAGCGGGACGAGCACCATCACCATCACGCGCACGAACTTCACGAGCGCGGTGGCCTTCACCTCCAGCGGACAGCCGGCGGGCGTGACGGTCTCGTTCAACCCGGCGTCGGCGACGGGCACGAGCTCCGTCGTGACCTTCGCGGCCTCGTCGAGCGCGACGCTCGGCGGCCCGGTCACGGTCACCATCACCGGCACGGGCGGCTCGCCCGTGATCACCCGGACCGTGACGATCGCGCTCACCGTCACCACGGGCGGCGGCGGCTTCGGGCCGGTCTGGTCCGTCTCCGGCGGCCGCGTCACCAAGGACGGCGTCAAGTACCCGGTCCGCTGCGGCTCCTGGTTCGGTCTCCAGGGACGCTACGAGCCTGCCTATGACGCGCAGAACCCGCGCGGCGCGCCGATGGAGCAGTACGTCGGCAACACGTTCTGGGCGGCGACGCACACCCGGACCGTCATGCAGACGATGAACGAGATCAAGACGGCCGGCATCACGGTCACCCGCCTCCCCGTCGTCCACCAGACGCTCAGCGGGACCGACCCGCAGGGCGACGGCCGGTACTACAAGAACTACTCCGGGATCATCAACGATCCGACCTACCCGATGCGGAACTCGCGGGAGGCGATGGAGTCGATGATCAAGGCGGCCAACTCCGTCGGCATCGCCGTGATGCTCGACATCCACTCCTGCTCCAACTACATCGACTGGCGCAAGGGCCGCCTCGACGCGCGGCCGCCGTGGGTGGACGCGACCCGCGACAACTACGACTTCAAGCGCGAGGAGTGGTCCTGCGCGTCCACCCTCAACCCGCCGACGGTCACGAACACCCAGCCGTACAACGAGACGATCTGGCTCGAAGATCTCCGGACCCTGGCCGGCCTGCCCGCCCGGCTGAACGTGACCAACATCATCGGCATCGACATCTTCAACGAGCCGCACGACTACACGTGGGCGGAGTGGAAGACGCTGACCGAGAAGGCGTACCAGGCGATCAGCGCGGTCAACCCGAACCTGCTCCTCTTCGTGCAGGGCATCGGGACGGACGCCGGGACGCAGGACGGCACGCCGACGACGGTGACGAAGGTGGAGCACGGTGACGCGTTCTCGAACCCGAACTGGGGCGAGAACCTGTACCCGGCCGGCGCCGACCTGCCGAACGTGCCGGTGTCGAAGCTCGTCTGGTCGCCGCACACCTACGGCCCGTCGGTGTTCGTCCAGAGCATGTTCATGGATCCGGCCCAGCCGCAGTGCACGGGGCTCTCCGGTGACGCCGCCGGCGACGCCAGGTGCAACATCGTCATCAACCCGACCCTCCTCCGCCCGGGCTGGGAGGAGCACTTCGGGTACCTGAAGGACCTCGGGTACGCGATGGTGGTCGGTGAGTTCGGAGGCAACATGGACTGGCCGCGCGGCACCGCCAGCACGCGCGACCAGAACCGGTTCTCCTACATCACGGACAACACGATCGACGCGAAGTGGCAGAACGCGTTCGTCGACTACATGATCAGCCGCGGGATCGAGGGCTGCTACTGGTCGATCAACCCGGAGTCGGGCGACACCGGCGGCTGGTACGGCCACGCGTACGACCCGATCTCCAACACCGGCGGCTGGGGCGAGTGGCGCGCGTTCGACACCCGCAAGACCACGCTGCTGAACCGGCTCTGGAGCGGCGTGCCGTAGTCGCTGCATCGTCCGGCGGCTCGGCTCGGAGGGCGGGCCGCCGGATGGTTCACGGGTGAAACGAGAAGAGCCGGACGCGTACGGGCGCGTCCGGCTCTTCGTTCTTCCGGGCCCGGGGGCCCGCGCCGAGCTCCGGCTAGTTCACGTAGAACCGCGCGAGGAAGTTCAGGCGGAACTCGCTGCCCTTCCTGCCGGAGAGCGTCTCGCGCGCGCCGTAGATGCCCTCGAGGCCGAAGTCGGTCGCGGGCACCGGCGAGTAGAAGAAGCCGGCGTGCGCCTGCTGGACGATCTGGTTCACGCCGTAGCGCGCGTTGGCCAGGTCCGGGTCGCTTCCGTCGAAGCCTTCTTGCTCCGCGAGGTCGGTGTAGTCGCTGTCGAGCTCGTACACGATGCCGTAGGCGAAGTTGAAGCGCAGGACGTCGGAGGCCTTGAGCTGGTAGCCGACGTAGCCGCCGACGGCGTTCTCGAGCACGATCTCGTCCTCGGCCGCGTCATAGGCGGCGCCCTCGACGTAGTACATGTAGCGGCCGATGCCGGTGCCGGCCGTCGCGCCGAAGGTCAGGAACCCGACGGCGCCCGTCTTCACGGTCCCGCTCGCCGCGACGCCGTACCCGCGCTTCGTGACGTCCAGGTCTCCGCTCTTGAGCCGCAGCTCCTGCGTCATCGCGCGGAACGACAGGCCCCCGAAGCCGAATCCGCGATCCCACCGGAGGACGAGGTCCGGCATCCGCGACGCGCTCGCCTCGAGCGTGCCATCCGGGCCGAGCATGTACGTGACGGAGTTCTCGAGGGCGGCCGTGAAGGTGCCCGCCTTGAGCGTGCCGTAGCTGTACCGGATCTGCGGCTGGCGGATGAAGGTCGAGCCGACCGGGCCGTTGAAGTCCACCGTCTCCGGGAGGTTGTCCACGTCCATGAAGGTGGACCAGGTCTGGCCGACGAGCAGGCCGCCGAACTTGCCGTACGCGTGGCGGAGGCGGAAGCCGTAGCTGTTGCTGAGGAGCTGCGTGTAGACGTTCTGGGGAGCGCCGTACGTGGACGTGTTGCCCCGGCGCGGCTCGTTGCTGAAGTCGCCTTCGAGCTTCACCGACATGACGCCGTACTTCGTGGGCATGCCGGCCTCGAGGCCGATGCGCGACGTGCGCGCGGTGAAGTAGTCGCGGCCGCCGCGCTCCGCCTGGACGGAGTCCTCGAGGGGGAGGTAGGGCGCGAACGTCGCGTAGTCCTCGTCCGTGTTGTCGTTGTTGAAGGCGTGAATCCAGTTGAGCTCGGCGAACCCGTACAGCCGGAGCGAGACCTCGCTCCCCGGGATCCGGAACGAGCCGGGGATGTCGCCCTTCACGACGGCGTCACCCTGCTTCACCTCGACCACGTCGAGCCGCTCCTCGGTACTCTGCGGCTTCGTCGGCTTCTCTTCGGCCCGCGCGATCGGCGCGGAGCAGAGCGCCACGCCAACGGCGAGGGACGGCAACAGCTTGTTGAACCACGTCATGGCTTCTCTCCTCGTGCTGGCGCGCGCGGGGGCGCGCGCGGGTGGGTCGGTCAATGTGCGATGTGGCCGAGGAACGCGCGGATCCGCTCGTCCTGCTGGGCGTCGAAGAACGCGTCGGGGGCAGCCTCCTGGAGCAGGCGGCCCTCGTCGAAGTAGAGGATCCGGTCCCCCACCTCGCGGGCGAAGCTCATCTCGTGCGTGACCACGGCCATGGTCATGCCGGAGCGCGCGAGGTCCTTGAGCACGTCGAGGACCTCCTTGATCATCATCGGGTCGAGCGCGCTGGTGGGCTCGTCGAAGAGCATCATCTTCGGCTGCATCGCCAGGGAGCGGGCGATGGCGACGCGCTGCTGCTGCCCGCCCGAGAGCTGGTGCGGGTGCTTGTGGGCGTGCTCGGTGAGCCCCACGCGCGCGAGGAGCTCCAGCGCCTCGGCCCGCGCCTGGGCGGCCGGCGTGTTCCGCACCTTGCGCGGCGCGAGGCTCACGTTGCCGAGCACGGTGAGGTGCGGGAACAGGTTGAACTGCTGGAACACCATCCCGACCTCGCGCCGGATGGCGTCGAGGTGCTGGACGTCGTCGTTGAGCTCGATCCCGTCCACCACGATCCGCCCGGAGTCGTGCTTCTCGAGGCGGTTGAGCGTCCGCAGGAAGGTGGACTTGCCGGAGCCCGAAGGGCCGACGATGACCGCGACCTCGCCGGCGTAGAAGCTCGTGGTGACGTCCCGGAGGACGTGCGCCTTCCCGAACCGCTTGTTCACGCGCTCGGCCACGACGAACGGGACCCGGTGGTCGCCGGTGACGGGGTGGACCTTGGACATCTAGATCCTCCCCTCGACGTCCAGCCGGTGCTCGATCGCCCCGGAGATCTGGGTGAGCAGCGTGGTCAGGGCGAGGTAGATGATCGCCGTGGTCGTGAAGATCGGGACCGGCTGGAACGTGGACGCGTGCACCCGGCCGCCGACGTTGGCGAGCTCGATGACGCCGATCGAGTAGGCGAGGGAAGAGTCCTTGAGCAGCGACACCACGTTGTTCACCAGCGGGGGCAGGGCGATCTTGATCCCCTGGGGGAAGACGACGTAGCCGAACGTCTGGAGGGGCTTCAGCCCCAGCGATCGCGCCGCCTCGGTCTGGCCCTTGGGGACCGCCTGGAGGCCCGCGCGGATCGCCTCGGCGTTGTAGGCGCCGACGTTGAGGCCCAGGGCCAGCGTCGCGGAGGAGAAGTCCGAGATGGAGAGCCAGCCGGGCAGGGCGAAGTAGACGAACAGGATCTGGACGAGGAGCGGCGTCCCGCGGAAGACCCAGATGTAGAAGCCCGCGATCCACCGCAGCGGCGGCAGCCGCGACATGCGGGCGACGGCGGCGAGGACGCCGACGGCGATCCCGAACAGCCCGGAGAGGATCGTGAGCTCGAGCGTGACCCAGGTGCCCTTCGCGAACTCCGCGGCGTTCGGGCCGATGGGATCCGGTGCGGCCGCCAGCAGGTGGCCGAGCACCAGCAGGAAGAGCACGAGCCCGAGGGCCGCGACGGCCATCGTGGCCGTGCTCTTCCGCTCGCGGCTCCAGCCTTGCGGCCAGAGCAGGAGGAGTCCGCCGATCATCGCAGCCGCCGGAGGTTCGGGTCGAGGGCGCCGCTCAGCGGCACCGGATGTCCTCGCCCATCCACTTCTTCGAGATCTTCTCGTACGTGCCGTCGGCGAGGATCTCGGCGAGCGCCTTGTCGAGGGCGGCGGCGAGCGAGGTGTTCCCCTTCTGCACCGCCGGGGCGATCTTCTCCACGAAGACGAAGTCGCCGGTGCGCAGGCCGGCCTTCGGGTCCGCCTTCAGGGCCTGCATCGCCACGAAGCGATCCGTGACCCACGCGTCCACGCGGCCGGCCACGAGCGCCGCGCGCGCGTCCGTGTCCTTGGGGAAGTTCTTCATCGCCTTGAGGCCGGGCAGCTTCTGCACGTTCTCGAGGTAGGTGGTGCCGGTCTGGACGGAGACGACCTTGCCCTGGAGATCGGCGACGGTCTTGATGGCCGGGTCCTTGGCCACGATGATCCCGCCCGAGCAGTAGTACGGGTTGGTGAACGTGACGGCCTTGGAGCGCTCGGGGGTGATGCCGAAGGAGGCGATCACGACGTCCCAGCGATCCTGGCGGAGGCCGGCGAGGAGGGCGTCGAAGGAGAGCGCCTTCCACTCCACCTTGACGCCCATCTTCTGCGCCAGCGCCTCGGCGAGCTCGATCTCGAACCCGGTGAGCTTCGGGCCCTCGAAGTGGTTGAAGGGAGGGAACGCGCCCTCCGAGGCGATGACGATCGTTCCCGCCTTCTTGATCTCCTCGAAGGTGCGGGCGTGGGCGGTCGTCGCGGCGAACACGAGGGCCACGGCGAGGAACCGGCGGAGCGAGTTCATGGATCGAGTCCTCTGGAACGGGAGAAGGCCGGCACAGCCTATATGGGGCGCATACGGCCCGGCAAGGGCCTGATCGCGCGACAAGCGGGCGCGGCTCGCTTGCACACCTCACCCCACGCGGCAGGGTGCCGTCAGCTCGCCGGCGCGGACCGGGTCCCGATCGCGCTGCCCAGCTCGCCGACGAGGACGCCCGCCACGATGAGCGCGCCGCCGACCCAGTCCATCGCCGCCAGCACCTCGCCGCCGTAGAGATGGCTGAACAGCGCGGCGGCGACCGGCTCGAGCGAGAAGATGAGCGCGGCGCGGACCGCGGTGGTGCGGGCCTGGCCCCAGTTCTGGAGGAGGAGGGCGCCGGCGGTCATCACCACGCCCGTGAAGGCGACGGTGGCGGCGAACGTGGCCCCGCCGGTCGCGAGCTCGAGGCGGCGCGGCTCGAGCGCTGCCATCCCGAGCGCGCCGAGGAGCGTCACCCCGAGCTGGACCGCCGTGAACGGCACGAGCGGGTGGTGGGGCGCCCACTCCGACATGAGCGCGATCTGCAGGGCGCAGGCGAGGGCGCAGATCGCCGTGAGCGCGTCGCCGAGTCGCACGGTCGCCGGCACGTCGCCGCCGAACGGCCGCGTGAGGGCGGCGAGGCCGACCACCGCGAGCGCGACGCCGATCCACGCCGCCGTCCGCACCGGCCGGCCGAGCCAGAACCGGCTCACGAACGGGACGAGCAGCACCGAGAGGCCGGTGAGGAAGGCCGAGCGCGACGGCGTCGTGTAGCGGAGCCCCACCGTCTGGAACGCGAAGGTGAGGAACATGAGCAGGCCGAGCAGCGCGCCGTGCCGCCAGAACCCCGGGGTGAGCCGATCCCGCCGGAGCGCCGCGAGGGCGCCGAGGAGCAGGACCGCGGTGCCGAAGCGCGCCGCGAGGAACAGCCCGGGGGAGCTGACCTCGAGCACGCCGTGGACGAAGTAGAAGGTGGTGCCCCACAGGATCGCGAGGGCGAGGAGCGCGAGATCGGCCACGCGCTCCCATAACACGGGAGTCCCGGCCCATCGCCCGACGCGGGGTGAACCCCGCGCCTGCGGTGTGGGTGCGCTACCGCTCCGCCGCGCCCGTCCCGACCGCCGGCGTCGGCTCGGCGGACGCCGGCGCTTGCGCCGCGGCGGGCGCGGGCGCGGGCGCGGGCGGCGCCGCGGCGAGCTCGGGCTGCGGAGGGAGCGCGCCAGCGGGCTCGGCCTTCGCGCCGGCGGACGCGGCCGGCGCAGGTTCACACGCCGCGACCACGGGCCCGTGCGCGGACCCGGCGCGCCTGGCCGCCGCGCCGCCGGTCGGCGCCGGGCACGCGGGAGCGCTCCGGGCCGGCCGCGCCGCGGGCTTCCGCGCGGGCGCGGCGACCGGCGTCGCCGGAGCGACGGCGGGAGACGTCGCGGCGCTCTCCGTGGCCGCGGTCCCGTCGCTCGCGCTGTCGCTGTTGCTCGTCGCGGTCGCCGTCGCGACGGCGGGCTGCGAGGACTTCTTGGCGGCCTCGCCGAGATAGCCGGCGAGGGCGCCTTGCCCCTCGAAGAGCCGCTCGCCCACCTTCTCCTGCGCCGTGAGCAGCCGGTCCGTCATCCGCTCCTGGGCGGCGAGCCGCTCGCCCACGCTCGCCTCGCGGCGGGTGCGCTCCTCGTCGGCGCGCGCGCGGAGCGCGTCGCGCTCGCGCGCGAGCTCCGTCATGCGCTCCTGGAGGTCGCCGTTCTTCCGCCGGAGCTGCTCGTTGTCGCCGGCGAGCGCGGTCGCGGGCACCTCGAGGCACGCGCGCATCGCCTCGTCGGACGGCGCGGGGAGCGCCTCGCCGCGGCTCCAGGCGAGCTGCGCCTGGGTCTGCCAGCGGTGGTCGGCGCGCGCGACGCACTCCTGCATCGAACGGGTCACGCGGTCGTCGGACCACGGCGGGGCGGGCGCCGCGCACGGCCCGAGCTCCTCCGTGATCCGTCCGGGCCACTTCTCCGTCTTCTTCACCCAGCAGTTCTCACGCTGGACGAGCTTCACGGAGGTACAGCCCGCCAGCCCCAGGATCCCCAACGCGGCCGCCCATCGGATCATGTCGCCCCCCGGCCCACACGCTGGAGATCGGGCGGTCGGGAGCCGACTCCCGCGCGAGGGGAGGGCCCATCGGGCGCACCGCCCGTGCACCCGCGCGGTCGCGACCCGCTCAGCGCGCGGCCACGATCCGGAACACCGGCGGATCGATCCGCGTGCTGCGGCACCGGGGGCACGCGCCCGGGCGCTGGAGCTTCGTGCGCTGGGCGAAGGAGTAGCCGCAGGCGATGCACGACGCGGGCTCGACGACGAGCCGCTCCCCGTGCTGCGCGAGGGAGCGGGAGAGGTGCGCGAGGTGATCGGCGACGTCCTTCTCGCGGATCCCGACGGTGACCGAGAGCTCACGGGCCGTGGCCGGCGCCTCCCGCAGGGCGCGGCGCAGGGCGGCGCGGATCGTCTCGGCGCGTGCTCCTGGCGATCGTTCGGCCATCGAGCGTCTCCCCCGGCTCGACCCGTAGCCGCGCCCCGGGACCCCGTCAAGCGCATCGCTCCGGCTTCCCCCGGCATTTGCGCAAACGGAGTCCCCGCGTCCCCGGGGAGCCGCCGGGCGGCTGTATCGTTGCAGATCAGGAAAAGTCTGGAGCGATCTGGATAGGAAACGATTTCCGCAAATTGGGCCGTTTGCCATCCACCTCGGTCCACGTCGTCCGGGGGAGTCCGCGGGCCGGAGCGCCGGAGGCAAGCGAACCCGGCTCCATCTGGGCTCCTGAAACGGTTTAATGCGGGCGGATCCGCGGCTTCCCGAAAAATCCGGCGCTTGGGCGAACTCGGGCGCAGCGGCTGCGCGAGGTAAGCAATCCGTAGCGCTCGCGACCCACAACCAGGGCTTTACCAATCTTGAACGTGTGGTGTAGGGTGCCACTGCTCCGAAATGGAACACCTACCTTGGTCACTCGACCCGGCGTCAGCCGTGTGGGGGATCGGGGACCGGAGTCGAAGTGGTGACCGCATCCCGTGAAGCGGCGGTCATCCCTGCAGTGCAGTCACATGCCGTTCACCCGTGTCGGAGACTGCTCCATGACGTCAATCCTCAAGGCTTCTCGAAGGTTGGTACTCTTCGCTGCGTTGGCCGTCGGCCTCGCCGCCGCCGGCGACGCCCAGGCCGTCACGGCCGGCGGCGTGACGATCGACGTGATCGCCACCCAGAGCTGGCCGGGCGGCTTCAACGGCGCCGTCCGCATCACCAACAACTCCTTCCCGAGCGCCATCACCAGCTTCCAGGCCGTCTTCAAGATGAACGGGACCGCCGGAATCCAGGGCAACGGCTGGCACGGCACGATCTCCAGCCCGGATGGGTCGGGCAACCGCACCGTCCGCAACGCTTCCTGGATGGGCAGCCTCGGCGCCGGCCGGACCTGGGACGAGGGCTTCTCGGGCACCGGCACCTTCTCCGGCGTGACCTTCGTCTCCCTCACCGTCAACGGGCAGAACATCCCGCTCGACGGCGGCGGCGGCGGCGACACCACCCCGCCCACCGTCTCGCTGACCAGCAGCGCGACGAGCGTGACCGCGGCGACGACCATCACCCTCACGGCCGACGCCAGTGACGCCAGCGGCATCGCCCGCGTCGAGTTCTTCGAGGGCGCCAGCGCCACGCCGATCTGCACCGACACGACCGCGCCGTACACCTGCGGCGTCGCGATCAACACCCCCAACGGCACCCGCTCCTACACCGCCCGGGCCACCGACGCCTCCGCGAACGCGAACTCCGCGATCTCCGCCGCCGTGAACGTCTCGGTCAACATCCAGACGACCTCGACGTTCGCGATCGCCGCTCCGGCGTCCGCGAGCGTGACCCGCGGCACCAGCACGCCGGTGGCGATCACGATCACCCGCACGAACTTCACGTCTGCGGTCTCCTTCAGCATCAGCGGCCTGCCGAGCGGCGTCTCCGCCTCCTTCAGCCCGTCCTCCACGACCGGCACCAGCAGCACCCTCACCCTGACGGCCTCCACCACGGCGACCACCGGGACGTTCCCGATCACGGTCACCGGCTCGTCCAACGGCACCATCCGGACGGCGTCCATCAGCCTGACCGTCAGCCCCGCCCAGACCTCGGACTTCGCCCTCAGCGCTCCGGCCACGACCGTGGTCCGCGGCGCGACGGCCCAGGCGACGATCTCGATCACCCGGACGAACTTCACGGCGCCGATCGCGCTCACCGTGAGCGCGCTGCCCTCGGGCGTGACCGCGGCGTTCAACCCGACGCCCACCTCGACCAACAGCAGCGTCCTCACGTTCACGGCGACGACCGTGGCGACCACCGGGACGTTCCCGCTCACCGTCACGGGCTCGGCGAACGGCGTCACCCGGACGGCGTCGCTCAGCCTGACGGTCAGCCCCGGCACGACCTCGACCTTCACCCTCGCGGCCGCGACGCCGTCCCTCACCGTGAACCGCGGCGCGAGCGGCACGGTCACGGTCAACATCACGCGGACGAACTTCACGAGCGCGATCGCGTTCACGGCCAGCGGCGCGCCGACGGGCGTGACCGTCTCCTTCAACCCGGCCTCGGCGACGGGCGCGAGCACGATCGCGACCTTCGCGGCCTCCTCCACGGCGACGCTCGGCGGCCCGGTGAACGTCACCATCACCGGCACGGGCGGCTCGCCCGCCGTCACGCGGACCGTCACGGTCGCCCTCACCGTCGCCCCCGGCGGCGGCGGCGGCGGCTTCGGGCCGGTGTGGGCCGTCGCGAACGGCCGCGTCACGAAGGACGGCGTGAAGTACCCGGTCCGCTGCGGCTCCTGGTTCGGTCTCCAGGGCCGGTACGAGCCTGCCTCCGACGCGCAGAACCCGCGCGGCGCGCCGATGGAGCAGTACGTCGGCAACACGTTCTGGGCGGCGACGCACACCCGGACCGTCATGCAGACGATGAACGAGATCAAGCAGGCGGGCATCACCGTCATCCGGCTCCCGGTGGTCCACCAGACGCTCAGCGGGACGGATCCGCAGGGCGATGGCCGCTACTACAAGAACTACTCCGGGATCATCAACGATGCGACCTACCCGATGAAGAACTCGCGGCAGGCGATGGAGTCGATGATCAAGGCGGCCAACGCGGCCGGCATCGCCGTGATGCTCGACATCCACTCCTGCTCCAACTACATCGACTGGCGCAAGGGCCGTCTCGACGCGCGGCCGCCGTGGGCCGACGCGGATCGCGACGACTACGACTTCAAGCGTGAGGAGTGGTCCTGCGCGGACACCCTCAACCCGCCGACGGTCACGAAGACCCAGCCGTACAACGAGACGATCTGGCTCGAGGATCTCCGGACCCTGGCCGGTCTCCCGGCTGCGCTCAACGTGACCAACATCATCGGCATCGACATCTTCAACGAGCCGCACGACTACTCGTGGACGGAGTGGAAGACGCTCACCGAGCACGCCTACCAGGCGATCAGCGCGGTCAACCCGAACCTGCTCCTCTTCGTCCAGGGCATCGGGACCGAGCACGGCAAGCAGGACGGCACGCCGACCACGCAGACGCCGGTCCCGCACGGTGACGCGTTCTCGAACCCGAACTGGGGCGAGAACCTGTACCCGGCCGGCGCCGACCTGCCGAACGTGCCGGTGTCGAAGCTCGTCTGGTCGCCGCACACCTACGGCCCGTCGGTGTTCGTGCAGTCGATGTTCATGGATCCGGCGCAGCCGCAGTGCACCGGGCTCTCCGGCGACGCCGCCGGCGACGCCAAGTGCAACATCGTCATCAACCCGAGCGTCCTCCGGCCGGGCTGGGAGGAGCACTTCGGGTACCTGAAGGACCTCGGGTACGCGATGGTCGTCGGCGAGTTCGGCGGCAACATGGACTGGCCGCGCGGCACCGCCAGCACGCGTGACCAGCGCCGGTTCTCCTACATCACGGACAACACGATCGACGCGAAGTGGCAGAACGCGTTCGTGGACTACATGATCGACCGCGAGATCGAGGGCTGCTACTGGTCGATCAACCCCGAGTCGGGCGACACGGGCGGCTGGTACGGCCACGCGTACGACCCGATCAGCAACACCGGCGGCTGGGGCGAGTGGCGCGCGTTCGACACCCGCAAGACCACGCTGCTGAACCGTCACTGGGCCGGCGTGCCGTAAGCGCCGCTCCGTCGCGCCGCTGAACGGCGCGGCAGGTCTCATCGGCCCGGCCACCGCGAGGTGGCCGGGCCGCTTCCTTTCCGGTCACCACTCCGCGAAGCTGCCGTCCGGGTGCCGCCAGATCGGGTTCCGCCAGCGGTGGCCCTGGGCGGCGCGCGCGCGCAGGTACTCCTCGTCGATCTCGATCCCGAGGCCGGGCCCCGCGGGGATCTTCACGTGCCCGTCCTCGTACGTGAACGCGGCGCGGTTCTTCACGTAGTCGAGCAGATCGTTCCCCTGGTTGTAGTGGATGCCGAGGCTCTGCTCCTGGATGAAGGCGTTGTACGAGACGGCGTCGAGCTGGAGGCAAACGGCGAGGGCGATGGGGCCGAGCGGGCAGTGGAGCGCGAGCGCCACGTCGTAGGCCTCGGCCATCGCCGCGATCTTTCGGGTCTCGGTGATGCCGCCCGCGTGCGAGGGGTCGGGCTGGATCACGTCCACCCAGCCTTCGGCCAGGATGCGCTTGAAGTCCCAGCGCGAGTAGAGCCGCTCGCCGAGGGCGATGGGCACGCTCGAGATGCCGGCCAGCTCCCGGAGCGCCTCGTGGTGCTCGGAGAGCACGGGCTCCTCGACGAACATGAGCCGGAAGGGCTCGAGCTCCTTGAGCAGCACCTTCGCCATCGGCTTGTGCACGCGGCCGTGGAAGTCGAGGCCGATGCCGACGTCGCGCCCGACCGCCTCGCGCACCGCGGCCACGCTCTCCACGGCGCGATCGACCTTCGCGTTCGAGTCCAGGAACTGGAGCTCGCCGGTGGCGTTCATCTTCACCGCCGTGAAGCCGCGATCGACCGCGGCGCGCGCCTGGGCGGCAGTGTCGGCGGGCCGATCGCCGCCGATCCAGGAGTAGACGCGGATCCGGTCGCGGAGCGGCCCTCCGAGGAGCTGGTGCACGGGGAGCCCGGCCGCCTTGCCCTTGATGTCCCAGAGGGCCTGGTCGATGCCGGCGAGCGCGCTCATGTGGATGCCGCCGCCGCGGTAGAACCCGCCGCGGTAGAGCACCGTCCAGTGGTCCTCGATCCGGAGCGGATCCTTCCCGACGAGGTAGTCCGCGAGCTCCTCGACGGCGGCCGCGACGGTCTGCGCCCGGCCCTCGAGGACGGGCTCGCCCCAGCCGGCGATCCCCTCGTCGGTGTCGATCTTCAGTAAGAGCCAGCGCGGCG
>Ga0196976_1000077_pt1 | contig 65740 bp, 80 predicted proteins | sample S3v_513CmetaG_FD_148644 | JGI IMG/M metagenome (GOLD analysis project Ga0196976, IMG submission 148644) | Soil microbial communities from Anza Borrego desert, Southern California, United States - S3+v_5-13C | ecosystem: Environmental > Terrestrial > Soil > Desert | place: USA: California...
AAAAGAAGCGGCAGAGGAACGAGCTAAAACAGCGGAGCAGGAGGCGGAACGGGCTAGAGCCGAACGTGAAAGGCTTCAAAAGCAAAAGGAAGCACAGATAAAAGAAATCCAGGATGCCCAACTGAAGGAACTCGAAGCCCAAAAGAACTACGAAATTGCCAAGCTGGACAGCGAGCGGGATTACAGCGAAAAGTCAAAGTCTTACCAAGACCAACAGGCGCTTCTTCGTTTTGAAACGGAACAAACCCTGCAAACAGCAATTCTCGATAAGCAAAAGGAATTTGGCCGGATAACGGAAACGGAATACAAGGCGGCCCTGGAAAGAATGAAAGCAGAGTTCAAGAAGTTCCAGGCGGATCTGGCCAGCGAAACAAGCGGCTTCGCCAATGCCCTTGGCCGGGCGATTGAATCCGGGCTTGGCGGAAACAACAATGCTCCCCCCGCTTTCCTTGCTCCACTGGAAAATGCGTTCGACAGTTCGGCGGAAAAAAGGATGAAGAATTTAGCGGCCGGGTTTGCAAAAAGCAGCATGGAGGGCCTAGCGGAAGGGGCGGAAGAATCTACGCTTTCCCTTTCGGAACGGTTGAGCAAAACCATGGACGGGTTTTGGGAAGGCCTGGGATTGGACGATCAGGAAATGGAGGGCCTCAAAACAGCCCTTGACTTTGCAAAACAACAACTGGCCGACTACATGGCTTCTGTTCAAAAGGCAGCCGATGCACGTGTAAAGGCGGCGGATGATGCGGTTCGGGCAGCTGAAGAGGAATATAACCTGCAAACAAAGTTACAGTCTGATGGCCTTGCACACCGAGCTCAGACAGCCGCTAAGGAATTGGATTTGGCAAAGGCAAACCAGCGCAAGGCCTTGGAAGAACAACGCCGGGTCCAGCGTCAGCAAATTATCCTCCAGAGCGTTGAACAGGCCAGCAATCTTGTAACTGCCGTTTCGAAGGTGTACGCATCCCTTGGTTTCCCTGCTGGGTTGATTGCTTCGGGCCTAATGATAAGTGCTTTCCTTGGTGCAAAAATAAAGGCGCTTCAGGCTACCAAACAGACCTTCGGAGAAGGTGACCTGTCGGTTTTGGAAGGCGGCAGCCATGCTAGCGGACGGGACATTTTCATTGGGAGCCAGAAAGGGAAAAAGCAATTCGCCGAAGGCGGGGAGGCCCGAATGATTCTTTCAAAGCGAATGACTCGAAAGTATATGGAGGACGGTACGTTACCAGCTGTGTTTCATGCCTTGAAAAAAGGTGTTTTCCACAACAAGTTTGAGCAACTTGATGCGGCGGGGCGTGACCTTAGAGCTATCCATGTTTTCAATCAAGCCTTGCCGCCCGGGACGGACACCCGAAAGGTTGAGCAACTGTTGGGGCAATTGGTAAAACAAGGTGAGGCCAATGTGGTCGTAAATGGGAATACCACAATTAGCCGCTGGAGGGGTTGGACGTTCATAACGACCAAGGTGGCGTAATTTACGTTTGGGTAAATCCACGGAGGCACCCATCACACCACCATTCTTGTTTCCCGATTTCAGGGGGCGCTATCCGAACCGCTAAGTGGACGAACTCGGTTTTAATTTCCATCCAACGGCGCTGGCAGCCGGTGCATTTCTCTTTGCAATTCCGGCCCCGGTTGATTTGCAGATAGGTTTCTTTTGACTGGAAATTTACGGCGATCCGGTGAGATTGGGTTATTATCTTATCCATAGTGTTCAGCACCGGTTTCAAATCCGGTTATGGCTTTGTGGTCTTTTGGATTCATAATTTTTCAGGTTCAAAGTCTATCCAATGCGACGGGTCAGCCTCTATCCAAATATCGTTTTCATTCCCACGTTCCCCGGCTTCCCAGAAAATAAACTCAACCCTGCCGTCTCCTTTGCGTCTTGCCCTTAAATCACCCAATGTTCCGTACTCCCATCGCATCCGTTTTAACTCTCGGACGTAACGGCGATAATAAGACTGGCAAACAGCCAAAATAATCGAGACAAAAAGGAAGGCGGCGAAAAGGTCAACTACGTTCATTTCTATGTAACAAATTAAGAAAAGTTATCTGTATTTCTTTAGTTTTACCTTGGTTTTGTTGGGGTTTTTATGTAACCGTAATGTAACTTTTGGGTTACGCCGGTTCTTTTGTGGTTCCTTCAAAATACTTTTTTGCAGCGTACCAACCAGCCTCAAAATCCTTGATTGCATATTTGAATTGTCTTGTTTTTTCATTGATATTTTGCACGGCCTTAACTTGGTCTTGGGCGTATTCAATTGCAAGTTTTTTCACGTCTGATGCACTCATGTCGTTTCCTTTATGGTTTCCAGAACGGCCCAACCTTCGGTTACCGGTTACGAAACCGGTTATATGTTCTTCTGGTGTCATTTTTGAAATCCTTTATATTCACGCAATACTTTTCTACCATCAGCCGAAAGTTGATAGCCATTACCCCCAGGGAAAGACCTCCAAACCAGTCCCTTTTTTATCAACCTTGCCATATAGCTGCCAGCACATAGAAATCCAATTCCGGTTCTGGCTCCATTTCCGCAATTTTTAACCTTCCTGTGCATGTCATTGTCGGGCCACAATAGATGTGATAACCGTTCTGCCCCAATATCGGGGTGGTCGTGAAGTATTTGTAAAACCTCTAATGTCCGCTTTGTCATGCTGTTTCATTCTGCTCACCCCTAGCCATGACAAGGGCTTTTTTTGCAACCTCAATCATATAGTCCATCGTTATTTCTTTATTACCTTCGGAGGTCGCCCAATCATAAATTACCCTCAAGTATTTTACAGCGTAACCAATCACACCATCTGAAATGGCAAGTATCATAATTTGAACACCTTTTGCCACCCTCAAGCCAACCGCAGCGCAATGCTTTTCAATTGCCTTAAGCACCCAAGATTCCTTTTTCATTTCATCAAATAGGTGTTCAATATCACCTTCCTTAAACTGATGAATCATGGTAAAAATAGCCACCTCATCTTCATTCATTTCTCGATACATAATAAACCTGATTTTGAAAAAGTCCTTTATCAACTTATTGACGTTAGATGAAATGCTTGATTTTCAAAGGTGTCCAGAATGCCGGGGTTCTTTTGGGTTCCCTTGTTGGGTTCTTTTGAAGGTAGGTTTAAAAAGAATGTCAGTATTGAAAAATACAATCTTATTGCCTTTATCGTCTTTCGTTTGCCACCCCTCCGGGTCAGGGCAGAAGGTAAAGCTGTAAACCTTGCCCACGGTTAAATAAAAGCCAGGCGGCTGTATTTTACAGATTAGGATTTTATCCTCCATAGTTCAAGTTAGTTCCTAACACAGCCTCCGCTTCTTCCCTGGTATGGTAATAAGGTACTTCTAATTGAAGGGCTTCGTACAGGTAAACCGTTGCAACACATTTCTTCCTGTCTGATTCGGTTACTCCGATTATGTAAACTCTTTTCCTCATAGGTTTGAAATTTGCCAATGCTGGCGATTAGTTTGTTATTTTATTTCTACATACTACCGGTGTCACCGAAATGTCAATGTAGTATTGTTCGTCAACGTAATGATTCCACGCTCCGCCCCTGTTGAGATTTATAATATAACTTTTCCTCTTAGCAATTTTTGATGGCCCCCCTCCTGTAGCTTCTCCCAAAGGGTCCGCTGGTCGGCGCTTTCAGGAAGGTAGTGCCAGGGAAGAAAGGCTTCCAGGATTTCAACTTCTTCGGTCATTATCATCGCAACCTGGGCATCAATCAAATCGAAGATGTTCTTCCAGGCCGTTCGAATAGCCTGTTTCTTTATCCGTTCATCCGTGCCAGCGTTGGACTTCTTCACTTCACCCCGCAGGATCTTTTCAACGTTGGCAACTTTTGCCGAAACCTTGAACGCCATGGTTTCTCCCTGAACCATCATCAAAAAGGAAATAGAAACCGGCTGTTTTTCTTCGTATGCCTTCGTTATTCCGTAGGCACCGGCTTCGACCAGCAGGTCTTCAATCATTCCGATTATCCTGTTGGCTGGAATTTCCGAGGTGTAGTTTTTAAGTTTCATTTTCTGGTAAATTTTTTAAGGCTTTTGCCTTGCACTGTTTACATATCCCTAATAATTCAAATTCATCAGCCACATCCCAGTAGTTAGGGTGGTCGCCCATCGAAACCCTGCTGATATTTTTTTCTATGTAAAATTTCCCATCTTCCACCTTAAAGTAATCTCCAGAATGAAGCCCTCCAAATCGTCCGCACAATGTTCCGTTTCCATCTTCTATAGGCGTTAGGTGCATCATTCGGTGAGGATGGAAAACGGTTCCGTAAATCATAGTTTTCATAGAGTGATTGAGTTAAATTAAGAAGGCCCACAGCTTTCACCATAAGCGCCAGCCGGAAGGGTCCAGTTCTCCATGAAAATTCCTTGTTCATATTTCTCCGAAACAGCTAGGTCTATCACCCCCTGGTCCATTTGGTAAGGTGTCCCGCTTGTGATAAAGGAAACCAAGTCGATGTTTCTCTGCATTGTCAATCCAAATTCCCATTCATATTCAATAAGTCTGTCACCTTGGGCAGGGCTAATGGCATAAGCGCTAGCGAATTGATTTCTGCTTCCGAAAATGCAATACTTACAGGAAACCCGGCCCCAGCCTAAGTAGTAAGCTGGGTGAACACGAATCTTGTGGCGTGCGATTATTTGCCATACTTCTTTTTCTGTCCAGTCACGTATCGGACGCCAGCGGTCAACCAATCGTGCTTTTTTTCCGTGGCGGTTGTCGCTTCTGTCTGGTTCGTGAATCGCATAATTGGACCGTGCTTTACTTTCCTCCCCGCGTTCCCCTGAAATAACCAAAGTTTTGATTCCATTAAACCGTTCTTGGTTCCTAATCGCCGCAGCACAAACATCTATTTTCAAATATGCCGAGCACCACCGAACGGAAAGGTCTGGGGAAACCTGGGGGAACTTGCGCCTCGTAGAAGGTTTGCCACGTTCCCCGCCAACTTTGCATATTGCCCCTGATGGGGTTTCAAAGTAAATAGGAGCTGTCAGGTTATTTTCCCTGGTCATTTCCCTTTCAAATCCACCTTCCTTCCAGGAGAAGTAAATCGGCACCCCAAAGGCTGAGGAGAAGGCTTTGCAGTAAGCCGGGGTAACTTCCCAATCCATGAGCAGGCGGCCTTTGCCGTCTATGTCATGGTGCCAGAGTTCAATTTTTTCTTTTGGTATTCCTATTTCCAGAAGGTGCAGGAAACAAGCTGTTGAATCTTTGCCGCCTGAAAAGGCGACAATGTATTTATCATAAATACCTGGGTTGCCAATGTTTGCAGACTTCATTTTGTACCGTGCTTTTTAAGGGAAAAGTCACGGGCGGGGTGAGTAGCCGCCCGTGCTGCTCTCATGAAAATGTTCTTTTGTGCGACTGCTATTGGTTCCCGCCGAAAACAAACCTTTCCAGCTTGTACTTGCTATTGTTGTTTAGGTAGGCTTGCCAGCAACCATTCGATGGTGCCCATCTAAATCCATTGGCCTTCAGCTTTTCTCGGATAGATGCCTCTGGTTTGCCGGGAAAGAAAACCTGAAGTCGGTTCTCCTGAACGTTCTCCACAATCCGAACCCCGTCCGCCCGTTCATTTTCTTTGCTTTGGGCGGTGGCTCGTTTTTCCAGTTCTTTCAGTCGTTTTTCGCTGCTGCGGATCCGGGCATTGGCGTTGGTGAGCTTGTAGGAGGCAAACCCTATATTTCCGAAGCAATCAGGTCTTTTTAATATCTCCGAAACGGAAGCGGGAATTCCCATGGAGCCCAATTTTTCAACCTTTTGTTCGTCGGTCAACTTCTTTGCCCGGATAACCTTGTTCACCGCCTTCATAAATTCAACTCCGGCCTTTTCATTTTTAATCTTTTCTTTCAGTTCGGCGATGGGGTCAACCTCGGCCCGTTCAGCTTTCCGCTTTGCTCTGGCCATGCCTTCTAATGCCCTTTCCCGCCATTCGGAAAACTCTTTATAACGTTTTTCTTCTGACCGGTTGGCCTTTTCAGCACGGCGAACCGGGAACTTCGATGGCCCGGCTATCATAGTGCTAAGGCAGTTGGATTTGGCATAAAGCCAAGCCGAAAACAGCCTTTCGAACTTTTCCCGGTAGCGGTCAAAGTCTCCTCCCAATTCCTTCACCCTTTCAATATCGGCGGCAAGAAGTTCCGAATACTCTTTAATGTAATACCGGCCCCGGCGCTCGGGTGAAAACGATGTTCCCCGATGGGCGTCAATGGCTTGCTTCTCATGTTTATGGAGAAGCATCCCTTCGGTGCTTTTCACTTCGCTGTCGGAATAAAGTTTAGTATTGGAGGCAAGATTTTCCGTTTCCGGAGTTTCGGTGGGAAGATTTTCTGTTCTCATTGTACCGTGTTTTTAGTTTGAAAATGTTAGGCAAATTTAAACCCCGGTACAGACAATCACAATATTTTTTAAATCTTTTTTTAAACTTTTTACACTTTTTCAATAATAAGCGACCCCTTCTCTTTCTACCTCGTCCATGTATTCATGGCAGGCATAACCAATTAGGTCAACATATTCGTCGTGGGTTGCGTTTGGGAAAGAGCAGATTTGGGTAATGAACTTGTCGTTCCAGTTTCCTTCAACCAAAACAACCCGCCCGGCTTCAATTTTGGGTGCAGCAACCTGAAGCCGGGCCTCCTTTCCATCCTGAACAAGTGAGTTTTTTATTTCTACCGCATTCAGGTTGTTTGTCGGGTCATTATTCAGCATTTGCTTAAGACTGTGACCGGAGGCCTTTGGCTCGATCCGAACCCTGCTCATGCCATTCAGGCCCTGGCCCCTTGCAACTTCCGGAATCAGTTTTAAAAGTCCTGGCATTTCCAAGTAGGCATGATGGGCGTAGCGGATATACATTCGTTTATGGACGGGGTGATAACCGGCTACCATTAAGCCGGTGGGGTCGTTGGCTGTGTTTTTTGTGTAGGCACCATCCACCCATAGGTCCCAGATAATCCCCCCAGGTAATTCCTTTTCGTGGCAGAACTGAAACCAGTCTCGTTTAACTTTATTCCCCTCTGCAGGAGCTGGGCGCTGTTGGTAAAGGCTTGCAAAGGTTGTCTCCGACAAAGCCCGGAGATCGTTCAGCTTTTGCAGGCTGTGCCACTCTGGCCACAGGGGTTCGCCTACCTGCCTTGGGTCATCGGGGTCATTCAAATCTTCCCGAACGGCTGGGAATTTTATCACCGTCCATTTTTCCGGCTGGCGCGCAAGTAACCGGCCTGCTAAATCATCCTCATGCCAGCGGGTCATGATTAGGATAACCTTTGACCGATTGTTTAACCTGGTTTCCAGAACGTTCACATACCAATCCCAAACACGGTCGCGGTAGACCGTGGAATTCGCCTCAATTGCATCCTTGACCGGGTCGTCGATGATGGCCAAGTCTACCGTCCGGCCGGAAAGCCCCCCCATTACACCGACCGCCTTGTAGTAACCTTTGTGGCCGACAATTTCGAATTCCTCCGTGTTGCGCAGGTACCCACCTTTGTCATCGAAGGCTACCCGGCTACCGTTCAATCGTGAGTTTGGGAAAATTTCACCGTACTCCTTTGAATCCATTATGCGCTGGACGTTCCGGTTAAAGGACCTGGCCAGGTCAAGGGAATAGGAAGCGCACGCAATTTTCAGATCTGGATTTTTTCCAAATGCATAGGCTGGTAAGGAACGGCTGGTGATTTCGCTTTTCCCGTGCTGGGGCGGGACAAACAACATCAGCCGCTTTTGTTCCGGGTCGTTCAGGAAAGCGTCTATTTTCTGGGTAATTAGCGTATGGTGCCAATTGGCCTTATAGTTCGGGTTGTTGTATTTGATAAACGCCAAAAGGTCTGTTAAGGCCCTGCGGCGCAACAACTCCATTTCGATTTCATACCGTTCAAGTAGCTGTTCACGGGTGGCCATTATTGAGGTTTGCGAGCCGTTCGGCAAGTTCTTCGTCCGTCAGGTCGGAGTACGGAGTTTTGATTTCGTGTTTGCCTTCAATTGGCTGAACGGGTTTTCCGTGGAGCCTCTCGATTAGGGTTTCCCGACTCCGCATCCGGATGTTTGCTTGGCGGCTCTTTGCGTCCCTGTACCATTGAGCAACTATTGCCTTTGCTTCAGGAAGTTGGACAACAATAAGGGCCAGCTTCTTTCCCTGGTCTTCCCCTTCCACCTTTGCCCATTCCCCTCGTATGGTAATAAGGGGGCTTCCATCGGTATCTTCCCGGATTTCCACCAAGCCCTTAATTTCATTTTGTGCGATGGGAAAATAGCCCTCAGATTTTGAAAGTTCTTCCAGCGCCTCTTTGAACGGGTCCTTCTTCCGGCCCCGGTTTTCCGGTTGGTTGGTACTGGAAAATACGTTTCCTTCGCCCCCTTTAATTTGACCGTAACCTCCTGGCATATAGTCGTAGTTTATTCGTAGATTTTTATTTGGTTCTTTATTGGAATTTAAGCAGTTCGTTTTGAAGGTACTCAAAGCATTTTGTGCTGTTCTCAAAAGCTAGGTGCTCTTTAGTGTTGTTCACCCGTGTTTCGATGCTTTTTACCTGTCGTTCACTCTGCTTTGTCTTTCGGTTCTTTCGCCCTTCAGTGCCATCGCCTTTTATCTTCAAAATGGTTGGGTTCACTTTGGCAATAAAGGTGCTATTCGTAAACCTGTCGCCTTCGCACACCACGGGGACACCTTTGGGCAGGATTGCAAAGAACTGGTCAAGGTCCTGCAGGATTGCCATGCTTAGTTTATCCGAACCTTGGAAGGCCGAACCGTCGTAACAGCCAAGCACGGCGATTTTTCCGTTCCAGTTGAATCGCATCTTTCCAAGTTTCCGGGCCTGATCCAGCTGAAGGGTTATTATCAGTTTCCTTGCTACCCAGGTTTTCCCTGTTCCGCAACAACCTACGATTAGGAAAATTGGTCTTTTCATTTTTCAGTTGTTCATCCTGCGGTTATTCCTTTTGGCCCGTTCGAGTTCCTGATGAAGCGTTCCGCATTGATGCATTTTTTCCCGGTAGTACATGACAAAGCTCAGGCGAACGGCGTTCCGGTCTTTCATCACAATTGGGGTATTGCCATGCCACTCGTGAACGTTCATCATCAGGATATCGCCGTTGTCCACATCGAACCCGACTCCCCATTTCGGAAAGACGGTATTTCCCCCGGTGAAGCGCCCTACCTTGAGAACGGTTAAGTTTCCAAACCCTTTTTTGAAGTCGCCGGCATCTTTATGCACTGCGGTTGGAAAATTCTTGTTTACTGTTACGGTTGTGAACACGGTTCCGGGAATTACAAAGTCGGAAACGGTCTGATTGCACATTTCCTGCTGAAGAGCGTATTCTTTCGGCATGAGTTCCTTATAGGCTTCATCGACGCATTTAATAAGCGGGTACGCCTTTTTGAACTTGTCGAAATTATCATAGGTGAACGCTGTCAACCGGCAGTATGGGAAACGGCTGCTTCGGTCGAAGTACCCTACAATTCCGCTCTTGGTTGGAACGGCTCGTTCCGTTTTTGACAGGGTGCCGTCCTTCTTTACAATGAAATATTTGTGTTTCCCACTCCGGACAATTCCCCTGGCCCCTTCTTTTCTGGCGTGTTGAAGGGCAAGTTTTTCGTCGAACCCAGCTGCCACTCCCCGGTTATCTCCTTCCACAGCCGCCGCCTTCAGGTTGTCATATGCTGCTTTTTGTGCAAACCCAGGTATCCGCCGTTTCCTGAATTTTGCAAGGCATTGGCCTGTGCTTTCGCAGTAAACATCTGCGTCCCGGGTGATTAGTATCCTGCAGTCGGATTGTTGAAGTTTTTTCCCAGCCAGATCCGCAGTTTGTTCATCGGTGAGCAGAGGCGGAAGAAAAATTTTCTCTACCGTCTTTTCCATTTTTAAAGCCTTTCAAATTCCGCTTTCACGGCATTAAATACCGTGTCTGTCAGGTTATCGGTTTCATAGTGTTTCCGCAGTTCAATTTCCATTTGCTTAAAAAGGTCGGCGTTCTCTTTGGTAAGGAAAAGCTGGACTTGTACGATGTTGGTCAGGTTCAGGTCACCACCTTCATCTCCATCCGGATAGGAATAACCCGCCCCATTCGTTTCGCCCCCGGTCGATTGAAATTCGGGGTCGTCCTCGTTTCCTTGCGGAAGGGGTATGCCCCATTCTTCCGGGTCGAATCCAAAATCATCTGCCTGTTCCCCCATGGCCTCAAAATCCCAATCCAAGTTTGCGGCGGCAGTGGCATTGTCGGCGAGGGCCAGTTGCCGAGCTTTGCTGTCTTTATCCAGGTCGAGGTCTTTCCGTTTCACTACGACCAGGATATCCCCCTCTGTTTCAACAACCAATGCCTTTTTATACCCCGCCTCCAATGCCCGACGTTGGGTTTCGTTTCCGGCAATCAGCTTTCCGTTTTTGTCAACTACAACCGAGCGCCCCAAGCCTAACTCCCGGATACTTTTTCCTACGAGTTCACCACCTTCTATGGTATGGCGGTTAAGGTTGCGCTCGTCCTGCATTAGTTCCTCGATTCCGATCTGCTGCAGGTTGTTTTTTGTCAGTTTGCTCATAGCTTAGATTTAAGTAGTATGTTTTTAAGGCCTTATCTAAAATAAAAGTCTTTATTCCCAGAATTTCACAGAACCAAGGACCATCGACAAAGGCGAGGTGATTTTTTAACTCGACAATTGCCGCCGCTCTTTGCGGGGTCATGGGTTTGTTTGCCTTTACTAGGCTTTCATAGGTCAACCCATATTTCGCTAAAATGGGTGGCAGGTAATCCGCTTTTACTTTCTCCTTAAAGGTCATCGCACGTTGCTTGGCGGTCTCACCTGTTGGCAAAAACAGGACACATTTCCTGTGGTTTTTTCCCCTTTCACCGGTATATTCGACTTCAATTCCTGCTCAAACATTTGCCGGTATTGGTGTTTTAATTCTTCTGATAAGACATGCCTTTCGAGAATTATTTCAAGAGTTTAACATTTAATCTGGCCGTGTCTCGTAAAGGTTGTCATTCCACTTTTCTAAGGCGGTTAGGATTCCTTTTATCCCGATTGGCGTTCACCCTGGCCCTCCTTTCTTCCAAATCGTTCACAATTAGGCCCGTTTTGCTTTTCGCCGATTTATTTCTTGCCCCCAATTCCTTCTTTTCTTCCTCTGACAATTCCCTGAAAGCCGCCTTGGTTTGCATACCTAGGATGTTGTAAGGAATACCGGGAACAGCTTGCAGAAAGACATATACCTTGCCCCCGTTCCGCTGTGCTTCTTCCAGTTCTTCAGGGGACATTTGGTAACAGGCTGTGACCATACCTGTAAAGGGGTCTAAGTGGATTGGGATGGGATTGGCCCCTGGTACTCCTTCCCCAAGGATTGTCGTTTGGTCTGGAAATGATACTGCTTGCATTAATTCCGATTTACTTTGCCGGGCATCCGGCAGGCAAAAAGGTCACGGTCTTGTAAAAATGGAAAAATGCGAAAAGCAGGCAGGACGCCAGCTTAAATAGAAACCTTGTTGTTGTACCGTGCCTTTTAGCAGTTACAAATATAGCTTTTTTCAGGAAATGTACACCAACCTTAACCAACTTCAAGTGATAGTACATCGTCTGCCGGAACCTTCCGCATCTTCCTAACGCCTGTTACATCGCCGTGAATTTCCTGATACTTTTCAATTTTGGTCGCAATAACCTCCAGGGTGTCTTGCGCCAACGTAAAGAACTGAACTAGGTCGTCCAAGGTGTCCATGTTTTTAAACTCCAGACTGGATTCGCATTTCTTGTTCTTTTCAATTATCATGGTGAATTTGGCCTCAATCGTTCTTATTCTCATTTCTAGTTGATATTTTATTCAGTTCACCGATGCCAGCAGGGCTAATTTATCTCCAATTCGGAGGTATTTCTGCAACTGGTTGTCTGTGGTGTGGCCCGAAATGATTCTTAGGATCCGGTCAGGCACCCCTTTTAAGGCAAGGCGGGTAAGGCCCGATCGCCGCAGGTCGTGAGCGCTCACTTCGTCGCAAAGCCGGACCTGGAAATCCTCCTGTATTCCACCCCTTCTGGTTGTCCAGTCGATTAGGCGGGTTACCCCGGCGAGCTCGCACAACTCCCTTAACCTTTCGTTGAACGCATCGTACCCCATCATGTAGGGGTCAGGCTCGTTCAGCACCCGGTCGAAAAGACTGTCGACGGGAATAGATACCAAAGCCTTCGTTTTTTGGGTTTTTATATTCATAACCCGGCCCCTGTCTGGGATTACTTCAATTCTTTTTTTGTCTATTTTATGCCAATCCGAAAACCGAAGTCCTGTACAAAAACCCCGCAGGGCAAGGTTGCGGACATTGGCAAGGTCGGGCCGATGGGAAAGGTCCAAGCTGTCGATAATTTCAAAATCCGATTCGTATAAAATACAAGCGTTCCCGTCCACAAATGGTACACCGAAACCACGCTCGGAAACATTTGTATTCGAGGTAAGGCCGGCACGTCTACCGGCGTTGACAAACTGAACCACCTTTGCCATTACCTTCGCTGTGTAGTTCTGCTCAAAGGGCTTTTTCCGGTATTTTACCAATTTGCCGTCCATCTCGAACTCGCATTGTTCCTCTGTGTAGCAGAACTGCAAAAACCTGTCGCGCCAGTTCCAATTTATGTCGTCGAAGTCGAATTTACCGTACAGGTGGGCAAAGGCCAGAAGATGTTTCCGGGCTGTCGTTAACCCTTCGGTTTTTTTCTTCTCCACGAAATCTTTTATGAATTCAAAGTAGGTGAGAGATAGACCGGACCGCCCGAACGCCAATTGGCGAATATCCGGCGCTTCGGTAAGTTTACGCAGGAAGGAAAGGAGGCTTTCTTTTTGGCTGGGTCCGATCTCATCGAGGCGTCGCATGGCTCTTTTAGGTTCTTTGCAATAAATCTCCATCCAGGCAGAAAGAGGAAGGCAAAACTCCTCCGGCTTATCACTAAAAACCGTTTGCCGGAACTGCTCCGGAGCAAGGCCCGGTTTTTCCTTCCATTTTTCGGACAGCTTTCTGTCGAATGCATCAAGCCGGTCGTTCACCTGGGCATTTCCGGATTCGGCATCTTTAAGCCTTCCGTTCCCTTTTCCCTTTTTGTTCGGTAACCACTGTTTCGCCTTTACCTTCTCCCCTGGGAAGATCTTGTATACCATTCCGTTGAACTTGGCAAGGAAGAAAACGGCTGCCTCACCGTGTTTATCTATGGTTTGCAACTTGGCTTTAAAAAGCGGTCGAACTGTTTTCGGCATCGTGTGTCATTCCTTATTATGGGTTACTTTGGGGTTATTTTTAATTCCGGGCTGGTATCACAAAACTATCCCAAAAGTTCCCTTTTTAAAAACTTTTTAAATCTTTTTTTAAACTTAATGTATCTTTTCTGATACTTTAGGGGAAAAGGAAAGAGATGGGAAGTTTTTCGGGGACGTATGATTTTTTTATCTCCCTTTGATATTCAGGGCTTTGTAATTTAATGTTTCTTTTAGGTGCCGTTTAGGGTTACTTTTATTAAAGCGACCTGACTGCCCAATTTGAAGGTAAATAACTTTAAATGCAAAGAAAATGTTTGCTTCGGCAAGCTGGACAAAAACCTTTCCTGAAAAAAAGAGGGAGGCGTATTGGTTTCAAATTATTACCCAAGCCTTGGCCGCAAAAAGCAGCAGAGCCAGAAGGATAAAAAAAGCGGTTTGTAATTTTTCATTTTGAAACGTTGGGGGGGTGGTGAGAAAAAAGCCGGGGCCGAAGCCCCGAGCAGAGATTACCCCTAGAACACCATCAAATCATGGTTAAAATGACCATTGTGCATCCAATTAGGCCGACCACAATCATTAGCCAGCCGTTCCGGATGAATGTTTTTATTGGCTCTATCATGCGCTCCATCATGCGGCGATTTGGCGTTTGATAGATTTGATTTTCTTTTTTGAGGAAACGCTGCCGAACAGGTTAGCAGCGTTTTTTCCTTCGAGTAGGTATCCGGTCAGGATTGCATCGGCCACTTCAATAACTTCAAAGCCGGCGTCCCCTTCTACAAAATCATACAGGTTATAAATACGGTCTTGGTAAACTTCATCGCCGCAGACTCGCAGATAACTGCCCCCGTCTGCCTTGGCTAGTTCGGAAGAAACGATTGCTTGCCGCGCTTCGAACTCGGTAAGCGTGAGGGTGAATAACTTTCCCCGGTCCGTTTCCCCGAAAACCTTTACCGTATCGTTTTCAACGACGTAAAGAAGTTTGATTTCGCAGTCGTCGCTAAGGCTGTATTCAGCCGCACGACGGCAGCCCGTAACCTTTGCTATCAACCCAATTTTTTCCGTGGGAAAACTGAATTTCTGGACAGTGAAGAAAAAGTTGGTAGGATCGGAAGAGTGAAGCCTCTGAAGGGCTTCAATTGCCTTTTTGGAAAGGCGGGTTGTTTTAATCGTTGCCATTTGTACCGTGTTTTTAGTTGAAAATTAATGACAACAAATTTCGGCCTTCCAAATGAGAAAAGCAATATTTTTTAAACTTTTTTCAAAATTATTTATACTTTTTAAAATAGCTGCAATTGCCTACTAAGCGCTTCCTGGGCCTCCATTTTTTTTTGACAATTTTTGTCAGGACAAAACTTTCGGTGAACTTCCGGTGGGACCTGCCGGCGGTAATGGTGAAGGAGCTCGCAGGTAAATTTCCATTGCTCAGGAGAGAGCGGGCTTTTGGGCCTATACCTTAGCTTTTCACCCATGGCATCCCGGAATTTTTGAGCCTTGCCTGGGTAAAAAATTACGACCTTGGTTAAAGCCTCGATTGCTTCCTTTTCAATTGCAGTCACGGTTTGCTCTTTTTGTTTGCGTACCGTGAATTTTAGTATTCCAAATTTAACCAATCGAACAGAAATAAAAAAGCCCCGGTTCAACACCGAGGCTTTTACAGTTTTATCAGATCGGAAAACTATTTCTTTCTCCAGGCTATTTCCGCCCCTGCAAAAACTTCTGCACCTGTAAGGTTAAATGTGCTGGTATTGGTCCAGGCGCCGCCGCCAAGGAAAAAGTTTTTTCGCCGATAGTGTAGTCTTGCCCCGGCAAATGTTCCGGCCATGGTCGAAGGGGAAACCCAATCCAGCCTGAGCGCCAGCGCCACACCGATGGCCGTGTTCTTTGTCGCATTCCGGGTTTGTTGACGGTAAATTTCTGGCAGGGTGAATGTGATAAATGGCGGGGCAAATAGCTCCCCCAAAACCATAATATCCAGCTTCAGGCCGATACCTTCAGGTGTAAGGGTATCGATTTTGTAAAGGTTGGGTTCTTGGTTTTCTGCAACCGTTTCGCCTACTCCTTCGTCTTCCAGGCCTGACCCAACCTCGCTTTCCACTGCCTCGAGTTCAGCGATAGCCGCTTCTTTTCCCTGAATTATTCTCTCATAGTAATCCCTTTGGGATTTCAGTTTTTCCAGCAGGGCTTGCAACTCTTTTTTGTTGGAAACAACATAGGTCTTGGTTTGCGGCAAGCGAACTGGCTTAGGAACCGGGTCGATCGTAAGTGGGCGTTCCTTCCAAATCGTGTCTTGTTTTACTGTTACAGTTTCCTTGCTCCTAGCCGATGGACCACTACACTTTCCGATAAAGAAAAAAACGGCTGCAACCAGAAGAAAGGCAACGATTGTCGATATATGTTTCATGGCTTAATTTTAAAAGTGGAGCTTTCCCTTTAAGAGAAAAAGCCCCCGGACGCGTTATGTACCGTGTTTTAGAGCCACACATTTAGGGGGGGTGTGGCATTCCCCTGGCTGACGGCTAAAAGCCGCTGTGTTCAATAAGATTGTTCACAATTGTTTGTCCGGTAGTTTCCTCGAAAAGAGTAGTATGTTGCCTGGCGAGTGCGAAGCAAAATTAATTGAATTTATACTATTTCAAATACTTCCTAAACTTTTTCTACAATATTTTGACCTTTTCGAACGGAAGATCTTTCCCGGAATCTGATAAAGGCTTCGGCGAGGTTGGTAAATTCATGGCCACCCACAAGGGTACTAACGGCCCCTGGGATTCTGAGCTCGTATACGTCATCTTTGAAATGTAGAATTTCAAGGCGGGTTTCTGATGGATCTCCGTTGGCCGGGTAGGCGACGTTATCCACGAGAGCGGCGGAGGCTAGAGGTGAGCGATTCATGTTGGAGAAAGATTATGTAAAAAGTAATTTGTTCCTGCCTTCTCATGTACGCCGTAGGGTTTGGAAAAATTAAATTGGATAATAATTTTAACCCAATAGGCAATTTCACAACTGTGCAAGACGTAAAACCTCGCAGTAGTCACCTCCCGTTCTGTCTGCAAATTGTCAACATATTAAGGTTGGAGCGAAAAAAAACCGCCCGGCAAGTTAAACCAAGCCAGGCGGAAAATCAAATAATTTGTTTGAAAACTAAAAACAATTACGATACAAAAAGTTGAGTTTGTTCATTTGGAAGGGGAATCACAATTCCCAGGTACTCGGCAGCCCATTGACGGACCCGTTCAAGGTATTCTTCAAATTCAACGGTCGTGCATTTGGTCGTTGAGGAAGGGAGGCGGAACAGGGTGCCGTCCTTTGTAAATACTTCCTCCCCATTTTTTAATAGTTCTTGCTTAAGGAGTTCGTGAGCTGTGTTTTTACTTTCCTCGCTTCCTTCCTGGAGCCCTTCATTTCCCAAATCAATCAACCCCCTAACGATTTCCGGAATTACAACCCCCCAGTAATACCGGTTCTGCTCAGATGAACGGCGCTTTCGCTTCCGCCGAAATGTGACCTCGATGTGCTTTCCTTCAAAGGTGCCGACCACCTCCTTTCGCAACCGCTTGGGGAGCGTTATCACGCCGTCTTTGACGGTTCCCTGATATGTGAGAAGAATGTCGGGCATATCCTGTTTAATAGGGTTGATCGTTGTCGTCTGATTCCCCGCCCCACTCATCATCGTCCGGGTCCCTATCCTCCAATACTTCTTTTGGTTCCACAAGCTGAAGGCGACCTTCCTGAATTTTCTGGTCAACCAGTTTTTGAGCAGCTTCCCGAAGGTCGAAAAGATTGATTGGTTGGGCTTTAATTCGTTTCGCTTCAGCCCTGGCCGTTTCTTCCGTTGTCCAGTTGAAAGCATAAACAGCGTTGCCGTGGAAGGTTCTGGTAAACGCCGGGGAGTCGTCCGTTTCCGGAACGTCCACCCGGATAAAGGAGGTTCCGCCGATGGTTTGCTCTGAAACTTGCCCGGCAATTTTTTGATGCCCGAACAGTTCTACGATTGCCCAGGTCGGTTGAAATGTGTTTTCAGTTGCCATATTGATTATCATTTTTTCGGATTGCTTTTACCGGCTTAGCAAGGGGTATAACCTTACGGCCCCTTTGAATTTATCCATATCGGCTCCTTTCTTTTTTTTTCCTTTGTCTTTGAACCCGCCAAACTGTAGCCGGGAAAGGTTTGTGTATGGTTGGTCATATTCTTTCCATTTATACCAATCCAGAATATTCATGGAAACCCTTCCTATCATATACCCCCCGCCATTCTCGGTAATTGGGTTTTTGTCAGTATTGGCCTTCAAATAATACAATGGCCGGCTTTGGTGCCATACTTCCAGAATTACCGCTTCCGGTTTGCTTATATTACGTAGGAGGTTATCTACTTTTTCTTTTTCAATTATTTTGTAAGCCATTTCTTTCGACTTTTTTAAATGTGATGACCCAAACCCAGGGGTTTTGTTCCCAGGAACCGGGGCCGTTGATGGATTCCCAAAGGCTTTCAAAACTTCTTTTCGAAAAAGGTGCGAATTTTCCAGTATCATACATTTTGTAGTACGTTTCGGCACCACCATCACCAGGGACAGGCCTGAACGATTCAATACCTTCAGCTATACAGTCCCTTTCTGAAATATCCTGCAACCGCTCCACCCTTACGGCTGTGACTTCGAGCCAAATCCTGGCAGCGGCTTTGGGCATGTGGATGGAAGGTTTCCAGCTTGGAAAGCCCTTTGGTACATTTTCCTTTTGGCCAAAGGTTTCAGCATAATAATAGCCGGGGCCATACACATCGTCGCCGTCCCACCATACCCACGTTTCCCGCACCCAAAGGAGGTCACCGGGTTTTCCGAAGGGACATAGAAAAGGCTTACTTGCTGCACCGCTGCATTTTGGGAACTTTCCTTTTGCGAACTGATATTTCCAAATCGAAAGAATACTGTCTACAATACAAAAGGAAGGTTCAAAATCAGGTTGAATTTTCATTACTCGCCTCGTCTGCGTTTTCCGGCCTTCGAGGATGGCCTTCACCATTTCGGTGGAGAAGAGGATGGGTATTTCTTTCATGGGGATTTATTTACCCCTGCCCGGCAGGACGGCACGCCGTCCATACCGTTGCAAGGGAACCAACCAGGTTATTAAATCAAATCAAATCAAATAGCAATTGCTTTACTCGCTGGACCGGCTCCTGTGGCATCCCGCTAAATAGCCAAATCACAAACAGGACAGCCACAAACCAAAGCAGATATTCCAGCAGAAAAACCGTGAACATGATGAACGCCGCCACCGGCGCAACCGGAAAAAGAAACCATTCCCGACTTCCTCCGAACCGCACATTTGCGAAACCGAAAAGCCGGTGCATTGACTGTTCCAAAGCGAAGGCAAACGGTATGTAAACGGCAAAGACCGGAATAGCCCAACCGAATACTTTTTCCGACACTTCCCTTGCCCGTCGGTTCTTGTTGCCGCTGATGCCGATTTTGCACAGGAAAAATAGCGGTACGTTAACCATTATGTAAAGCCACTGCCTATTATTGGTGCCGTTCCCGGTTCTCCGTTTCATGGTTTTTCGTTATACCTGCGAAGTATTAATTTCATTTTATGAACTAATACCCGGTCATGGAGTTTTCGAGAACCTTCCGCTGACCGCAGCATTCGATTTGCTCTTTCTAATTGGTCAGTATTCAGATTGTCATACTTCTTGGTGAAGTAAAAAATAAAGTAAAATCGCAAAGGAACGTACCTATTGAAAGCAGTCCACGTTATATCCGACAGGCGGATAACCGTGTACAAAACAAAAATAATCGAACCAAAAAGCAGGAAAGCAATTGAATACAAAATACGTTTCAGCATCGGGTCGCCTTCGACTTCCCTGAAAGCATATCCTGCAAAAAAGAAATGGGCAAGGGATATTAACAGCAGTATTTTCATTTCAGGTTTTTTGCTTTTGCCAGGGCTTCAAAAAGCATCTTTTCACCGCCCCTTACGTCGTTCGATAAAATCATCTTTAGGCTCATATTTTCGTTCAAAAGCTCCTGCCGGTACCATTCGAGGTTTAGAAGGTGTTCCCGGTCCTTTTGTGAAAACCGGTACTTTTCTTCCACTTTTGCCAGCTTTCCGCCTTTCGTAATGATATAGTCCACTGTTGAGGCCCACTTTTCGCTTTCCGAGCCTATCAATTCCCTATTGTCCACGGTTGCTTCAATTGGTTCTATTCCATCCAGGTCTGGAGTTTCGGCAGGCTGGGCTACGATCTGGCCAGGTTCATCTTCCTCGATTACATCGGCTTCTTCGAAATCAATATCCTCCTTGGTGCCGCTCCCAGCCGAAATAGAAAGCGGCTGGCCACTATGACCGGCCTGTAACTTCGCAGGTGTAATCAACCCCCGGACACCATCCCCCAGGGCCGCTACCGTTTCCACCATTTCAGGGCTGAGGTCGCAAACCAAGTTGACTACCGGGTATTGCCGGTTAGCATTGGCCCGGTTGCTCTTATGCTTTTCCACGGTGAGCCAGAATGGTATTCCCTTCACCCTGCCGGCGCTTTCCAGCACCGTATCAAAGGCGGCAATAATTTGCCCGATGGAAGTGTCCTTGCCTTTTGTCGTAAATTCCCACAAACCAAGCTCCGGGTATTGCAGCACCATGAAACGGAGCGTCAGGGTTTCGCTCCATTCCGTCTTGGTCTGTTTTGCTAATTCAGCCATGTATTTTTCGCCCTGCTGAACGGTCAATTCCGGCTTTTGCAGAAAGCCCTCTTTGTGGCTTTCCCAGAAGTTCACCCCGTCACCGTAGGCAACCAGCTTCCCCGCGCTGTCCCGGATTTCATAGCGTTGGATGCAAACTTGGTCCGGGTCGTCGCAGTGAAAGGTGACGGGTATTTTGGTTGGCTTTTCCCCGAACATTTCGTCCATCCTTTTAACCCTCATGGCCTCGTTTGATTTAAACCGGAAATAGTCGAGGCTTACGGGGTATTCTTTCCCGTTTTGGTTGGTAGCCTTGTCGCCAACCTTAACCTTACCGAGTATTCCCAAGACGGGTGCCGTGTTCCTGTTTTTTATTCTCATGGTTGGGTGGTTTGATTTGAGGATTCTTCAAGGGCTTTTATTAAGGCATCGGCGCAACGAACAGCATCTTTTGCAACCTTATTTGTATCGATTTTCAGGCTGGAAGAAACATCTACTGCTTCTAGGTAAGCGTTTGCTAAAATTGTCTGCATTGCCTTTGCCGCGAAATATTCCCGTTTGGTCAGGCCGTTGTAGTCCGACCTTGACGGTGGACGGCCGGATGGAATTGGAAATGCTGGGTATTCGTGATTTTCCATGATTAAATTTTGACTTGGATTATGTGTTCCTCCGGGTTAAAGGTGTCCAGGTCGAACCCGCCCCGAAGGTCGTAATGCGAAACAGGCGGGTTTACCATTCCCCGGCCTTTCGCCTGGGATAGCAGGGAATGGATGTAGTTCTTTATCGGCTCGGTTTCGCCGGATAAAACCGCATCGGTTTGGTTTTCTAATTTGTACTTGGATTTTGCCTTTATGGCGTTCGCTGCCGGGGCAAGATTAAAGCAGTGGGTTACAGGGAACACGTTCCCGAACAGGTCGTTCCATATTTTCATATAGCCGTGAAGCTGGGCCTTGTGATTATCCCAAAACCCCTTTCGGCCGGATTTCAGGTCAAGAATGGCGTTTATCCGCTTGCCGTCAAAGTCCAGGCGGATAACCCGGTCGATGCAACCACCTAGACCGTATTCGTCGGAACAAATAGGAAACTCTGCGGCGATGGTTTCAACGTTCCTTTCCTTGCGGAAAACCAGGTAAGAAAATATGTCGTTGGTGATTTCCGCCTCCCATTCCAGAGCCTCCGATTTATAGCCGCTCGCTATGGCAGTTTCAAAGGCTCTTTTTTTAATCTCCGTCCAGTCGCCTTTCATTTCCCGCTCTAGCTCTGTCGAAAGAATGTGTAGGGTTGTTCCGTATTCTGCGCGCATATCCCGCAGATAAGCAGCCCCTTCTTCGCCATGTTTCATCATCCACTGAATCAGGAAGGGGGATGTGGGTAGTATCTTATGGACAAAGGAAGTCATCGAAAGGTAGCCGATAGGCTGGCCATTTACATAGCGGAAATAATATCGGTCATCAGCCTTGTCATACCTGAATAGCCGGTAAGGTGCCGCAATGCTTTTCAGGTTGAGTATGTCCGGCACCACTTCGCTTATGAAATCCTTATCAATAAGGTCGGGAGGAAGTGTGTCATTTTTGTCGATTCGCATTTGTACCGTGTTCTTAGTTGAGAAAAAAACACCCCGCAACCTTTGCGTTACAGTCACGGGGGTTCATCATGTTATGAGAAAAATCTAACAAAAAAGTTTCGCAGGAGCGGCAGGATTCGAACCTGCATTCAACTACGATATTGACTTACGGAACATTTCAGGCTCGTATTTCCCGATTTACATTTCCGTAGGCATCTACCAATTTCGCCACGCTCCTAAAAAACCACCCCTACTTCCTCGTTAGGTTTCGGGGCAGCCCACACACTATGAGAACACCCTATTCTTTAATGACAGTGATACCCGCAGTTTTGAAAACGGGTATTTGGGCATTTATTAGCTCCGATATACGATCTTCCAATTTCTCTTCCGCACTTATGCTTTGCAGAAAGGCGCGCACAACACCTTCCTTTTCTTCGACGCATATTTCAACATCAAAATCAATTGCCTTATCACCTTCGATGATCGGCATTTTCAGCGTAAAAAAATCGGGTATATCAATGGTCACTTTTTTGTCCTGCAACTGTCGAAGGTTGCCCCTGTCGTCGGATGTTTTTTCAATTTCCCTAGTGACGTTTGCCTTAAAGGCTTTCAACTTCGAAACAATGTCCATCGCAAGGGCTTGGTTAATAAAAAATCGACGGTTGAATTTGATATGGTTTGCGAGTTCCGTTAAATCCCATCTGTAATTGGAATTAATTCGGAAGGATTCAAATTTTTGATGGAGGGTTATTTTGCCAACAACGGTGCTTTTTCGCCTACCATTTTCCTGGTCGTTATTAAGCACAAGCGTTATCTTTTTTTCCTTCAGGCTTACAACTGCATGCGCTTTTATGGCGTCAATGTCCTTTTCCTTGGAGGAAACCCAGGCGGCAGGGGCATCAATGTCACCCGAAATTGAAAAATCCCGGAGCTCGACATTGGAGGGGGCCTCACCTGTCCTGAAAACAAATTCTTTCCCTGGAATATCTTTTAATGTTAAATGAGTATTTTCCATTTTATGGCTATTTAATTGGTGAATGAAATTTAATGAATTGGTGCGGATTAATTAGCCGGTTTTCCTTATTTCCTGGTAGATGGAACCTTGCCGCTTTATGTTTGGGTATTCCCGGATTACTGTAGCTTCCTCTGTAAGTTCGTAGGTGCGACCACTTTCATCATCATTGAATAAATAAATTTTCCCGTGTCGCTCTTCCCGTCCTTCTTTTATGTTCTTGACCGTGTAATTTTTTGCGGTTTTTATCTCCTTAATCCGCCTGTCAATAGGCTCCAGCAACCTTTTTCTTTCCTCCTGCAACCCAAGCAATTCAATATCATTTTGGGTATTGGAATTTTTGAGGTCTTCCATTTCCTCAGGGGTGAAGTCATGGAAATAAGACCCTGTCTTGATTTCGTCCGCATTTGCTTCCAAACGGTGTAGACGCTCTACAGGCGGCAACAATTTTAAGTGGTCAAATAGGTTTTCCATTATAGTAATTTTTAACACCAACTAAATCTTTATTTAGCGCTGGTGCATGTTAAAAAAGCTACCCCTTTTCCTTAGGTCCAGGGGTAGCAAAGTATTGTAATCCTATGCCGCAGCCGTCCACCCAAATAGGTTTTCAGCCCTGAAGGAACGGACAGCATTTTTCGTAAGGTCAAAAAAGGGAATCTGGAGGGGGTTTAAATGCCGCCCGGTACCTTTTGAGGTGAATCTGCCTTCCAAGCCGGTGGCGTGGCGCTGTTCTGGAATTTCTTCACCAACCTTACGAAACCTGATAATGGCTTCGCCACCATTTTTCAAATGAGCTTCGAGGCGGGAAATTTGCCATCCCATGCGAAGAGCAGTGGAGCGGTCGAAATTTGATTTGAGATAAAGGGAATTAGCCAAGACGAAAGCCCGGCTGCGGATTTGTTTTGTGGATTGCGTTCTCATTTTTGTACCGTGTTTTTAGTTTGAAAATGTTAGGCAAATTTAAAGGTTTACAATATCATTTCAAATATTTTTTAAACTTTTTTTATACTTTTTTTCTTTGGACTGAAAAAAACCGTTCCTGCCATTCCTGGACGGTCTTTTTAAGCAGCCGGTTATTATTCCGCTGCTTTTGGCACAAATCACGATAGAGCGTGTACCGGTGAAATTCATCTCCGAACTTGAGCATATTGCTTGTTGGATTCATGACATTTACTTTTAAGTTAAAAGCATTTCCATTCACAAAACACCCGCACCGCTTCCCATAAGTCATAAGCCACGGCGGTTGATTTTCCCATTTTGCTTTGAATTTCCAAAAAGGCCAGCTGGTCCTTGGTAGGCTTATTGGGTTTCCTTTTTAGTTCCAACCATAAATCAGGAAGGCCAGGTGCCTGTATAAGTAGGTCGCTTGCCCCAGCCCGGACGCCCATCAGCTTTTTCTTTGCCTGCCCTAGCCGGGTTTCTTTCCCCTCGTTTTTCGGGTGCAAAACTTCCACGTCCGGGTGATAAACCTTAAGCCAGGCGCAAAAAGCTATCTGGAGAAGATCCTCCGGACCGAAATACTTTGCCCCGATTTTATAGAATTTGTTGCTGCCGGCAAATACGGGGGCCACTTTCGGGTATTGCTGAATAAAGGCGGTTATTTCCAGCCGCATTGCCCTAGTAGCTTCTGAAAAGCAAGGGAGAAGGCGGGGTTTTATCGGTTTGGATTCGGGAGTTTTTCCGAAGGGAATTTTCGTTTTCATTGTACCGTGTTTTCGAATTAAAGATTAGCCTCAACCTCATTTATCACCCTAAAGATTTCGGCTGGTATTTGGTGGACGATTCCGTTTCCGATTGCTTTTAACCTTTCCCTTCTGATACTGATAGCAGTCTTTTTGATGGCCCTTTCGATTTGGGCTTTGGTAAGTTCCGGACGCATTGTTGCAATGTCTCTTCGTAGGTCGGCAAGGTATGGTTCAAGGGTATGCCCATCATCCACTCGGCAAAATTCGGCTGCAACTTCCATCCAGTGTTGTTGCCAGTATTGACCAATTCCAGAAGATTCGGAACCGAATCTTCTGGAGTATGTTTGCCCCGCTGGGTGATTCCCTTCCAATCCCGTGAGCGTGGAGTAGGCAGCACGGCCAAGGTGGTCTGGAGATCCAGACCACCTTGGCCGTGCTGACCCGGACCGTTCGCGTTGGAGGCTTTCGGTGTTGGGAGTAGCGAAAGAATTTGAGTTAATTGAAGGCCGTAAGTCTCCCCCTTTTTGCTCTTGTTGGTTATTTTCCCATTCTCTACAGTTGGCCGTCTCGCTGCACTCCGTCCATCCAATGCTCCCGCCATTAAGGTTGGAATTAAGGACATCTTTGAAATTGCCTCCAGTTGCGCCGACAGGCTTCCGTAGCAACTCTCCGTCCTGTCGCCCATCCGTTTCAAAAAGGTTTCCTGTTTCTCGTTCGTCTCGTTGGCCCTGGGTGTTTGCAGCAAAACAGTCTGCAAGCCGTCCCCGCTTGTCTTCGATAGTCCCTTTCGGTTGTTGTTTCCTGTCACCGTCACGGTAGGCAACAATCCACGCCCTGTCCCTTCGGTGGGGCGCACCGATGGCGCAAGCTGGAATACACAAAACGATTGGCGTTCCATCCGCAAGTTTTGGTAAAACATATCCTGCTTGTTGGAGGTCTTCGATGATAAGTCCAAGCACCCTTCGCTGGATTCTTTCGACAGTTCGGCTTGCTCCGTAGAAGTTGTCTTCACAAAAAAGCTGAACCTCTTGTGTTTCCATCTCAGAAACAGTTTCGGGTGAAAGGAGGGAAAAGAGGCCAGCAACGTTTTCAAGAATAACCCACCGGGGCCGGATTTCTCGGATGATGCGGCCAACTTCAGGGTAGAGGTAGCGGTCATCTTCAACGCCGCCACGTCTTCCGGCGTTAGATATTGGCTGGCAGGGAAATCCGGCGCTAAGGGCAAAGATTTGGTCACAGTAGGGGCGTCCATCGAAAGTTCTGACATCGGAATGAATATTTGAGTTTGGAATTACTTTTCGAATAATGGATTGGCAAAAGGGGTCTATCTCTACTTGTGCAACGTTCTCCCATCCGGCTTCGGCGGCGGCGAGGTCAAAAAGGGCAAGGCCCGTGCAAAGGGAGATGTGATTTCGTTGCATTTGTACCGTGTTTTTTAACTTGATTTCTAGTTCACGCTATCGGTATAGCCACGCCTTGGCAACTTCAATCGGATATCCTCCCTTTACGCGGGAATAACCCATTTTCTTTGCCCATTTAATAAATGCCCTGTCGGTGTATGTTTCCCCGTTGCTTTTTTTCTGAAGTGTAACCCAGTAGGAAGCTGGTGCCACTTTCGGATGGCCTGCAAGCGGGTCTTTTTGTGAATCGAATACTGCCTGAATAGTGTTTTCAATCAGGGCCCGATCGCGCTTTTCCAGCCACTCGAAAAGGTTTTTGAACTCCTCCTCCGTTCCGATAATTTGGATTTTTGGAAGGGAGGAAGGGAATGGAATATCAAAGGTTTGTTCCTTGCCCATGACTTAATTTTTTTCTATTATTTTCTTTACCTGTTCAGGCAGTTCTTTTCCTGAATTTATTTCACACAAAAGTTGATTTGCCTTGTAAATTATCCAGCTTTCTTCCTCTGCCTCCCGATTGGAATCTTTAAGTTCCTGTAACCATAAACCCTGTAATCCCTTCCGGGTAACTTCATCGTTTTTTCCAATACTATCCAACCAAGCGGACAGGGTAGAGAATTTTGCAGGGCGTTGGCCCTCCCTTGGCTGAGTGGAAATTTTAGGTGTCATCGCCCTTTTCGTCCACTTTTCCAGTTTTTCACCAAACCATTCAGGCATTAAAACCCCTCCTTCTTTTCTGGTTCCACTTTGGGAAATTGCGATGGAATGCGCCGCCCTTTCTTCGCTGTATTGGTTTAGCCAATCCATTATCATTGCCACGTCCATCCTGTCATACATTTGTCCGTATTTCCCCATAATGGCATTTCGAAAACAAACCTTTAGGTCTGCAACTGTGAGCCAGTAGTATTCTGAAAAAATCAGGTCTACAGCCATTTCTATTTGCGCCTCTTTCAACCCTTTCCCTACATTGACGGCTGCGGCGGTGCTGATAATAAGGGCTTCAATTACAGCCTTCATCGTTTCTTCCCCTTTGTATTTTTTTACGGTCGACAGTGTCGCAGTCGGCTTGGAAAAAACATCATCTATTGTTTTCCAGGAAGAACTTACTATTATTTCCTTCCGAGAAGCCTCCAGTGCCAGGAGTGCCTTTTCCGCTTCGAATTGACCATTTTCAACCAAGCCGGTCCAATTGTTTTTTTGGATTAGGTTTTTTAGGTCAGCTGAGTAGGCTGTTAATTCTTTCGAGGCGTTGAGTACTGATTTGGTGTCCGGATCTAGGCTTTTTATCGGCATTGTTCCCATGTTTGAAAAAGGTTTTTATGTCTGTGTAAAGGGTGTTGAAATTGGAGTAAAACCGAGTTGGTGTAAACTCGTCCATATAATACTTTTCCAGGCTGGCAGCAGCTTCAAGGAAAGCCGGCAGCGCGGTTTTAATAAAGTCTTCGTCAGTTGGATAAATATGGCCGGCATCCTCGGCCTTCTTTTTTAGGGCAGTAAGAAAATTGGAAAATTGCCTACATTCCTTCCCGGACCAATAGAGCGGCTCACCTTCAATCCCCTTGCGTTTTTTCATCCAGACCTTTCGGTGATTGTCGAAAATTTCAATCGCTATTTTGAATGAGCCATTCCACTTCCTTTCAGGTTCACTTTTCTTTTTTGGCGCAACTTTTTTCTTTTTTTGTTCTGGACCCTCAGCTAAGTTGTCGCTACTTGGGTTTTGTTGCTGGCCATCTAATTGTTCCTCAAAATCCCGAACATTATCTTCATCCGTTAAGGGTCCGCCCATTGGCGGAATTTCCTTTGTTTCTTTAATACTTCTTTTTAATACTAATGTGGAGCGTTCACTTTTTGAACGCTTGCCGTTCACTTTTTGAACGATATCGTTCACTTTTTGAACGCTTGGAACACCGTTCACTTTTTGAACGACTGCCTTTTCCCGTTCCAGCTTCACTACTTTTGCTCCCTCCTCGATTTCATTTTCCTCATCTAAATAGGCGTTTTCATACCAAATAGCTGTCGTTCTTTTTCTTGCTGGATTGTCTGGGTCAACCTCCATTAAACCCGCCGTACAAGACCTTTCAACTATTTTATGAATGGCCCCTTTCGATAATTCCAGAAAGTCCGAAACTTCGCCGTAGCTGACTGTTGACCATCCGTCATCCGTTCGGCTGGAAGGGTGACTTTGGGACTGATATATGATATCCAGAACAGCATATTCATTCAATGAAATACCAGCTTTCCGCCGAAATGCATGGTGGATATTTGTGTATTTCCAGTTCATTATTGTACCGTGTTTTTATTGTCCTCGCCTCTACTCCTCAAGACAAGGGTATCGTTAAACCGTTTTCAATTCGGTTAATTCGGATTCTACTTCCATCAAATCGAAAAGTGTAGGCACCTTTCTTTTGTATTCGACTTCCTTCAGGTAGGCAATACCGTCGTTGAAGTAGTCCGGATTCAATTCCACACCATATCCCCTCCTTCCCATTTTGACAGCGCAATATGGTACGGTCATTAGCCCTCCGAAAGGGTCAAAAACAAGCTCGCCTTCGTTTGAGTAGCGCCGGATAAGCCGCTCTACCACGTCGAACTGAAGCGGACAGATATGCATTTCCTTTTTCTTGTCCGACTGTTTGGTGTTCAGCGTGCGCATACGGGTGATATCCTCCCATATCCAATCCTGGTTCTGGCAATGCGGCTGGAGCAACATGAATCCGGAAGGAACCAAGCCTTTCTTTTCCCTTTCTTCCAAAACCGCTACATGCTCTTCGTAGGAATAGACGTTTTCACCGGCGAACTTCTTCCACAACCCTTTCAAGGCTTCGGGTTCAAGGGATTGTATTTTTTCTGGAGTTAGAAAGCGGTTGCCGTCCGAGCGCCAAATAGAGGAGGCGTCTAGTTGCCAGCGGCAGCGGGAGTAATGGAAACTTTCAGTTTCGACCGCACCAACTTTTTTGCATTTCGTGCATTTCCAGCCGATACCTTTCACCATGACGAAATCAGTTTTTTTAGTTCTGTCCGGTAAATTGTCGGAAAAGAAGCCGCAATGCTGGCAATCGATGCGAATGCCTGTACGGCTGTGAAAAACAGGTTCGTCGGCGTAGGCGTTGCTGAGGTCGGAGGGCAGCTTCCTGAAAAGCAGAATGTATTCAGGTGAACCTACACCCATCTTCGAGCCGTCCTTTCCGTTTTCGCTCCATCCAAGGCGGTACGTTTGCGAGTTTTCCCGAACTACGTCGGTATCGACCGTGATCCGGCCCTGATAGGTGAATCCATGCTTTACCATGTGCGCTACGCACTTATCTGAAAATGGATTTACGCTGTACATCCCAAGGCCCGTGACAGAACCATACAACAGCCGGTCTTTGACGTGCAGGCAATACATTCGGCCGGGTTTCAAAATGCGAAGCTCCTCCGGGGTGAGGTAGTCCATCTGCTCGAAAAACCGGTCGTCGTTTTCGTTGTGTCCGAAATCGTTGTAGGAAGCGCTGTATTCGTAATGGTTCCCGAACGGCCACGACGTGACAATCAGGTCCACAGAGTTGTCGGCCATTCGATTCGTTTCAAGAACGTTGTCGTTGTTCGCAGCCGTAAACATTTCCCCTTTTACTTCCCGTCGTTCGCAGCCGATGGAGCGTGTCATTTCATTTTGAACGTCCAGGGTTAGCCCGTACTGCTTTATGATGCCGGTCATTTGCGCAACAAGGTGTTTGTGTTGCGCCCACTTCTCCATCAGCGTCTTAAAAACATTGTCCTCGCTTTCTATATAAATCAGATGAATCTCTACCCTGTGATTTTGCAGGAAGCGGTGAATACGGTGTACGCTTTGAATAAAGTCGTTGAACTTGTACCCAACTCCGAGGTAAATTGCCTTATGGCAGTGTCTTTGAAAGTTGCAGCCTGAGCCGCAAAGAATGGGTTTGGTAGATAGGATTTTTATCCGGCCTTCCGAAAATGCCGCTACGTTTTCTTCCCTTTCTTCCAGTTTTTGCGAGCCGTACACGCTGACCGATTCCGGTAAGGCTTCCTCTATGGCCCGGCGCTCGTCCTCCAGGTCGTGCCAAATCAGCCAGTGACCTTCCGGGTCCGTGGCGATAATTTCCAGCATGCGCTGAATACGGGCAGGCAAACTTTCCCTTTTTTCCCGGCTGGAGTCGGAAATCGAGAGCGTGGCATCCCGAAACATTTTCATATTCCCCCAGCTGTCGGCCCCGGCGCTTTGATGGTCAACTGACAGACGGTGCTCATGGATTTTCAAGGCTGGCAGGTCATATCCTTCGTCCGAATAACTCAGGTCGGAAGGCTTGGTGATGAACGTGGCCCAGGTAGATACCCAAAGCCAGAATTCCCGCTCCTTATGGGGATGGATGGTGAGCTCCCCGGCTTTTTGGCTGTTCCTTTTGAAAAAGCGGGTAAGGGCCTGCCCGCTGTCCATGATACCCAAAAAAGCGGCGTAGTGAATCAACTCCTTATATCGGTTCGGGGCAGGGGTAGCCGTGCAGACGAATCGATATTTTACGGTTTTGAAAAGCGGAAGAAACTCCTGGTAAGTTTTTGAGCCGAACGACCGCAGGATCGAGGCTTCATCGAGGGATACGGTGGTGAAAAGGTTGGGGTTCAGATTTCCATCCCGGACACGTTCGTAATTGGTGATAAAGTACCGGTGCCCAAAAGAGGATAGTTCGGCGAGTTCTGCATCGGTTCTGACATAGTGGAAGTCTAGGCCGAAAAACCGTTTAGCGTCCCGGACAAATTCTGCTTTAACGCCAAGGGGGCATATAATTAAGCCAAATCCTTCACCGGCTTTTTCCAAAATGGTTTGCAGGATTTGAATCTGCATTACCGTTTTCCCCAATCCGAAGGCAGCAAAGACAGCGCGGCAACCTCCACGGATAGCCCAGGCGCAAATGTCTTTTTGATGAGGAAAAAGGGCGGGGTTAAGTTCGTCGGGTGCGACCTCAAAGCCGAACAGTTCGGCCTTTACTACCTTGCTTTCAAGGAATTGTTGATAGGAATCCCCATGCCGGAGGCGTTCATTTTCCTTTCCCATTTGTACCGTGTTTTTTAGAAAAAAAAAGCCCCGCATTGAAATTAAGGCGTCTGGGCGTCCCGGGTGTCAGCCGAGAAAGGGCGGAACAGGGAAGAATGCCCGTTTGCGCCCAGACGCTATAATTCCTGCGAGGCTTTTATTGCCTGTTGAGGTATCCCTGTTCCTCCTGTTAGCCGGTTGACGGGCGGCTTGCTTCTTTTAGCGAGAGCAAAATTAAAAGGGTTTTATTGAAAAGCAATACCTTTTTCAATATTTTTTAAACTTTTTGAAAAATAAAAAAGCCGGAGCGGTATAAACCGACCGGCCATTTCTTAATTCCCTAAAACAACATTGTTAAAAAATACGGATAAAAATAAGGCTTCGCCATCTAACAAAAAACAGGGTTGCCCGGAAACCGAACAACCCCTTTTTGAATAAACACCTAAAACCCTATTGAAGCGCCGGCGGGACTTGAACCCGCAGCCTCCGGCTTATGAGGCCAGCAAGCAACCATTCGCTCCCCGGCGCTAGGAAAGGCAAGCCCCCTTGGGCTGCCTTCTCTGATGAAACATTGGACCGCCAAAATGCGGTAACGGAAGCAAAGCTAAATAAAAAGACAAAATCTTTTGCAATATTTTTTAAACTTTTTTTTAAACCATTTAATAAAAGTATAAATTTGCCTCCATGAAAAATAAAAAACAGGAAATGATTGGAATAGCTGTAGGCCCAAAAACGCTGGCCACCTTAGCAAACGAATGTAGAAAACAGAATTATTTCTTCTCCGGACTGTTCAGGGTTTTTGTAAAAGACCTGGCAGAGAAGTACAACAAACCCACGGAGGGTTTTGACCCGCCAATAACCCACCTTGCACAAGAGAGAAAGGGAAGGGGTGGAAATGTTTTTGCCTCCAAGTTCTCCACCGAAATTCCACGGGAAATCCTTCAGGAAATTTGGCAGGAAAGGGCCAAGGAAAAGACCTATTTCTATGGCTTTTCCCGGTTTTTAAGGGAGGAGTTGTTGGAGTGGCTTAATGGAAAGGGGTACAATTTAGAATTCCCGGATATGCTTCCGGTGGAAAGAAAACTTGAAGAGGAAGCAGCATGAACAAAGAAAAAGAAGCCGGAATAAACCACATTTCGGAAATCATCGATGTGGCGTTAAATAGGATGACAAAACAAGCCTACGCCAATCTGCTGAAGGTGAACCCATCCACCGTAAGCCGGAACATTGCAGGGGATTATGAAAGGGCTATCATACACCTGAAAGGGAAATTGGAGGAAGCGGAAGGCATCGCAAAAGAATTGCAAGAAAAAGCAAACAACCTGCAAGAGAGCGTAAAACTATCGCAATCGGAAGCAAAACAGGTGCAAGTCCAAAACAAGGAATTGCAAGAGACAACCCAACTGTTGCAAGCCGAAGCGACCCGGTTGCAAGGTGAAAACCTGAAACTGAAAGAGAATTTAGAGGCATTGCAAGGCCTTCACGAGCGAGCACAATCTGAACTTGCTCGCTGGAACGGGCAACCGGCCGTCATCCGCCGCCTTGCAAGCACAGACGCCAAAACTGCTATGCTGTTCCTTCTCGCCGCTTTCGAGGGCGTCGGCTCTTACTATCTTCTGGAACCGAAAGGGGTGGCCCTGGCTATACCTGTCTCCATCGCCCTGGGTTTCGCCCTGCTGATTTTCACCGCAAGCGAGAACCGAGCTGGAAAGATTTTTTGCATCTCCTTCGCTGTGGCTGTCGGGGCAATCTACTTTCAGGTAGTACCGGATTGGTCAAACTACTTGTTTGCTTTTGTTCCCCCAGCAGTTGCAGCGCTCCTGGCCTTCTCTTTTAAAAGAAAAAATCCATGAAAAAAACCTCGACATTTTTCCTTTTTGTCTTGTTGGCAATTGTTGTAAAGCCCCAAATAAGGTTTTTGGAAGAAAAAACAGAGCCTGAGTTTTTTATTTCCATGTCCCAGTATTTCCCCCTAATCATTCATTACGCGGACCAATCAGAAAACTTAGTTGCAAAATTTGACGACTACGGAAATGTGGAATTGAACGGTGACACATTAGTAAAGGGAAACTGTGATTTTTTACGGCTGATGGAACTCCATCGAAATTCCTTTGCTGAATTATACGACCGTGCTTCCAAGGGTGAACGATATGAAGAAATATTAAGAAAGCAAGGCATTTTCGATTATCCAGAACCTACGCCAATACCCCGTTCAAAAAGCCTTTAGGAAAAACATATGGGATTGACACACTTAAAAAAACTTCTGGGTATCTATTTCGATCCATCGGTTGCGCCTCCGGCATGGGATAAGCCAATCCCCAAACCTGCCAGGGAAAAACCTACCAAGCCCGACAACCTTCACCATGTGGCCGGCAGGACATTTAAAGTCGAAGGCCTTGAGTGGACCTTGGCAGATACAGGTGCAATTGAAAACAGAAGCCCGGAACTCACCGAGCAGGACCTTTATCAAATCAATCTATCACAGGACAGCGCCAACCCACTAAACGAAAAAAAGGCTAGGGTAATAAAACCACTATGGGCCAAGGGTATGGCCAATTCAGAAATCGAAAAAACCCTTTCGGAGCAGTTCAGCCGGGGGTATTCCCTTTCAACCGTGGAACGATATTCCGCTGCTTTTGGGAAAGCTATGCAGCTTGTGCCTGCGGAAATCTGCGGCTGAACTGCGGGATCGGAACCGCAAAGGTGAATACCATAAAGCCCTGAAAATCAAACCGCAACTCCACATTTGCGGATAGTTGCGGTGCTAAAATGAGAAACGATGGAATGGACGCACAAACAGAAGGCTGAAAAGGCCTTTAAAATAATCCCCCTCGAAGTCAGCAACCCCCCGGATGGATGGGGTAAAATCGTGAAAGCTGAAGAAGAACAGGAAGAAGAGTATATCAACTTCGAAGTAATTAACCAGCCGGCTTCTTATCCTCAATCGACCGGGGTTGAAGAATGGTTTTGTTGTGTCCTTGCTCCCCGTGTTTTTTTGGCCGGTGCCGTTGGTGTCGCAGTGTACTACCTGGGTGTTTTGGTTCTTTCAATTTGGCCCTTCCTTTTAGCCGGAACCGGGGTATTGGCTACCGGCTGGTTGGTTTGCAAGGCGATGTCAGGCAAAGGCCGGAACAGGAAAACCGGGGGGAACTACACCCTGCCTTCCACGGGCGGAAACACCTACATTATTAATCATAACCATCACTACTATTAAATGACTATTAACAACTTTATCTTTTTCATCCTTTTGGCTTTTGGAGTTTGGCTGGCAATCTTCATTATTCGAAGTTTAAACCGAAAGCGTACAGAAGTTCAAACCCTTCAGAGCTACGCCATGCGCACAGAGCCTATCATCGAATTTAGCCGGTTTCCAGGCGACAATGAGGTTTTGTCAAGGGTGGCCATGCATGAAGAAATGCTCCTACAGAGCGGAAATCGATTTGGAAGAAACGGCAAACCGGTACCGGTTTTTTACTACCTCTACTGTTCGACAGATGGAAAAGGTGGCGGTCTGCATACCTCTTTCAATCAATACATCATGGACCTGGGCCAATTTTCCAGGAAAGTCTCTCAGGATTGGCAGGACATGATATCGCAATCGAACCATAGCGCATACCTCCATGGGGTTATGCACCAAAACGAAATAAAATGAGAATTAAACCTTGGGTTGCCATTTTGTTGACTGTAATCCCCCTAACCTATTTTACAATCGAGGAAGAAAGGAAAAGCCAAAGGAAAAGAGAGGCTTTCGAGCGTTGGACAGATAGCGTACATCAGGAAAACCTCAAATGGTTTGAAAAAACAAATGCAGAATTGGATAGCCTTAATAAAAGGCTAAAAGAAGATCTGAAAAGTATTTCGGAGAGAAATCAGCAGCTTCGGGACCTAAATAGAGAACTTGACAAATTCTTAAAAGACCAATGAGCTATTTTATCGGATACTGTGTAGGGCTTTTTGTCTACATAAAAAACATGATTATCCATGTCCCAACCTATCGGCAAGGATTTTCGGATGGTGCAAGCATGAAGGTTTTAAAAGTTTTGAAAAAAAAGTACCAAAAACATTTGGCAAAATTGCTATTCCCGTTACGCCTGTCTATTTTTGCCGCCGATGAAACAAGACCGGCACAGCGGGAACCGACTGAAAAAAGTCCTGCTGCATCTTAGGAAACAAAAGGTTACGCGCATACGTTTCGCGGAGGAATGCGGCATAAAAACCGTAACCATGTCATTCTGGTTTGACATGGAAAAATTCGGTGCGGTTGTGTGGAATAAGCTGGAACCTGCTCTTAGGAAGTACAACATTAATCCAGCTTACGTCCAGGGGACAAGCGATAAAATGGTATTAAGCGAGGAACCAATTTTGACCGAAAGAGAGTGGCAGCAAGACTTGATGAGTCTTTTAAAAGAGATGAACGGCCTGCTTCGTGAAATCCTCCAAGAAGTTAAAAAGCCTGACGCCCAATAAAGATGTACCGTGTTTTTTAGTTCAATAGTGTTACTATTCTAAGAAACACATTCGGCGGCCTCCAAGCCGCCTTTTTTATTTTACTCATCTTCAGCTGGATCCGGTACTCCCTCCACCCCTTCAGGGTACACCACTAAAGTGTCCTCTACTAAGTCGAAATCAACCCCCTCGTTTACAATCCAATCCGTTTCCGTCAGAGCCGGGCAAGCCGGTGTTGCCGTCCTTACCTTAAAAGCCGTAGCCGAACCGATGGTGAATTGAACTCCCGCGCCGTTGAAGTTCGCCGCTGTATCGGTTACTGCAATCCATTCGTTTCCATTTTCATCCTTCAGCACTATTTGAATAAGCGTGTTTTCGAAGGTATTACCGGCAACAGTGTAAGGCGTGCCAGGTGTCGAGGTGGTTACCTGGGGCGTATCGTACAGAATATTCGAATAAGCGAAAAAATAGAAATCGCCCCTGGCAAGTTGACCTGTTTGACTGTCGTGGACGGTTCGCCATGACGAATAGTTTGCCGGGCCTGGGGAAATGTAAGTAGAGCCGTTCCATTGCCTCAACACCAAAAGACCAGAAATTTCAACAATGACATAATCGCCATTATTGAAACTATGGTTTGCGCCAAATTCGTCCGTCCAGTATCCGCCGGTGTACTCCGCCGACCCGTTGGTAATAATTGCGGCACATTCGGTTGCGGAAGGAAGGCAAGCCCCTTCAGCCGGTGTGTAGGCGCTGGATAAATATCCTGTACCGTGCTGGGTATTTGTGGTTTGGTTCAGGTGGAACAGAATTTCAACTGCGTAGAGGTTGCCAGCACCCACGGCTTTGGCATCGGGCAAGAGCCGCCAAATCTTCTCGTAAGTAATCCCGTTGTAGGTAACTGTTTTTTTGTCGTGGAGAGGAATTAAGGTAAGGGAATCAACCAGGTATTCCGGGCAAATAAATCGGAAGGAGAATTCTTTAAACCGGGTAATTGTCCGAATCGATTCTACCCCGTCCCGAACTTCGCTTTGTTGTTCGAATTTCCAGCCGTGGATGGCCAGATCCGACTTCAGGTAAACCCACCACTTAAAAGGCGCTACGTACCGAATATGGGAAGCCGTTTTTTTAACCCCGCCAATTTCTTCAAAATCCAGGTGCAAATCCTTCAGATTCCACCATTCCAATTTGACATAATCCCGCCTGTCTTCAAGCCCATCCATAAAAGTAAAAAGGCCAATAAACACCCAATTCCCATCTTGGTCCTGAAGCCGAAGGTAATGCACACCTTCATTTATTCCGGAAACCGGCAACTGCACCGAGCCGGGGTAAACCCAGACATCATAATCACCATAGGCACCCGTCCCATCGTATTCCACAATTTCCAGCCCCGTCAATTCCATTGCCGTTTTCACATTCGTAACGGCTCCGGTTTCGAAATTAACAAGCTCTATTTTCGTCCATGTCCAGCCGTTCAACTTAATCAACTGAAAGGGGGGGATAACTCCAAGGGGGGTATTTAATATGCTTGTTCCCTGAGCGTGATTATAAGGCAATCGGTGGTCGAATTGCTTAACGTCTTCTACGATTTGCAGAAGATTAAACCTGGGTTCAAGCCTTAGAATTGACATTGTGCAGGCGGATTGAGAAGCGCCGTTCACCTGCTCCTAAGTGTAAGGCGGGAAATATCTACAAAAGTAACCTATAAAAACGACCTTTCAAATAGGCTTTCTGGGCGTTTTCCCCTTTGAAATAGGACAATTTCATTCATGATATTATTATTGGAAAAAAAATGTAAAAAAAAGAGGGGTTTTTTCTTGTCCAGTGTTGCAATTATGCAACATGCGACTTATCTTTGTTTCATCAATCACAGAGATTGAAGCCGGCGACAGGGGAACTGAAGAAAAAAACTTCCTAAAATGAGAACTTCAACAATCCAAATCGCAATCGAAAATAACACGACCGACACACTGATACAGGATTGGGCAGAAACAGAATACAGAATGTCGAATGGTCAAAACGTGTTCAAGGGTAGTTGGACTTTAGAACAACACATAGAATTTTGCACCAAGGAAGTGGAAAAAGTAAGGAAGGAAATGCAGGCATCTAAGTCGCAAAATGCGGAGCCAAGATTTCAAAAAACAAATAGGTATAAGTCAATTTTTGGCGTTTCTGCGGACGGAGACGAGGATATGCTTCGGCGCTAAAACTACATTAACTTAACCGCACCGGCTGGAATTGTTAATCTGTAAATCTTGCTACGATGAAAAATGTTTTTTCTCAAAAATCCCTTCCTTACGACCACATTGAAAATGTTACTGTAAAGAATATAGAATGCCTTGGGAGGGGTAAGCAATCCAAAGATGTTAATTATGTTGAGGCCGAAGAAGGTAATTTCTTAGAGCTTACCTACGAAGTTTATAGAGTTGCAGACAAAAACGAAGCTATTAATTTCATTGAGCAACTAAAAAAACACGACCCTTTTGTTTTTGTTTCAAAAGGAACCCCCGTGAAGTATTCCAAAGACGGAAAAAATTTTAGGGAAATAGTAATTGATTAACCCTCGCCTTTCAACCGAACCGACCGGAATTGTTTAACTACAAAATTTGCAACATGAAATTCAAAATCACTTACGCAGACGGCACCACAAAAGAAGCGAACGCCGAACTCCACCAAGGAGTACTTTGCCTCCCAACCAACATCCCCGACGGATACGAATTCTACAAACGCCGCACAAACCCCGACCCTTTCGACGACGATGAGCCGGAATACGAAACCAAGCGCCGTACCAAGTACAGGAAAGATTACAAGCCATTTTTGAACCGCAGTCTCTTAATTAAGAACGGCAAACTGCAAGCTGCTGAAAAAGTCGCAAAGAAAAACGAGTTTAATGATTACAGAGGTTGGGAGGAATATTTCCTTCGCCCCGGCGAAAATCCTGGTGGCTTGAAAATCGAAGCCATCTAAATTTCTTCAACCCAAAAACCTTTTTCCTTCACCTACAAAATTTGCAATCATGTTAGACTTCACTATTCTCACCGACGAACAACTCCTCCAACTTTTGGAAGGTTGCATGCGTGAAACCCTCAACCGTGGAACGGAAATGACCGCCGCCGCCAGGGAAATCATGCTCAGCGAAAAAGAAAAAGCCGAAATTGCTGCCCAGGCCACGCAACGGGCCAAAGAGCGCTTAATGCGTGAAGAAGCCGAGCGTATAGCTCGGGAAGCCGAGCAGCGGGAATGGGAAAAAGCAAGGGCCGCAGAAGAGGCGGCACAGCAGGAAAAAGTCAAAAATGCATGGCTGAAAGAAAAAGCCTTGGGCGAAGAGCTTTCAGCCTTACTCGGCATCGACGACCTATATGTTACCGTGTGGGATAATAAAGACAAGAGGGTATATCTACAGAGAGACCGTTTTTTCGGAGATGAAATCGGCTGTCTCTACGTGACAGGCAACAGCAAGAACCCCCCGGGTGATTTCCCCACCAAGAGCCTGAAAAAATATCTTCCCGAAGGAAAAGACTTCGAGGAATTCCAGAGCGAAGTGAAGGCCGTTCTTATGAAATACTCTCATGGTTGGAGGCACGGGAAATTCGAAATTCCAAAAGCATTGAAATATGAGCCGGCAACTGTCTAACCCCATCCAGCAACTTATCGAAGCCGCCTCTAAGCAGGCGGCTTCCAAAAAAACTACCGCCGTGCTCGCCCGCCACCAGGAGCGCAGCAAGGCGCAAGGAACTGACCGCTTCGTGTTGGCCGACGTCTCCTCCTCGATGTCGGAATCAGCTGGAGCGCAAACGAAAATCGCACTGCTTCGCCGGGCACTTTCCGACCCGGCAATTGACTGGAACGCTCACCGGCTGGTCGCATTTCATTCCTTCCCGGAAGAAATCGCCACGCCGTATGAGTTGCCGATGCCGCAAGGCTCCACCGCCCTGCACCGGGCGTTGGAAATGATAGAACAGGAAAAACCTGCTTACACGCTCGTCATAAGTGACGGGCAACCGGACGACAAGAAAGCGGCGCTCGCCGCCGCCGACAGGATGACCGGTAAAATTGACGTGCTGTACATCGGTCCCGATGATGACTACGATGCAATTTCCTTCATGTACCAACTAGCTGGCCGCACCGGCGGACGAGTGATGGTGAGGGATATTGTAAAAGAACGGCAGCTTCCGCCCGGCACCGTGGCAGGATTACTGGACACAAAAAATGTCACGCCATGAAATCTGTCACCATCAAGCTCGAACTGATTGGCGTGTACACCTCATCCACCGGCACGATACGCCCCACTTTCGTCCGCACTGGAAGAAAGCGGCCTTATGTGGCGGAATTGAAAGGTTGTGACGAGCGCTACGGCCTGTTGCGGAAATTCCTGAAACCCTTAGCAGATTACACGCAGGCAAACAGTAAGCGAAGCCGGGGAGTGTTTCACTACTACCACCTTTTCGAGGGAAGAACTTATGAAGTGAGCGAACACACCTCCTGGTACCACAGCACGAAATACTTCTGCTGGGTGAAGGATGGGAAACTGATTGAAATACCTATCAACGAAATATACCAATGGCTAGAAAAACATACATCGGGAAGAGTGTACTGGTGGCGGCAGTAGAGCGAATTGGCTACACCTTCGATCACTTCGAGGAAGTATGTGTCTCGTTCTCTGGTGGGAAAGACAGTACCGTGATGTTGCACCTGGTAATGGAGGAAGCTATCCGCCGGAACAGGAAAGTGTCGCTGTTGTTCATCGACCTTGAAGCACAGTACCGCTACACCATCGACCACGTGCGGGCTTGCTATGACAAGTACCAGGAACACATCACACCCTATTGGATATGTCTGCCCATCAGCCTGCGCAACGCTGTCTCAGTTTTTGAGCCAAAATGGATATGCTGGGACAAGGACGTGGAGGAGAAATGGGTGCGAACCCCGCCGCCTATCGCCATCACCGACGAGAAATATTTCCCTTTTTTCTACAAGGGCATCGAGTTCGAAGACTTCGTGCCCAAGTTCGCCGAATGGCTATCCCAACATAGCCACACCGGTGACGGCCTTGGAAAACTTACCTGTCAGATGGTAGGTATCCGTTGCGACGAAAGCCTGAACCGCTACCGCACCATAGCGAAAGCCAACAAGAAGACATTTCAGGAAAAGCGCTGGACGACCTGGATGGGCGGCGCTTGCTATTCCGGATACCCCATCTACGACTGGAGCACGCAGGACATCTGGGTCTATCATGGGATTTACAAGGCCATGCCCTACAATAAGCTCTACGACCGCATGTACCAGGCAGGGCTCTCCATCCATCAATCCCGCATCTGCCAGCCCTATGGCGACGACCAGCGCAAGGGACTCTGGCTCTACCACATCATCGAGCCGGAAACGTGGGGGAAAGTGGTGGCCCGGGTAAATGGAGCCAATTCCGGGGCACTCTACGCCCAGGAACGGGGCAACATCAACGGTACCATCAAAATCCAGAAGCCGCCCGGTCACACCTGGCAGAGCTTCTGCCGGCTCCTGCTCAACTCCATGCCGGAAACCACTGCCGAACACTACCGCAACAAGATTGCTGTGTTCATCCATTGGTGGCAGGACAAAGGATACCGGGACGGGATCCCCGATGAAGCCGACCCCAAAGAAGAGAACGCCCGCAACGTGCCATCCTGGCGCCGCATCGCCAAAACCCTGCTTCGCAATGATTACTGGTGCAAAGGCCTCTCCTTCGCACAGCACAATAGCGATGCTTACCAGAAATACAAAAAATTAATCAAGCTAAGACGGAAACAATGGAACATCAAGATATGACATGGACACAGGAACACCCCGTCAGCCGGGTGCAATGGGTGCCCGCCGAACTGGTGCGGGCCAACGATTACAACCCAAACCAAGTGGCCAAGCCAGAAATGGATCTGCTCGAAATATCCATCCGCAACGATGGGTTCACGCAGCCAATCGTTGTATGGCAAGCAGAGGGCGTATACGAGGTAGTGGATGGCTTTCACCGCCACCTCGTTGGGAAAAAAATGAAGTTGAGCCACCTGCCCGTTGTGGTAATCAACCTGGACCGAACCGGCAGGGGCGACCGCATCGCCTCTACTATCCGGCACAACCGGGCACGAGGGAAACACCATATTGAAAATATGAGCGAAATCGTCGTGGAATTGTCCCGGCGCAACTGGAGTGATGAAAAAATAGGTAGGGAGCTCGGTATGGACCCTGACGAAGTACTTAGGTTGAAACAGATAAGCGGCTTGGCGGAATTGTTTTCCGAAAAGGAGTTTTCGGAAGCCTGGGAGGTATAATAAAATGCCGCCTGCGCATGCTACCCGCTCGATATTGCCTGCATCGCCGGGTAGCCGCCAGGCGGCTCTACAAAATTTGCAGGCGCAATATACGACTTATGTTAATCGAAAACGGGAAACCCTACCCCGACCCCCGCTTCCGGAACAACGAAGGCGCTACAATCATCACCAACTCGGCGCTGTTCGACGTGCTCATTCTCATCCCCGGCATCACGGGGAAGGAAGAAAAAGCCTTCAAAACCGGCACTTTGAGATACGGCGTGTTCGTGCAGGACGATATTCCTTTCCTGCTGTTGGATTTTCCAGATGCCGGCCTCACCCTCGATGCCAGCTACAATTTCCACAAGGTTGATCCGCAGCACCAACTCGAATGGCTTGCCGCCGAAGGCAATGCCGTCCACATCGTCGCCGCCGAGCAGCGTACATACCATGTGAAAGCGCAACGCTTCGTCGGCCTCGACCTCGCCGTGCCCGCCGCTATCAAAGCTGCCGCCGCCAGACAGCTTGCCTCGCACCCGAATATGCAAAGCGTGGATATGGGCATCCAGAAAATCACCGCCCGCTTCACCACAGAAATGATGATGAAGCAGGCTAAAATGTACCGGCTATGACCTACACCGACGATCTAGCAGACGAAATAATAGAGAAGTTCCACCTCGACCAGAAAACAAAGCGGGTCTGGAAAACCCGTGGCGCCATTCCAGACAAGTACGCTAACCGGGAATATTCTCCACCAGTCAACAAGGTGGTGAGCACAGAGGTAATGCGCATGCGGGAAATACTCGCATTGCCGGAAATCGCCAGCACTAAATTTGCATTCGATAAAAGAGGTCGGGACATTCTCACCGGTGAAGCCCGCATTACAGAAGATGAGGTAATACAATTCAAATCTGAGGTATCGCAACTAAGAAATAAGCTGCGAGCCGGTATCGACCGAAATTCCTTTTTGCCGCTGTTGCAAGACACCAGGGTGCACCCTACCAAGGTCATCGCCCTGCGGCTTTACGACCGGATTTCACGGAAAATGGAACTTGGACGGCAGGAAAAAGAAGAAGCCCGCTTTGCCTTCCTCCGGCTCTATAATCTATTGCGATTATGAAGTTACTCACCACCGAAAAGGCCCGCACCCTCTGCGGGCATCCACTTGTAAATTTTTCAGAAGTGGCCCGGCAATTTTACAACGGCCGGAAGCAAAAGCGCCCGGACCAAGCCCTGCGGGTTCGTCTTTACGGTCATCCTTCCCAGGGTGGCCCCCGGGCTGAAATTTCTGCCGAAACCCTGGAACGGTTAACGGCAATCTTTAGCCGCCTTTACAGTGAAATCGTAGACGGGGAAGGCTCCATTTAATCGGTGTCCAGCCGGACCCGGATTTTTCGGAACCCGTCAACCAGGGTTCTTTCTACGCTTTCAATCCTGCCGTTCCCTAATCCCGTTTTAATAAGTTCGTAGGGGTCGAAGTCCTCTATTTCCGGAATAAGAATTTCCTGGGTCTTAGCCCTTACAACGCTGGTCGCTGTAATGGTGTCCCCGTTCAGCTTTACCGACGTCGCCGGTAATCCGTGCCGGTGGTATTTGTCATGCGCCCAGAAGAAGGAAGCCCAACCGTTTTGAAGCCGGTAGGTTTCATCAGCCCCAAGGGTAATGTCCACGAAAGGAACCACAAGGCCATTTTCCGTTTCCTCGCATTCCAAGAAAACAAACCCATCGTTGGCTATTGTAGAAGGGGCAACGTGCAGGTAGTCTATATCGGAGGTGAAGCGGGTTATTTGGTTATTTTCGATATTCCCTTTTTGCGCGAAGGTGGAAAGAACGTCGATGGGGTATCCCTCGAACGGCTTGGACACGTTGTCCATCCAGCCAAATTCCAAGCGCTCAGGGATATCCTGCTTTTCGAAATGGGCCTGTTGGGTTAAATACCCCCAGGACCGGCTTGTTCTTGCATCCTGCAGAACGGTAAGGTCTGTTCCCACATTTGCGGCACCGTAGCTTTTCCCGTTGTGGAAAAAATGGTAGTGCTCAACTATAAACTTTTCATCGCCCACGTACCAAAAGGCTTTATGGAAAATCTTCAATAACTGAAGAGCCTCCCCAAGCCGGATAGGTGCTTTGGCGGCTGGTTGGTCGTATTCGCCGATAAGGATATTGCTTTTCGGCACTATGACCGGAACCTTGCGATCCCCCCGAATGGTATTCGAGCCGGCGGCATAAAGGAAGTCGCTGAAGTTTGGGTCGTCTTGGTGCGTTACCGTGCTGCCAATTGCTTCAAGTAGCGAGTTCAGCACGTCGGAGATTTTGTAGGCGTGCTCAACTGTAATGGTTTCCCCGGCTTCGTTTTGCAGGTCCCGCAGTTCATCGTTCAGGTAGAACCACGCTGAAGCCCCAGTCCAGGTTGCAGCCAAAAGCGGCATAAGTGTTTCGACGCTTGCCGGTTTGGTGAAATACTGCCCTGGGAAATGAAGCGCATCCTCGTGGAACTTTCCCCACCGGGTAGCGTCTGTGTTATGGCCATCTGAATATTCAAAAGTAAGGGTGTCGATTGGCAGGGCATGGGTGAAAATTCCTTTATTGAACGGGTCGTCTTCCGGAAGCTCCACAGTAGGGATTGCATTCACCTCTGTCTTTTCTGTAAGAAGGCGAACGTAGGGAAGAAAAAGGTACCCCTGTACCTGCGAGCTGGGACTGGAAAGGCTCGTAAAGGTAGCGTTGGGCGAACTGTGAGGTGGTTGGCCAAACGGTGACCATGGGTTTGTATTGTAATCTGTGGCGTACATTATGGCGCTATCCGATACCCGCACAATCAATTGCCGGGTCTGTCCAGCCGGAGGAGAGGGGTCGTTTATTATTTCATAAACCCCATCGAGCCTTCTGAATTTGAAGTTGGCATATCCGTTGGCTTGGTAAAAGGTACATCTGTACACCCCTGCAACATCAGGCGAAAGACCATCCCCAGTTCCCGGAATCACTACCCTGGCATAGTTAAACTGCCCATCTTCCGGATCGTCGAATCCGGTCCCTAGGCCAAAGCCGTAATCGTTCAGCATAGCCAAGTGGTTATCGAATGTCGTTGTCTCGCCCGGGCCAGGAGTGATAAAAAAAGGTGTAACAGGCGTTTCCCACCATAGGCCGTCCGAATAGTTCATCAGGAAGTCAGCTCCGGGTAAGTAAATCTGGTAAATTGCCTGTCGGCGGTAAGTGACCGGAACGGTAGGCGGTTCCAGTTCTATCAAATTAAACTCCTTATTCAGTCCACCCAAAATGACATCGTACAGGTCAAAACTTTCCGGCTCTACCTCGACCGTTTTCCTATCGTAGTCGAATCGACAATCAGTTTTCCAGAACCGCATCGCAGGGTTTAGGCTTTGCCAAACCCCATTCACCTGCTTTTGGATTAAAACCCTGAATTCCGTATCGAAGGCGGCCTCGTGGATTGCGTCAAAATCAGTGTGCATGAAAAGCAACTTGCCGGATAGCTTGTCGCGGAAAAACATTTCCCCCCGTTCGGGTTCGGTCCGGATGGAGGTACCCCCGCCCCAAATTGGTTTGCAATCGACATAGGGGTTGCTTCCAACTTTTATACGGAAACGGTAATGGATAGGATTGGCCATGGCAGGTTTGCGGTTTTATTATTGCCGTTCACCTGCTCCTAAGTGGCGGCTGCTTGACTGTTTATGCAAATTTACCCAGTTTTGTAACTTCTTCAAACATTGTTTAAACAGCAGGACACATGAAAAACACCGACACTTCTACAGCTTTTGCTTCCAAAGAAAAGGCATCCCAGGTTCCCGATACAGAGGTACAGCGGGAAATTCTAGCTCAACTCTACCTCCTGAATGAAAATCAAGCAAAAGCAAATAAGGAAATAAAAACGCATCTAACCTTTTACACCATACTTGGTTGGATTTACTTTCTCCTGATGCTTTGGGGAGGATGGTACTGGTATAATTTTAATAATTAAGTTTTAATACAGCAGGACACACATGAAAAAATTATTCTTCCTTTTGGCGCTGGCCAGCGCCGCCTGTTTTTCTTGTAAAAAAGAATGTGAAAAAGATGAAACCGGGAATGTGAGGTTTGTAAATCTCGGAAATGCCAACGCATCGATAAATCTGGGCTTTCCATTCAATACCGACAAGGTAAATCTTTCCCCCGGTGAAAGCACAACTGTTGGTGTCGACATTGTTTATGTTGACCCAAACACGGGAATAAAAACAGAACCCGGCTGGTTCACGAGCCTTTCCGTGGCTTGGGCTGGGGGGCAAATAACTACTGAAACAGTCACTCCGGAGGTATGTGAAACCGTTGAAATTCAGATCAGCAACTAAACCCTTTTCGAAATATGAAAGTGTACTATAAGGTTTACGCCCTTAAAGGTGATGAGCTTTTTGAAGTAAACCCCTTTAACTATGATGGACAATCAACAGGGAGGGAATTCAACTCCCCAGAAGAGGCAAAGGAAGCCATTAAGAATTGCACCCAAGTTGTTTTTAAGGACGGCACCGGTATGGTAAGACCCAAAGACGGATTACAATTTACCATCTTTGAGTTTTTCTCCTTTTAGCCATTTTTCTTTTTCAGCATTTCAATGGCGCCTAAAAATTCCCTGACCGATAGGTTTCTGGGCTGGAAAATGCCGTGCGTCTGGAGTGCAAGACAAGTTTCGTCGAAGCCCTTTTTCATTTTCACCTCGACGCCTTCCGGCCCATCAAAACGCTCGGGTTGGTGAAGGTTAAAAAGGTATTCATCAATTTTTTCAATTTCCTTTTGCTTATTACTCCCTGTGATAATTCCATCGAGGGTTAAAATCAATCGCTGCTTCAGGCGCTCGGCTGTTTCGGTTTGGGCGGATGATCTGGCGTACTGAGGATAGAACGCTTCAATCTCAAAATCCATTTTTTTTTTAAATCGGACACCTTAGAAGAAAGGAAAGATAGGGGAGTTTGACTTGTGGCAAGCATAGCGGCAACTTGCTCCGCGCTGAGGTGAGAAACATCACGGCCGTCGATTGTCCGGACCGTAGCTGCGTAGGCAACAGGAATAAGGCTTGCCCGGTTTTTTACAAGGGAAATGTTCTGGATAGAATTAATAAGGCAGGTTGCAGCCTTTTCAGGTTCCTTGGCTTCGATATACTTGTAGGCGGTTATCAAAAGGCTTTCCAACCCGTCAATTCCCCCTCCAGCTCCGGCCTCAATCATTAAAGCAAGTTGAAAGTCATGGTATCTGTGGGCTGGAATATCTTCAATGCCGGTAAAATGTTCAGTGTGTCTTTTCATCCCGTCTTTAATTTGCTTGCCTGTTTAATAACCTTTCAAAAATTCGAACCCTCTGTCCCTTGTATTCCATTTCTCCAACCTCCACCCTTGCCGCAGTTGGCATCTCCGAACCCTCTGGCCAGATCTCGAAAAGTTGACCTCCAATTTTGAAGGTCTTTATTGGCTTCAGTTCTTTTTTCATAAAAACTTTGTGAAGTGAATATTCACCCAGGGGTCTGTAAAACCCCTGGGACATTTCTTGTTCATCGGTATAAGCGCTATCTGGGTAATTGTATTCCTCTAGTGCCACCCCGCATTTTTTACTGTAACATGAAACCAAAGTCCAGTTTTGACATACTTGCCGTGGCGGGACCGTTTCTCCCAGCGTGGTCGACGGCCATGCCTTAACTTTATCTCCTTCGAGGAAATAAACCGTTACGTCTCCTTGAACGGCCATTAAATCGTTGAGGCCCTCGTTTTCCAGTTCTTGCCGCTGGTCAAGGGTGAAAATTCCAGGCAATATTTCGGTTTGCCCGAAAAGAAAAGAAGGCAACAGGGCTATGACGAAAAGCAGCTTTTTCATCATAGCAGCTTTTTAAACCGGGCCTGGTTGTAGGTGCCGTGACTTGCGAGTCCGTACACTATGCCGCCTATCAGCGCCCGGCGTAAAATGGTTTTGGCTTTCGGCTTTTCTCCGATCGTCAGGCAGAGGGTTCCAGTTACCAATCCGAAATTTTTAACCGCCCCGGATAGGTGCCAGGCGTCGGTTGTCCATACCAAAACAGTCTTACTTCCGGGATAGGCTTCCCGTAAGTCCCCGGCGTCGTAGTCTCGATACTTGCGCTTCCATTGCTCCTTGCCCCAAAACCCTTCCGAATTATCACCAAAACCCCCTTCCGCATGAATAGCCTGATTGTAACCGTTCGCCATGCCAGCCATTCCGAGCAGAGCGTAGCCGGTCAGTTCTTTGAGTAGGTTGTTTTTGGGTGGTTCGTAACTAAGGCCGTGTGGTAAATAAATTACCGTACCGGGTGCGGAAACGATATATCGGTTATTAAAACCTAATATCGAGGTAGAACCAATTGGAAATGAGTCAAGCGGGATTGACCAAGATGGAGGGCTTACAGTGATAAAACCGGTATTAGGGAAACTGTCGCAATCTACCGCCGTGACAATGCCTCCATTTGTATAAATTCCGGGGTCCTGACTTTTGGTTAAGCCCGGCAAAAAGAGAAGAAAAAAGAGTAAGAATTTCATGTGATTTGTGTTTAGCCGGGTGCCGAATAGTGTGTTATGGGTTATTGCTTTTTGATTAGCAAATACTTCGTTCCGTTCCTTGCAGATACCCACTTTCCAGACGGTCTTAACTTAAAAGTTAAGTTGAACGCAAAGAAGTTTCGCAATACAATCGCCCCGTTCGGTTTAGGCTGAATTGTACCCGTTTTCGGCGTCCCGATGGCGTCAAGTTGCGATACCACCCCATTTGCGAAAGTCACCACGTAGCTTTTTCTATCGCCAACTTCCGGGCTTTCGATAAGCTGATAGGTGCCATTGATTGCTTGTTGGATTTGCTGAACCAACACAGTGTCGAGCGGTTGCCCTGCGAGCTGTTGGTAAAGCGTGGCGTAGGAAGTACGCAGGGCTTTGGCGTTGTCCAATTGCTCCTGCGCTTTCTCAATATTGGCGTCGGTCTGCAAAGCCAGTTGAAGCAGGGTTTGCTTCATCCTTTCTTTGTTCACCCCATCATCAAGAACTAATTGGGTAGCAGTCAAAACTCCATCCGAAAAAGTCTTTTGCTCCAGGTTGTAAGAACTGTCGGCCGGGACCAGGACGAGGGTGACCGTGGTTGTTTGTTGTGCATTTGCAAAGGCCATGAAAAGGCCCAAAATCAGTGTCAGAAGGATTTTCATAAGTATTTTAAATTATTTAATTACTGCCCAGAAATAGCCTGCTCCGTTCTGGATGCACCGAACACGGCCGCTGTTTCCTGTGCTGTTTTGAAAAGCAATAGTATGTGCAGCGGCGCTGTTGTTATAGAAGCCATTCGACCCGGACACAGTCGTAACGGTCCAGGTGTCCGAAGCGGGTGTCCCGTTTACCCGTACAAATTCGACTATGATTCCCTTATATTCCGCTTTTGGGTTCGGGATGGTCGTGGTGAAACTTCCGCCTGAAAGATTTCCCAGGATGAAATTGTGCCTTGCCGGCAGGCTTAATATCGTATCTGCCGCCGTTTGGTTTGCCAACTGCTCAAACAGCTTTACCTCCTTTGCCAGGTCGCCGGCATCCAAGCCGACCAGCGTCATGGTTGCGGAATCCGGAACAACTGCATTTATCTTCAAGCCGGCACCCGCTGTAACGGTGCCTATCTCCGTTACTTCCGCGCCGTCCGTTGAGTTTACAACAAAATGCGACCCGCCACCTTGGATGGTTACAGAAAAAGCTGATGAATTATTGTCGGCAATATTGAAGGCATGCGCCTGGCTTGCATTCACTTGATAAGCGGTATTTCCCGAGTTGTGGACCAGGCGCATGATTCCCGCATCGGTCAAAAGCCATTCTGCCACGAACGTTGCCCCGGTCGTATTAAGCAACCTGAAACTTGCCGTTCCGCTTTGCCCCGCCGTGGAGCCGGAGCCCCTCGAAAGGATATTTCCGTCGCTCCGGGTTTGGCCATTCACGGCCAAGCGTACACCTGTGACAGCAGCCATTCCGATACCCACCAACTGCGAACTGTTAATGTCTATCCCCGTTGCGCCGCCGGTGTTCAGCCGAATATTGCTGCTTCCGACCAGGTACATGCCGGTATTATTGTCAGAATTAAAGGAATAGGACGGGTTTGAAGCCGTCCCGCTTTGCGCAAGGGTTTGGCCTATATTCGATACCCTGAACTTCTCTGCCGCTGCAGCTCCCGCCGCTTTTAGCTTAACCACAAAATCCGCATCCTCGCTTGCATTTGTGGCATCCGTCCAAACTACGTCGAGCATACCGGCACTTTCCAAGTTTCCGGCAGCATCTTCTACCTTAAAATCGTAGCCAACGCCGAAGCCGGCGGCTGCTGTGCTGGAGGTGGAATGTTCGATGTTGAAGGGGTAGGTGACGGTGGTAGTTCCGGCATCGTTGGTTTTGCTGGAAAGCGTTGTTCCGTCGAAAATCAAATCGGCGTCCCCGCCAAGCGTGTTTGTACCAGTGCCATAACCAACTTGGTTTGCGGCGATGGAGCCGCCGATGGTGCCTGTAAGCGTTGTCCACGTCGGCGGAGAACCGGCCCCGGCGCTGGTGAGAACCTGGCCGGAAGTGCCTGCCTGGTTATTCGGCAGCAAGGCCGATGAAAACCGAAGAGTGCCGGTGATTTCCGTTCCGGTAGTGAGCCATCGTTGTGCTTCCAATCCCCCGGCGCTCATAGCGACGATATTGGTGCCGGGACGCCAAAGACCTCCGTCCGTGTCGGACGTGAAGGTAAGAGCGGGTGCGCCTGCCGTGCCGTCGCCCAGCTTCAATAGCCCGGTGAGCGTGGCGTTGGGAACGGAGAGAATGGAACTGGAGTAGTTGAAATTGGCGTCGTGATTAGTTCCATTCGTTCCGGCATAATCAATTGCCCCCACACTCAAAGCTGATATAGTGGAAGCAACTGTATTAAAGGCAGTTGACTCCGTACCTAATCCCCAACCCACCTGGAAATCTTCAAATTCTTGTACAGTGGCACTCCCACCGCTTTTGTCAAATTGGAGGTCGAAAAACCAAACGCCTGAGCCAGTCCATGATGTTGAAATGTCTCCAATCCATATTTTGCCTCTTGTTCCGTCATCACCAAACCGGAACACCATGCGGGTATCGTTGGGTCGGCCTGAATGCCAGGTAATGCCTGTATTTGCCCATGCTCTTGTTGCATAATTATATTGGCCGTGAATGGTAAAACCTCTCTTAGTTGCAATTGAAGTGAAATTAATTTCTCCGCTTAATTGAAAATTGTAAGTACCTGTAAGATTGGCAGTTGCAGGAGGGAGGGTAATTTCCATAGCTCCTGTGAAACTTCCCAAGTAGTCTCCAAAAATCATGGGTAAGTATTCGCGATAATTTAAAAGGTTGCCGCTTGAAATTCCCCTTATACGACTATATTGAACAGGATTGCTATATGTTAGATTCACCGTGCCAAAAGCGCTGGTTTCTCTTGTTACTGTCCAGCCGGATGAAATTTCATTGAGACCGATGCTACCTGTAACAGCTCTATACACCACATTCTCTACACTGACCGATGTGCCCGACGTTGACCACACGGTTGCAAGTTCACCAATCCAGACCTTCAGTTGTCCACCTTCATGCCCCAGTCTGATGCTCATATTTTGGAAAGCGCTCGTTGGGGAAGTATAATAGACGTTGCTATGGCCTGTCCACTGAATACTACCTCCTCCCAGAACATAACCATTGACATGAATAACCGAAGACCTGGAGCCAGAATTAAGCTTGACGTCGAATTGTATATTGGCGACGCTCATTGAAGCCAATGCTGGAATTGATATTTCAATCGAGCCGGTATTAGAGCCATTTGCAACATAACCAACACCCCCACCGGGGTTGATTATTTTTCCTACCGCTGACTCAACTCTTCCAGCGACGAGCGCTGTAGTGCCTCCGATTGTAACGTAGGTTCCGTCGTCGGTAATTTGCGAATTTCCAAGCGTAGAAGTCCCCGTCCATTTCGTCATGGTGTTCGAGGTGCCAGTCCCCGTCGGATAACTCGGCGAGAAATACTCCAGCGCCGTTGCCCCCGCATTTACCCGCAGCAGTTGCAGGGCGGTGCCGAGGGCCGTCAGCCCCGTGCCGCCGTTGGCGATGGGCAGCGTACCACTCACGTGCGTCGTCAGCCCGATTTTTCCCCATGCCGGGGCAGTGCCCACTCCGCCAGAAATGAGGGCGTTGCCGGTGGCTACGCCTGCAAGTTTCGCCAGGGAGTTGGTGCCATCCGCATAGAGCAAATCTCCAACCGTATAAGAGGAAAACCCGGTGCCGCCATTAATTACCGGAATGGCCCCGGTAAGGCCCAAAATACCCCCGGAAAGTGTAAAGTTTGAGCCAATACTGATTTCCTCCACCGTCCCGCTGCCGGCTGTATACCGGCCCAAAATCCGGTTATTCGTGACGTTCTGAATACGGTTGTAAGTAACGGACTGGGGAGCTATCTCCGTGGTGCCAACGGCATTTGGAACGAGTTGGAGGTTATTGTATGTGCCAGACACATCACCGCCAAACGACGTCAACACTTGCAAAATGCTGGTGATATTCACCCCATCGAGCAGGTCGGCGTCCAAGCCGGAGCCGGACCCGTCATTTCCAGCGTGCCAGGGGGTGAAAGCAAGGTCCAAAAGGGTAATGCTTGCATCGTCAATTTCGGTGCTTCCTACTGCATCCGGATCAATATCCCAAACTGCTCCGGAACTCGAAACTGTAATATCCCCTTTGTCACCATCGGAGGTTGTCAGGTTTGAAATCACGTTGTCCAGCCGTTGCCGGAACCGGGCATCGATAAGTTGTTGCAGATCGTCCCGAAGGTTGCAGATGTAAAGGGGGAAAAAGAAGTTGTCAGTTGGCCGAAGGATAGCCGCTTCGCTACCCGTTGGAACGATACCGGAATCGTTGGGATCGTCGGCGGTAAAGGTGGCAACCCCCAAGGAAACTGAGGGCGTGGAGGTAACCACAAGGATTACTAAGTCGTTATTTTCAATCAAATAAAGGCTGTCACCCGGCGCGATTTCATTCGCCGTCCAACGGCTTAAACAGTCGTTCAACCTCACTGAAACCGTATAGGGGTCACCGCCCGTCAGGGTTTCAATATCAACCCTGGAGGCGAAATTTATCCCTGGGGTTTGGCTGAAACCAGCAACCCCAAAAAGCAAAATGGAAAAGGCAATTAGGTAGCGCATGGTTATTATCGGTTAGTCCATTGGAATTTGTGCAGGTGCTTGTTTCCGGACGGCACGTTGGTCATCCGGACCTTTATCACCCCGGAACCGGAAGAGGAAAAGCCATATGGCTGCATTCCTGGGGTATTGTCGTGGTCGTATTGGCAGGAAGCCGAAGGGCTACCGGCTGAAACATTGGCATTGTAGATAAGTCGCTGGGCATGTGGGATGGCCTCGAAGTCGTTGGTTCCTGCTCCGTTCAAAATGAAGTCGATGGTGCAGGAAGCACCGTGAGAATTGTTATAGGTATCGATAACTTCCAAAAGCTGAATAACCCCGCCCGAAACGTTTACCGTGATTGTGGCTGTTCCGGTTCCCTCCCCCGCTCGAGCTACTGTGACTGTTGGGGTGCCGGATATGGTTTTGTAAATTACCCTGGTAACGTTGTTGGCGTCAGTCCCGGAAACATCGTTCACCGCCGTAATGGTGGCGGTTGAAACAGTGGTGTTCGTTACCCCGGTAATTCGCCCGTCTTCGTCTACTGTAATAACAGGAATTTGGGTTGCGGACCCATACGAGCCAGGGGAAACGGCAGTAGAGGCAAGTTCAGTTGCACCGACACTTCCGGAAGCAATTTGTAGGTTGGAAAATGTACCGGAAATATCGCCCCCGGCGCTGGTCGCTGAAGTTACTGGGGTAAAGGCCAGGTCAGCGGCGGCAATGGTCCCATCCAGAATTTTCCCTGTTGTAATCGCATTAGGGTCTATGGTCCAGGTGGCCCCGGTTCCTGAAACGGTGATGTCGCCTTTGTCCCCGTCAGTTACACCCCCGGCTGTTGCGTCAACGTAGGTTTTAATTGCTTTCTGGGACACCAGCTTCCGGTCTGAAGGAGTAGCGAACGTGGCGTCTGTCGAAAAGGCGTCGATACCTATAAGCCGATCCACCGGGAGCGTATCTTCAGCCGGAAAAAAATGGGAGGCCATCCAGTCCCGGTAATCGGTTTGGGTAGGCTTATCGCCCGTTTCAAACCTTCCATGCAGGTAGGACCGAGTTCTGACAGTTTGAGATTGGAGAGAATAAAGGAAGGATAAAAGGAATACGCCCGAAAGTAGAGCAGGCAAAAACTTTTTCATTGTTGTACCGTGTTTTTCCCCGCTTTGCCTGCTCCTAAGCGTCTGCGGATTGATAGAACAAATATAAAGACATTCTATTAAAAAAGCGGGGTTTAATGCCCCGCCCGTTCCGCCCAGCAATGGCCGGCTCCACGCAGCCGGGGTCTAAGGGCGGAATGTTTCCTGTTATTTCTTCAGATTTAGAATACGCTCGAAAATGTGCTTAATGTCTTTCCAGATTGGGGTCCCCGTAACCTGCTCCACGTTTTCAATGTTGCTTTTAAATTCAGTCCTTGCAATTAGCAAGGTGACTAGGTAGGTGACGTAAGGGATGCCGAATACCTTTTCCATTCCCTCTGCTGCCAGAATAGCGATAAAATACAGGGTGATTTTTTCAACAGACCGGCGAAAACCCCTCGATGTTATGGTTTCACCGCGCTCTTTTGCGGCCATTACCCCGGTAATGAAATCGGCAACCACCAACGCCATTACCAGCCCCAGGAACGGAACCAACGGCGACAGCTTCGCTGCCAGCCAACTGGCCAGCACCAACAGCAGGCCCAGTATTTCCTCATGTGTAGAAAATTTGTTCATGGAGACGTTTTTAAGGTAATTCAAAGTTGTTTTCATTGTCCGATCTTTTTTCGCCTTTTTTCATTGGGCCAAGGTGCTTGATTGGCAGGGGCTACCTCTCAAGCAACCCCTGCCAGTGTCGAATTTTAGGTATTAAACCTTTTTCGCTTCGAGGTTAATTCCAAACAACTTTAGGAAGGCCGTCAGGCCCATTCCGCTAACTACGACGCCGAACATTCCGGCTAGATAAAGGAGCGCCTCCATGACTGTCCAACTTCCTTCACCTTTAAATAATACGATGCCTGTACCGGTGACCAAGAGGCTGGAAAACAACAAAAGGTACCGGGTGCGAATGGTATTAAAGGCATTTTGAATTTTGCCTACTGTTCCGGGCGGCACGTTTTTAAATAAGGACAGTAGCCTGGTTAAAATCGCCACTATGGTACCTCCAGCGGTAAACAGGGCAGCGATTTTCGCTATCCACCACTCAACTCCCTCTTTTGTGTTTGGTAACGGTGCCCCTCGGAATTGCGCCCCGAAATCCTGGCCCAGGGCTTTGCCGCGCAAGGCCAGCGCCTTTCCTTCTTCCCCGCAGGTGTTTACCCACCGGGTAACATCTTCCAGGTATGCGCCCAAAAGGCTGTCGTTTACGATAGCCGTGCCGCTGTGTTGAATGTTTTCCGGAACCTGGGCCACGGGGGAAAACTGAAGCGTGATCAGAAAAGTGAGAAGCAAAAAATACTTTTTCATGTACCGTGTTTTTTAGAAAGTGTATCGGCTTTTCAGAAGGCAAAGCCCACCGCCAAACCATTATTTTTATGGGCAATTGTCAGTAAAATGGACAGTGCCGTCAATGCGAAATCCACCATAGGGTTTCATAAGAAATTGCCGGTCAATTTCCTTGTGCGAGTAACGGGGAAAAATCGTTTCTCCGGAGTAATGGAATTCAAGGTCCTCGCCGAAAGTTGCCATGCCACCCCCGGATTTCAGTTCGTTTAGCACGTCCTGAATTACATTCCAAATTGTCCGGCCTTTCCAGTCTGCCGGGTACACCTTTCGGAAGTCGAACCAAACCACAAGGCCCGCTTTGAATTGAAGGCTGGCCAGATCGTTCCGCCAATTGGAAACAGTCACCGGTTCTTTGGTATCCCAGAAGGAATATCCACCCAGGGAAGCCAGGTGCCTATCTGGAAGCAGGCTCAGGTAATCGCCGCTACCTTGCCCGGCTGTGAACACTGCCGGGTAATTCAGTTGCCCCTCCCCTACAAGCCGTTGTGCCTGCCCATAGGCTTTTGTCAGCCATGGCAAACCCGCCAAACGCTCATTCAGCGCGGCAATCGCCTTGTCGACCAAGGTCGCTTCAGCGAGGGGATATGGAACTGGGTTTGTCAATTCTGCAATTCGTTTAAAATTGTTTCAAAAACATATTGCTGAAATCGGCACATTAACTCGTTACAGGGTTCAGCGCCAACATATTCAGCGGATTGCTGAACAACGTGAAGGCTTTCGTGGGCAATTACGGCCAATTCGTGAGCGGTCATTTTTTTCTTTGGGGCAAAACCCAAGTAAACCGCTATTCGGTTTCTGCCGAAGTGGGCAACCAACCCATTGCAAGGCTTTTCGAAAAGACCGTCAAATTCTTTTTGGTACTCTGGCTCTAACCGGGACTGAACTTCTCTTTTGAAGGTTTCAGGCAAACCGAAGTGAACAAGTACATCAGCGCTGAGTATAGGCAGGGTGAAAATCAGGGTTTTTGTTTTCACTATTCTCCCAGACTTTTCAACTCAATCATTGCGCCCTCCAGTTCTTTTTGAAGCTGGTCTACCCTTCGATTCCTTGCCTCGCTAATGGTTTGTGCAACGATTTTAAGGACCTCGTTTTGTTGCTTGTAATTATAGTTAATCAAAAGGTGTTCGGCAAAACTTACCGCATCTTTACAATGTGGTTGAAGTACCGGGTCCGGTTTTTCTTCTCTAATGGATGGTTCATAATTGAAATTTCCGTTAAACTCACTCATTTTCGGTTAATTTTTAAGTGTGAAAAATGTGTCCTAAAAAACCACCGAAGCCGTGTGAAATTCACTGAACGGCCCCGGTAGCATCGGTTTTAATTCAATAGTTTGTGTCGAACCCTTTCAGGTAGTTCAGCCCGTAACAGACCGTCAATTAGTTCTTGCTTCGAGCCATCCGTTAAGCCGAATATTTCGGGCCCGTATTTATCTTCCAGCTTTGCGGCCTTTGGGTCGCTGTTTCCCACGGAGAATTGACCAGCTTGGCCGCCGCTTAGGAACATGGCCCGGTGAAAAGCGCCGGTGTCCTTCAGCGTTACCCGGTCGTGTGGTTGGCCCTTGGCCTTTTTTATTGCAACCGTATTTACGGAATATGCCGGAGTTATTTTTTCTCCTTCGCTGTCAATGCCGGCTTCCAATTGCGCTGTCTGAAGGTCTTCCACCATGGCAGCGTTTTCTTCAATCAGCTCGCCCACCATTTCAGGCAAATCTTGCTTCAGGCTTTCCAGCCTTTTAATGATATGGTCAATTCCCTCTATCATCCCGTTGCACCGTATTCAACCCCCCTTGCTTCAGCACAGGGAAGGCAGAGTTCATCAATGCCGGTTGTATCGAACTTTACCGCCGCTATCGCTTTTTCGTATGCTGCTGCCAGGCCTGTTTTATACGACCCGGAAATACCATGGGGATTGCCGTCGATCTCGTACAGGATTTCTTCTCTTTTCAGGTTATTCTTGTTCCTGTTTACCCTCGCATTGGGGTTATAGGCCATCTCCCGGAGCAGGGATTTTGCCAGGAAAAGACTAAAGGCCAGGGCGAATTTCTTCTTCTGTTCCACCACGAATTCGGTATAGTCGCAACTAACTTCGATGGCCACATTTAGGCCGTTCGTTTTTGCGATGTACCCGATTTGGGAAGTCAGGAAAACATCACTTCCGCCAACAATAAGCGTATTTTCGATTTCATCAGCTCCTACTCCATCGGCTTCCATCACCGGGGCGGTAAACGGATGGGCGCGGAAGTATTTGCCCCCCGGAAGTTGCCAACCAGAGCTCCATGCGGTGCGCTCGTTGGCGTCGTTATAGGCATGGCCAGCAAGTTCGTTTTGGGAGTAACAGAGGTAGTAAGCGCCCTTGCCCTCCAATTCCCACTCCACATCGAACCACTGCACGTCGCCGCCTTGGGTATAATTCAGATTTTCAGTTTTTATAGGGTTTTTGTTTCCGCTTTTATACAGGTAAAGGGTAAGGGATTGGGACTCGCTAAGGTGAAGCGAAATCTTCCGGATGGTAGCCAGAGCGCCACGGCTTCTTATTATCCGAAGCTCAATGCCCGACATATGGTCACCCGGCTTTTCGACCGTATCGCTGTTCGACCCCGTAGATGTGTATAGCTCCTCCCTTTCTACGAGCGAGCGGATGGAACCGGCCTCGAATTTCCTTCCGGACCAATCATTAAATAATTGAGCAATTGCCCCTTTTGTCTTATTCGTCAGCCAATCGGTGAACGCCTCATTCGAATTCCATTCTTTCCAGTACTCCGAATTTGGTGGGGATTGCCCCGTGTGTGCTTTGACGCAGTAATAGTTTTTACTGTCCTTCAATACAATGTTCCCTATGACATAGGCTTTCGCATTATCCCAGGCAGGGTAAACGAAAAGGGAAAAATCCGGGGCTATGCTTTCCAGGTTGCTGAAAGTTAGAAGCGGGTGAACGTCGTTCATGAAAATCCCGCTGTCGGAGGTCGTCAGGCCCGTGATTTGCACCCCAGCTGGATCTGGGTTCTGTCTCCACCCTACTAGCGGAAGGAAAGCAGTTTCGACTGTTGCAATTTTAAACACGGAGGAAATTATTAACAGTGAAAGAAGCGGACAAGGAGAAATTCCAAATTGTCCGCTTCTCCGAAATTATTGACACACTTTTTTCTGACCGAAATTCCTTACGGATTATCCTCGGTAAGGAATGCGACCGTACGTAAAGCTGTGCTTTGCGTGGACGTTGGAGTAATAGTTCGCAATCGAAGTCGACCTCGTAGGATCGTACCGGAAAGCCGGGCTTTGGTAGACACCCCGTCAATCGCGCCGGTGGTAACGTTGTACCAGTCGTTCCCCGAAAATTCCAGGCTGTTCTGAAGGAAATAAGTCGCCCCGGTCGAACCTGAAAGGCTGTCGGCGAAAAGGTCAACATGGTAGTTCATCGGCCCGAAAAAGGTTCCTATGTCATAATCGGAGGTGTCCTTGCTGGAACTGGCAGACAACGTATCGGTTTGCTTTTCAACAAACTGGCGTACTACGTTAAGGGCATATTCAGAAGGCACTCCTTCCGTGGGAACATCGGCGGGAACTTCGACCTGGGCGGGGGCACCTGCAGCAGATCCGGTTTTTTCAGCCCCATTGAAGCAAGCCAAAAAACAAGAGGCTGCAATAAGCCCAAAAATGATAAGGAAAAGATATTTTTTCATCGCTAGATAATTGTGGTTAAGATTGAAGCACAGCTAAATTTTACTTCAGCTGTGCTTACCAATCATTAGGCTTTGGAAATATCGAACTTGATAATCGGCGTCGGAATAGTAGCAGGATTGCTATTGTAGGTCGTGATAAAGCACACGTCGAAAGCGAAGTCGTAGACCTGGACGACGTCCCTGGTCATGTCGGCAGCATCGGCACCGCCGATATCCGTTGCGGCGTTCACCGCGCCTTCGTAGTAGTACGTACCAACTTCGATGTCCAGAAGCGGCAGGCGGACCGTACCCCATTGGTGGCCATCGGCGGTTTTGCTTCCGTACAGCGCCGGGCGCTCTACCCTGGTCATCATGCCAAGGCAGCCATCTGCGATGGCGAACCCGGTAGCGTCCTTACCCACGGCGTTGTTAATGCCGCTGGTGAAGTGGAAGAATTTACCGGCAAAAGGCAGGGTTTTGTCCTCCTGATTGAACTGGCCGAAACCTTCCATCCGGCGCATGATGCCGTCATAGTAGTTGTTTGCTACGATGTCCAGTGTGTTGATGGGCGAACCAACCTGGTTACCGTACATCCGCATCGAACGGAGCATTCCGGGAAGGTCGTGCAAAATGTAGCTGTCCTTCAGGTTTCCAATGCCGGTTTCGGACACCACGTTGCTCGCAAAGGTGTGGCCACCGGGTATTTGCGGGATAACCTGCGTTTTCGATGCATCCATTTTGGCAATGGCCAAAGTTTCAAGGCTGTCGGAAAATCCTTCCAGCATGGAAAGGAACTTCCGCTCGAAATCCCGGAGCAACCCGATATAGTTGTTGTGATACAGGTTCGGGTAGATGTGGAAACCGTAGGCCAGGGTGGTGAACGTGTAGGTAGCGAAGGTCGAAGTATTCTCGTCGATCGGAATCGTCAGCGGCCGGGTAGAACGGATGGTTACCCCCTTGCGGTTAATAACCGGCGTTTTCACCGTTTTGCCCATCGAGGCAAAAATTGTGTTTTTCAAATCGTCGGTGACGATGCTGCCGGGCGCCATGGTTTGGCGCTTAAAGGCATCGTAAGCTCCGAGATTGTTAATCCGGTTCTCGAACTTGTCGAGGTTCGGGTTCATGTCGATTACGTCCTGAACCCGGGACAGTATTAAAGACATAGCAGAGAAATTTTTGAGTTAAAAAATCTTGTTGCTGAATTGCTCCGAGAATTTTCTGCTCCTCAAAAATTCTCACTCGTAGTTTGGTTTGGCTTTTTCGGGGTTGTTCTTTTACTGTGGTGGAAGCTCGGAAACCTTATGTTCCTTCCGTAGCTCTTGAAACTTGTTATTAAACTCCGGATGGCTGGTTGAAATCTGCTGACTCTTCAGATAGTCAAGAATCGCTTCGTCTGCTTGCACCCTAGTTTTTGCTGCCCTTACTCCGTCCAGACTGACGCCCGTTCCGCCTCCCCCTCCGGCGCTTCCGCCATTGGTTCCGGCCCCGCCTTGCTTCCTTCCTTCGTCAATCAGGTCAACTTTTTTCAACCTGGTCAACAAAAGTTCGGCGGGAGAGTATGGGTTTTGGAAGTTGGCAGGGTTTAATGCAATTTCGCCTGTCTCCTTGTGGCGGAATTGAATGGTTTCCTTACCATCGCTACCCTTAACCAATTCCGGAACGTATTCCTGCAGGATGGCGGCTTTCGAAGAGTTCACCAGTTCTGTAGCTGCGGCTTCAGGATAAACGGAGCGGAATTTTACCCCCTGAAGGGCCTGGGCAAAAGCAAAGTCAGTTTTCATTTTCACGAATTCCTGGTCTTTTGCTTTCAAGGCGTCCTCTTGCGCCTTGGATAATTCCCCGACCTTTCCCTGGAGTTTCTTGTTCTGGGCTTCCATGTCCCTAACCAACTGCTCGGTGGTTTCCAACTTCTTTTTTAATACCGCGTCTGCGGTACCTTCGGCAATCTGCTTTTTCAGGTTTTCGACTTCCTCTTTTGCTCTTTTGAGGTCATCGCTATTGCCAGCTTTTTCAGCAGTGGTTTTGTACTCTTCGAGGACCGACTTCATAAATTCATAAGTCTTTACCTTTTCCGGTCTCTCCTTGCCGGTAATGGATTTTATGTCCTCGTCGAAGCGACGGTAGATTTCACCCGTTTGGGTATCAATCTCCTTTTTGACGTCCACTTTTAACTGGTTATTACCCAGTTCGATGACAGCGTTCACCACTTCATCGGTGAGAGAGGCCAACACAGGATTGGCCTTGATAATTTCGGCTGTGAAAGGCATGTTGTGTACCGTGTTTTTTAGTGAAAAAAGTGTTTCTGTTTTTTCCCGTTAAATCAGTTTCCGGTCTTTCAGAATGGAAAGGTATTGCTGGTTAATCTTAGGCTCCGTACACCCATTCGGAAGGTGCAACACCTTCACAACGTAGAGGCCCAGATGCTCCAGTACCGTTTTTTCATCCTCCGGATCCAAGCGGCGCGCTTGGCCTTCCCAGTCAACCCGGTTGGTGACGTGCTTCCGGGGTTTGTGAATTACTTCCCCCGTATCGGCATGGAACCCAGGTTCCCAGACGATGACAGCAACCGTATCCTTGCCGTATTCCTCGCCGGCAGCCGCCGGCGTAACTTCATCCGTAACAGGCGGAATTGCATCGGCTGTGTCAGTACCGATACCATTATCCGGCGCTTGCTGGTCAATTAACCCCAACCCCGGCGCTTGCTGGTTCTCCCCTTCGTTCAGGGGGTTCTGCTCGTTGGATTTTTTCTTCGACATATTGAATTAAAATTTCGGTGACTATTTCTATCCGCTTATTGAAGTCAAGGGCTTGCGAGGCAAATGTGGTTAAGTCGCCGTGTTCACGCTCGAACCTTGCAATAAGTGTAGAGAAATTGAATTTCAAATAAATCAGCTCCGGAGGCGCTGTTCCGAGGTTCTTTACCTCGTCGGCTGTCTTGTGCCGGAAGGGGTCTAGGTGTAAAAGGATTTTTTCACGCTGCTGCATTATAGGGTCGAACCTGTAACGTGCTGCCAAATAATCCTCCCAAAGCCTGTCCAAGACCGAGGCGTTGGCCCCCGCCTTCCTTCTATCCTCGTACTGTGTCAAAAGGTCGTCGGCGCGGAGGATATGAAATTCTGTTCCCAGGTTTATCGTCGCACCCATGAACACCCGTTGGCCGTACCTTAATCTTGCCATTGTTTCTTCCGTCCACTTCTGGAGGGATTCAAAATTTGGCTTTAAATTGATAAGGGCTTGGGTTTTGGCATCTACTATTGCCCCTACCTGTTTTTCGTTCACCGCTTGGTCGTTCACCGCCTCATTTTCAGCGCCGGTCACATCGATGAATATGGCTTTCCTAAGCCTGTCCACCTCCTGGGAATTGTATTCCAGGCTGACATTTTCAGCCGGAACCACCCCTACCGGATCGCCAAGGTCCTTTTCATCCTGTTTGGGCATTGGTTTTCCGACAAAACTTCCCGCTCCGAGTAGCTTAGATTTCGAGCATACCGGACACCGGTGCAATGCCCCGGTTCTCCCATCGACCTGGTACTGCCCACTTCCATCCCGGAGAAATCCGACATGGCATTGTAAGTAAATGCCCCTGTCCCGGTCCTCCTGAACGAACGTACATTTAGGCGCATAGCCCCAGTAGATTGGATATTGCGCCGTCAGCTCGTTCACCCGTTTAGAAATCAGGTAAGCTAAAAGCCAGTCTAATTCCCCGAGGTGTTTGCTCAACGGGCTTTCCTTTAAATCAGTCGTGGCGTTGCTGACCGGGTCCGTCCACATCCAGCGGACAGGCGTATACCCAAGGTCGTGAGGGATTTCGGTTTCTACGCCCACTATTTCGGTGCTTCCTTTTCCCTTCAGTTTGAAAATCCTGTAATGGGTTTGGTCGAACCAAGCCATACGGTCCTCCCCAAGGGGGAATGCAATCCATCGGAAGGCCTCACCATCCCATTCGTAGTCGTGAACGGCTTCGATATTGAGAAGGTAAGGGTATGGCTCTGGAAGGTCGCCTTCTTGCTCCTGGGGCAAATCAACCACGACAAGGGAATTCACCCTGCCCTCTACCAACGTGTCAAAGACCTTTCGGCGAAAGAAACCGGGTAGCTTTTTCATCTCCCGGTAAACTTGCCAATCTTGCGCCGCTTCCGGCGCATTGAAATCGTACTGCTGCACGGGATTTCGGCCGTCAAAAACCTTCTCCAGAGCAGCGAAAATCTTTTCCGTAAAAGCTACCGTTGGAAGCGGAAAACGAAAAAGGACACAGAACAGGTTAAATTTTTCGGGCTTGCTTAAAACCCCTTCCCACCAGTTCAGGAATTCCGTTACCGCAACCCCAGCCGCTAGAGCATCGCCTTGTGCAAGATTTAGGGTACCGTGCAGGCGAAGCCGCGCCTCATGCCTTGCCGCCCTTGCGAGCCGGTCCCGATTTTTCTTGCTCTTCAGCAGTTCCCTGATTTCCAGGGTTGTCAGCGGTTGCGGCATTTTCTGTGGTTTTCTGTTCGTCCTCCGCCAACCGCCAGCCGTTTTCGTGCTTATTCGTCGGATGGTTTAAAATCGCCTTGGCGTGTTCCTCATCCACCCAAATCGGGTCGTTGGTCGGACAAACGAGTTTTACTTTTTTCATGTCAAAGGCTATTAATTAGCCAAGCCGGTTAAGGCATTAAAGTCCGAGGGTGTTACCTCGTACAATACATTGTCCCAACCGTCTGGCAAGTAGAATTCAAGGGTGTTGAAGCCACGGGTATTTATGGCATCACCTTGGCGACCGCTTACCTTCAGCTCTTTGATATCGATTCCCCTTGCCTTCGTGGGAGAGGAATTGGCATCGGCTGACATAATAATCCGCCCGAACCCGTTGATAAGGTGAACTGTCAAATCCTCACCGTAGAGCTTACGGAGTTCCTCGATTGTTTTCGAAACCCGTGCGGTTACCTTACAGGTAAACTTGCCGGGACCGAAACCAACGAATTTGGGAATACCCCCAGCGGTTTCACCGGGTCCGCCTTCTTCGTAGACTTGCCCCGGTTCGAAAACCGGGTTGTCAATTTCGAAGGGCGTAACAATTGCTTTCGTGCCGTTGACGGCAGTAAGCAAGGGAGTCCAACTAGCGATAAGATTTGGATTTGCTGAAGCGATGGTCAACTCGTTTAGAGTTGTGCCGGAGGAGTATTTGCGCTGGAAGATTAACTTCCGAACCTCACCGATCTGTAAACAGCCGTTGGAAATGGCGGTAAGAGAGGCAGCTGACGACCCGCAGAAATTTGTGAGCATTGTACCGTGCTTTTTAGTATTCTAGCCTCGGCCTGCTCTTAAGCACTTGGCTTTTAATTCAAAAAGAGAAGCAGTGCAAATGTATTGTATTTTGTATTTAAAAAACAAATTTTAATATCAAAAATTTTTGACCCAAGGAGAGTTCCCGGTTACGCCGGGAAGCATTTTATTACTAAAACCTATATTTTTGCCACATTATTCCCCGCCTTACACTTAGGAGCAGGTGAACGGCGCTCAACCATTCAACCACCTGCCATGGCAAATACGCTGAAGACTTCCGAGCTTTTTACCGACGACATTATCGACAAGCTCATCGCCAAATTTCATGAACTAGGAAACGAGATTGAAAAGGACTTGGGGAAAATAAAAACCGAGGCCGCTGGGATGAAGAAATCAATTGAAGGGGTGAACACCACTACCGCAGCCGGCAGGGAAGAGGTGAATAGATACTCGCAAGTTGTTGCACAGCTTAACCAGGCGCAAAGCCGGTATCTGGAAGTTCAAAGCCAACAGAAACAAAAAATCGAGGAATTGAAGGTCGCTACTAGGACCTTGAACGAGTTGAAGAAAAATGAGGCAAGGTTTACCCTTTCAGCCGAAGGTTCCTATAACCGCCTATCGGCACAGTACAACATTATCAAACTTTCCCTGAACGCTATGTCCAAAGAGCAAAGGGAAAACACGAAAGAGGGCCGGGAGTTGGTAAAAACTGCAAAGCAAATCTTTGAAGAAATGAAGCGTTTGCAGGCTGAGACGGGGAAAACGGCTTTGAATGTAGGCAATTACAGCGATGCTATCGATAAAGCGGTAATGAACCTGGGAGAAATGAAGCAAGAGCTTTTGGCGCTTCGAAACATCTCCTTCGAGGGAAAAACCCAGCAGGAAATCGACCAAATAAACCGCAGGATCGGGGAATTGACAGACAGCATGGCCGATTTACGGGCGGAACAAACAGCTTATGGGACCGAAACCGGGGCGCTCGTTGCCGGTTCGTTCAAGTTTTTTGCCGCTGGCATTGAAGGTATTGTGGCCAGTACCAAGCTGCTTGGAATTCAAAGCCCGGTATTGGATAAATTGCAGAATAGCGTAGTCGAACTGATTGCCGTGTCGCAGGCGCTTGGCGCAATAGAGGACGTGTTGCAGAAAAAGACCTTGCAGGCTACTGCTGCCAGAATAAAATCCATAGCGATTAATGCAAAGGACACCGTTTCGAAGTGGGCAAACGGCGTTGCCACTACCGCCGCCGCCCGAGCCGAAGATGCAAGGACCGTTGCCCTAGCCAGGGGAAGTGTAGTCACCCGTGGCGCTGCCGCGGTGCAATGGCTTTGGAATGCTGCCTTGGCTGCAAATCCCATCGGGCTGGTTATCACCGGTGTTGCCGCTTTGGTTGCTGGAATTGTATTGCTTACAAGGGTGATGCGTGACAATACTGACGAAATCGAAAGGCAATCCCAGGCTTACGGCAAACTGGTAGAAGCAAGGAAATTGGATGAGGCCCTTACCAAACAAAAAATTGCGCTTGCAAGGGAACAGGGCCAGGCGGATACTGAAATAACCCGGCTGGAGCTGGAAGCGGCAAGGAAACGCAGGGAGGCATTATTCAGGGAGCATCAGGATTTTTTGAAAATCCTTTATTCAAAGAAAAAAGCCTCCGACGACGAAAAGCAACGAAATGAGGATTACTTCAGAGAAAGAAAGGAAGTAGCCGCAGAAATCCAAATCCTCGAAACTAGGCTTACCAGACAGGAAAAAGAAGCGGCAGAGGAACGAGCTAAAACAGCGGAGCAGGAGGCGGAACGGGCTAGAGCCGAACGTGAAAGGCTTCAAAAGCAAAAGGAAGCACAGATAAAAGAAATCCAGGATGCCCAACTGAAG